>Ga0247609_10000465_pt1 | contig 56532 bp, 85 predicted proteins | sample 172DNAGHGlowgp2_FD_193487 | JGI IMG/M metagenome (GOLD analysis project Ga0247609, IMG submission 193487) | Sheep rumen microbial communities from Palmerston North, Manawatu-Wanganui, New Zealand - 1728 DNA GHGlow gp2 | ecosystem: Host-associated > Mammals > Digestive system > Stomach > Rumen ... | reverse complement strand
ATCCTGCCTGCTTAGCAGGTACTACACGTGCACAGCGTCCGTGGTATACATCTGCTCCCAAGAAAGGAACAGTATATACATCAGGTCTGAGGAAGTCTTTCTGTGTAGGGTTATATGGAGGAATGATAAATGTATTCCAACGGTCAAGCTGTACGAAATAATCAATACAATCTTTGCCTAAAACACCTAATTTCAGCAAAGCGTCGAGTCTTAACTGTGTTGTTATTGGTGTATCCTTCTTAAACATAGGAAAAGTAAGCTCTCCACCGTAAACGAGTGCTGTTAATGTAGATTCTGAGAGAATACTCTTGAAATTATGTCTTATCTCAGCATTTTCATTTACTTTATCCATTTTTTCCTGAGATAAATGCTTATTTTCAATTACACAGCCGTTTAAGAGAATAGATTTTGATTTTTTATTGATAACTGTTTCAAAAAGTCCTTTCTGAGAGTAGAGAGAGTTTGCTTCCCAAGGAGAAATGTAAATATTCGGCAACGCAAAGCTCGCTTTAGTAGGGTCTACGACATTTCCTGTATTCCACCTTCCGTTAAGGAATGAATCCCTTATGTTCATCTTATCGTGGAGTTCTTTTGCATTGCTAGGATTTCCTGAGAGAATACAATCCATTACAGCTCCTATATTTTCTCTTGCTCGGTCTGAAGCTGATTTTAATGAATCGAGTTGTATACCACTCTTTGAAGCGTACGAAGCAGTATCTTCCTTAATCGACTCTTCAATCAATCCCTGTGCTTCTTCAAGAGCTGACAATTTCATTCCCTTAAAGTTCTGAGAATCCGTGATAGCTTTCTTACCGTTAGCATAGTGCTTCACAGACATATTAGAACTATTGAGAATCTTTCGCAGTTTGTTAAAATCTGTCATAATCTATTCCTCTACTACATTAGGAGCTTGCTTCAATGATATACCCTTTAGGCGTGAAGGGTCAAGAACATTTGATGTAACTTCAAGCTCAGTTGCGTCTGCTCCACGAGCTCGTCTCTTCTCATAAAGACGCTCAAGAGTAACCCTGTATAATGGTTTAAGCTCCTTCTTCCAAGAAAGTAAATAATGAACTACATATCCAAGACAGTCTCCCTTATGGTCAGGAGCTCCCTTTCCACCTTTGCTCGGCTGTCCTGTCTTAGGGTCTTTCTGCCAAGTCAAAATTGTTGTTTCCAAATCCTTACACATAGGACAGATAAAAAGATGTTCCGCAATGAAAAGCTTGTTGCAGGCAAAGTTACGGTCTCCTACAAGAGGGTTGCAGGAACGGTATGCAATCTTAATATTGAAAGTACGAAGCTCTTTCTTAAACTCTACAAAGTGCTCCTTATATGTCATATCAGGAATCCACAATATTTTATTTGTCGGAAAGTCATACCTGAATACTTCAGGAGCTCGTCTTATGTCAGGGAACTCGTAATCCTTTATTGCTATGATAGCCCCGTTGATAATACAGAAGGCAACTGCATTGTTACCAAAGCCGTTGAAGTCCTGACCTATGTAAATAGTGTAATGTATCTCATTACCCTCATCAGTATAACCTAAAATCTCGTCCCTTGCGTACTCATACAGGTCTGAATCAAGCTTGTTTCTCTCAGGGTTATAGTCAGGAAATACAAGCCCTGAGTCTATTGAAATGAATTTTCCTTCCAACAGACAGGCACGCTCTTTTTCATTGTAGATAGCATACATATTGTCTACGTAGTCTTTAGGAAGGTATGTATTCATACGTGTCTCAGCTCGCATAAGAACATAACCAATGCCACTCTTCTTAAAGTGCATTACTGTCTGATATGTTCCTTTCAATCCCTGAGAAGAAGTTGTATACACCATAAAAGGTGAACGGAATCCGTCTACCTGCTGTCGGCAACGGTCATTGATAGATTTTACTACAGCCATTGCTGTCTGCGTATCAAGCTCGTCAAGCTCGTCTACAAATGCACAGTTATGTACCAATACACCGTTAGCAAAGAACTCGTGGCAATCTTCTACTTCAATATCATAAACCGTGTATCGTCCTACCACGCTTGATGTTTTTGCAGTGAGGTGAGCAAGTTGTGGTTGTGGAATACTTGTCTGTTTCAAACTTTTTTCCACAGACAGTACATACTCTTGTGACTCTGTATCTTGTTCTGTGTGCTGTTCGGGCAAGACTGTTAACGGCATTTCTCTTACACTCATCAGAGCAGTAAGAAGCTCCGACAGCGTGTGCTTCAAACTTTCTTCCACAGCATTTACAGATACATTCAAAACTTCTGTTCTGAGCAAGCTCTTTGAGTTCAGCTTTTCGCTTCTCTCTGTACTGCTCATCTTTCCATAACTCAGCAGACTTCTTCTGAGCTTGCTTAATTGCTTCAAGAGCTTGTTTCCGTTTTTCTTCAGGCTGAAGTTTCCAATGCTCCTTAGCGTGTTCTTTCCTTGTAACAAGCTCAAAGTTTTCAAGAGTATTGTTAAGAGAGTTTCCGTCTTTGTGGTGCACATCATATCCTTTCGGAATTGCACCGTACTCAGCAATCCACATATCTCTGTGCAAAGTTGAATAACCTTTCTTCTTATTCTCATTTGAGCAGGTGTAATAACACCTTTTTCCGTGAGACTTAGAATCGGGGTATCTGTAATACCTGATACCATTGAAATCAACAATGTCAGACTTTCGTCTATTTTTCCACTCGTGCTTAACCATTTTCGCCACTCCTTAGTATCTATTTTAACTAATGAAGTAGTTTTTGTCAAGTCTTGTGCTTCGATTTCATTGTTGAAACTATCAATGAATCTGTGTTCGGGAGTACAGATTATTTTTGTTCCTTCTACATTTACTTCAATACAATCACGCTCTCCATTACACCAAGCGTGCTTTACCTTCTTGAATCCTTTACGAGTAAGCACATAGTCCATTTCGGTAATGTCCTCAATGTTCTTCTCTCCCATTAAGGTCATTATCTTAGTTCCGTCTCTGAAGCAAGCACAGCTGAAACCGTAAATATTGGACTCGTCTTCATCAGGAATAAGCAGTAACTCTACGTTACCAACCGTAATGATGTTATGAGCCTTATCATAGTTATATTCTGAATTAGTCTCTTTCAAGTCCTGTTCCAAAAGTCCTGTAAGAGTCTTCTTCATAAAGGTAAGGTTTTTAGAGGCAATCAATATTTTAGGATTATGCTTTTCCAAGTCCTTCTTACCAAGCAAATCTTTAATCGCTTTCTCGATAGCTTTAGTAAGTCCTGAAGTCTTACCACTTACGCATAGCCTGCAACAAGGAAAAAGAAGTTAATCTCAGGAAATACATACGGTGCTTGTACTAACTGTCCTTGATGAGGCAATAATTTTACTAGATTCGCCACTCTAGTCCTCCTATTTATGGATTCCGTGTTGCTCAAAAATGTCTCTAGTAAAACTGAGCCAATTTCTGCCTGAGCGTATAGCTTTTATAGTAGCAAACGATACACGGTACTTGTCTGCTATCTCTTGCTTAGTCATAGAGTGCGTAAGTACCAACTCAAGTATCTCACGTACCTCTCTTTCCTTCAATTTTGCAAATCCGTTTTTCTCTCCTTTAATATCTTTATTCTGATTGTTCTCTGACTTAGTTACAAGCCTTATATTCTCAGGATAATTATTGTGTCTGTTTCTATCTATATGGTCTATCTCATAACCTGTTGGTATTTCACCATACAAATTAGAATAAACCAATCTGTTTATTCTTCCCGATATTTTAGTCTTGTCATTTATTGCTAATGAAGTCCATAAATAACCTCCGTCATTCTCATAAAACTTCATCTTGCATTTACGTCCATTGGCTGACCTGTAAGTTACATATCCTCCGTTCTCCTCAATATGTACCGTCAATGGATACCTCAAATAAAGTTTACCTCGCTTTTCGCTATAGTATACTGTAGCTATAAAATTCATAAGTTTCTCCTTATGTTTTAATTATAGCATACCCTTATGTTTTAAGTCAAGCATATCCTTTAACGAGATTCATTGTTCTCTCCTTCCTTCTTGTCACTAAGCTCCTTTAGTCTCTGCTTAGCGTCTGCTTTAAGTCTTGCCTCGAAGCTGTCTGTATCTTCACTTACTCCGAAGTCCGCTGACAACTCTCGGCTATTTCCACCGTGATTTACTTCCACTGAGTCCAATGCCTCAAAGTCTTCCTTGCTCATAGCTATGTATGCTACGTTAAGAGCGTTACTTTCGTCCTTAGTAACATTGAGGTCTTCGAGGAGGAGCTTTTGCTTCATTTCAAGTGCTTTAAGAACTGTGGCACTTCTGTCACCTACCTTCTCAGGGTCAGAATATGAACCACCTAATACTCCGTCAAGAATGTCGAGCTGGTCTATAAACAGACTTGCCTTGATTGCTTTAGTCTCAGCTATGTACTCAGGGTCGTCTAGCATACGGATACGTATGTCCTTAGGGACTTTACAGGCGTCCATTGCTACTGAGTCTTTATATACTATCTTGTACTTGGCTATTACATCTGCACGTAATTCTTCATAGGTTTTTTCTGCCATACCTTTTCCTCTGTCTTAATTGTAACGTAAGTGTTTACAGAAGTCAAACTGTGGTGTATGATTAGTACTAAAGAGACTCCTCAATCTGCCATTGATGTAACTCTCTTTTCCTTCTTGCCCTCGTGCTGAAAAGTGCGAGGGCGTTTTATTTTTCGGGGGTATGCCATTTATAGAAAAAGGGGTACGGGGGTGGGTGGGGTCTTTGAAAGGAGATTTTTATTCTACGTGGTGTAATTTGAAAAAAGGCTATTTTGTGTGTAAAAATGGGTATCCACCCCGATAGTACCTGCCGAGAGTAAAAATCCCGACAGACCATTTTTGTTAGGCTTACCTAACTAGTCCGATATTAAACTTAAAAGCATATTTCCGATTTTCGCTATTTTTGCATTTTTTGCATCGCTCATAAATCCGCCTATCATAATTATTACCATTACTACGCAAGGCAACCCGAAACATACGCAAGGGATAATTTCTAAAATCTCATTCATTTTTATAACCTCCATAAATTGTTATTTTATCGGGCTATTGCTAGCCCGTTTTATTTATTCTATATCTTGGAAAGTATTCACAAAATCTACGCCATTAATTGTAATAGGTTGTGTTTTATCTGCAAACCACACTTCTACCTTTTTACCCTTTACACAATAAAACATTACGTTATTATATTCTGCTATAATTTTATAATCATCTTTCAATGATTTACAAAATCTCATTACAGGATACTTTCCACCGATTAAACAATTAAAAATAGTCATATTTCCACCTTCCTAAAATTGTGTTTTTGCCGTCGCTCAAGCAACGCTTTATGTTTATATAATACCACGTATAATAAAAAAGTCAACTACTTTTTGCAAACTTTTTTCTGTAATTTTTTGGTGTCCTAAAATAACAAAAAAATGCTAGTTTCAACGGAAATCGGCTATATTTCATTGTATACTATACAAAAAGGTTAGAAAAAAAGACATAACGATTTTCTATTTGATTTGCGAGGGCGTTTTTTATTTTAATAAAAAAGAATGATACTATATGATATATAATATTATTTTTTGAATGACAAAATAATAAAAAATGTCATATTGTCAGCACGCTTGGAAAATGACAAAGTAATAAAAAATGTCATAATGTCGGGGAAACGGGAAAATGACATAAACACAAAAAATGTCATAATGTTATATTAAACTAAGTGTAGTATAATAGCCGTTATTCTATATAAGAATTGCGAATAAAACCCATAAATAAAATAGAAAATTGTTATACCTCTTTTTATAACTCTTTTCGTACGAAATTACGTTTTTTTACTCTTTTTATAACCTTTTTACAAAAAATATAGATTTATACAATTTTTGTATAGATTTGTTATACACTTCACTATCACAATTCATTATATTTATACTTGTAACGTGAGCTACAAAAAACAAATACCACAATAAATGGAGGTGGACAAAATGAAAAAATCTATCAACTTAGAGGCTAGAAAAGAGATACTAGCGAAAATTAAAACGGCATACAATGGATATGAGGAAATAATTTTTGACATTGTCAAAAACGGTATTCTTTACTATTCCAATAACGGGGATTGTGTCGCATGGGTATACGATACAAATACTTTTTTAGACTTCTTAAATATGGGTGTAGTAAATACAGATTATTATATTTATAAGTTTGCACTGTTAGACGGTGAATTAATTACAGTAAAAGTTGAATAAAATATAGGTAAAATCCCCTATTGAAAAATAGGGGATAAAATCAGACAATAAAAATACACAATAATTGGAGGTGTAACAATGAATACAACAAAATTAAACAGAACAACAAAAAAGGCTAGCCGTTGGGTAGAGGAATATTTTAATTCTTCTTGTTTCTCTGTAGATAATTTTTACGGACGTTGCAGTAGTGAAAAGTTATCTATAGAGCGTAAAATTAAAGAGCGTATCTACAACAATAATTTATGCGATTATCGTGTATTAAATGGTAACTGCTTTTATTTTACAGTAGGTTATCGGGATAATAACGGGGATACACTCTATATAGAGACAGTATCAAACATTTTCGAGATTAATTTGAAGAACTAAAATATAGAGGGGATTTTCCCCTCTGTATATACACAATTTATGGAGGTTTTACACTATGGCTATTTTTAATTATAAAGGTATTAAATATACTATTTTCTTTTATCCCTGCGGAAATATGGCACGGGTTACAATGGAGGGAGGGCAATTCTCACGGGATATAAAATACGATTCAAAATTGACTGTCAAAAAGTTTTTACACGGACTTGAAAAAATCAAGTTTAATTAATAAGGATTTTCCCCTATAGGTAAAAATTGCCTTAGGGGATATAATAAAAACACAATTTATGGAGGTTTACTTATGGCAAGAGTTATCGAGGAAAGAATTATTGATACTATCAATAATTGGAAGGAAGGGGAGCATAGACTCTCTTGTAGAGACAGGGTAGAGATAGACGATAGGACGGCTATTTACTACTTATGGGATAGCCCTATTTTCAAGGTAAAGAAAGAGACAGAGAAAACTGTTATAACATTCTCTTTCTGTAATTGGGGAAGTCAGACAACGAAAGAGCGTATAAGTGAGTTATTATGGAAGTTTGCACACTGTTATATTTTCCGTAAAAATTGGATTCACTATCTGAAAATGAATGATGAGTACTACAAAATAGATGAGTCAGTTACTTATTCTATCGTAGACGGGAAATTATTTAAGGCAGTGTCAGGGGAAGAAGTAGAGCCATTGAAAGACTTTACAAGATAGGTAAAATCCCCGATAGACGCTTTTGCCCGTCGGGGATAGAATAAAATCATAGTAGCAATTTATTGATACGTCATACACGGAGCGTAGCGACGTATAGCGGAGGTATTTTATGTCAAAGGCAAATGTAACTAGAAAATGGATAAGAGACAATTATTATTGTTGTAGTGTCGGCTATTGTGACTTACAAAATCTGTTGCATTATCAGTCGGCAGACTTCTACACTTGTGGTGTCTATGGTTGGAATATGGACGTATACACGTTCGGGGATTATGCAATAACAACAGGCTATCGTGGAATGATAGATAATATATCTAAAGATTATTCCTCCCTGATTCACGAGTACGACGACAAAGCAAGGGAGTTACTAAAAACACAATGGGAAAAACCTTATGAGGAATTGAAGGCAGAAGTAAACAATTTACTCAAAGAGTTTTTGCAGAAGGTTTTCGATACAAAGGATTCAGACAGATTCTACATATATTAGGTAAAATCCCCGATAGACAGTTACTCTGTTTATCGGGATAATAAAAGCATAGTAACAATTTATGGAGGTTTACTTATGAAAAAATACAGACTTGAAATTAATGGTAGTTTTATTGGAGTAATTGAAGGTAAAAGAGCCTTCAAAAAATGGTTAGAAGACAACGGAAAATATAATCCATTGTGGACTAAAGAAAACATTAAACTCGTGGAAGTAAAAGAAAGCCATAAGACAGAGTACACAATTTATGATTCGTACGATTCATATTCAGAAGAAAGAAGAAAAGACGCATTTGAAAGCATTATGGAAAATCAATTCATTGCAGAGGAAGACGGACTTATGACTGTAACCGATAATTTCGGGAAGGAAGTAAGGATTACCTGTGAAGAGTATAAAAAGACTATCACGGAAGAGGACATTGACAATGAATGTAATTTTATGAATGAGTTATGGTTTGAGGACGAGCAACGTGAATTGAAACACGTAGACGAAGGCGGTGGACTTATAGCCATTGCAGATGTCGGACGTTGGAATGGCAGATTCAGCGGATATAAAGAGGTAAAAAATCTTGCAGACGTTTTATACTCTGATTGTGACTATGAAAGAGTCTATGTAGATTCTAACGGGGATTTACGAAAAGAAGAGAGTCACCACGACGGAAGTAATTCCATTCTGTATCGCTATTGGAAGGACGGACTCACGGAAGAGCAGAAGGAAAACTTTATGAGTAAAATCTATAACGGGGAATGTACACAAAAAGACATTACACGTTATACACGTAAGGCAGGGCTTGGAATTGCAAATAGCTATGGGTGGACTGTTAGAGGCGGTGAAAATAAATACAAGAAGGTTGCATAATAAGGATTTTCCCCGATAGATAAATTATCGGGGATAGCCTAGAATATAATTAGCACGAAACAATTTACGGAGGTTATACGTATGAAAGGAATTATCAGAAAAGGTAGCAATGCAGAAAAGAGACTCAGAAATATCTCTGAGGACATTGGCAAGAAAATTGAGACAGGAAAATTGAATGGACTTACACAATCGGACATTTTTTCAGCTTGTAACATCGGCAAGGAATTAGTAGCAAAGGGAGTAGCACAGACTGTTATTTCCAAAGTTGCAGACTATTTCAAGTCATTCGGATTCATTGTAACAATGGATTTTAATAACGTAAACTACGTTATTATAGCATAAGGGAAATTAAGGGAAATTAAGGGAAAATTTCCCCTAATTAAAGGAGTAAACTATGGATAAGAGAGCACGTAAGGAATTAGTAGACGCTATTGCAAAGTACATCTTGGAGGACGAAAACAAAGAGGAAGTAATAGCAGAGTTGAAACGTTATAAGAGGGAGTTTAGAAGTGAACCCGATTATAATTGGTATAGATACGGCAACATCTTGCCTTATTATTCACAGATTCGGGACTTCTATAAAGAGCACGGATTCCTTTGTAACGATGATAATGAGTTGTTGTGTGAAGACTTCTGTTATCACGTCGGAAGAGCAATAGACAAGATTTTGGAAGAGAATAGATAAGTAAAATCCCCGATAGATTTCCTGTAGTTTATCGGGATAATAAAAGCATACAGTTTTCACGGAGGTAAATTATGAAAACAAAGTACATTTTGACTACACAGAAAGAGGTAGTGAAAAATTGGAAAGGAGACTTTCAGGCTCAGGCTTGTGATGAAGGTATCAGATATGTCTATGAGGGAGATATAACCTCACAGACTTATTGTGAGTTTTTGGGAATGGACTATCCTACTGTATCTCTTCTTGGTGCTGTTAGTTATGGTATTGAATATAACTGTATTGAGGGAAACAAATACATTCTCAAGTGTGAGACATACATTAATTCGATTGTAAATGAAAACTTGTCTTTTGAGTTGGAAGACAATGAGGATTATCTTGGATTCTACGGGGAGACAAAGGAAGAAGAGCAGAAAATCGGTGTGGCTCAGTGGTTGCCTAGCAATTGGAAAGAACTGATTACAGACGAACAGAAGGAAGAGATTGCGAAAGAATGGTGCGAGGAAAACAGCGATGAGTTGGGAGATTTTCTTTCTGATTCTGATAAAGCAGACATTGCCTATGATTACATTGATAATAATTCTAATGATATTATCGACAGAGCCTATAATAACCTTGGAGACTACGAGAAAAGAGAGTTTATCAAGGACTGCATTGACAATCTGTAATAAGGATTTTCCCCGATAGTAAAATATCGGGGAGGAGGTTAGAATTATGAGTACTAAACAATACTATGAAAAGCGGAAGGCAGAAGTAATGGAAGAGGCTATCGAGTGGAGTAACGACGTAGGCAATCATAACTATTCTTATGGGGAGTTTGCTTATTTTGAAGATTACTTCAGGAGACTTGGAAAACGTTATGGACTTCTCCGTGAGTTTAAGGAAAACGCAATCTGTTAGGAGGAAAATATGAAGTGGTACACAAGTGGAAAGGAAAGTAACAAGGTAAGCAGAATTGAAAGGAAGTTGCGACGTATGGCTAGAGTACTGAATAAAATCAGTAAGAAGTATGGCTTTACTTACGTGGACGTAGACTTTATACACGGGACAAAAGATACTGAGTCAATTAATATCAGAGTAAAGAAGGGAGACGAGGTTGTGTTTGATTCCTATGCTTTCATAGAATAGGTAAAACACCATATGGACAAAACATACTGAGTGTGGTATATTAAAAGCATAAACAATTTACGGAGGTAAATCTTATGGCAAACAAGAAGACAAAGAAAGAAGAAGGAACATCAATTGCACTGTATTCAAAGGTACAGACAGTTATTGACGAATTGGACAAAGCATTTTTCAGTGGTAAGGGAAAGCAGAAAATCCCTCAGGTTGTATTTGCAATCAATACACGTTGCAAGAGCTGTTGTGTGGCTTTCGTACAGGCAGACGCTTTATATGACAAGAGCTCAGACAAGAAGTTACAGTATCTTGCAATCAATCCCGATTATCTTAATCGCAAGTTGAAAGATACTCTCGGTACTATCTGTCACGAACTGTGTCACGTGTACGAAAATGCTTTCATTCATATCCCACGTGGGGGTTATCACGATAAGCAGTGGGCAGAACTTATGACAGAGTGCGGACTCGAGCCTAAGTATCTTAATACTTCTAAGACTGCCGTAGACCACAAAATCATCAAAGGCGGAGCGTTCGAGGATTTCGTAAAGACTTTCACTGAAAGATATGGTGAGGATTTTTTCAATATTGTTTCGTACTCATCAGAGGTACAGAAGAAGACACGTAAGACACTTGGTATCAAGGACGATGAGGACGACGATGAGCCTAGAGCAGACAATGCAGACAAGCCTATAAAGAAGTACAATCGCAATAAGATTAAGTACATCTGTCACGGTTGTGGAATGAAGGTTTGGGGAAAAGGCGGACTGTCCATTCACTGTAATGATTGCGACGAGGACTTGGAAGAGGAGGCAGAATAATGACTTATCACTTTAACGGTGAAGTCTACGTCGAAGGAATAACGGTAGAAGTCGAGGCTAGAGCTGAAGGCTTTTACTGTGAAGGAGACTCATTCGGTTATGGCTGTGAGCCTCCCGACGGAGATTTTAAGATTACAGAGGTAAATATCATCAGAGCATATCCTGACTGTCCTGAAGAGCCTATCGAGGTTACGGAAGAGTTGAGGAATAAGGTTTGGGAAAAACTTTACAGTGAAGAGTTTAAGGAGGACTAAGTGAGCAAGGTATACGTAAACAAAAAGATAGTAAAGAAAGGGACAGACTGTGTAATTCTGAGAGACTATGATAAATGCTATAATACTTTCAATTACTATCTGTTCAGTACAGAGGGAGACGTAATTTTGGCAGTTACGGACTGTAACTGTAGACAGATTCCAAAAGTTATTCTTGACAGGTTTGAGAAGTTTTCAGTTGAGGTATGGCACACTAAACAAAGAGCAGAGTTTAATGCTTGGCTCAAAAATGAGGGGTATAAAGAATGAAGTGGAAAATGGTAAAGAAAGGGAATAAGTGGAAGAAGAGACTTGTACCCGACACAGACGAGTGGATTACTCTTCTGTGTGTGGTATTGGTATTAAACTTTATTTTATTACATCTGATTATTAAAGGAGCATAGTATGACAAAGAAAGATGTTTATAATGAAAACTCTCTGATTGATATGCGTACGCATATTCACGGGGAAACGGCAATCAAGCCTTATTATTACTTACGTTGCAGAGCATTACACGCAAGATATACAGTAGACAGAGTAATTGAGCTCTCTTCTACAGAGGTAGCAAAACTCAAGGTTGATATGACTACGGGAGACAAACAGGAAGTACTTGGAAAGGCTTGGAACTTCTTTGAAAACACTGTAGAAAAGCCGATTATAGAGGACGGAATTGCATACGCTGACGAAAAGTTGAAAGGAGTAGAAAAGAATGACGTTCAGTGAAGAAAAGGAGAGAGTTAAACAGTTTGGCACGGGAATTGACGAGCGTATCAAGGCAGTAATCTTCAATGAAGAAGAGCACAGTTATTGGTATAACGGCAAGGAACTTCACGGAGTTACAGGAGCAATAGGCAAAATGCTTGGAAAGAGTTTTCCCGAAACTGACACTGTAAAACTTGCGACAATCTACGGACACGATGTTCATTCTGAAGTAGAGCATTACTTCAACGACGGAAGAAAAGAACTCTCTTCTGAAGGTGCGAAGTGGGTAGTAAATACTATGGAGCATTGGGGAGACAATCTTCTTATGGACAGAGTGGAAGAAATAAAGAGCGAAGTTATGGTAAGTGATTTTGAAGGGACTGCAAGTAAGATTGACTTGGTGCTCAGAACTCTTTCAGGTAACGATGTACTCTTTGATATTAAGACTACTGCAACCTTTAACCGTGAGTATTGTTCTCTTCAACTTTCTGTCTATAAGAAGTTGTATGAAATGAACTACAACAGAAACGTTACGGGGCTCTTTGTGCTTGGTACAAAATCTCAAAGAGCGTTCAGAATTATCGAACAGCCTTCGAGTAAGGTTGAAAAGATTTTGGGAATGAATAAGGCATAATAGGAGGAAAAGATTATGTGTAAGAAATTGGTTATTTGTAAGTACATCGGGTTTAATCCAAAAGACGAACTTTGTACTGTAGGCAGAAACTACGCCTATTTTATCGAGACAAAGAAGAAGATTGAGGCAAGAGACTTCATCTGTATTGCAGAAAACAGAGGAAACGACGACAGGGCTTGCCTTTCTACTGTAAGGGTTATGAATGTAGTCAATGACTATGAGCATAACGTTGAAGCAGGCAATGTTCTCATTTCAGGCTGTGAGAACTCACCACGTAACAAGATTTTTGTAGGCAAGGCAGATTTACAGCAGTACTTTTACGAGCTTGATAAGAAACGTAAGCGTGAAGAGATTACACAGAAGCTTGAACAGCGTTTCAAAGAAGCAGAGAAAATGGCTCTGTATCAGAAACTTGCAGAGACCGACCCTGAAATGAAAACTCTCTTGGAAGAATTGGAGGCTTTGAAATAAGTTGGTAGTACGAAACAAATGGAATAAGAAGACTTACAAGGTAATCGAAGTCAAAGACGGAAAGGTAACACTTGAGCGTTCCGACGGAACACAGTTTATCATTGCTAAGGCAGAATATTTTTTGAATTATACTGAAAAAAGTTCTTGACATATTAAACTAGGTGTAATATAATTTAAGTATAAACCATATTGAGGAGGTAAAGAATATGGCTCAGAAGAAGGAAAAGAAAATGGCTGAAGAAGTTGTGGTTGCAGAAGTGAAAGACACCGACTTCGATGACTTGGAACTCAAGCTTGAAAAGCCTATCCTGAATAAGGATAAGACTATCACAATCGGTGGAAATTGGGACAACCTTAAAGGAAACATTAAGAAGGTTGTAGACAAGTACAAAGGAACACAGTTGACAGAGGATAACGTAGAGTACGTTAAAACTCTCAAGAAACAGTTTGTATCCCTCAGAACAGGTGTTGAACTCGACTTCAAGAACTACAAGACAGCTTATCTTGACCCTGCGGAGTCTCTTCTCAAGGCAGTAAAAATGGAACTTCTTGCTGTCATTGATGAAGGTGAGAGTGCACTTGGAGCACAACTTGATGAGTACGACCAAAGACGTAAGGACGAACTTACAGTCATTCTTAAAGAGTATGTTGAAGAAGCCGTGGAAAAGTATCACCTTCGTGATGAGTACGCAACACAGATTCAGCTTATCAAACAGTACTACAATAAGACACAGAAAGAAGAGGACACCATTGCAGACATCGAAAGACAGGCAAAGGAACTCTCTGAAAAACAGACCGCTTATGATAATGGTGTAGCCCTTATCAGGGCAGAGTGTGAAGAAAGTGGCTTGCTTCCTGACGCTTATATCCGTGAACTTGCTTACCGTAATGCAATGGAAATCATTATGGAAATCAAGCAGGACAGGAAGGCTCAGGCAGAACTCAAGGCTAAGGCAGAAGAAGGCGAGAAGGTTTCAATCGGAGAAGCCTCCGATTCTGAAATTGCTAAGCAGATTGCTAAGGCAAGTGAGCTTCCTGAAGACGAAGAGCGTACAAAGGTACTGCGTGTAACATACAAGGCAAGTCAGGCGAAACTTATGGCTCATTTCTTCAAAGAAAACGGAATTAAGTTTGAGTTCATTAAGGTGGATTTCTAAAGGAGGAAGATATGAAAGAAACAAATCCAATTACCGAAGAGGTAAAGAAAGTGGCAGAGGAGACAGGAGCTCAGGTAGAAAATGTGACAGAAGGTACTCTCAGCAAGGAGACAATAGATTCTATGAATAGAGCACTTGACAATGGAGCGAAAATAGTTATAAAAACACTTGAAATGGAAGGTGTTAAGCTCACTAAGGAGCAGGAAGATAAAGTACGTCAGGCTTATCACGCTTCATTTGCTATTACAGCTCTGTTGATGAAGTAAAGGGGAAATTGCCCCTCTGTATAGAGGGGTTATACTTCATAGGAAGGAGGTGTGTTATGAAATGGCTTAAAGACTTTCTTAATCAGAAGTGGGTTAAGATAGTATGTGTCATAATGTGGGTTATTGCTACAGCCGTACTCCTGTATGACGGAGTAACTGTAGGAGAACTTACAGACACAGCTAAACTCATCGTAGGATTGGGAATGGCTCTGTCACTTCTGATTGCAGGTTTGCGAAAACTCTTGCAGAAGAAAGACACAACAAACAAGTAAATACTTCCTCTCTGTAGAAATCATTGGACTACAGAGAGGGGTACTTGGTAAGGTAGCTCAATGGGTAGAGCTTTGGAGTATTTAAGGCATACAGCTCCTAAATAGCCTTGATAGAGGTTCAAATCCTCTCCTTACCTAGAAGGTCGATGATAGCAAGCCCTTCTACCAAAAATATCTATCAGGGGTCGACAGCTCCTAAGATTGATAAGACGAAGTACAAGTCAGTGCAGAGAGAAGTCCCTCACAGAACGGTGGTACGCCTGTGAGGGAAACTCTCTCGTTATTTCATCTCGTTATTTCATCTCGTTATTTCAGGAGATAAATATGATTAGTAGTATTATATGGCTTATATTATTACAGATTGGAAAAATCAATCCCGAACACGCTCCGTGGAGCATTTATCTTCTTGTATGTTTGGTCGAGGTAATTGTATATTTTAAGTGTCTTACAAAGATAAAATAATGCTTGACAAATTATACTAAGCATATTATATTAGAAGACGTCCCCTTGAGGGGATATAAATAATACAACGTGGATTAGTAGTCCACAGATAGGAGAACACTATGGAAGAACAGAAGGCTGTATCAGAAGTAGAAGGAAAGGAAGTTGCTGAAGTAAGCGACGAGGAATTGGCTACCCTTATGGCAGAGGGTAAGAAACATCAGGACGCAGAAAATGCAGGTGACGGTGTAAAGGCAGATTACATCTTACTTGCAAAGTCAGGCACAAAGGCTCTCAAAAAATCACAGGCAGACCTTTACATTGAAGGGCTCAAAATCGGAGACTTCTTCTTGCAGAAAGAAAAGAAAGTCCTCGGTGAGAAACTTCGTGTAGTTCCACTCGCTTTCATTACTCTTTATCAGGAGAAGGAAAGTGCAGACAAAGACGCTAAGTTCTTTGGTGTATGGAACAAAGAACAGGCAGAGTCTTATGAGCTTGTAGACGGTTCATACTATGACCGCCTGCTTCCTAACGGACATATCCTTCAGCCTGTAAATTGGGTTATGGTAGAAGTCCTTGGACACCCTGAGCTCGAAAATGCAGTAATTGCATACAAGAGCACAGGAAGCCGTATTTGGCGTAAGTGGAAGGAAGACGCTAAGCCTCGCTCACAGACATCTGCTACACTTATCTACGAAATCTCTGAAATGGAAGTTTCAAACGATAAGAACGATTGGACAGACATTGGCTTTGCTTATGTTGGTTCTCTCTTGGAATCAGACAAGGCAATGGCTGTAAAGTGCCTGCGTAAATCAAATGCAATTCGTGATTCGTACGAAAAGCACGTACTTGTTGCAGACCACACTTCTGTAGCTCCTGCTACTAAAGCTGTAGCACAGATTGAAGACGCTTCAGATGTAGAAGATTCTACAGATGATGAAGAATCAGGATTCTAGGCTTTAATTATTAGAAAAACAGGCAAGTATCTTATAAAGTACTTGCCTTTTATAAACAAATGTAGTAGTCTTGACTAATAGAAGGAAAAAGAGAGAATGAACTTCACGGAAAGGAACAGACAGAACAGATTATATCGTATATGGCACGGAATGAATAATAGATGTAACTGTGCTACGTCAAGAGACTATGCTAACTATGGAGCTAGAGGAATAAAAGTAGAGTTTACCTCTTTTGAAGAGTTTGTTACTTGGTCACTTGAAAATGGTTATGCAGATAACCTATCCATAGATAGAATAAATAATAACGGAAATTATTCTCCTGCTAATTGCAGGTGGACTACAGTTAAAGTACAAGCTAACAATCGAAGAACTAATGATAACTTCACGTTCAATGGAATAACTCATACCATTACAGAATGGGCTGAAATCTACGGAGTAAAAGCTGATTCTTTACATAAAAGATTAGAGGTATATGGTTATTCTTTTGAGAAGGCTATTACGCTTCCTTGTGAGAAGCGAGAAAGACAAATAACATATAAAGGTAAAACACAGAATCTAAGACAATGGTCTGAGGAATTGAATATACCTTATAACACGTTGCGTAGCAGACTTAATAATCTACATTGGACTGTAGCAAAAGCTTTCGAGACGCCTTATGATAGCTTTTATTGGAGTAGAAACAAAGGAGGACAGAATGATTAACAACGTTGACGCACAGCGTTTTTCTTTACTTTTCCGTGGTAAAAGCAATTCCTATGTAAAAAACGAACTCCCGAAAGAAAGACCTGAAGCAGGACAGAAAGTTAAAACTAAAATTACGACTCACACGGGAGAAGTAGATAAGGATTTGCTTTTACATCATCTCAATGGAGATTTTGGTGTAGGTATTTGTCCTGTTAACGCTGAAGGAAAGTGTTATTATGCTGTAATAGATATAGATTCGTATGGAACAAAGATTAAGAGAGTTCTACAGTTTATCAAAGATTATCAGCTCCCTCTGTTACCGTTCAGAAGTAAGAGCGGAGGACTTCACGTTTATCTTATGCTCGCTAAGCCTGTATCGGCTAAATCAATGCGTGAAGTATTAAATCAGATTATATACTACTTCTCACTTGATATGCTTTATGGAAAAGCAAAGGTAGAAGTATTTCCAAAACAGGAAAAGGCAGAGGGCTTCGGCTCTTCTGTTACCCTGCCATATTTCAATGCAGATAACCCATATACATATCTTCTCGACTTGGACGGAAACCCCGTTCCATTCAGAGAGGCTATGGATTATATTCAACATCATCTTACAAGCCTTGAAGAAGTAAAGAAGGCTATTGAAAATCTTCCTTACAATGACGCTCCACCTTGTATTCAGAGAATCCTTATCTCTGAGGAAGTTGGTGGAGAGGATACAGGAAGAAATAACTTTATCTTTTCTTTCGCTGTATATGCTAAAAAGAAGTGGGGCAACGGCTTTGAAGATTATGTAAAGGAAGTCAATGAGCACTTTGAAGTGCCTCTTGAAGACGCAGTAGTTGAGCAGACTTGTACATCTGTACGTGAGCACGAGTACATTTACAAGTGTAAAGACATTCCCTGTAATTCTTACTGTGATAAGCCTGCCTGTCGAAAACGTGAGTTTGGACTTGGTAAAGATAAAGGACATTTTACAGGGATTGATTACGGTCAGCTTTACCGCTATAAGACAGCAGAGCCTTATTATGTATGGAAGCTCCGTCTGCTTGGTCAGGAAGTTTGGGTAGACGTTGTATTCAAGGACGAAGGCTACCTGCTTGACCAAAAGAACTTTGCTAAGATGTGTGTACGTTATCTTAATCAAGCTCCAATGCAGGTCAGTAACAACGATTGGTATGCCGTATTGAACTCTATACTGCCTAATATTGAAGACGTAGAAGTTAAGCAGGAAAGTGATACATCAAGTCTTTCTATGCTCAAGACAACCTTTATCCGTTACCTGTCTAACAAGCAGGCTAGACGGGATATGCCTTATCAGATTCGTATGGGCTTGTGTGTAAGACAGTCAAGTAATGGAATAACAAAATATTATTTCACTCATATCGGCTTTGCAGAGTATATGAAGAATCAGAAAGTTACTTTTGATTACAGTATGCTCCGTGAAACCCTCATCAAGTTTGGAGCAAAGGAAGATACTCTTGTATATACAGACGCAAGAGGAGACGTAAAGCACTTCCCTTGTTGGAGTAAAGTAGAAGATACAGACATCGAGGAAGCCTACGCAGGAGCAATGGAGATTGAGGAAGGAGACAAGAACAGTCTAAATATAGAGGGTGTTGGAGAAGCTTCAAACGTTGATGAGTACGAGCCAAAGGAAGAAGAGAAGCTTTATTCAGATGAAGACAAGGCAGAATCGGAGGACTTATTCTAATGCTAATTAAGTGTAAATCAGCCCTTTTGTTGTCTTCTGTAGAAAGCTTCACTCATATGTATACTCAGTTAGCAAACGAAATCGGAGTAAGGCTCACCACAGAATCAGAATGGAACAGGCTTTATAGAGTGAATCAGGACGTTATAATTTTAGGTTCTAAATACTTGGATAAAGTAAATGAATCGTACTATGCAAATGCAGTTTTAATGCTTAAATCAAGTGAGTGTCCTGAGGACTTCATAGAAAAAGGAATCAAGAGATTCATATTTGATTACCAAAATGCTAATGAATTAAGGCTTGCCTTGTACAAGGATATAACAGTAGCAAAGAGTTATACGACAAGCCGATATACTTTCGGACGTTACGACTTTGACTTCGGGGAAGACTCATTCAAGTATGAAGGCAAGAACATTTACCTGACACCAACTGAAAAAGCATATATAGCAAGTTGGCTCTTGGGTGGACATAAAGACAACGCCAAAAGAGGAATCTTGTGCTACGCTCGCAGAAGGCTCGGCTCAGATTTCTTGAAGGATATAGACCGCTTTGGTAGATTAAAGGAGGATAAAGATGAGTAGCAGAAGTAAAAGAGTACAACAGCAGATTGTAGCTCAGAGACTTACAACAGTAGTACAGGTATTGTCTATTGTTGAATCAGAAGCAAGAAAAATGAATTGGTGGCAGAGATTTAAGCTTGCTAACAGTTTTCTTTGGAAGAAGAACATAGACGCTTTCTTCCAACTTGCTACAGAAAATAAGGAGACTGAAAGTGAATCATAAGATTTACAAAATCATAAACAGAAAAGAGGACTGTGTACTCCTAAGGAAAGAAATGCCTGACTCAAGCCCTCACTCTGTTATGTTTCAGGTGAGGGACATAGAAAACGATATAATCTATATGGGTTATGTTTATGATGAGGCAGAAAAGATTTTTGAAGAGTACGACATAAAGAAAGTCAGAAAAGAAAGAAAAGACGTTTTTCTTGAATGGTTGAACGAGTTCGCTAAAGCGTGAGTTTAGCAGGAGTGTAAGATGTTTGAAGGAAAAGATGTTAAGGTTATTCTCGCCAATGCAGGCACGGGAAAGACACGTTATATCATAGAAGAGGTTGCTAAGGAACTTGAGACAAGACGACCTGAGGAAATTGCTTTTGTTACCTTTACACGTAAAGGAGCAGAGGAAGGACTTCACCGTGTTTGTTCAAAGCTTATGCTTACTCCTGACGACCTCCCGTACTTCAGAACTTTACACTCCCTGACTTTCCACGCTTTAGGGCTCAAAGCCACTCAGATGTTTGGAAAGTTAGACCAAAGAAAGTTTAACAAAGAGTTTGGTTATGAAGTTAACCGTTGTGAGGTAGACACAGGCAAGGTTGTACCTACCCGTGATTCACGATATTTGGACTTTTATGACCTCGAAAGGTCAGGGGCTTTGACAACACGACAGCTTGCTGAAGCCGACATTGAATTAGGTTATTATCACCAACTTGTACGGAAATATGAGGAATATAAAGCCAACGAGCACCTAGTTGACTTTTTCGACTGCCTCATAAAGTACGTACAGGAAGGTGATTCTCTTCCTGTAAGAGTAGTATATATTGACGAAGCTCAGGACATTTCCGCATTACAGTGGAAAGTCATTGAGAAAGCATTTTATAAAGCAGAAAAGATTGTTATTGTAGGGGACGATAAGCAGGCTATCTATACCTACTCAGGAGCTCGCCCTGACTTCCTGATTGATTTATCTAAGAAGTTCCCTGTTGAACACCTTTCTGTTTCGTACCGTATTCCTTATTCTGTCTACAAACTTTCTGTAGCAATCACTAATTTTATTGGAGATAAGACAGAGCAGAAAGCAGAGCCACGTATGGAGAACGGGGAAGGAAGCATTACACAGCTTTCAGAACTTGAAAGATTAAAGAACTTTATCCTTCCTGAAGACTATGCAGAGAATAAGAATGAGACCACTTGGTATATTCTCTCCCGTAATAATTGTTTCTTGGACGCTCCGAAAAGACTCCTTGAAGAAAACCTCATACCTTATTGGACTGCTGAGGGCTTCTTTATGGGTGGACAGATTATGAAGCGTCTGAAGGACTATGAAGGCTTTAGGCTTGAGGGTTATAAGACACCACAGAAAAGAGAAGACTTTCAGAGAAGATTCGGAATCTTGGATTTCGACGCTCCGTTTACTGACACCTGCCTGTTCACAGAAGGCAGGAAGTGGGTTTATGCTTCTTACATAGAGAAGTTCGGGTTGAAGAAGCTCGAAGAAATGTGCAAGTGGAATCCGCAGATTTTAGTTAGTACGATACATCACGTAAAGGGTGGTGAAGCAAAGAACTGTGCTATTATGCTCGATACTACAAGACGCACAATCGGCAATGTATTTAATAACATTGACGAAGAGCTCCGTATCCTGTATGTAGGTGTGACTCGTACGAAACAAAATCTATTCTTAATCGACAGTCAGAACGGGCAGGGATATGACAATATCCTGCAAGTAATCAAGGAAGAAAACCACTTAGAGTGGTAGGAGATAAAAATGAAGGGAATATATTTATTTGCTTGCAAGGCAAGACACGAGAATTATGATTTAGATTATAATGATATTGACGGAAAGTACGGCTGTAACATTACTGGCGACGCTATGAAGGTTTCATTGAAGCCCTATGATTTCATTATTGCGAGTCCTCCTTGTAATTGGTGGAGCAAAGCTAATCCATATTATAAAACAAGTCAATATGCTCTTAATACAAAGCATTTACTTCCTGATATTATCAATAAATTAGGAAGGCAAGATAAGCCATTTATTATTGAAAATGTTAAGAACAAGAAGCGTATGCTTGAGAATGGTATATTTGATTTAATAATTAAATATGATTTATGTTATCAATTTGTTGGACGGCATATATATATATCAAATGTCATAATAGATTTAGATTGTCCGCAACATCAAGATTTTGTTTATGGCGGAAAACGAGTTAATAATGACGGCTATAATCAAGGTGGAAGTAATGTACACGCAGTAATAGAGAAGTGGTTAGAAAACGTAAAGAATAAACTTGACATATAATACTAAGTGTAGTATAATAAATGATGTAAGGAGTTAGATATGAAACAGTGGCAGATTAGTGAATTAGAACAGAAGGAAATGGAAGATGTGAACTATAAAAAACTTCTTTTTCATTTCTACGACGCTCAGGCAGACAGAATTGAGAAGTGGTTCGAGAAGATTGAACTCAATCATACTTCACGCTTTGAAGATTGTCGTACTAATCATTTCTTCTATATCGAGAACTGTGATTTACAGTATGTAAATACAGATTCAGAGGAAGAGATAATGTATCTTCTTGATGAAGGCTTTGAACTTATTGAAATTATAGCAGACGAAGTAAAAGGTATGACTTTACAGGAGTACACAGATAAGTTGCAGGAGCTATGTCATAACGGGCTTGCTCAGAAGAAAGTAGTGCTTTATTTTACTGTAAAAGGGGAGACTTTTATGAATAACTTCCCTGTGATAAAAGAAGTTGCACACGTTGTAGCTGAGGACAGTGTTGGAATAAACTTGGGTGATTACGGAGATTACAATGGCTAAGTTAGTAGTGGGCTTGGATTGCGAAACAGTTGATAGTCTCTTAAAGACAGCAGGTTACTCTTGGAAATATAATCAGGGCTATGTTCTTGCTACTGCTCTGTACTTCGAGGCAGAGGATAAGATTTCTGTTGTAGCAGGACTTAACAACGATAACTGTCCTTGGGACACACAGGCTCGTAAAGACGCAAATGAGCTGATTAAGAACCTCCTGAAGAATCCTGAAGTATCTATTGTTGGAGCAAACTTACAGTACGATATTGGTTGGCTTTTGTATGAGTATGGAATGACAACCTATGATGTAAAATGCTCTTTCATAGATGTTCTTCAGGCAGAGCATATCCTCAATGAGAACTCAATGGATTCTCTCGACACTCTCTCTTGGAAGTACCTCAGGTACGGAAAGAAGAAGGAGCGTATTGAGGATTGGGTACACGAAAATGTTTCGAGCAAAGGGGATTTCCGTCAGCACCTTAAAGACGCTCCTTGGGAACTTCTTGATGAGTACGTATCAGGAGACGCCAAGAACCCTGTAAAGATTTGGAGAAAACAGCTTACTCTCTTGAAAAGAGAAGACCTCTGCAAGAGAGCAAAACTTGAGTTTGATTGTATCCTGCCTTCTCTTGCTATGACAAGAACAGGTATACCGATTGATACAGAGCAGAAAGCAAAAAACCTTGAGTTTCTTGATTGGGCTATCGAGAAGCTTCATAAGGACTTTATGACTCAGTATAACCTGCCTAAGTTCCGTATTACAGCTCCTAGAGATATTGCTTCCTTCTTGGATACGAGAGGTATCCCTTATAAGTGTGCTATCACTCTTAAAGGATACAACGGGAAAGTATTTGCTAACGGAGACGAGACAGACCGAGCCTACAGTAAAGCAAAACAGCTTGTAAGCAGTTTCCGCCTGAAGAAAGGAAAGCCTGTTGCGTACGTACCAAAGGAAATGTCAGAGCGTACCTGCGAGCTTCTTAAAGAAGAAGGCTTTATGTTTAACTGTTCTCCGAACATAGACAAAAACTATTTTGCTTCTAAACGAGAGGCTTATCCTGAAGTTGCCTTGATTGCAGATTGGAAGCTTGCTACGGGAATCAGGTCGAAGATTCTCGGAACAGAGTATAACAGATTCATTACAAAGAACTTTAAGGACGAGTTTTGTATTAAACCACAGTTTAAGATTACTGATACTCTGTCCTTCCGCTATTCTTCTGTAATGCCGAACGGTCAGCAAATCTGTTCAAAGGGTGGCTTCAAGCTTATCGTAGACGGAAAGGAAATGGAAATCAGTTTCCCTGCAATTACACGTGCTTTGTTCGTACGAAGCAAAGGCTGTGTGTTCGGAAAGATTGACTACGGACAGATTGAGTACCGCCTCATCTGTAACATCGCCTGCGGAGAGTCAGGAAAGGAAGTAAGAAGACAGTATGCAGAGAATCCGCATATGGACTTCCACCAATACGTAGTAGACCTTACAGGCTTGTCACGCAAGTATGCAAAGAATATGAGCTTTGGTGTAAGCTTCGGTATGGGACTTCCTTCAATGGCTGAGAGCTTTGGTTGGACTATGGAAAAGGCAGAAGAGATTTCAGAGAAGTATCACGAACATATGCCTTTCGTTGCTCCTACCCTTGCTCTTGTAGGTGATGTAGCTAAGGAAAGAGGTTATATCAAGACTGTGTACGGAAGCCACGCAAGACTTCTTGATAAGAAAAAGTCTTACACAATGCTCAACCGTTACACTCAGGGAAGTGGAGCAGAGTGTCTTAAACTTGCTATTGTAAATGCCTACAAGGAAGGTTTATGGGAAAAACTTAAAGTGGCTAACACTGTACACGATGAGCTTAATATGCCTTACCTTGAGCCTACAGAAGAGAGTATGCTCAACCTCTATCGTATGGCAGAACTTATGCGTACATCAATGCCTAACCTGAGAGTTCCGCTTGAGGCTGAAATTGAGCTTGGTGATAATTGGGCTAACACAAAAGAAATTAAAGATTGGGTAAAGGTTAGAGAAACAGATAAGAAAGCTTGGGAAGAGACTTCTCCTGAATTAAAGCAGGCTGTTTCAATTTGTGAGAAACTTATAAAGGAGGGCAGAGTACAATCTGCTTAGTACTAATGATAAAGACAATGACAAAAGAGGAGTATGCTTCCTACCGCCATTCCGTCTACCTGAAATATGCAGATAGCAGACGAGCTAAGCAGAAGGAATACTACGAAGAGCATAAAGAAGAAATCAAAGCGAAAGCTAGATTAAGATATAGAAAGAGGTGTGGGTTATGAGATTCAGAGTACTAAACAAGAATCCTCTGTATGACTACAGAGAAGCCTGTAAGATTACACAGGGAAGAGACTTATCAATGGAAGTAGAACATTGGAAGCCGAAGGACGAGGTAGAGTTTTGGATAAAACAGATTGTTGCCAATCATTCAACTCTTCGCTGTATTCATTTCCGTCTTATAGACACAAGACCAAAATCTGTAATTATGCAGATTATCAGAGCAACCAAGGGACACCCTCAGCCTGAGGTACAGTCAAGCAGACCTGATTGGACAGGAAAAGAGCGTAGTTCAGACCCTTACGAGGAAAAGCTTTTTATGCAAGACCATACAGCTGAAAGCTTTGTAGCTATGGCACGACAGCGTATGTGCAAGCGTACAGAGGAGAAGACAAGAGCCTTTATGCTTGAAATGGTAGCAACCCTTAGAAAAAGTAAAGAGCCTTTCCTGAAAGCCGTAGGATACTGCTGTACACCTCCCTGTAAGTACATCGGAGCTTGCCCTGAGATAAATAGCTGTCTTGGAATACCTAAGCTCTCTGAATATTTTGCAGGACTTTATAGAGACGATAAAGAAGGAGTGAGTGTAAACATAAGCAATTATATAGAGGAGGAAAAGTAAAATGGTTTCGATGAATAGAATAGGTGTTCCTGTAGAGGAAGTTGGAAAGAAAATCAAGGAGCTCAATGAAATACTCAAAGAGCACAATATGGTTCTGAAAGCAGAGAACAATGTAGGAATCTGCTTTTGGAAAGACGGAAACACAGCTATCAGCTTGAAACTTGAAGTTGTATTACTTGGAAAGGAAAGTGAAGATGTCAAGTTGTAGAGTATGTGGAATAGAACTACCTAAAGACACAGGTTTAATATGCAATAATTGTTTGGAGGAACTAAGAATGAAAACACCAATACGTGTACCAAAGAAAGGAGCAGTACCACCTGCTTCAGTGAATGACATAACAATGGACGTTGTTACAGGAATGAATCTTGCAGACCAAATGAGTAAGTCACCTTGGGGAGACCTGCCACCGACACAGCAGAAGATTCACGAGATTATGGGAGCTATGAAAGACCTTCTTCTGTATAAGAATCAGAAGTACGGAGATAGTGCAATCAACCCTGAAAAGATTTTTTACAAGGGTGACTCCACAAGCTCAATTCTTATTCGTCTTAATGACAAGATAGGAAGAGTGAAAGCAAATCCTGATGACAAGCCACGTATCAACGATGTATGTGACATCATCGGCTACTGTACCCTCCTGCTTATCAGTATGGGAGTTACAGCAGAAGACATTGCAAAGTTTAAGGACTAAGGGGTTAGAAAATGCTTAATCTTAATGATATAGCAGAGCAGGCTCGTATGCTTGCTAAACGAAGAGGCTTCAATACAGATGTGTTGAGTACGCTCAAACATTGTGCAGGCGAAGTTATAGAAGCAACAGAAGCCTATACACAGCTTGAATACGTAACTAACTCAGACAGAGCTAAGATTAAGAAGGAAGCTATGGGTCAGGAGCTTGCTGACATCATTATCTGTGCTCTTACTGCTTCTGTAGAGCTTGGCTTTGATATTGAAGAGTACATAGGAAAAGCAATGCAGAAGAACGCTAGACGTGCATATCAGGAGAACAATAATGAAACAGCGTAGTGGTATTCCCTGCTCTCCTGAGAGCCTTGCTGAATGGGAAAAAGCCTTTACTGACATTGAAGAATCAATCGAGTACTGCGAGAAACACCCTTGTAAATTGAAAAAATAATTTATAAAAATCCGCATTTTTATGCGGATTTTTTCTTGACATTATATTAAACTAAGTGTAATATAATAAGAGAAAGGAGGAAAAGAGAATGAAAGTAAAAATCCCTTTAGTTGTCAGGATACGTAATCTGTTTTCACCTTGTAGAAAATGCAAGAAGGGAATTGGTTATCACTGTTTATATTGCTATAAAACAAGGAGGAAAGGAGAATGACTAAAGAAGAACTGAAACAGGAAGCGAAAGTATGTTTCAAAAATCTTGATGACTGTAAAACAAAAGAATTGATGATAGAAGCCTATATTGTAGGAGCAGAGCCAAGAGAAAAGGAGATTAAATCCCTTGGTGAACGTTGCTTACAGTTGCAGAAGGAAAATGCAGAACTGAAAGAAAGAATCAAAACACTGACTATACATGATACAAATGCAGTTTTAAGTGGTCTTGAAATGAAAGTTCTTAAAGAAAGTCATAGGGATAGAGCAAATAAAACACAAGGACAACTCTCCAAAGCAAAGGAGATAATTAAAAGTTTTATAACTCTACTAACAAAATCAAGGACTGCATTAGACACAAAAACATGTCTTATGAAGGCAGAACAATTCTTAAAGGAGGTAGAGGAATGAACAGAGTAGAAATGCGAACGGACTTTCTCAAGTTAAACTGTATTCCTCCTTCTTTCTTCTGCACACCTAAAAACAAGACAAAAGAACAAAAACAGGCAGAGAAAGAAATTATGCTAGCAATGAAGGAAGAAGCAAGAAGACTGTTTTTAGAGTATGCTAAAGGAAGGAAATAAAAATGAGTATGACTAAAGCAAGTTTTATAGCAATGTATGTAATATTATCATTACCATTGATTATTTTATTCAGTATCGGAATGTTTGCTTGGTGTTGTGCTAAAGCAGTTATTAGTTGGCTTACAGCCGATTTTTAAGGAGGAAAAGATGTATTTAATCAGTAATGTATCAGACACTTATGCAGGTTGTGAGAATGAACAGCAGTTTAAGAAGCTCTACTGTGTAACAGAGCTGAAAAAACGAAACTCAGGTCAGAAGATTTTCAACATTGAGACAGAAGAAACTGTAGCAGGCTTCCCTGACGTTATAGAACTGTGGACTGCCAACTTACAATCAGGGAGCTGTACTCAGGCTTTCTTTTACGAGTTCAAGATTTCAGACCTGTCAGGAAGCATTAAGTTTCAGCCGACTCAGCCTGCTTTCTACAAGCACAACTCTGAACTCCCGATTAAAGTTGTAGCTTACAACAGATTCAGTAAGAGAGTTCACGTGTTTAGTACTAACGAAATCTTTGATAAGAACTCTCCGTACTACACAACTAACGGACGTATAGGACTAACAGGAGCAGAGAAGGAGATAGGCTTATGAGAATTAGACCAAGATATGTAGTTGAGCACTACGGTGGAAGCAAGAAAGCATTTATGTGGAAGAAGGAAATTGCTGAGTACTACGGAATCAATTACGGAAGAGTAAATCAGTCTTTGATTAATGGAGAGTGGATATGGAACAGAGATAATACCTTGAGAATTAAAGTACGCTATCACACCTGCAAGGATTGTCCTGACTATATGTTGGAGAGTGTACACTGTAAACACTGCTTTAAGGATATGGAGGTATAAGTATGCAGGCACTGATAATAAGCCTCGAAAGCTTTCAGCGTGGGGAAGTCCCTGAGGAAGTCAAGAAGTATGTTCTTGCTCATCACGGAAACATTTTTACTATCCTTGATGAGAGCTCGAAGATAAAGACAAACGAGCCCTGCAAGGAAAGCAAGAAGAGTAAGCGTACACAAGCTGTAATGAAGCTTAACAGGATAGGACACCGCTGTATCTTGACAGGAACATTTATGTCTAAGTCTCCTGTAAATGCCTATGACCAAATGAACTTCCTCAAAGACGGATTCTTCCCTGAGGGAATGTATGCTTTTGCAGAGCACTATGTAATCAGACGTGCTCTTCCTTCTGTCCGTGGGGCTCGCATTACTATTACACAGAAAGATTATGAAGCAATCTATAAAAGACTTTCTAAATGCAGAAATGAACCTAATGTCCTCTGTGGAGCTATGAACTCCGTACATTCATTCTATGGAATCAGCAGAGAAGACTGTGTACATATTATGAATCATAAAGAGTATACTCCGTTCAAGAATATAGACGAGCTTTGGAACAGAATCGGAGATAACTGTGTTCACCCGAAGAAAGAGGATATTCTTGATGTACCTCCGAAGATTTATGAGAACTACAAACTTGAGCTTACAAAAGAGCAGAGAGACCTTTATCTGCAATTACAGAATCAGCACTGTACCGACCATATTACTGTAGATAATGGCTTGAAGCTGTACCTGAGATTTCAGGACATCTGTAACGGCTACGAGCCTGTAGAGACAGATGAGCTTGATAAAAACGGAAATCCTAAGATTGAGCTTATTCCTTTGAAAGAGAATCCGAAATTGGATTGGCTTGAGGAATACGTTGAGTCTCTTGGAAACGAACAGTGTCTCGTATGGTGTGCACGCTCCCGTCTTCTCCACGACGCTTGTAGCCGTATGAGAGACAAAGGATATACCTGCGGTATTTATGACGGAAAGGTAGGCACTGAGAACAGAGAAAGAGATTACGAAGACTTCTACAACGGAAAGATTCAGATTCTCTTTTTGAATCAGGCGTCAGGCGGATACGGGCTTGATAAGCTCCGTAATGCAAACTACGGAATCTACCTCTGTAACGACGCTTCTGTGGAAAAGCGTCAGCAAAGCGAAGATAGGTGTTGTAGAGGGGTTTACAAAGAGAGTAAATTTATGGTAGATATATCTATGGAAGGAACAATAGAGCAGAGAGTGACTGATTCTCTGAAGCTCGGAGTGGAGCTTGTAGACTCAGGAATCACAGACGCCTCTCTGTTCTTATTGGAGGAGTGATATGCTTAATCTAAAAGAGGTTGAGAGGTATGCTAAGGAGCATACAGTAAGAGAGTGTAGTACATATTTTGATAAGAGTTATTTTTATATGTATCATTATATGAAAGACCATAACATAGCTTTTAAGAAACAAGCTGTGTCAGGCAAAGATAATAGTAATTATAAACACGGTTATAAGCATACCCGTATTTATCATATATGGGTAGATATGCGACAACGTTGCAACAATCCTCACAACTATAGCTATACTTATTACGGAGGCAGGGGAATAAAAGTCTGTGAAGAATGGGAGCGAAGCTTCACTGCTTTTCTGTTATGGTCTGAGAATAATGGTTATACAGATAAGCTGACAATAGACAGAATTGACTGTAATTCAGATTATTGTCCTGATAACTGTCGTTGGGTAGATAGAAAAATACAGAGTATAAATAAGCGAAATAGCCGTTTCGTGACTTATAAAGGTCAAACAAAAACACTGAGAGAGTGGGCAGATATTTATAAAGTTCATTATGACAAGCTCAGGTATAGATTAGATAATTGGTCTGACTTAGACAAAGTATTTGATTTGTAGCTATTGGAGGATTAATATGGATAAATATAGTTTATCAGACTATTTTTTCGTTCTGTGTATCTTGGCTTGTGCTGTAATGCTTGGTATTCTCTTCACAGATACACAGGCTAAGTACTATGAGTATCGGAAAGAAACTGAAGCACAACTTAGCGAAAAGGACGTAAAGATAGAACAGCTTGAAAAGGAAGTCCGCCTGCTTAGAACCGACTTAAACTTAAAAGAAAATGGTTTTTCTGAAAAATAATACTTGACATTTTACACTCAGTATACTATACTGAGTGTAATTAAAGGAGGTCACTATGATTTTGGCTTTAGGAATTGTTATGTTTATTGTCGGTTGTTGCCTGTCTTCTTATGAAGATGTAAGCTATGATAGTCAGGTGAGAGCAGAAAGAAGACATAAAGAGCTTATGCGTGAACTTGAAGAGTGCAGAAGAGAGAACGAAGCAAAGAAACTTGTACTGCCTAACTGTGATACAAATGTTATGCCAAGGCGGGAGAGAAGAGCTCGCAGACGCATAGCAAAGGACAAAGACGGAAATATCCTTGCAGAAGAAATTACGGAGGAAATCATAAATGGCTAAAAAACTTTGGAAACATCAACAATATAGTCTTGATAAATACAAAGACAGAGAATACTTCGGGCTTCTCTTCCCGACAGGAACAGGAAAGACACTCACTGCCTGCCGTATAGCAGAAGCCAAAGACCGTCCTGTCCTGATTATCGCTCCGAACGCTTTATGTAAACAGTGGGCTGACGAGCTTACAAACAAAGATGAGGAAAGCAGAATATCAGAAAAGGATTGGAATGTCTTAGTCTGTACAAGCAAGACTAAAAATACAAAGAAGTTCAAGGAAGCTTTAGAAAAGCTGTGTGAGGAATAATATGTTGGAAGAAAAGATTTCAAAGCACTTAGGACAGCCATATATCTATCTGAAGGACAGAAAGAAGTTCCTCTGTTCTAACGGGGTACTCTTTACTCTCGAAGAGTTTAAGAATGGTATTGACTTAAATGCTGAGTACGAACGAAGAGCAAAGGAGGACAACTTATATGACTATACTTACTGCAAGAATACAGGGGTTCTTAGAAAGAAGAGAGGCTATGCGAAGAAGCAGGAGAGCGAAGAAGTTCTATCACAAGATGTGGAGACATTACAAAAGAGTAAAGCACCTGAAATGCCCCGATATAGTAATGAAAGCAACGACACCGTTAGGGGAAGTACTGACAGTATACAAAGGAGTGTCTTGGAAGCTGAACTTCCCCGAGTTAAAAAGGGAGGAGAAGTCAACAAACGAGATTGTGTTGGCGAATGGCGAGAAGATATCATTAACAGACCCAAAGAAGTTAAAGGGAACAATCGAAATGTCTTTCTGATTATTCTGATTCTTGCTTTCGCTTCTGTATGCTCGATGTATGAGTCTACCCTGCATACAGCGACATATCTCTTCGACTACGTGGATATGATTTCAGCTTGGCTTTTGAGTACTGCGGTAACAGCATACAACAGCTCGGCTTTTGAAGTATCCGTAATGTTCCATAATATGAAGCGTAACTTTATGGCTTTCATTTTTATGCTTCTGTGGGCTATGGTAACTGTTTTCTCAATGGCTACAACGGTGTCTGTATTCTATGACAGATTCAACTTTAATGAGACACAGATAGCTCAGGAAAATAAAACTGTAGATTCAAATAAGCTCGGACTTGAATTGCTTCGTACTAAAGAAAAGGACTTACGTGAAGCCATTGAGTTCAAGAAGAAAGATATTGAATACAGACAGGAACGTGAGTACGCAACAACAGCTGTACGCCTTGAGCTTGAGAGCTTACAGAAGGAATTGCAGGAAAACCTTACAGAACAGCAGAAGCTTTTGGAAGAGACACCTGAGGTTATGGAAGAGAAGTTACAGAGAAAGGAAAGCCTCTTTGCTTTCCTTGGAAGACTTATAGGACTTGAAGGAGGTATCTTGGAGTTTATTATGTCGACCTTATCTGCAATCTTCATCAACCTTATCGCTCCTCTGTCGCTCACCGCTGTAATTGAATTAAACAAGAGAAAGGAGAAATAAGATGATTAAAGTATATAAACCAAATAAAAATTACTTTTCTTGCTTAGTCTGTGGAAAGAGACAAACAGATTCACAAGATATTTTTGCTCTTGAATTCTTAGACAGATACAAACAGGGAACAAGCTTACATCTCTGTAAAGATTGCTGTAAGGAGCTTAGAAGCCTCTTGAAGTTTACTCAACTTAAAGATATCAAAATGGTAAGTATAGATAATCTTGACAAATAATACTAAGTGCAGTATTATATAACAAGGAGTAATAATATGAAAACAATTACAAGTACCGAAACAATAAAGATTAAGGTCAAGAAGGAAGAACTTCTTGAGGGTAAATGGATTCACTTTCAGCTTCTTTCAAAGAAGCTCGGTGAAATTGAAAAAGAAAAGAAGCTCGCTTACAAGAGCCTCCGTAACAAGTTCTACAACTCAAGAGCCTGCAATAAGTACAATATGCAGGACATTGCAGGCTTGACCTGTGTTGACACAAAGAACCCTATGAAGGGAAAGGCTTCACTTGAACTTGTATTTGAGGAGGCTTAATATGAGCGTACTAAACAAAATGGCTAAGGGAATGTTCTATGTATTCCTCACTCTGTATATGTTCTTACAGAGTGCCATTACAGGAATGTTCTTCAGTGGAGCAGGACTTGCAATAGTTCTTTCCGTTTGGACAATAATAAAGCCACTTCCTTCTGTTGTTACAGAAAGGCTGTGGCTTGTGTATCTCTTATCCGCTGTACCGCTTACAGTAATAATGTTCTTCTATATGCTCGTTGATTTAATCAAAGCTCAGCTAAAGAAGGACAATAAGCAGGACAATGGAAATCACTAGAGTTGAAGCAGAAGCACTGCCTGCAAATATCTTTGCTTCAGTGCTTTTCTTTTTCTCCTCTTTTAATTGCATTTCGTAAGATTTCTTCTGCTCTTCGTAAGTGCTCTTCACATCTTGTAGCTGTGTCTCGGCTTCGTTTAATTGATTCTTCAGCTCCGTCAAGTCCTTCTTGGATTCTTGAATCTCGCTCATCAATTCTTGAGCTTCCTTGTCCGTCAGAGTCACGTCTGCGTAGGAATACGAGGTAGAACGTACAAACAATGACAGTAAGAACAGCCCCGATAACAGCAAAAACCTTTTTGATTTTATCCACATTTAGTCTCCCTTAGCCTTGGTAATTCCAAGAAGACCTGCTCCGAAACCGAGCATAGCCATTACGATTCCTTCATCTTTATTCATAAAGAAGCCTGCAATTCCACAGCCCACAACAATAAAGCCTACGACCTTAGCAAGGTCGAAGTCCCAATCCCTGTCTGTGAACAGTGAAGTAAACCAATTCTTTTTCTTTTCTTCTGCCATTTTATTTTGCTCCTGCCTGTATAAAGGCTTTCAGAATGAAAGGTATGCTTCCGATTAGAAGCCCACCTATTCCTGTCAGGATAAAGGCTATGGTAGTACGCCATTTCTTAGCGTCTTCCTTGTCCTTCTGTGTGCGAAGGGCTTCTGTGTAAGTTGTCAGCAGTTTTATCTGAGCGTCCTGCTGTTTCAGCTTCTCTCCAAAAGCTTCCTTCATTGTCTTTATTTCTTTGTCAAAGTCTTCACGTACATCGTCAATCTTAGTGAGCAGATTCTCTTTTTCACTTTTATATGAATCCTTGAAGTTCTGCATATCAGTCTTAATGGCTGATACGTCAGAACTTATTTTTAAGAGAAGTTCAGTAAGGTTGATGTCTGCTGATTTCTCACTTCCCATTTTTTATACCTCAGTATATACAGCAGTGTAAACTACTTCTGCTTCTCCCTCAGCAGGTTCGTCTGCTTCAGCAGAAAGGATTTTGTTAGTACCAACAGATACACCGTTACGCTCCCAATGGTCGAAAGTGTAGTGCTCACTGTTAACGGCTACAGCTGATACTGTTCCGTCGGCAGGTGTTACACCGTTTGCAGGGAATGTAAATGCTCCGTCAGCAGTAGCTTCAGGAGGGTTAACTGCTGTTACCCATTCTACAGGAGCTTTCTCAAATGTTGCCTTGAATACAGCTGAAGCGTCACCCTTGAGGTCAGGGAAAGTCATAACAAACTCTGCTTCCTCTGAAACTACCACGTCATTCATTTTCCAATTCTTGAATACGTAGTTACGGGCAGGAATAGCCTTGAATGAAAGTTGGTCGCCTACGTGTACTGTTCCTGAAACAGGTGTAGCGATTGAACCACCAGAACCTTCGTTTACTACAGCAGTAAAAGGAACTTCCTCAGGAAGGTCGCTTACAAGAGTGCGGATTCCCTGAGCATACATATATGTCTGCAAGACAGGGTCGAACTCTTCTTTGATTGACATACTGCTGAGGGCTTCAATAAGATTCTCTGCATTGATTTCCTCAACAGCTCCACTCTTGTGTGTAATTCTGTAAGAATTATAAAGTTTAGACTGCATAGCATTTACTCCTTTTATATTGGATAAAACCACCTCATAGATTTAAGGTAGCCGTTTTTAACTGTGTTTGATTTTCCATAAGAATCATAAATAACTTTTTTGGATTTATTGAGTAGTACGAAATGTCCGCCTTTGTACCAATACTGTCCTATGACAATCTTTACAGAGGCAGGGATAGCTTCATCTGCTTTATGATGTATTCCGTCGTATTTTACTTTAAGACCGAAGAACTCTTGAGCAAGACGTGTAACGTCCTGAATCTCAGCCTCTCCGTCGTCGTCAATGTCTCCGTCGTGGTTGATGTCACCTGAAATGATACCGAGCTCTGTTGCCTTGACCCATATTCCGTTGAGTCTCTGACAGCCTTCGTCTCCCTTGAAGATAATTGGAGAAGCTTCTGCAAGTGTGAGGAAGTAACAGCCATAGTGCTGTATTGGACTTATAAGCCTGTTGTCTGCCTGATTTATCCCTTTGAGCATAATAAAGCCCCCTTATGATTCATTATAAACCATAAGAGGACTTCGTGCAAGTTGTTTAGTACGGTATATTAAACACCTTCAAACGTTTAATAAAATAGCTATAAACTATCTGATTAAAGCTATGTAATCGGGCACTTCTGCCTGACAAACTTAATACCCAATTACTTCAAGCGTGAAATCCATACTATCGTCTACTGTATTTACGTAAGTGTTATAAAAACCGCACCATTGATTAACTCCACGAACGTTAGTTGCCGCATTTGCACCAGCCACTTTTTGTATATAAACAAGAGTTGTAATATAGAAAGGTAAGTAATTTGTGTGCAGAGTACTTGAGTTTCCCGTTAGGTTTTCTTTATAGCACTTTAGTCCGCTTGCATACACTTGGTACGTGCTAGTATCTTGAACAACAGGATTACCAATGATGATAAACTGTGTGCCGTCATATTCTAGATTTAATGTTTTGTTTTCAAATATATACCTGTATAAGTCATAACTTGAGTTATATCTTAATTTTGTGGCACAAAAGTCTACTAGCGTGGCTTCACGATATGCTTTAACAGGTATAGACACTCCATTATAATTTAAAGACATTCCTGTTGTGTTGTCTTGCCCGTAAATTGCCTCTATAAATCTTACTGTAATAATATCTCCCACTGAAATAGAAGGAGCTCCTGTTACAGTAAGTGTATTGTCAATGTAAATAACTTTTGTAGGGAGAGCAACATTTCCCTGAGCATTTGGAAGAACTGAGTTTACACTCTTAACAGCTGTACTGTTGATGTTCTTCCATACTCCGTCGATGTAAAGTACACGGTCTCCAACATTGAAGTACTGAGTTCCGCTTCCCAAGTCCTGCGAGCCTGCAACGTCTACGTAGTACTCGTCACCGTCGTCTCCTGTACCGTCTGCAAGAGTCGGAGTATTTGTACTTGCGTTCCAATAACCTTTAAGCTCTACAGCTGATTCAGGAAGCTGTGAGTAAGGGATTCTTCCGTCAGCGTCAAGAGTTGCAAGACCATTTGCTGTTCCTCTGTGTGAGATAAGCGTAGAAAGAAGGTTTGACATATTGTCATTAACCTTGTTAACGTTATATGAAAGTCGTCCAAGGAAGTGATTCAAAAGCATACGGGTAACAGAAGAAGCCTGAGACCTGTAACCTTTTGAAAGTACTGTATCATTAACCTTCATAGCAGAAGCAGTCGCTACAGGAATGTTCTGCTCGTGGTTTACGTTGTACTCGGCGACACCATTAGCGTCGTTATTATTGTATGCTGTCTCAGTGTAACACAGTCTTGCTACTTTATTAGAAGTAAGTGTGTCTTCTACTGTTTTAATCGCTGTCAAATCCTCATTTAATGTTCTCATAGTTTTCTCCTTCTGTTAAGCAATCTCCGAGAAGATTACCTGTTTGAATTTAATCTGCAAAATATATTCCAAGAGACTGAGTCTCTGTGGTTTGAAATCTGTGTCAGCACTAATGTCATATCTATAATACACGTTTAAGTGCCTTCCGTCTACAGCTGTTTCTATAGCTCCAATCTTTACAAGTCCGTCAGGGCACGTAAGTTCTACAACTTTAATCAAAGAAGCCACAGAAACACCGTTATATCTAATCCACTGCATAGCCTTAAAGAAAGACATATACAGCTCAGGACTGATACTCTTGTAACTATCCTCTCTTTCTGACTCAGCAAGGAAGAGGAACTGATTTCCATAAAAATTAGAATATGCAAGTCCCTCAGGAGGTGTAGACAGAATCTTTTCAGGCTTTACATTTCCTTCCTCATCAAGAACATCTGTCTCACTCTCTGAAATATATCCTATTACTTCCTCGTCTCCTACAAGGGAACTTCTGAGCTCATTTGTAGCGAGTGTATTGATGTCAGGGAATAGAGCAGAAGGAACAATGAAAAGTCCACGTTCTGAGTACTCAACACCGTCGACTACTTCAGATTCCGAAAGTCTCCACCTTATAAGGTTATCTGCTTCTGAGTCGTCACCTTCCGAAAGATAAAGAAAGTTATCTCCGTAAAACTCAGAGTAAGCTACTCCACTTGGAGGGGTAGCAAGGATAAACTCAGGCTTTACATTTCCTACAGAATCAAAGATGTCAGTAGCTTCAGAAGATATATAACCCTGAACAGCAACGTCACCAACCATTGTAGCTCGTTTACGGTAATCTGTAAGAGTATCAATATCGTCTTCATACTGTTCCTGTGTAGTACGAACAAATACAAAGTAAGCTCCTGAATCATCTTCTGTATGAAAGAACTCGAACTGCTCAAGAGGGACATTGTACAGTCCTCTTTCTGAGAACTCGTATCCGTCTTTTATGAAGCTGTCAGTAAGGTAGAGTGCTGTCATTGTCTCCGCACTCTTTAATCTCAGAAGAAAGATTGAAGCAAACTTACCAAGGTTATAAAGAGTCTCAAGAGAAATCTTTCCAAGCTCGAACTGCTGAGCCTGAAAGTCACAGAAGAAAGTCTTTATGTCTTTTGTACTTGCATTTAAAAGGTCATTGAGCCTAGTTACATAGTAACCGTTCAATTCTCCCCTTAAAAACCTGAATAAAGCCTTAGACATACATTAAACCTCTTCTCTTGTAAAGTTAACTTCACTTAATTCAGGTGTCCTTGAGACAGGAATTGAAACATAGTTAACCATTTCACCATTAACCATTAAGTTAACACTCAAGATATTTATACCTGCAATATTCATAGCTTCAATTGTATTGTATATATCATCTTCCCTGATATAATTCAAATGTACTTCTGTAGTAAAAGTATCTTTAAGTTTTTTTCTTATATCGCTTTCAACTGTATTTGCATTTGTAAATGCGTCGTTAATTGCATAAATAACAGATACAGAAAAGTTTGTTTTCTTGAATGGTATAAGATAGAAAGTATGCTTTCCGTTTATAAAGGTATCGCTTTCATAGTCTACAGCTGTGCTGTCTTCTGTCTGAACAGAAGGACAGATAATCTTATTTGCAATTAGCCCTCCTACTTCTGAGCGAGGAGAGCCTGAATAGAAGATTGCTACAGAGAAAGGAGGAATAACAAGTCCGTCGTACTCTACAGCATTAAGTGTATCATTATATTTTACACGACAGTCAAAGAAATACGGGAGGTTTCTAAGTGTGTTCTCAAGTTCTACAATTGTATCCTGATTATCAACACCATTCAGGATACGCTTTCTGAAAGCGAGATTACTTTCAGGTTCACTTCCAAGCATACTACTATTGTCTAAACAAGAAAACTTCAAGTCAGAAGGGATTGCTTGTGCAGATTCTACTGTAATAGTTGATTGCTCAGTCACAGGGTAGCTTCCGATTTCATTAGACATAGCTATAAAGACCTTATCACCCTCCGCAGGAATGTCAGTGTCCCGTGTTATTTCAAAAGTAAATACAGTATTATCATCAAGACTATAGGTATATATACCTGTTAAGAGTGTGAGTGGTACTTCTGTTTCATTAATTGCTTTGATTGCAAGTCCTGAAGCTGAACCACTGATTCTCTCTGTACCAACAAGGGAAGCTACACTATTGAGGTCTTCGTCTGAGCACTTTGCAGGGTCGAACTTATTGCTCAGTACTACGCACACATTATTTATTACTTCATACCCTTTGGCTATTGCTTTAAGTATAAGATAGATTATATTTGTATTAGTACGAGCCATTTTCTTTGGAGATATAAGCTCATCAAAATTGTCGCACAGATATGTAAGGATTTCATTAAAAGTCATTAAAACCATTCTAAGCTACCTCCAAAAGTCTATAAGAAAGGTATTGGCGTCCGTCTTCTCCCTCTACGGTATCAAAAACTACCTGCACAGAAGTGGATACACTAGCTACAGCTTCCGTAATATCCTGTATTAATTGCAGACAGGAAAGCTCCTCAAGAATAGCTTCGCTCCACCTTATTCCGTCTTCCAAGTCAAGAGGGTCAAGTCCTCTCTGCCAAATGGTCGCAAGGGAACAGCCTTGTTCAAGGCTGTCTCTTGTTGAATCATCAAGAGTCTCGCAACCTGTGACTGTTTCTACTCCGTCTATAACTTCTACAGTAGGAATAATATCAATGACATCGGGAACATAAACATATTCCGAGCCTTGTGGTTGAAGTACTTCCTCTTTCTTATAAACCTTAACGTCCATATAAAGATTATACTCCGCATAGTCAAAATCGTCAAGCAATAGAACCTGTACCTTTCGAGCCTTCTATGTTACCTTCACCATCAGTACTAACCACTCCGCTTGTCCAAAAGTCATTTACTGCCTGTGCAAGCTTCTTTGCAAACTGAAGATTTCCGTCGTACTCATCATCACCTCTGTTGCTCCACATCTGAGCAAACACGGATTTCAAATCAGATATAAGAGAAGTTTCACTGCACTCGATTGTACCTTTAGCTGTTCCATCATAAGGAGTTATCGGAGCAGAGGACGGAGGAGTAAGTGTTCCTGTTACAGTAGTTGTAACCTGACCGTCGTCAGCCATTTGCTTGATTCCCTTTCCAATCTGTTCTGCAAGGTAATCATTTCCACCTGAGGACATATTCATCATAGCTTCGCAGGCGTCTTTAATTGTCTTTGCACATTTCGTAGCAGTTACAGAAAGGCTTCCTGTTCCGCTTCCGACATAAGAGCCTCCGCTTACTGCCCCTCCGTCGGTAGTAGAGACTACTCCCGTTCTGACAAAAGTGACGACAGCATTAGCTATGCCGTTTGCAAAAACAGCGTTGTCACCATTAGTCATTGAGTCAAAAACATCTTTAATATCTTTTTGTAAAGTACTAACAACAAAAGCCATATTAGTCGTCCTCTATAAGCTGATTAAGTTTATTGCTACGCCAAGTAGCAATGGAAGCCTTGGAAGCAGGAGAAGTAGCCTGAGTTGCAGGAGAACCCTGTGTTGTGAGGTTTTCAACTTCTTTTGCAAGCCCGTCTATTACTTTGAACAGAGTAGTAGAGTTGTTCTTAATGTTGTATTTACCCTCAGTCTCTACCGTAACATTTCCGCTGTTGTCTATCTGCATTTTAGTCTTACCATTGTTTATCTCCATTTCTAATGAATCTTCATCAACAGTAATGACATTCTTATGTCCTGCTTCCCTGTACTGACTGATAAGAATGGCTATGCCTGAAGCGAGGTTGTATCCCTTTGCTTCATAATTCTCTATCAGCTTTAAGTTGTCACTTTCACTTTCTGTATACTCGAACATCTTATCATCATACAGACGAGGATATACAACGAGTACACGGTCACCTTTGTGTGGTTTCACATTAAGTGTGAAAGCCTTGCTTGCAATATTAGCAAGTACGCAAGTCATACAAAGCATATCCTGTTTTGTTTTGGATACAGCTACAGCCACATCTACAATTCCGTCAGATACTACGTCCTGTACAATTCCGAAGTCAATGATACAGCTACGTTTGATTATTGCTTCTACAACCGTATTAAAGTTGAGACCTGCTTCCTGTGAAATAAAATTAGGGTCTGTCATTTTTCTTCTCCACTGTCTTTAGCACTTACTGCTGTTATCTGTACTTCGTTTATATCATCTACGGTAGCAAACGATATACTTGCGTTTATTACTAAGAATCTATATATCGTAGGATTATAAGAAGCATAGTACGAAACAAGACTTGTCAGAGCATATCGGCTTGCAAACTCTACGTACTGAAACGGCTCAATGAATGTAAAGAAAGGACAGGTAATAGTTGCTACTGCGTCTATATTTATGTTATAGACAGCAGGAAGCCTGCCATTATACAATTCCTTATTGTTTAGTACGGTCTCCTTATACATTCCCTGTGCTTCACAAGCTTTGGTAAGCTTTTCTACGTCCTGCATTTCAAGAGGAGTGTAGATGATTACATCACCTTCAAGAGAGAAAGTATAATCAAGGCTTTTATCCATATATGATATAATACGGGTGATTGTCTGTCCGATAGTCCAACCTGATTCAAAATAGAGCTTTCGGTCTTTCTTATTTCCTTTACTGTCTGTAAGCTGTTCGATATGAATTTCCTTAGCCTTATCTGACAGGTAGACTTTCACGCCATATTTCTCTGCGTCTTCTTTTGACATCTGCCCGTTATCATCAGCAGTAATTTCAACTCCGTCAACAGTGAAGCTTCCTTTAGCCCCTACAGGTAGCTGAGTCTTCAGTCTCTTGTCAGTAGTACGATTAACTGAAGCATATACTCTGTGTCCGCTCGCATAACGTCTTGTTATCTGTTCAAAGAGTAATGTCTCCAAATCTGTTCCTGACGAAGCTACAGGCTTTTGTAAGGCGTCTACAGGGGTAGCTACTTGAGTAATTGCTACAGGGCTTGAGTAAATATCGGCTACGAAACCTTTGATATGAATTGCTGAGTCAGGAGGAAGTTTCTCTGTGGTAACAATGATAGGCTTTCCGTTTGTAATGGAAATCTTATCAGCTCCATTTACTGCCTTAATATTAAAATAATCTTGCAGAAGCTCTTCTGAGTTTGTTTTGTCAGGATTCAAAGAATCTTTGAGCTGTCCCCAATATCCCATAACGATTTCAATGGCTGTAATCACATATTTACTATCATTGAAGCTTCTGATATGCTTTCCGTCCTGTGTGAGCATAAAGAAGTTAGATACAGTTATTCCTATGCTTGTACCGACGTTTGATGTAACCATTTTACACTGTACCTTGATTGAGGGTTTGTAAGTACATTTTCGTACGATAAACTTATGGCTTCCATTATCAACTTTGTAGTCGCTTGTGAAATCCTGATTAAGATACACCAATTCATAGTCACTGCGTAGTACGAACACCTCAGTATTGCCTGTGGCTTTATCCTGACAGTGGAACTTGAGATTGATTATTCTATCGAAGAGGTCTCCTGCTTGTAAGTTGACTTTGCTCTCGTCACTTATGAACTCTGCTCTATCCTTCATAAACTTCTATTGTGCAGTACATCATATTATCAGGTGTAAGCACTTTCCCCTCATATTCTTTATGGTCTGTGTTAATCTGCATTAAATCATTTCCAAGTCCTATTACACAAGGACAGGAAATTGCTTCTTCCTCATTCTGAATCTCGATGTTGATTGCCTTGACAATACACTCGTCCGTTCCTGATAAGAAGTCTTCGTCTACTTTGTTTAGTACTAATAAACTACCGTCAGGAAGCATTGTGGAAAAGAAATCGTTCGTGAATGTAATCTTGCTCAAGTCTATAATCATTTTACTGCTCCTTCTTCATAAAGTCTCCGCCTGCCTTTTCAAGTAAGGCTTTGACTTTCTCGCCATTCTTTTCAAGGAATGGATTCTTATAGACAAACTTGTTTCCTCTAGTAGAAGCCTGATTAAACATAGTAATAATTGGCATTTCCTGAACAGTAAGAGTTGCTTCGTAAACACCGTCTTCTGTTCCTTCCTTGGAAATATCTATGTCGACTATAGCCACGTATTTGTACTCCCAACTGTTCCACACCTTCATCTTAACAATATGTCTAAGCTTCCACATAAGCTCCAAAGACTGCTTGTTAAAGTCAGGTTGCTGTACTGTATCACGCACCCAATCCTCGAAAGAAGCGTGGAAGTTGATATGCACCATTTGTCTCAGAAGTGTCTTTATAAAGTTAGTATATGGAGACAGAAGATTACCGTATGTCTGTAACATTCTCTCTCCTGCCTTAGGCTCTTTACCAATCATTATAGCATTGATTGCTGAAGCTGTGTGAACATTAAACACAAACGATTGGTCTAACAGAGAAAGATTGTGGTAAGGAATAATCACATCAAGCTTATATACCTTAGGCTTGATTACAATGTTATCAGCTACTACATTAAGTAAACCTGAGTCTACAGAAGGGTCAGCATTATTGCTCTTCTCATCTGAATTGTAGAATAACATCTGCTTCTGACTTACTTCCGAAGACATAGCTTCGTGATAACTTTTCACGTGAAAAAAAGCTACAGGGAAGGAAGCCTTGGTAGAATTGTTAATATTCCAATTAGGGTCAAAGAGATATGTCATATTGTTAAGTCTCTCTAACATATCCTTGTGGTATCTTATTCCTGTTATGAATCTTAAACTGTTTGCCATATCTTCCTCCTAGTTTCCACTCTTTGCCTGAACACTACCTGAAGTTCCTTCATAGTCAATGTAATAATCTGCTTTTCCGTTCTCATAACGTACTCGCATATTACCCCATTTACCCTCTGCACTTTCAAGCCCTAAAAGCTCTGCAAGTACCACCTCTCTTGTCTCTCCGTTAGTATTAACATCGACCACAATTTTATGTACTACTTCTCCTGTGGTTGTGTCTCTTGTGTTTACACCTCTTACAGGGTAGCTCGCTGACGTATCCATAGTGAAACCTATTGGTAAGTTTTTCTCCCACTCTTCGGGAATATCACCCTCTGTGTAAAGAGCTAATAAAGAAGAAGCACCAACATTATTGATTCCTTCTTTGGCTAACTCTTCCACAAACTTAGCCACTAACTTACCTAAGGCAGGATTCTTATTAAGCATATAAGCATACAGCTCAGCCTCATCTACTGTGTTTGCTTCTTTTCGTATATTTGCTAATTCTTCTTCTGAAAGTTGTGTGTTCTGCACATAACCCATTACTTTTGTTCCATTCCATTTAGTCCTTACAACACCTGTAGTAACTAAATCAGGGTGAAACTGAGCCATATAACTCATTATGTCTTCATCTTTCCATTTCTTTGCTTTCAAGCTGTTATAAATCTTCAGGAACTCTCTCTGTTTATTATCTACAGCCTCTTTAGTCAAACGCTGTGTATCCTTCATTATAAGTTCATCTTTTGCTTCTGCAATCTCAGTAGGAGAATATGTTCCTTCTATAGTTTTCTTAATAGCTTCCTGTATACGCACTGTGCCTGCTACTTCAGGAATAGTGTCTATTCTCCTTGAAGCACTTATACGTATTTCATCTATTGTTCGTGTTAAGTCGCCAATATCTTTCTTTTCTTTGTAGAACGATTGTAAAGTCTTTTCAACAAGAGCTATTTCCTCGTCAAGCTCCTTTTTGAAAGCTTTTTCATCAACTGTTAAATCTTTACCCTCCATACTTGCAGATGTAGCTTTGAGTCCTGCAAGGTACTTCTCATTTGCTTTTGCATTTTCTCTATTCAAAGCAATATTTTCAGACGCACTCAAACCTATTCTTGAATTAGCAATCCTGCGTAATGCACTTGCTATGGTAGGGTTGAGCTCCAACATTACACCCTTTTTAATCTGTGACAGAATAGACTCTACCTTATCCTCAAGTTGTCCTGTAGTTACTTCTACGTTAAAATATGCTTGTGGATAGTCACCTCTATTCCCGTCTATTGCTTCCTTCCAACTCTGATAGTCAGTTACTCCTTTATATATAGAAGAAACGTGTTTTGTATTCTGTATTGAAGCAAATACATCAGCTAATTTAGGGAATATTCTTTGCAAATAAGCATATAGCTCTCTGCGAGCCTGCTGTTCACCTACATATTGTCCTACAGAGTTGTAACCTGCATTTGCTTTCTCGTTGAAAGCGTCTACAATAGCTCCTGCCAATTTGTCGGGGTCAGATACAGCTAAACCCATAGTAGCCATATCTTTAATTCCGCCTCCCATAACTACTGCAAGCTTAGAAAGTTTATCTTCATCTAGTTCCGTTACATTGCCGAAAGCAGTTATGAGTTCAGAATAAGCTTGTGGGATTGTACCTTTTGGCAAACCATAAGCCTGCTCTATAAACCCTGCCTCTCTTAGTGTTTGGTACGAAACACCCATATTGTTAGCTGACACTAAGTCCTTGGCTGTCTGAGAAGCATTTTTAAGAACAGAAGACAAAATACGTCTTGTTATGTCTGTCAGAGCAGTAAGCAGTCCGAGTACTTTTAATGCTATACCTCGATTAAGTCTTCGGTCAGCACTTGTATTCTCATTATTACTTTTTTCTTCTCTAGCTATGAGGTCTCGCTCTTCTTTACTGACTCTTTCTCTAGTTACAGTATAGTTAGCTCCACCTCCAAACTTCTGTATCTGACTTCCTATAGATGATTCAGTGATACCTGCCTTATCAGGGTGAACATAAATATCGACCTTAGTTATACCCGACACAGGGTCAACTCGTCTGTTGCCTATATAATAAAACTCACCTTCATTCAAAGCAGATTTTACTGCATTATTTACAATGCTTCTAAAGTCACTCTCATATCTTGATATATCAAGCCCACCTGAATAAGGGTCAGGTTGTGAAGTAACTGTAAGCTTTCTATAGTCTTTCTTAGCCATTTATTTCTCCTGCTTTACTGTCTCGGCTATAAGTTTGCTTACAACTGAATCAGTATCTAGGTAATTTGAAAACTCCATAAGTTCTGCCCAAGTCTTAGGCTCTACGTGAAACTTATCAAGAAAACGATAATATGTAAATACAAAGCTTCCGTAGTTAAACTTATCTGCTACTGTTTTCCTGACGAGTTCATCGAGGACATTCGCACTTTTATTTTGTCTTTCAGGCTCTTCTTCATAAGCTCTTCTTTCTCGCTCACTTGAGCCTGAATATCTTTCAATGAGCGAGGAAATTTTTTTCCTAAGTACCCTGCAATAAACTCTACGAGCCAATTCACTGTTACAGGATAGGCATTGATAAATGGTACACCTCTCAAATCCATATAACGTGATGTTACAACAAAACGTGCTACTTCTACTTTCTTACTGCCTTCCATAAAGTAGATGAACACAACCTTTCCGTTCAACATCTGCATTGTGATGTCATAAAGCAAATCAAAGTTCTCAGGAACAGTAACATCCAAAGCATTGATTGCCCTGCACTCTTCAATAAGCCTTATATCTGAGAATCCCTGTGGAAACTCAAATCTGATTTTGTTCTGCTGAACATCAATCTTAATCTGCTCGTCCTGCTGTTTCGCTTTCAAAATGGAAGCGTCCAAAAATACATTGTTCATTCTCTTTTCACCTCTTACACCAATTATAAAACAAAAAGAGCCCATAGTCAAATTGACTATGAGCTCTTTTATTGCTTCGTACTAATCAGGTACTAAGGATTTGTTCCTGAGTCACCTGAGTCGCTTGAAGAAGTTGTCTCAGGAATCACAGAAGCACCTGTGATAAGCTTACCCCAAGTTTTTGAGTTGTCCTTGATATCCTTAACTTCTTCAGAGTTATCAGCACTATTAGCAATACTATCAGAAATCTTAGTACCTGTAACAGGAGCGAGGTCTTCGTCCTCAAGCATAGAGCTTCCTGTACCTGTATTACCGTCCTGATTCTGAATATAGTAAGGGTTGTAGAAGGCTTCAATTCCTTCCTTGCTACCGACAGCCCAAATTGCTTTCTTGTTGAGGTCGTCTGAACCTGATTCAGCTTCAATCCAACCTGCATACAAAAGCTGTACGTTGTATGTAGCTACATCGTTACCTTCAGATACATCGTCAGGACAATGCTTAACTGTTACACCGTAGTAAACCTTTGTCAAAGCCTTTCCGTTTACGAAGTCTGTCTTAGTGAGGACACCACCGACAGAATCACCGATAGAACGGATAAGCTGACAGCCTGCAATGAAGTCACCTGTTCCAACTTCACCTGTTGTAGGTACAGCAGGAATGGTAATAGTACCATTAAGCATTTTGTTAGTGATTGTAACAGTAGAACCGTCAATCATAACAACCTGCTTAGCTGAATCCTGATTCTGATTGGCTTCAAAGAAGCGTCCTTCAAGTTTACAGCAAGCTGAAACGTCGATTTCATCAATGGCGTCGTTTGTTCCTGTATCAATCATACCTGCAAAGTATGGGTGACGGAACTTGATTATAGAACCGCCTGCTAAGCGGAAGTGAGCTCTAGGCTGTTTGCCTGCTCTGTTGTTACCGTAAGCCATTTGTCTCTACCTCCTAGAATGAAATTGAACCTGAGATATTTACACCCTCAAGGTCGTCGACATATACAGCCGACCATACAGCAGTACCTTCAAACCAATTTCCTTTCTTTGCTTCTGCAAATGGAGGGAACTTAGTCTGTATACTTTCGATTCTTCCGATTGTTGCAAAGATTGCCAAATTGTTAATCAGGAATGACTGAATCTTTGCATAAGTCTCCTGATTTACGAGAACAGGCTTTGTAAGTGTGTTCAAAGCTGTTGCATACTTAGCTAAATCCTGTGAAGTGTTGTAATCAACCCACTTAGCAATAGCATAAGCGGTTGCAGGCATATTGCCTACGCTTCTGTCTCTTGTAAGCTCTGCATTGCTGTCAGAGTTGTTGGCAATAGAAATGAAGTAACCTACATTCTTATCATCAAGAATATCGTAGATGTACTTAGGAAGGTTAAGGTTTACATCACTGTTGAGTGGTGAAGGATTTCCTGTAGGCTTTACCTTGTTACCCATAAGACGGATTTTGCAAAGTTTGTTTCCTACAAACTGTCCTGAAGCGTTACGCTCTACAAACCAACTTCCGAGAATAACAGGAACGAGATAGTTACCGTTATGAAGGATAATGTTTGTGTGATTACCACCAATCAGGTTAACATATCCGAAGAAGTATTCTGCACGGTCTGCAAGTGTAGAACCTTCGAGGGTTGTACAGTGAGTTGTTTCATCGCCTCTTGTAAGAGACTGAATCTTACAAGCATTTGTATCAGAAACTCCGTCATATACAGCTACTTTAAGTTCACACAAGAACCAAGAAAGTGTTGATTCGATTTCACAAAGATAAGCCAAACAAAGAGCCATATCAAAGTAATTTGAATCATCATAGTCACCTGCTTCGGCAGGGTCGTGTGTTACTACACTTCCGTCGTAATGCTCTGAGAACATTACCTTAAACAGAGAAATGAAGTAAAGCTCATTGAAAGCTTTTGTAAGTGGAGACCAAGTAATTGCACCTGCTGTTACAGTAGGAGCAAAGCCTGTATCATCAAATACAATAACATACAACTTCACATTGAAGTTTGTACCGTCGTTAAAGACAGGAAGCCACTGTGAAAGAAGTGGACTGCCTTCTGCCAATACGTCCTTGTAGTTGTCTACTGTTACTGCGATTACTGCGTAGTTTTCAGCAGTTACAGTACTAGGGTCATAAGCTTCTGCACTAAGCTGTGCCTGAGCCAATGATTTAGGAACGTAAATAGAAACTGCGTTGAAGAGGTCTTCTGCTACACCCTCTGTCTCTGCGAGACGAGAACGGAAACGCATAAATCTCTCTGCTACCGAGCCGACATAATTTAAGTTCGTAGTAGTTCTCCTTATACATTTTATAAAAGGTATGTATGGGTGTTATGCTAACAACCTCTACCCTGCATTGCTATAGTCCGCTATGCTTCGACTTCCTTATCATCAACGGTAATCTGCTCCGTTATCTTGAAGTTGATTCCTTCAAGTGGAAGCCACCCCGTCCTTATACATTCATCATAATATAATTTGAATCGTACGTCAAATGCGATTTGGCTATTTTTTCCAAAGTAATTTATCTTCCTTGGAAGAATCGGCATTGTGTATTCAAGCTTTTCAGCTCCACAAACACTGTACCATATATCACCAACCCCGTCACGTTTAGTAAGGTGTCTGAATGTCTTAGCCCAAGTATCTGCCTCTTTACCTATGAAACGTAACAGAATCGTAGCTACACACTTCTGACGGTCTACAGCAAAGCCTTTCTCATCTTCTGTGTAATCGTCCTGTGTAAGGCTTCTGTCTTCACTTATCCAATACTGAATAAATGTATCCTTTGCAAAATCTTCCTGCAAAGGATTCTCAAAGTTACCCTGCATAGGCACAATGTATCTATATTTCGGTGAATCAAAATTGTTGCACTGTCCGATAATATTCTCGTTCTTATCTTTAACAGGATTTCCATTCTCGTCTTTAAGAGGGTCAATTCCAAAGAACATAAGATAAAGAGCTTTTCTCAATGTATTAAAGTTTACACCACTAAACCTTGGTCTGTTCTCCATTGTCCGTTTCCTCCTATCTTGACATATAACTGTATATGCTCTATCAGGTCACCCATAGCAAAGAATAAAGGCTCAGGCTCATAACCAACCTGAATACGTTTCTTTTTAGTTCCTGCTGACATTGTATGTCTCAATGGTATCTCACCGTTTCCTAATGCTCTGATTATATCATCTTTTATGATTTCAGCAAGTTCATACCCTTTCTCTTCTTCCCATTCCCTTGCAAAATCTTCCCATTCTCTTATACGTGAAGCCATTCCTCTATTAGCTCTTGTTGCTCGCTTATCAAGTGTTCCTCTTGTTGTAATCTTAGCTCCTTCAGTAAGGTCTTCCAAATAGTACAATAATTCACCTTTAAGGTTATTAAGCTCTACATCTACTGCTTCTTTAGCATAAGAAGACGGATAAACAGAGTTGAAATATTCGTCTACAAAAAACTCTCCATCATTAAATCTCTCACAGAGGATAAGATAAAGCCTTCTGTAGGTAACGTGTGCTCCACCATAAACCTTATTAAGTGGAGATATATTGTTGTGGATTTCAGTAGGGAAATTATAAGTTATCTGCCAATCAAAATCATCTGAAATATCAGGTAAATCTTCCTCTGCTTTCTTTACCCATTGTCCTTTTTCATATCTTGGATTTCCAAACTCATCGTAACTGCTTGGTCTTTTATTTCGTTTATAAAACTTGGCTATGTCGTAACGGTCAGGAAGACGCATACGGTTATCGTTGATACCCGTTTCGTGTATGTCTCTTGTATCATAGTCGTATGCTTCCCAATCAAGAAGCTCTGCATTTTTTGAGTAGTCAGACTTACGCATAGTCATTCTGTCCGATATTTACATACTCGAAAGGCTTCTGAGCGTCTGAGTTACCGACAAATGTTTCAAGGCTGTAACAATAGAAATTACCCTCAAACTTCCAAGTATAATCACTTGTGATTCTGTAAAGCTCATCTTCCATTTCAATAAAATTACCTACTTTAAGTTTTGTTCGAGTCCAAATGGTAGGTACATTTGTATCTGCTTCTGTGTCATTCTCTCTGATTAAATCTCCACGTTTAACAAACTGAAAAACGCCTTTAACCTTTCCTAAAGGTTCTCTTGTTGAGTACGAACCATTAGGTAAAGGTTTCATAGAGAAATAATCAAACATACGAAACTGCTCCGCAAAGAAAGCAAGTTGGTCTCCATAAACCATTAGAAGTCCTCTACGTTGTCTGCGATTTCTTCAGGAGAAGGAATATCATCTTCTGAAACTTCTTCCTTCTTCTCTTTCTTAGCTTTTTTCTTTCCTGTGTTGCTAGTTAAGTTTTCCTTAACAGCTTCCTTCTTTTCAAGAACTTTTCCGTTCTGAAAAGCAACCTTATGGTCGTAGATATATGCTCTTTCTTCCTTTACCATTTTCTCAATGGTTGCCTTGAGAAAATCAGGAAGAGCATAACATATACAAGGAATGTATACCTTTCCTGCAATTTTTACTGCTGATTTAACGCTGAAAAACATTTTGTCCTCCTAGTATCCGTGACTGATAAACAGATTCAGCTTTCCTGAAGTCTTAATCATAAGATAAGCTTTAGCTCCAAAAACATTGCTCTTGAGAGCCTGTAGCAGGTCAGCATTGTTAACTGCTCCTGCTTTCTTTGAAGCTTCTCCAAACATAATCTTAGTACCACCAATCTGCTTAGATTTAAGTGGTATTCCTCCCGTACTCATTACTCCGAGAGTAAAGTCAGGGAAGAGGTCAGCTATGTACCAAGCTGTCAAAAGCCCATAACATAGCTGAGTTTTAAGTACATACTCTTCCCTGTCGAGGTGAGACCAAAGTTCTCCTACACCGTGGAAAAGAGTATATACATCTTCGATACACGTATCAAGCATATCATTTTTGTCTTCTGCAAGAAGGTCGGGAAAGTTCTGTCCGTATCTAGTACGAAACCAAACTCTCGTAATCTTCTCAGGTCTTCCACTTGTAGTTACTTCCATAATTAGAATCCTTCGTCCTCGTCTGCTTTTTCGTCTGAGGCTTCTGTAGCAGGAGCTCCTTTCTTACCCTTTGTCAAAGATTCGAGCTGTGCTTTGAGTGTAGCGTTTTCGTCTTCGAGCTTCTTTACAGCTTCTGCGTCTCCGCCTGCCTTCTTAGCCTCTTCTTTTGCTTTCTTCAGGTCTTCCTTGAGCTTCTTGTTTTCTTCTGCAAGCTTGCTTGCCTGTGGGTCAGGTTTACCCATAGCCTGTTCTTCATCAATAAGAGACAGAGCACAAGATTTATCTGCAAAGCGTTTCTTGAAGATTGGGAGCTCTTCAAGGAGCTTATAATCATCATCTTCGATAGCTGTAACTCCTGTAGTAGCTACGTTGCCTGTATCATTATACAGTCTTCGTCTGTCCAAAACGATAGTCTTTTTGAGACCGCCTTTTACGATTTCAAATGAAAGAGCATATCTGCCTGTGTTCAAGATGTATTTCATATTTTCCTCCTTATGATATACATAGTTTAATTATAAATGCTGTCGTACTAATCGTCAAGTATATAAAACAAAAGCCCCTAGATTAACTAGGAGCTTTTGCTTAGTACTCAAGATAACTTAGTTACCCTGATAACCGAATCCTGCGATTACCTTTACAGTACCCTCGATTGGAGCGATTACGCCACCGATACGCTTGTACATTGTGTACAGCATACCTGTTCTCTGCCAAAGAGCAGGAACTACGTAGCTCTTCAAGAGTTCAGGGTGGATAATAAGTGAGTCCTGTTCACCCATAGCGTCCTTGATAGAAGGAACTGTGATTACGAAGTAGTCATAGTTGTTAGGGTTGAATGGATTAGCTTCTCCGCCTGAGATTGTAGGGTTAAGCATTGTATCAGATACGATTGTGTACTTAACTGAAATCAAGCCACCGTCAAGTTCGTTCTTAATATTGAAGTTATCCTGAATAATATTAAGTGGCGACTTAGGGTTGTATACATCAGAGTATACAGTCTGTGTAAGAGCTTGGAATACGTATTCAGAACAGTTAATACGTACTTCACGTGCCATATAATGATTCTCACGGAGGAAGTTACCAATCTCTGTCTGCATTGCACGTACAATGTCACTACCACGAGTTGTAGAAGTAGTAGACAGGAAGAGGTCATAGATTGGTGTTCCTGCATACTGTACAACAGGAGCTACATCTGTAAGACCGTCGATACCTGCTTCGTCAGAACCGTAGTAAATCAAAGCGTCCTGCATACGGTCAAGAACCATATATGCGTACTTTTCACGGTCAGCCTTAATCTGTCCTGTGATGAAGTTACCTGACTGCTTTGCCTTAATATCTTCCATTACATCAGATTCGTAGTCAACTGAGATATTGAATACCTCGTCTACAATCTGAGAAGCTTCATTGCTTACAGGGTTAGAGTTGTTCTGCTTGAAGTTGCCACGTGCAACGTTAGACAGTTTACCATAACCTTCAAAGCTTTCCTTGAACATACCGATTACGTCAGCCCAAGGGTTGTTGAAAGATTCAACGCTTACAAGGTTCTTAGCGTGTGATGTAGCAAATGGCTGTTTAACAATCTTTGTCAACCAACCAACGTTCCACATCTGAATAGATGTCTGCTCAAGCAGAGAGTCTGTTACGCCAACTTTTGCAAGTTCGCTTTCAGGTGCTTTTGCACTAATTACATACTGCTTTGTAGCAGGGTCAAATCCCATTACAGGAATAAGGGAATCCTGAACGAGCTTGTGGGCTTCAGCTTCAGTCTTTCCCAATTTGATGTAAGAGTCCATTGTTTTATCAATGTACTTCTTTGTTCCTGCTGAAGGCTCTTCGTAACGCATAGCTTTCATTGGCTGTACGCCAAGTGGAAGAGCTTCCTTTGTACACATTGAGTCACCTACTGCAATACCGATACCGTTTGCTCGTGTATCTGCGGAGAGGTGTCCTTTTTCAATGTTAATGTCCGAGATATGCTGTGAGATTGCAGGGAAACGCTGAAGAATGTCGTTCTCCATTGCAGTCTTGAGCTTTGTATAGCTTACTGTTTTCTTACCCAACATATTTGTCTCCTTTTATGCGTAGATTGAAGGTGATACGAAGGCAGTAACAGACTTGTCGTCAGGGTTAATGTCAATAACCTTTCCAACTACAACATCACTGTTGCTAACCTTGTCTGAGCTTGTAGGAGCGAAGTAAACTGCTCCGTTTGAAGCTGATACTACGAGAACGTAACCACGGTTAGCGTTTTCGTATACGTTTACCTTGCTTGCAGGAAGAGCACTTGGACTTGAGCCTACTACGTAAGCGTGCTTGTACTCAATGAAGCCTTCCTTACAAATCATACCCTTCTGAAAGCTTGCAACCTCATTGTTGATTGCAGGATAGCCTGACGCAATAGCAGGCTCACGGGTCATAATGCCTGCAAAAGCAGGTACAGCTGAAGTCACTGTAGGTGCTCCTGCATATACCTTATTGTCTTTCTGATGATTGTCATAGAAGACACCGTCACCGAAGAAAACCTTACCTGCACTCTGTCCGTCAGGAGAAAGGAGTGCTGAGTAACCGATTGTGAACGAGTTTTCGTGGAGCTTCTTCAAAATACCGTTGTCGGTAAATGTTCCCTTCCAAATTGCCTCGTTGTGCATTGACAAAGTTTTACCATTCTGTGTCATATATTTCTCCTATCTTTCAAGAAAAGAAGTGTAGTCACGTACAACTGTCTTTTCCATAGAATCCAATTCAGAACCTTCAACTGAAGATTTTCCGTCTTTAAGACCAAGACATTCTTTAACTGCGTCTGCTACCATTGGAGCAAGCTCAGCTTTCATAGCTGTAAGCAGGTCGTCTTTTGTAATAAAAGCTGAATCCTTGTTACAACCGTCTTTGTTCTTGTCCTTGTCTTCTTTGTCCGCAGAGTCTTCGTTTTTATCCTTGTCCTCTTCGTCCTTAGAATCCTTGTTTTCGTCTTCCTTGCCTTCGCTCTTAGAGTCCTTATTCTCGTCCTCTTTGCCTTCGTCTTTGGAATCCTTTACTGCTTCTTCAGCAGGTTTTTCATTCTTCTTGCTAAGCTTTTCAAAAGCCTTAGCTATCTCTCCAAGTGAGTCTGAGTGAATATCAATCCACATAGAATCAAGAGTAGCTGTGAGCTCAGCTTCATCTGCAAGAGCCATTTCCTTGTTGTCAAAGCAGTCTTTAACAACATCTGTGAGTTTTGCCTTAGCTTCACAGTCTTTAAGAATAGACATAGAATCCAAGACTCCTTTCATTTCCCCTGCGAGCTCTTCTTCGGTAGTTCCCTTGCTGTTCTTGACAGCTTCGAGGACTGTTTTACCAAAAGAGAAAGTGCTGTCATTGACAGCCAGTTTCTTGCTCTTGAGGAAAGCAAAAATGCCTGTACGCATAGGTCTCATACCTCCTATAATACTATCAATTACAGCAACCTCAGAGCCTCCTCGACCCCTTTTTGTGATTGCCAAATGATTAACTTCAGTAATCTCATCAAGAATAATGTCGTATCCAACTTCATCAGGATTGTCCACAAAATGCTTCTTGCAGGTATATCCTACAGAAACTTCCTTGTTATTGAGATAATAGTTATACAGCTCGTCTGTATAAAATGTTATATTTGATTTAAGTCCGATTTCGCCTTCTGCTTCGCCTTCCAAAGCTACAACGTCAATTTCCTTGTCAAGCGTACCGCCTGCAAGCTCATTGAAGTTAGTTGAATCTACCCATACGTCAGGGTGCTCCTTAGTAACGGGAAGAGACTTAAACAAGTCTTTAGCTTTGACGATAACGTTAGCAGGACGGTACTCCCTGTACCATTCCTTTTCCACAGGAGGCTTATTGTCTTCTGTTATGAATGAGGCTACTTCTGATTTGTGGTATAACTGTATACCTGAGCGACATAAGATTACATCTTTCTGAGTAATAAATGGTGACGCCCCTGAATCTTTATTGTGTGCCTGTATTGCCATATTAGAATGTAATGTCTCCTGCTGAGTATCGTGCATAAGCTACGTCACTGATTGTAACACCTGTAGCTTCTGCGTAGGTAGCGTCTACCTTTGAAATACCTGTAGCTGAAGGTACGTAAGCCTTTACTGCTCCGTCTGCTGAAGGTACTGCTGTAAGATATACAGCTCCTTCTGCTGTACCGAAGGCTACAAGTCCCTTAATGATTCCTGTAAGGGTAAGTGTTACCTTCTCCATAGCTTCGTATGTATCTGAAGGTTCAATTTCGATTGCCTGTGCGTATTCACCTGCGTTTACTGTAACTGCCTTATTTGCTTCAAGGTCAATCCCTGCTCCTGCTGTTGCCTGCTTAAAAGTCTTACCTTTAAGGGCTTCAGGACAATCATAGCCTGTAGCTTTCAAAAGGTCTGAAAGTAACATACTGTTAGGAATCTTCGCACTCATTGTGTCCTCCTATATTTATTATAATAATACCTATTTAGTGACTTGTCAATTTAGATTAGTACTAAACAGCTTTATTTTTATGTTTAGAAAGTTTTTCAGCACGCTTAGAAGAACCACGAGTCTTTTCGTGCTGTTTCTGCTCAAGTCTTGAGTATCCACTCTCCTTCTTATCGCTCAGAGCTTTTTCCCTCTGTTCTTCAGCAGGAGATTTACCCTTAGTGTTTTTATCATCACTGCTTCCACCCTTCTTACCAACCGAAGCTCCTGAAGCTATCTGAGTTTTCTGCATTGTTACATTTTCCTCAGTAGCTTTAGTCTGAGCTTCTGTCTGCTCAATATCAGCTTCTTTCTGTTCAACGTCAAGCTTGTCAGTCTTATCAGCCTGCTCGTCAGCCTTAGCCTGAATCTGTCTGAGTCGTTCAAGAATATCAGCAGATGTACGCATATCTGTAGATACGTTCTTATCAGCCATTTCAACTGCTGTATCAATAGGGATTCTCGCAGATACGAGGTTAAAGATGTTCTCTGAGTGGAACTTACCAATCTGTGCACGCTCAAGGGCATTTGCAATAACGGGTTGGTCGAAATGAATCTGTGTATAAGGAAGAGCTTCAATGACTTCCTTATCTGTTCCAAGAGCGTCAATAATCATAATCTTTGCAAGCTGTTTGAACTGAGGCTCAATGTCCTTATGAATCATCTGAATAGATTCATTCTGCTTGAAGAGGTTACCCTGTGTATCGTCTCCTGAAGAGAAGTTACCCTTTTCAGAAGAGAAAAGAAGTGGTTCAGGGAGTACAGCGTCAGAAGCAAAATCCTGACGGAGCAGACGCATAAGTTCAGGTACTTGTGCAAAGTTTCTGTTAATACTCTTAATATCTCCAAGTACGTCCATAGTTACAGGATTATCAGGAGAAGCTTCACGGGTACGTATTGTAGCTGTATCTACCAAAGCGTCCAAAGCGTTAGCTCCTTCAGTAGCTAACACACCGTCTACGTTTACGGTACGAGCAAGTATAGACATCTGCTGTATCATAAGTGGTAAACTCTGAATAGCTACCTTATAGTTAAGTCCTGACTGTACATATCCGCAGAGGTCTGATATACCCCAACCCTGATTGAGAATCTGTCCCCAATATCCTGCCTGCTTAGCAGGTACTACACGTGCACAGCGTCCGTGGTATACATCTGCTCCCAAGAAAGGAACAGTATATACATCAGGTCTGAGGAAGTCTTTCTGTGTAGGGTTATATGGAGGAATGAT
>Ga0247609_10000464_pt1 | contig 56544 bp, 51 predicted proteins | sample 172DNAGHGlowgp2_FD_193487 | JGI IMG/M metagenome (GOLD analysis project Ga0247609, IMG submission 193487) | Sheep rumen microbial communities from Palmerston North, Manawatu-Wanganui, New Zealand - 1728 DNA GHGlow gp2 | ecosystem: Host-associated > Mammals > Digestive system > Stomach > Rumen ... | reverse complement strand
CCCTTCGTGCCTTTATGGAGCGTATGGAATTTCCCGCAGTCAACTACTCCGACTACTCCAAGCCTGTCGTGCTGAAGCGCCTCTGTTCGGCTACCATCTATACGATGAACTGCCCTAACGAAGAGATCTATCGCCAGATGAACTACCCTATTCTCATGGACACTTCCGCCCAGCAACTTGGTGTGTTCGGTCCTACAGAGATACTGTGTTCATACGACACCTATCAGTTCTCGAACTACGACCGCTATGACGCCGCCACATTCAGCGAGCCGCACAAGGCAGAGGTGCGCGACACGCAGTTCCCCATAGACCTCGAAAAAGCCTACGAACTGGGCAAACGACTGGTGGAGAAATGTGCGGAGTAACCGAGCACTCGAATTTGGTTATTTCCCAATAAACTCACTAGGCGTGAGGCCCGTAATGCGCTTGAAAAGGCGTGTGAAATGATGTGGGAAGTCGAAGCCGAGCAGACGCGAGGTCTCGCTGATGTTATGGCCTTGCATGAGCAGACTTTTGGCTTGGTTGATTATATAATTGTGGATGTAGCCGATAGCTGTTCCGCCGGTGGCTTTGTGGACGAGGTCGCCAAAGTAGCGAGGGGAATAAGCCAGTTCTGAGGCACAATAGGCGACGGTTGGCAGGCCGTTCGACAACTGACGGTTCTCGCGGAAATAGGTTTGCAGCAAGTTGTGGAAGCGCTTCAACAGGTCGGCCTCTCCCCTATCCTCTTCGGAGAGTTGTCGCTGGTAGATTCGGTTGCAGTATTCAAGAATCAGACGCAAATACGACAACAGGATGCTTCTCAAGGAAGGAGAATCCTCTTTATGAACCAATTCTTCCCGCATCTGAGAAACCAATTGCGTGATGCTGAGCCATTCGTCGGGTTCCATCCGAAGCGATTCTGTGAAGAAATACGAGAAGAACTGGTAGCGGTCAATCTGACGCTCCAGTTCGGTGCCGTGCATCAGTTCGGGCGACCATAGCAGCACCCAACCGCACAAGGAGATGCGCTCGCCGTTGTCTTCCAAGCCGCCTATCTGTCCTGGTCCGACGGCAATAATCGAGGCATCACTGACCTGCAATTTCCTCATGCCGTATGAGAGATTGAAGGGAAACTGCCGCTGAATGAACAGCCCATAGACGCCATAGTTGTTCAGGCTGTGACGGAAGGGCTGCAACTCGTCGTAGTGGATGATGCTCACCAGCGGATGCAGTTCTGGTGCTTCGACGAATCGGGCATAGTCGTTTGGACTGTCAACTCTAAGAATTCTTTTCATAGCAAGGGCAAAGATACATAAAATAGTCTAATAATGGTATGAATTTTATCATTTTTATTCACTTTCTGCGAAATTGGTAAACATTCAGCCAATATGTGTAATACATATATTGTATAATGTCCGTACCTTTGCACCGTGATTCAAATCGTAATTGCAAGAAACTTAAACAAAAAATCATGTTAGGCAATTTTACTTTCCACAATCCTACGAAACTGCATTTCGGCGAAGACTCTTTAAGCAAACTGAGTGAAGAACTGAAAAACTATGGCAAGAAGGTGATGCTCTGCTATGGCGGTGGCAGCATTAAGCGTAACGGCATCTACGATCAGGTGATGGCAGAGCTGAAGAAGGCCGGTTGCAATGTAATAGAGATAGCCGGCGTGATGCCGAATCCTACTATAGAAAAGGTGCTGGAGGGTGCTCATCTGGCTCGCAAGGAGAATGTCGATTTCGTCCTCGGTGTGGGCGGCGGTTCTACTGTTGACTATTGCAAGGCTGTGGCCGGATGTGCTTGGTACGACGGAGATCCTTGGGAGTATTACTTCAAGAACTGGCAGCCGATAACCTGCCGTTGGATTCCCGTGGGCTGTGTGCTGACAATGGCTGGCACAGGCTCTGAGATGGATAGCTGTTCGGTTATCTCAAGCCACTCGGAGAATCGCAAGCTGTTCTATAACTTCCGCAACCCCGATTTCGCCATACTGAACCCTCGCTTTACGTTCACCGTTCCAAAGTATCAGATGGTGGCTGGTATCTACGACATCATGAGCCACATCCTGGAGCAATATCTCTCCGGTACCGACGACAATACCAGCGACTATATTGCAGAAGGGCTGATGCGTTCGCTCATCGTCAGCTCACGCAAGGCTATTGTTAATCCAGAGGACTACGAAGCACGTTCAAACATTATGTGGACAGCCACTTGGGCTCTCAACACACTCATCGATCGTGCTAAGGCTACCGACTGGATGGTTCACATGTTGGGACAGGCTGTGGCTGCTTTTACCGATGCCACTCATGGCCATACGCTCGCTGCTGTCAGCGGCGCCTACTACCGTCTGCTCATCAGCAAATCGCCTGATGCCGTACAGAAGTTCAAGCGTCTTGCTATGAACGTTTGGAATGTATCAACGGATGGTAAGTCTGACGAACAGATTGCGATGGAAGGTCTTGAGACGATGGAACAGTGGATGCGCGAACTAGGACTGGCGATGAACATCACCGACTGCGGTGCCAAGCCCGAACAGATTGAGGGAATGGCCGATGCATGCCCCATCTGTCAAGGGGGTTACTACATCCTGAATCGTGACGAAGTGGTACAGGTGCTTAAAGATAGTTTATAGTTGATAGTTTAGGGTTTAAAGTTAAGAATTGAAAACTAAAGCATTATTGCTGGGTCTTATGATGACAGCAAACGGTTTCGCTCAGGGCGTGATTGATGTGCACAGTCACATCATCACTCCTGAGTTTGTGTCTTCACTCGAAAGTGAGGGCCGATTAATGGACGAAGGGTTCCCCCTGCCAAAATACAATGTGGAAAATCATGTGAAGTGGATGGACGAGGCTGGTGTGCAGACATCAGTATTGACGTTGGCTGCTCCACAACCATCGTCGACTGAGATAGTGAGGCAGTCCAATGAGGCAGCGGCTCGCATCAAGAAGGAACACCCGGGCAGATTCCTGTTCTGTGCTGCCCTACCCCTACCCGATGTCGATGCTGCCATCCGCGAAGCCATTTATGCTCTCGACACATTGAAGGCTGATGGTATCAAGTTGGCAACAAATGTTGATGGGCAGTATCTTGGTGCACCCGAGCTCGACACGCTTTTCTCTGTATTGAATGAACGGAAAGCAGTCATTATCCTCCATCCGCATCGCCCAGATCCAGTCAATCGTCAAGTAATGCAACAGACACCACTTGCCATGCAGGAATACCTTGCAGAGACCACTCGTGCCGTATCAAACATGATTTCACGAAACGTACTGGCTCGCTATAATAATATAAAGGTGTTGGTGCCTCATTGTGGTGCATATCTGCCGTTAGCCATTCCACGCATGAAGTCGCTGACACCTGTGATGCAGGCAAACAAGTTGGTGGGCGAGATTGATTACGAAGCCAACCTCCGTGCTTTGTATTACGACCTTGCCGGAGCGCATAGCCCCGAGGTAATCCGCATGCTTCTCACTATCACCACACCCGACCACCTCCTCTATGGCTCCGACTACCCTTATGCCGCACCACAAGTGCTCACGCAAAGCCTGGCAAGGATGAAGCAGTACCTGACAGACGAGCCCGATCTTGCACCATTCAAGGAGATGATACTATGGAAGAATGCAAAGTGGTTGTTTGACCAGACAGGAGAAAAGCCATCGGCAGAGACAACTGCAACAAATATGATTGTCCGTATAGCCGAAATAGAGGTCTATCCGCAGTATTTGAAGGAGTATCTCGCCTTTGCCAACGAAGTGGACCGATTAAGTATAGAACGAGAGCCAGGAGTGGTCTGTCTCTTTCCTATGCAAAGTGCTGAGGACTCATGCCAGATTCGCATCCTTGAAATCTATGCCTCAGAGGAGACTTATCAGCAGCACCTGAAGACTGAACATTTCCAGACGTACAAGCAGGGAACACTTCATATGGTAAAGAGCTTGAAACTGCCCTTGATGAAACCGCTTGACCCTGAAACCATGAAACTGATATTCGAAAAACAAAGATAACCATGAACGATTCTATTAGAAAAGAGCGCAAGAGCTATCGCATAAAAGGCAAACAGATGCTATTATTTTTGGCAGCAATGTTGTTCTGCTGTTGTTCTGATGAAAGCGAACTGAAAGCCGAAGTGAAAACTGATATGAAAGCTGAGGCAGCTGCCAATATTGGTAAGACGCTTGTCGTTTATTACAGTTATACGGGCAACTGCCGCGAGATTGTGACAACTTTGACCAGTCAGATTGAGGCAGATGTGCTGGAGATTCAACCTGCCGAGAAGGGACTGCGGTACGAGGCTAACGGCTATGCGCTTGGCACTGAGCTGCTGAACGCTATCAACGACAATCCCGATGATGCCAACAGCTATCCTGCTATCGACCCCGTGACAATCTCGCTCGGCCAATACCAGAACATCATTATCGTCACGCCTCTCTGGTGGAGCCAAATGGCTGCCATCATGCAGACATACCTGTTCCAAAGCGCTTCGCAAATGGCAGGGAAACATGTCGGACTGATTGTCTCGAGCCATTCGAGCGGCATCAGCGGAGTGGTTAGAGACGCAAAACGACTGTTGCCCGACGTCACTTGGATGGGTGAAGCCTTATGGATAAATGCAAGCAACCACTCCAGGCGTGCTTCGCTCATCGAGAACTGGCAGGGGACACTAGACTTCGCAACAGAACAAACAACTATGGATAAAATGTACATCACTATCGACGAACAGACTCAAAGCGTAACTCTTGAAGACAATACCGCCGCAAAGGCTTTGCTGGAGAAGTTGCAGCAAGCACCTGTTACCGTTACGCTCAACAGCAGCGGCGACTTTGAGATTTGGGGAGCGCTTGGCTTCTCTTTGCCCACAAATAACGAACAAATCTATGCTCAGCCTGGTGACGTCATCCTCTATAACGGCAGCAACATCTGCATCTTCTACGGTACAAACTCGTGGAGCTACACAAGATTGGGCAAGATTGATGGATTGTCGGAAAGTGAATTGCGCTCGTTCCTGAAGGCTGGCGAGACTGGCATTAGCGTCACTTTGTCGCTTCGGTCAGACCAGGCAAGCATCAATACAGTTAAGAGTGAAAAGTTAAAAGATAATAGTTGCTTTACTCTGCAAGGCACATTGGCTCAGGCCGGACATAAAGGAATTTACATTAAGAACGGCAAAAAAGTGATATTATGAAGAAGGTTATAGTTATTTCTACGAGCCTGCGTCGTGGCTCAAACAGCGATATGCTCGCTGACAAGTTTGCGGAAGGTGCTAAGGCTGCTGGGAACGATGTGGAGAAGATTTCCCTCGTCGGCAAAGACATTCAGTTCTGCAAGGGCTGCCTGGGTTGTCAAAAGCTGGGCCGTTGTGTCACTGGCGATGACGTGAACGACATTATGGCTAAAGTGCTGAAAGCAGATGTCATTTGCTGGGCTACACCTATCTATTATTATGAGATGAGCGGACAGATGAAGACACTCATTGACCGCATGAATGCCATGTACGAACAGGACTATCAGTTCCGCGATGTCTATCTGCTGACCACGGCTGCCGAGGATGAAACCGAGACGCCAAAGCGAGCAGAAATAGGCCTGACGGGCTGGATAGACTGCTATCCAAAGAGCCGAATGGCTGGTACGCTCTTCTGTGGAGGCGTGAATGATGCTCGCGAGATTGAAGGGAACCCCAAACTGCAAGAAGCATTTGAATTAGGAAAGAAGGTATGAAAAAAACTATATTAGCCGCAATACTGCTGAGTGGGATGCTCGCAGGATGCAACCAAAAACAAACTAATGACAACAACATGAAACAGGAATTGGAATTGACGCAGGAATGGGACAAAGTGTTCCCGCTGAGCGACAAAGTAACTCATCGGAAAGTGACATTCAAGACACAATACGGGCTGACGCTGGCAGCAGACCTTTACGAACCAAAAGTTGAGAGCTCAGAGTTGAGAGTTGAGAGATTTCCTGCCATTGCCGTATCTGGTCCTTTCGGAGCCGTCAAGGAACAATGTAGCGGACTCTATGCCATGAAGATGGCTGAACGCGGATTCGTGGCACTGGCTTTCGATCCCTCATATACTGGCGAGAGTAGCGGCGAACCCCGTCGTACAGCCTCTCCCGACATTAATACTGAGGACTTCATGGCTGCTGTAGATTTCCTGTCGAAGCAGGATAATGTAGATGCCGAGAAGATTGGCATCATCGGCATCTGCGGCTGGGGAGGTATCGCCCTGAATGCTGCCGCTGCTGATACTCGCATCAAAGCCACAGTAGCCTCTACGATGTACGATATGACGCGTGTTAGCGGTAACGACTACAACGATGCCTTCGACGACGAACAATGGCGCCACAGAAACCGCGAGAACCTCTCGAAGCAACGATTGGAAGATCCTAACGCAATGGCTGGAGGAGTTATTGATAGTGTGCCTCCACAGGCTCCACGCTTCATTCATGACTACTTCGATTACTACAAGACAGAACGTGGCTATCACAAGCGCTCTGGCAACTCCAACGATGGCTGGCGCGTCATAGGCACACAAGCTTATGCCAACAGCCGATTCCTCTACTACATCAACGAGATTCGTTCTGCCGTCCTCATCATGCATGGTGCAGATGCTCACTCGCGCTACTTCGGCGAGGCTGCCTATCATTATATGGTAGATGGTAAGGCTGAGGGTTATAAGTTTGTTGGCGAGCCCAATCCCAACCCAGAGAACAAGGAACTGCTTATCATCCCCGATGCATCTCATTGTGACCTCTACGATGGCGGCTACGAGGAAAAGGCTGGCAAGGGTCAGCCAAAGAACATGATTCCATGGGACACACTGGCAGATTTTTTCACCAAGAATTTGAAGTAACATGAGAAGATTATTTTTTGCTATATTAATCATGATGATGACAATGATAACAGCAAACAGTCAGACGCTGACCAAGCGTCATAAAGGATTGGCAGCATGTGCTTGCCTGATGGCACAGGGTGATATGAATCGTTTGGAGCCTGCCGTACACATGGCGCTCGACAATGGTGTAACCATCAACGAGCTGAAGGAGGCTTTCTCGCAACTCTATGCCTATACTGGCTTTCCACGGAGCTTGAATGCACTGGGAGTGCTGAACAAGGTTTTGGAGAACATGCAGCCTAACTGGCAGGAAGGGAAGCCTTGGAAGCGCCCCGCAGAATGGGATGATGCCAAGAAGGCCTACGAACTGGGCACAAAGAATCAGACACAGCTCTCAGGAAAGCCCTTCAACTACACATTCTGCCCACAGGATGATTACTACCTGAAGTCGCACCTCTTTGGTGACATCTTTGCCGGCGACCAGCTCTCTGCTGCCGACCGCGAGATAGTCACCGTAGCAGCCCTGAGCGGTCTCGAAGGTGTAGCTCCACAACTCGCTGCCCACAAGCAGGGTGCCGTGAATATGGGTAACTCAAAGCAGCTGGTCGATGAACTCTGCGCGTGGCTCTGTAACGAGGGCTACACCCTAAGCACCAAGTGGCCTAAGGGCGAGCCTAATCCATATGGCAAGTATTTCACAGGGAAGAGTTATCTTGCAGATGTTGGTGGTGGTGTAATGAATGTGACCTTCGAGCCCGGATGTCGCAATAACTGGCACATTCACCATAAGCAGGTGCAAGTATTGATTTGCGTTGCCGGTCGCGGTTGGTATCAGGAATGGGGCAAGGAAGCCGTCGAAATGACTCCAGGCACCATCATTGCTGTTCCTGCCGAAGTAAAGCACTGGCATGGTGCCCAGAAGGATTCGTGGTTCCAGCATTTGACCTATCATAAGGATGTACAAGAAGACGCATCTAACGAGTGGCTGGAGCCTGTTACTGATGAAATATACAATAAACAACCATAAGATATGAAGAAGATTGCAATAATGTTGGTGGCACTTTTGACGATGAACCTAAGTGCCTGTTCACAGAACAACAAAAAAGAAGACAAGGGAATGAAGGTATTAGTAGCCTATTTCTCAGCATCGGGTACAACCAAGGGTGTGGCCCAGCAACTGGCTGAGGTAACGAGCGGAACACTACACGAAATCAAACCAGAACAGCCCTACACAGATGCCGATCTTGATTGGCGTAACAAAAAGAGCCGTTCTTCAGTGGAGATGCAAGATAAGTCATCACGTCCTGCCATCACAGACAAACTCAAGAACTTGCAGGACTATGATGTCATCTACGTTGGTTTCCCCATCTGGTGGAACACCTGCCCCACGATTATCAACACCTTCATGGAGGCATACGATTTCCAGGGCAAGACCGTCATCCCCTTCGCTACCTCTGGCGGCAGCAGCATCAAGAAAGCCTGCGAAGACCTGAAAGCCGCTTATCCTGATGTCAAATGGAAAGAAGGCAAGCTCCTGAATCGCACATCAAAGAAAGATTTGGAGGATTGGGTGAAGAAGCAGTAAGCCACTTCTTTTATATAAAGCAGGCACATTCTGCAAAAAAAACGTGCAAAAAAAACGTAAAGTCATGAGAAATTATTAATTTAGCACGCAAAATTTGCAGAATGTGCCATAATACGCGTATGAAACAACACTTGCTCACCATCGCCTGCGGCCTGTTTGCCGTGGCATCGCTTGCCATCGAGATTCCCGGCAAGAAAATATACATCCCCCGAGACCTGCGGGGCAACGACTTCGAGAGCGACAGCGCTCAATGGAGCTACTCACGCATGGCGCTGACGGACAACTTCGTTATCTTTTGGGAGAAGGGTTTCGGCAAAGACATCAACAATCCACCAAGACTCGAAGGCAGGCCGATGAGAGTTGACATCGAGAACATGAAGCAAAAGCTCGAACGCTTTTACCAGTTCTATCGCGACACGCTTCAGTTCATCGGAGCGGGTTCGAATGCAGACAAGTACCGCATGATGGTGATGATAAACTACTCGCTCGAAGGCACAGCTTACGGCGGAGACTATGACGAGGTGATAGGTGCCTTCTGGTCGGCTCCTAACCGTTTGCAGGACATGCCGCTCAACACGGTGGCTCACGAACTGGGGCACAGCTTCCAGATGCAAGTGCATTGTGACAGAAAAGTTCAGGCCAAAATGCGTGGCGAGAGGCTTGAGAGATGGTCGGGAGGCGGGTTCTTCGAGATGACTTCGCAGTGGATGTTGTGGCACGTCAACCCGAATTGGGTGCGCGAGGAGCTCTATCATTGGGATGCCTACCGGCGTACGCCTCACAAAGCTTTCCTGCATTGGGAGAATATCTATCACTCGCCATACGTGCTCGAATGGTGGTCGCAGAACTATGGTCTCGAGGTCATCGGCAACATTTACAAGGAAGGGAAAGGGCACGAGAGTCCCGTAGAAGTCATGATGCGCCTAACGAAGATGAATGCATCGCAGTTCAACGACAATCTCTTCGAAGCCCATCGTCACACGATATTCCTGGACTTCAAGCATGCTCGAAACGAGACGCGTCCCTTTGCAGGTAATTGGCCTCAACTGCCCGAAGCAGGTGCTCCAGAGCCTGGGGGCTTCGATGCAAGGAAGTTGCCTGTTCCCGACAAAGGGAAGCGCACAAAGGTCGAGTTCCAAGGGCATACTGAAGATGCTAACGAGGGCTGGCGTTATGGCTTCGTAGCGCTAATGGACGACGGCACTTGCCAATACAGCCCGATATACAAAAAGGGTCGTGCACGTGTGAGCTACAAAGCGCCCAAGGACAAAGCGGTCAGGGAGTTGTATCTCGTGGTGATGAACGCGCCTCAGAACTGGCCATTGCCTCCAAGCCGGCGACATGATGAAGAACCTCGCAAAACAAGCTCATACGAAATACGCGTAACAACTGGAGACCAACCCTAAAGTGCCCCGTCTGCAAACGTGACACGTTATATTTGCAATTTTGGCGTGTTATGTTTGCAATTTAAGCACGTTATGTTTGCGATTTAGGCACGTTATGTTTCGTCCAAAGGAAAGAAGAAAGACATGGAAAGCAAGAGAACAACACCCGAGTTTATCACTTCACTTGAGCCGAACGAGATATTTGTGTTCGGCAGCAACCTGAGAGGAATGCACGGAGGCGGTGCAGCTTACGTCGCTTACCGCAAGTTTGGAGCTATCATGGGACAAGGCGTAGGGCTGCAAGGTCAGAGCTACGGCATCCCGACTATGCAAGGCGGCGTGGAGACGATACGTCCCTACGTTGATGAGTTCATTGAGTTCGCTAAGCAACACAGCGAGCTGACCTTTCTCGTTACACGTATCGGTTGCGGCATCGCAGGCTTTACCGACGAAGAGATTGCCCCGCTGTTCAAAAAGGCTCACGAGTTGGAGAACGTCGTGCTGCCTGAGGGCTGGTAGAAGTTAAAGCTCTACAGCGTCCCAGCCATAATCCTGATAGCACTTTACTTTCAGGCCATGCTGCTTGACGTATTGCTGCAACTGCTCCTGGCGAACTGCCTCGCGAACATCATCATTGGAGTGCATATTCTGATAGATGTCGTAGTGTTCGCCAAAGATTTGCTTGGCACTGGCTTCGTTGCCTGCACCATCTACAGTCTGTTCGAAGTTCGTCACGACAAGCTGCTCGCCTTCCTTTGCAAGAGACAAACGACCAGCATGATTGCCACCTGAAACCGTCTTGAGCGTATCGCCCACGATGTCGTAATTGAACACCCAGAAGTCGCCATAAACTTGAGCCTCTTCAGGACTCCTTTCTTCCGTCGAGACAAGCATGAGCACAGGAATGCAGACGTCGCCCTGAAGGTACTGCGAGCCAATCTCCTTCACGAGATAATTGCTTATCGTCTGCCGTAAAGCCTCTTCCTTACGCCAGTTTGCTATGCCGTTGATGCAGTCCTGCTTGTGTTCGTCGAAGTCCGAGATGAGCCACTTGCCATCGACTTTCTCCATATAAAGCTTGTGCACTTCGTTGTCTTCCTCTGGGCAGAACGACCCATCCTCCCACTTTTGGCGGACAGTCAGGAATGCTAAGGCATGTGTCTCGTCCTTCAGTTCGACGCTATCGACCGTGTAATCAGCTATCGTGCCACCGTTGCCGGTAACGAAGTAATGCAGCCATTCGTGGTCCATAGCCTCGTGTTCCGGCAGGTTGAACATCGTGTCGAGCACGGCATAGAAGTCGCTTGTCATGAAGTCCTTCGAGCGTTCCAGCAGTTCGTGGTCTGGGATGTATTGGCACAGCTCGAAGGCAATGCTGTTCAGGTCCTCGCCTGCTTTATTGCAAGACGTAAGAGAGATACCGCACGAAATGAGTGCCGCAAGGAGAAACGGTTTGTAAGTCATGATTATTCGAAGTTAAGTGTGAGGACAATCATCCTGCTGTGTCCGCCATTGACAGCCTTGGTGTACTTCAGCAAAGTGCCGTCGATAAGGTCGCTTCGGTCTTTTTGGATGATGTCGAGCAAGCCGAAGCAGAACTTCAGCTCAGGGATAAGCTTGAAGTAAGGCAGGTATATGTCGCACCCCATGCCGACCTCGAGATAGATATCGAAAGGCTTGAGGCGCAAGGCATCGTGCTTGCGGGCTGTGAGGTCGACCATAGGATTGACGCCTGCGATGACGTAAGGGCGGAAGTTATTGTAGCGAGGCGCAGCGAACTTCAGGTCGAGAGGCACAGAAATGTATGTGCTCTTGAAGACTTGTGTACTGTCTGCCCCACTCTTTTGCTCGTGATAGACGGCGTGCTTCTGTCCGAAATGGATTGTTGGCGAAAGACGGAGCGACAAGTACTTGTTGATCTTGAGGGCACCAAGCACACCGACCGTAAAGCCTGGGCTGTAGTTGTCTATCTCTGCATACCACTGCTCGCCCGTTGTCGGGTCGATGTAGCCATTGTTCTCCAGCTCGATGTCCTGCATGTGCAAGCCCAAGAGGAAGCCATAATGAAGCCTCCGCTCGTCGATATACGGGCGATTCTGCACCTTGCGCTGCTGTGCCATGAGGCTCAAGGCGAAGGAAAAGACAAAAAGGGAGACGAGGCTCCTCAAAATGTGTGTGCGCATCGTATAAATAACGTAACCAAGGGGCGATTTATTGCTCAAATCATTGTTTTTGGTGATAAAGGAGAAAAAAAGTCGCGCTTTGCGATGTCATTATCACTAAAAAAGATTATCTTTGCACTCGAAAACAAACAAAATACTAACCAAACAAGTAAATTAAGACTATGGCTTACGTAATTAGTGATGATTGTGTTGCTTGCGGCACATGTATCGACGAATGTCCCGTAGGAGCTATCTCCGAAGGCGAAAAGTATTCAATCGATCCCGAACAGTGCACAGAGTGCGGCACTTGCGCAGACGCTTGCCCAAGTGGTGCTATCTCTCTCTAATAGAGATTTCATACCGACACGAAAGCCCTTCAGCAATGAAGGGCTTTTTGTTTATTCCTTGTGGAAACCGGTTTTTATCTCAATCGTCCCTAAGAAGCGTGCGTTCTTGCCTTGATGGTCAACCAGGACTTCGTGGCCTTTCTTGTCGTGAAGGTACTGCGGTTCCTTGAAGTAAGTGTGCGAATGTCCGCCTAGAACAACATCGAGCCCAGTCGTGGCTGCAATGAAGTCAGGGTCCATATCAGGCTTCTCGCCCCAACCGAGATGGCTGAGACAGATAACCACGTCGCAATGTTCCTCATTCCTTAAGCGGTCGATAACAGGCTGAGCTGCTTTGGCAGGCTTCGTGTAACGCATTCCCTCGAAGTTCTTGCCTGTGATTAAGCCTTCGGGCTGAGGGCAAACACCAAGGATGCCTACGCGCACACCCGCGCGTTCCTTTATTATATATGGCTTTACGAGTCCTTCGCAAGGCGTGCCCGTGAAGTCGTAGTTGCAGCAGACGAAGGGGAACTCCGCCATCTTCATCAGGCGTGCAAGGTTCTCAAGGCCGAAGTCGAACTCGTGGTTGCCAATAGTGCAGGCGTCATATTTCATAAGGTTCATCAGCTTCACCTCTATCTCGCCCTTATAGAGATTATAGTAAACCGAACCCTGACTGAAATCGCCACAGTCGAAAAGGAGCAAGTCCTGCGGATGCTCCTTGCGCAACTGCTCGAGAAGGACGACACGACGAAGGTAGCCTCCTTTGTCTGCCTGAGCTGTGTCGCTGAAGTTCGGTGAGATGGGCTCGATGCAAGAATGCGTGTCGCTCGTGTGGACAACGAAGAGCGAGCCCTCTTGCGCCATTATAAGGTGAAAAGGAGAAAAGGTGAAAAGGTAAATAAAAAGGGCCAATATTCGTTTCATAACCCGACTCGTTTCTTATTTTCTTATTCTGTTATTATCTTATTTTACAATGATTCTGCCTTCCAACTTGCTGTCAATCACACGATGCTTTATGATGTATTCCATCATGATGTCACGTGCGAGGATGCCGATGTCGTGACGCTTGACAGCTTTCTTCAGGGAGTACATCTTGTCGTTTCCTTCCGCAAGGTAGTCTATCGTAGCAACCGTATAGATGCGATGCGGGTCGATTTCCTTGCCGCCAATGGTGCAGGAAAGCAGTTTGCCATCCTCCGTTATCTCCATCCTTACGCTGCTGCTCACGCCTTCGCCTTTCACAGCGGCAATGTCCTTCATCAGTTCGAGCAAGTCTGACCCTTTCATCTCGAGCACGACCATGTAGTTCTCGAAGGGCGAGATGAGCATCACATCGCCTCGACGCACAATGCCTTCAGGCATGTTATTGCGCAAGCCGCCAATGTTGATGAGTCCCATGTCGGCAGGCTCCAAGCCTGTTGCGGTACCTCCTTCAACCATCACGTCTGCCGCCCAGTTGCTCAGAAGACTCTCTGGTCGCTTGGCATTCATCGCCACCCTGCTCAATCCAAGCGGAGGAGCCATTATGCTGTCCACGCTAGCCTTGTAGGGAGCCACAACATTTGCAGCAACTTCAGAAGGAGTCGCGTCCAGTTCCGACGTAACCTCTATACGCTCCCAGCAGAAGGAACGCACCTTATAATCCTGAGCTTGTAAACTGCTAAAAAGCAGAGCAAACATCAAAAAAGTCCATTTTCTAGTCATATATTCATGCTATTTTCATGCAAAGTTAAAAAAAATAAGGTAAAAAATAAAAACTTTCAACTCTAAACTTTCAACTTTGAACTTTTTATTGTACCTTTGCACCCGCTTTCCCGTAGGTCGCTGGCAGGAAAAGAGAGACCTGCTATGCCTACGAGTGATCGACAAAACAATTTTAAAACAAAAAAGCATTATGGCTGATTTAATCAAAATTGCTGAAGAAGCATTTGCAACAGGCAAGAAGCACCCCGCATTCAAGGCAGGTGACACCATTACCGTTGCATACAAAATTGTCGAAGGTAACAAGGAGCGTATCCAGCTCTATCGTGGCGTGTGCATCAAGATTTGCGGTCACGGAGACAACAAGCGCTTCACTGTTCGCAAGATGTCAGGTACCGTGGGCGTAGAGCGCATCTTCCCCATCAGCAGTCCCAACATCGACAGCATCCAGGTGAACAAGGTCGGCAAGGTACGTCGCGCTAAGCTCTACTACCTGCGTAACCTCACCGGTAAGAAGGCTCGCATCGCCGAAAAACGCGGTGTGGCTCAGAAGGAGGATTAAGACCCCGACTGTTTCTTACAATAAAAGCACCAAGCCTCGAAAGGTTTGGTGCTTTTTTTATGTTTGTTGCTACTCTGCTTCTAACGAATCATCAACACGCATTAAGAGCTTTTCATGCTGATAGGCGGTGTCCTCCAATGCTTTGTCATGACCTGTTAATGCAGCAAACGGAGCAAACTGCGCAGCACGCTGAAGCATCGGCATCTGCGGATGTTTCTGCGAGACGTGATGCGGCAGGTTGATGATATCGTCGTAAGCACTCATGCTTTGTGTCCTCCTATCTGCCTGTTGCGCTCTTTGGCTGTCGCACCTTCGGCAAAACTTGTGCCTTTCAGGATGGCATTCTTGCCGAAACGCTTCTTTATGTTCAGCACGGCCTCCTGCATCCTGCGCTCTTTCTTCTTCGCCCGTTCCTCCTTGGCAATGGCATCATAATCCGTAAAGAGGTCGAGTTGCAAACTCTGCTCATCTTCCTTCTTCCCTCTTCCTTCTTCCCTAATAACGTGGTTCGTCGAGATGTTCAAGCGGCGTATCAACAAATCCTTGTTAACTATGCTGTCGTACAGCGACATAACTGCTCCGATGATTTCCTTGCTCGAGGAGGAATGACTGGCAAGGTTGGCTGTCCCGTGAGCATGCTTAGGAACAGGACGGCCATAGTGGTCCATCACAATTTCGCCATGATACTTCGAGGCTATTTCCGGCCTTGTAAGGCTCTCGCGGTCGTAGCTGACGGTCAGCACAAACTGGTTGGTGACAAGGCGCTTCTCGACGAGGTCAAGGCTGATGGCATCTGCCATTTCCATCACGACGTAGCGTGCCTTCTCGAAGGTGTAGGGCTCTGTCAACACCTGACCGCTGCTCATCGAGTTCGTCTCGGGCTTGTATGCCTTAACCAGGTCAATGGTACAGGGCTCCCACCCCCATGCATGATCTATCAGCAGCTCGGCATTCACGCCGAAGAGCTTGTAGAGCAGCTCCTCGTTATCGACAGACTGGCGCGCTATCTTGCCCATCGTGTCGAGGCCATAACGTGCCAACCTGTCGGCGATGCCGTGCCCCACTCGCCAGAAGTCCGTCAAGGGATGATGGTCCCATAGCTGCTTGCGATACGACATCTCGTCGAGCTCCGCAATACGCACACCGTCCTTGTCGGCAGGCATCTTCTTCGCCACAATGTCCATCGCAACCTTGGCGAGATACATGTTCGTGCCGATTCCCGCAGTTGCCGTAATGCCTGTCTGCATCAGGACATCGCGTATGATGGTGATTGTCAGCTGGTGAGCCGTCTTCTTGTAGGACGCAAGGTAGTCCGTGACGTCCATGAAGACCTCGTCGATGCTATAGACGTGGATGTCCTCGGGTGCAACGTACTTCAGGTAGATGTCGTAGATTTGGCAGCTCACCTCGATGTACTTTGCCATTCGCGGCTTGGCAATGATAAACTCGATACCCCGAGCCTTCTGCTTGGCCTCGAAGAGTCGCGCCCTGCCAGGAATGCCATATGCCTTTAGAGCAGGCGAGACAGCAAGACAGATGGTTTTGTCTGTCCTGCTCTCGTCTGCCACAACCAACTTTGCGGTAAGTGGGTTGAGCCCTCGCTCCACGCATTCCACGCTGGCATAGAACGACTTGAGGTCGATGGCGATGTATGTGCGATTGCCGCCCTTCATTATCTATTTAAGGTGTATGTCGATTGGTACGTTGACCTTGATGCAGAAGTTTCTGCCCATAGCCGAGATGCCTTGCCTGCCCAAAGCGCTGTTTGTGTCGACATACTTCAGTCGGGAAAGATGCGGCTGATAAACTTTGTCGAAGAGGTTCTGACAGGAAAGTGTGAGTTCGATGCAGTTGTGGCCGAAGACGTGCAGGTCCATGCCCGCAGACAGGTTGAAGAGTGCATAGCTCGGCGTCGCTGTCTCTGTGTCGTCGACTGCATAGAACTTGTTCTGTCGGAAGTTCAGCTCCGAGCTAAAAGCAAGGAAAGTGCGTCGGCAATGACCTTTGGCAAAGTCAGGGAACTCATAGCGCACGTCGCACGTCCACTTAGGTGCTGGCATCATGGGAAGGTTCTTTGCCTCGTCTGGCTGATGAAGCTGCATGCCTCGAACATAGCTGAAGGCATTCTGAATGTGCAAGGGGTTGAAGGGATGAACGTCAAGCGAGACTTCGCCACCCATCAGTCTTGCATCGCCTTGACGGTACTGATATGTGCGATAACCGTCGGTCTCGAAGGGAAGACGAGCGAGGAAGATGTAGTCGTCTATCCAGTTGCAGAAGAGTGATGCCTGAAGGCTCACGTAATGAGAAGTATAGTCGAGTCCCAAATCGAGCTGTGTGCTCTTCTCTGCCTTGAGGTCTTCGTTACCTAATTCATATTGAATGCTGCCTTCGTGCACACCGTTCGAGGAGAGCTCGCTAACCGTCGGAGCACGGAAACCACGTGCCGCATTGAGTCGAAGGTTAAGCTTGTCGGTCACATTCCACACCGAACCAAGGCTGCCTGTCACGCCTGTAAAGTTCTTGTTCAAGGCTTCGAAGCGCAACTCGTCTTCTTCTATTAATGAAGATGTGTTGAGGTGTCGGTTATCGAAACGAGCGCCACCAGAGAAGTGCCACTTCTCCCATTCCCACTCTGCCGTTGCGAAGAATCCGATGTCGAACAGGTGATGGTCAGGAATCAAGTATTCCTCGCCCTGATTGACATTCCTTTGCCACATACCACCAATACCTGTCGCAATCTTCCAATCGTGCGGAAGCGTTTGAAGGTACTTGATGTCATAATTGACTGTGTGCAGTCTCATCGCCAACTCGGCTTCCTCTTCCTCCTCGAACTCCCTGCGATAGTTCTGCTGATAGCCAACGATGGCCTTCAATGTGCCGTCGCCAAAGTACCAGGCATTATCGCTGATGGCTTTATAGTGAAGCACTTTCTGATAAGGCGAGGTGATGCCGTAACTCTTGCCATTAAAGTCGCCCCCAACAAGTTCGCCTTCTGTGATGCCTGGAGTGAAGTTGACGCGGCAGAAGCGAAGCCAGCTGTGTCCCCAACCTTTGTTGAGTCCGAACATTCCCTGAACGTCTCTTTCTTTGAAGAAAGACCCTGGGACATAACCGTCGGCATCGTTCTTGTAGCAATGTGCAGCCTTATCGAGGAAGTGCCAGTTCCAGACGAAGCCTTTCACGTTGCCCGCAAAGCCGACATGATAGTCGTAGAGGCCGTTGTTGCTTTGGTATTGGCTGCCGACTTTTACCTGCATCGTGCCGACTTCAAGAGGATGTTCGGGATGCAGAATCATCACGCCAGCAATGGCGTCACTGCCATACATGAGCGAAGCAGGACCTTTCAGAACTTCCACTGAATGAACACCTCCTTCGTCAACCTCAAGCCCATGCTCGTCGCCCCATTGCTGACCTTCTTGACGAATCCCTTGGTCAACAACGACAACACGATTGTAGCCAAGACCACGGATGACGGGCTTCGAGATGCCTGTTCCTGTGCTTATCTGGGAAAGTCCAGGCAGATGACCGACTGCATCAACGAGGTTCGTGCCAAGAGCATTATGCAGCTGTTTAGGCGAGACGACCATGAAGGGCGAAGCCGCATCCTTGAGTCGCTGAATTCCTGCAATACCTTGCACCGTCACTTCGCTCAGGATGGCTTCCTTCATCGGGCTGATGCTGTCGTCCAGACAAGCGCTGTGCTCGTGTATGTCCTGAGCACAGACAGATAGAGAGACTGCCCAAAGACAGACTCCTATATGTATATAATTGTGTTTCATATTGGTTCAAATTAATAATGTCTACGTGTCCTCCGCTGCTCACACCATTAGGGTGGCAGTCAGGAGTAATTAAATAATGCTGATTGTCCGTTTAGAAACTATACAGAGAGATTGCTCTCATTGTATCTCAAACAGCAGGAGGAGCACGAAGGCTTATTAATCCGTAGGACGTCAGACAAGGCGTCTGACGAAAAAGAGCATAAGTAGCCTTACCCTTATACAGATAACAAAGCAAGGGCCCGACTGCGGTAGCGATATATGTCAGCGTGAGAATTTGACACAATACGCACTGGTGCAGTCCGTCCGAGAGCTGCGACAGATGTCCGTGGCACTGATGATGCACACACTCGACACACGCCTCACCATATTCCGGAGTCTCATGGATGTGGAGCGACGAGATGAGTAGCATCGGCAGGTACACTGCCAACAGTACCCACGAAGCAATATGTCTCTTTGTTATCTTCAATTAACCAATAAGTCTTAGTATCTGCTTTTCTGTTGCTTCTGGCAATATCTTCTTGAACTGAGCGACGAGTCTTTGGAAAGAGTCTTCCGGAGAGTGGCTGCATGTGCAGGCTTCTTTGCCATAAAGCGCTTCGGGTGTGTTGAGAAGGGACCAGCCCCAGCCGTATTCCCTACCCCGTTTGTCGCGAGGATACACGAAGTCTTCCGTAACAATATACGTCGCCATCTCCAACTTGGTGATGTAGCCGTCGAACTTCGACCGCATACCTTTCCCGTTGAAGCCGCAAGCTGTCCTCAGCTCCCTAGTGATAAGGCTTCCAGTCATCCTGAGTGTGTCGAGAATGGTGCCTTCGATGGAATCACTTTCAGGAAGGGGGAACTTGCTGCGGCGATAGTTGCAGAAGTCTGCCCACCACGCTTTGCTGATGAAGCCTGCCTTCTTGTTGAAGAACTTTCCGTAGAGGCAAGGCATATCGGTCACAATCTGACCTTTCCACTTCCAGAGCGGCCAGTCCCAGCCTCCATCGGAAAAGACGACATAGCGGCAGTCCTCATCGACTATGTCTTCTGCCGAAAAGCCATAGATACCGCTATCGAGCAAAGGCAGGAAGCCAATCTCGTCGATAAGGGTCATCAGCTCCGCTGCAGAACCGACGCGAGGGAACTTGTTTTCTGGCATTACTCAGCAGCGAACTGGTCTTTGCCTACGCCACACAGCGGGCATTCGAAGTCTTCGGGAACCTCTTCCCATGGTGTGCCGGGAGCTATGCCCTTTTCGGGTACGCCTACTTCGGGATCGTACTCCCAACCGCATACTTCACAAACATACTTCTTCATAACTGTAAATGTTTTGAGGGTTAATACTATATATTATATAATGTATAAGGGTCAGACGTGTTTCTCGCAGCCACTTCGCTTCTCGCGGCTGTAGGAGCGGTATTCGTCGAGCGGTATCTCTACTTCGGGTTCAACGAGAGGTGTGCCCTGACGGAGTCGGAAGCAAAGGTACTTGATGTCGATACCGCGAGCCCGCCACATGCTTTCGTAGTAGGTTTGGATGGAAGCGGCCTCCTCGCCTAGCCCATCTCTCGAGACGGAAGAGCCATACAGATTGCGTGTCTTGAACTCTGCCTCGATGCCGTTTGCCTTGAGCAGCTCTTCGGTATAGGTGAAGAGGAAGTTCGAGTCGGTCTTGAGGTGAACGAAGCCGCCATCCTGAAGGAACTGACGGTATCGCTCGAGGAAGTAAGTGCTGGTGAGTCGCTTGGTGACCTTCTTCATCTGCGGGTCGGAGAAGGTGAGCCATATCTCGCTGACTTCGTTTGGACAGAAGAAGCGCTGGATGAACTCGATGTTTGTACGCAGGAATCCGACATTCTTCATGCCTGTCTGAAGCGCTTCCTTTGCTCCCGTCCACATGCGAGCGCCCTTGATGTCAACACCGATGAAGTTCTTCTCCGGCATCTGCTTCCCAAGCCCCACAGTATATTCGCCCCTGCCGCAGCCAAGCTCGAGCACGATGGGGTTCTGGTTGTGGAAGAACTCTGCGTGCCACTTGCCACGAAGCGGGAACTCCTCCTGCATATGGGCTGCCATAGGGCATTCCACCACGAGAGGGTTCTCTGCCATCTCGGCAAACTTAGCCAGCTTTCCTTTGCTCATTACTTGTCGAACGCGAAATGTGTGGTGCCGATGTTGTGACCGTCGGCAAAGATGTCTACACGATAATTGCCTGCACTAAGCGCCTCTGCCACATCCCAGTAAACCGTTACGCTTTGTTCCTCGCCTGTGTATTCGATATCCTTGCGGATGCTGTACTCGAGCTGACGGTTCTCGTAGGCGAAGGTTCCGCCTTTGGTGAGGACATCACCCGTTGGTGTCGTGATGCGGACATAAAGGCTTCGGATGCCTGTCGAGGTCGTGACATTACGGGCAATAGTAAAGCCGATGACGAACTTCTTGACATCCGCAATCTTCTTCGCAGCCTTGCCTTTCTTGTTGTGACCAACGGCATAGATGCCAGTTGCGTCGAGCTGACTGGCGATTGCCACCTTGTCGGAAAGCGACTCGTTCTCGGTCGAGAGGTTCGAGATGTGCTGGCGAGCTTGCTCATTCTGCGTCTTGAGGTTCGAGTTCTCCTGCGTCAGAGCCTCGTTCATGCGGTTGAGCGAGTCGATTTGAAGGACATAGCTGCGGAGCACCTCACGAAGAGTGGCCAGCTCCTTCTTCAGACGCATGATTTCGGCAGCATCACTACTCTTCACCCTTCTCAGTTCCTCGAGCAGTTCCTCTGTGCGCTTCTGCTCCATCTCGAGCTGGGCTACGAGCGAATCGTTATTGATCTGCGTCTTCATCTCGTTATACTGCATGGCGAACTGCTCGTACTCGTTCTCCATCTCGAGTTTGTCCATCTCGGCCAGTTCGAGCATTTGTTTGCTTTCGATAGTCTGCTGACGCATGGTGTAGAGGAGGAAACCGATAACGCAAGCCGCTGCGAGTGCAATCAGAGTAAGGATTATCTTTGTTTTCTTGTCCATAAGCTTTTGTCCGTTGTTTTAATATTCCGTTTGCAAAGATACGAAGAAAATTTAGATATTGAAGAATCTGAAAGATTAAAAAACACAAAAAAAGCTCCGCCACCTTTTCAGATGACAGAGCTTTTGATGTAATATACTATAAAAATGTATAGGCGAAGGAGCCGGTTTACCATTCGTCGTCCCAAGTGTTGGTGCTGCCTGTGGAGCTACCTTCGTCTGTATATTCCTTTGTGAGCTGCCCGCTACCCACTTCATCATATCCAGACATAGAATTTGCGAGAGGCATAGTCGTGGAAAGATTCACCACAATAGTGTTGGGGATTATATATGTCTTTTTCATTGTTTCTTCGAATTAAAATTTAATAATTAAGAAATACGGATTAGAAGAGAATCTTCTTGCCATTCACTATGTTGATGCCTTTCTGCATCTTCTGGAGGCGCTGACCTGCGAGGTTGTAGATAGCTCCTTGATCCTCTTGAACTTCTTGAACTCCTTCTATGCCAGTTGCATCATCCTCGCTAGGCAGAATAAAGGCCTTGACGGTTGTGCCAGCAAGTTCTGCGAATGTTTGGTCGAGTGCGAGATATGCCTTGTGAGCTCCATTTACAAATGCTGAACCGTCACTCTTCATCCAATAGAATCCTACACTACTAGGATCGTTGTTAGCATTCAGAGACAAGGCATAGTAGTATGTGCCACCCTCGGTCATTGCCTTGTGATCGGTACCCTTCAAGACATTGCTAGCGTCACAGTTGCTTGTAGGAGCCTTAACTGCGAAGGAGTAATTACCTGCGCTACCCTTAATTACCACAGCCTCACCAGCGGGAATCTGATCGCCCTCGCTATAGGTTGTGTTAACTTCCAGCTTACCACCATCGATTACATAGGTATAAGCTTCTACACCAGCAGGAACCTCCAGATTAACTTCGCCGTAGTACAAAGAACTGAAACCAGCGGCAGAAACGCTAATGTCAATCGGTGTTGTATCGAGCACAAATTTGTAGAATTTAATTGTTGTAGTTTGACTTGTAGGCATTTTCCATATAGAAGAAGAAATTGAGAGCCATCGATCCCCATTCTTGGACTTCAGATAACTACCATCCATTTGATAATTACGATAGGTAGAAGTGCTAGAACTTATTTGTGCATTTCCAACTCTCACTGTTTCTTTTGTATTGTACAACCAGCTACTTGTAGTACCGTTGGGATAGAACATATTTTTACTGCTATTGGTATTCCACTTTAAATTATCTGTGACGTGACTTAATATCTTGTTGCCAACGACGGTAACAGCCACAGCTGAAGGATCCTTGTTTGTTCCACCATCATGAGGAAGGGCGTAGGTTTTACCATTTACTGTACCAACAATAACAAAGACATCAGAAGTACTGAGGTCACCTAAAGCGACCTCCTCCCATGTGCCAGGTTGAGGAGTTGAGTCGGTTACATTCATAGTGTATGTGGCACTGGAGGGATTATACTGTCCCCACACTCCTGCATAGGTTGCAGTAAAAGTAACTTCACCTTCACGGACGAGCGTTACCGCGCCTGTGTTTGCATCGATAGTGGCAACTGCTGTATTACTGCTTGTCCATGTAACAGAACCATTACCAGGCGTTACGGTTGCGGCTAAAGAACCTGCGTTCAAGCCAGCATTAACGTCAGTATTCGTAATGCCAGTTGCATCAATCGTTGTGGTGGTATTTGTCCAAGACTCTTTGGTGTAGGTAATAGTAATGTACTTAAGATACAAATTACTAGTCTGACCATTTGCTGCATAGTTTTTAATCTTCAAAGAAGATCGTGCAGACAAACCTGTAACCGAGCGAGATTTAGTGTTATTGTTTGCAATTGTAACTGCTGAACCTCCATCTGCTTCATAGTTCAGAAGAGGAAACTTATCAGAAACCAACTCAAAACCAGTAATTGTGACACCCCAACCAGGAGTAAGGGTAAAATAGTCACCCTTTTCTAAATACAGACATCCCTTACTGTAGTCCGAATGATAATATTTAGAATTGTAAGAACCACCTACGGTAGAAACAGAAACGATTATGTCTCCGCCAACTGTAATTGTTCCGTTGCTAGAGGTAAGATGCGTGTAATTTCCGCTCGCACTTGCATCATTCCAAACGATGGTGTGAGTGTCTGCCCAAGCATTTGTTCCAAGCAAGAACATGCATGCAAGAGCCATCATTTTTGTGTAAACGTTTTTCATTGTGTTTATTTGTTATTAATCAATCTTTTCTCGTTCTGTTGTTTTGGGGCAATTTCGGGGTCGTTTTCTTGCGAAAAAGCTCCCTTTTTTGCTCAAAGCGGGTGCAAAGGTACGACTTTATTACGGATTACCCAAGATAACAGGCGAAAAAGATTTAGCTTTCAGGCGAAGCTCGTCAACAAAGAAGGGGCTTTCCACGCATTTCGACACGCGATTCTACGGCTCGATAAAGTCGGTTCCACACGTCCCCTCACTCAACTTCACACGTGAAGTTGATTATAGATACATGTATGTATAATTATAGATACATGAATATTTAATTGTAGATACATGAATCTATAACGAACATAGCACGCTGAGTTTTGAAACTCGGCACGCTGAGTTGAACGATTCGGCACGCTGAGTTGAACGATTCGGCACGCTGAGTTGAACAATTCGGCACGCTGAGTTGAACAATTCGGCACGCTGAGTTGAACGATTCGGCCTGTTGAGTTGCAAAGATGGGCCTGCTTCATTATTTATTTACGTATGGAAAGCCTTGCATTTTCATGCCCTGTTTTGGCATATGCCGAGCGTTTACTTTACTCATACGACGTAATGTGCTGATTTTCTACATGTAGTGCGTCAATAGTTATCGTTTTGGAAAACTTTTTGTTCAACACGAAAAGTTTAGTTACTGAAATGCAGGAAGTTACAAATTATTTTGGAAAACTTTTATTTGGAAACATGAAAAAAATCTCCCCAAAAAGAAAACTTTTTTGCGTTTTTGCTTGCAGAAATTTCACCTTTTTCATACCTTTGCAGCGTTTTTCGGACTAACAAATCTTTAACAACAAAAACTAATATGATTCAGACAGTAAAGAAAAGAGACGGACGCACCGTAGGCTTCAACGAACAGAAGATATGTGCAGCCATCCGTAAGGCAATGCTGACCACCGAGGAGGGTGAGGACAATGTACTCATTCAGCAGATTGCCGACCGCATCTCCATGAAGGGCAAGAGCCAGATGTCGGTGGAGGAAATCCAGGACATGGTGGAAGACGAACTCATGAAGAGCTCCAGAAAAGATGTGGCAAGGGCATACATCAGGTACCGCAACCAGCGCAGCGTGGCTCGAAAGGCTAAGACGCGCGACATCTTCCTCGAGATCATTAATATTAAAAATAATGATGTCACGCGCGAGAACGCCAACATGAATGCCGACACACCTGCTGGCATGATGATGAAGTTCTCGAGCGAAACGACCAAGCCCTTTGTGGACGACTTCCTCCTGAGCGAGAGCGCTAAGGAAGCCGTGCGTGGCAACTATATCCACATCCACGACAAGGACTACTACCCCACCAAGTCGCTGACCTGCGTCCAGCATCCTCTCGACCTCATCCTGAAGAATGGCTTCCAGGCAGGTCACGGCGAGAGCCGTCCGGCAAAGCGCATCGAGACGGCCAGCATTCTGGGCTGCATCAGCATGGAGACCGTGCAGAACGAGATGCACGGAGGTCAGGCCATTCCAGCATTCGACTACTATCTGGCTCCGTTCGTCCGCACATCCTATATTGAAGAGGTGAAGGTGCTCGAGGACTTGACTGGCGAGGACTACAGCGAACTCTACCAGGCTCCCATCGACGACTATTTGAACGTTCCCCTCAACGGGCTTCAGGGTCGCGACCGCATCAAGCAGCACGCCATCAACAAGACTGTCGGACGTGTGCATCAGGCTATGGAAGCCTTCATCCACAACATGAACACCATCCACAGCCGTGGCGGCAATCAGGTTGTCTTCTCCAGCATCAACTACGGCACAGACACAAGTGCCGAAGGTCGCTGCATCATCCGCGAGATCCTGAAGAGCACCTACGAAGGCGTGGGCAACGGCGAGACGGCCATCTTCCCCATCCAGATCTGGAAGAAGAAGAAAGGCCTCAGCTATCTCCCAACCGACCGCAACTACGACCTCTACAAGCTCGCCTGCAAGGTGACGGCACGCCGCTTCTTCCCCAACTTCGTCAACCTCGATGCAACATACAACTACAACGAGAACTGGAAGGAAGACGACCCCAAGCGCTATCAGTGGGAAGTCGCCACGATGGGCTGCCGTACGCGCGTCTTCGAGAACCGCTTCGGCCCCAAGACCAGCATCGGTCGCGGCAACCTCAGCTTCACCACGATGAACATCGTGAAGCTCGCCATCGAGTGCATGGGCATTGAAAACCAACAGGAACGCATCGACGCCTTCTTCGCAAAACTCGACAACATGCTCGAGGTAACAGCCCAGCAGCTTCACGACCGCTTCGAGTTCCAGAAGACGGCCTTCGCCAAGCAGTTCCCCTTGCTGATGAAAGGCCTCTGGCTCGGCAGCGAAAAGCTCGGCCCGAACGACACCATCGCTTCCGTCATCAATCAGGGCACACTCGGCATCGGCTTCATCGGACTGGCAGAATGCCTCATCGCCCTGACTGGCAAACATCACGGCGAAAGCGAGGAAGCACAGAAGCTCGGCCTGCAAATCGTCACCTATATGCGCGACAGAGCCAACGAGTTCAGCGAACGCTATCAGCACAACTACAGCATCTTGGCAACTCCGGCAGAAGGTCTGGCTGGCCGCTTCACCAAGCGCGACCGCGCAGAGTTCGGCATCCTGCCCGGCATAACGGACCGCGACTACTACACGAACTCCAATCACGTTCCCGTCTATTACCACTGCTCGGCTCTTCACAAAGCACAAGTGGAAGCTCCCTATCACGAACTCACCCGTGGCGGACACATCTTCTACGTAGAGATTGACGGCGACGCAACCCACAACCCCGAGGCAGTCATGCGCATCGTCGACATGATGGACAAGTATAACATTGGCTACGGAAGCGTCAACCACACCCGCAACCGCTGCATGGACTGCGGATACGAAAACGCAGACAAGACATTGGACAAGTGCCCGAAGTGTGGCAGCACCAACATCGACCGTCTGCAGCGCATCACAGGCTACCTCGTCGGCACTACCGACCGTTGGAACAAGGCTAAGCTCGCAGAGCTCAACGACCGCGTAGTTCACGATTAACAGATGATTAACGTACTCAGAGTACTGCACGACACCACTGTAGACGGCCCGGGCTTCCGCACGAGCATCTACTGTGCAGGATGCAAACACAAATGCCCAGGCTGCCACAACCCGCAGTCGTGGGCATTTGGCACAGGTGAGGACAGAACGACGGACGACCTGCTTCAAGAGATCATGTCCGACCCCTTTGCCGACGTCACCTTTAGTGGTGGCGACCCGCTCTTCCAGGCAGAAGGCTTCGCAGAACTGGCCAAACGCATCAAAGAGAAGTCCGAGAAGACTATCTGGTGCTACACAGGCTTTCGCTACGAAGACCTCCTGCATGATGATGCGGCACAAAGCCTGCTGAAGTATATCGATGTCCTTGTTGACGGCCCCTTCGTTCAAGAACTTCGCGACGAAGAGCTGCTCTTCCGAGGCAGCAGCAACCAGCGCATCATCGATGTGCCTCGCTCGCGGCAAGAAGGGCATGTTGTGCCTTGGCAAAGGGAACTTTGACTTTGAATTTATCTAACGGTAAAAATTTTTCTTAGCGTTTTAGAATTTTGAATTAGACATTCGTGGAGCTCTATCCTAAACTTATACTCGACGCCCTCTCCACCGTTCGCTACCCGGGAACAGGCAAGAACATCGTGGAAATGAAGATGGTGGACGACGACATGCGAATCGCCGGCCTTAGCGTCTCCTTTACCCTCATCTTCGACAAACCCACAGACCCTTTCATGAAGAGTACTGTGAAAGCCGCCGAAGCAGCCATTCATGCCTATGCCTGCAAAGACGCTGAGGTGGAGATCAAGACAAGGGCTTTGCAAGCGCCTCGCCCAGACCTTCCCGACCTTTTGCCAGGCGTGAAGAACATCATCGCCGTGTCAAGTGGCAAAGGCGGCGTGGGCAAGAGCACAGTTGCCGTCAATCTGGCTGTGGCTTTGGCACGAATGGGCATGAAGGTTGGCTTGCTCGATTGCGACATCTTCGGCCCCTCTGTGCCCAAAATGCTGCAGATGGAGGATGCACGTCCCTATAGTGAGAACATCGATGGGCGCGACCTCATCCTGCCAGAAGAGAAGTATGGCGTGAAGGTGCTCAGCATCGGTTTCTTCGTAAACCCAGAGCAAGGCATCATGTGGCGCGGCGGAATGGCTTGTAACGCCCTGAAACAACTGATTGGAGACGCTAATTGGGGCGACCTCGACTACTTCATTCTCGACACGCCTCCAGGCACTTCCGACATCCATCTGACGCTCGTCCAGACCATCCCCATCACGGGTGCCGTTATCGTCAGCACGCCTCAACAAGTGGCTTTGGCAGACGCTCGGAAGGGAATCGACATGTATCAGAACGAGAAAATCAACGTGCCCATTCTCGGTTTGGTTGAGAACATGGCTTGGTTCACGCCGGCACAACACCCCGAAGAGCGTTATTTCCTCTTCGGAAAGGAAGGCGTCAAGGAGTTGGCAGAGCAGATGAAGCTGCCGCTTTTGGCACAGATTCCAGTCGTTCAGGACATCTGCGAGAGTGGAGACAACGGCATTCCTGCTGCCACAAATCCTGCCAGCATAACAGGCCAAGCCTTCCTCCAACTTGCTGCTAAAATTATTACAGAAACCGACAAGCGCAAGGCAGAACTTCCGCCCACGCACATAGTTGAAGTAAAAAAGCAGTAAGACAGCACTAACTAAAACGTTTTCAGAGACATGAACGCATTCAAAACCATCCTCGTTATCTTGCTTTGTTCCCTCCCCTTCGTAGCTCAAAGCAAGAAGATAAAATCTTGTCCTTTGCCAGGCTACAAGTTGGTTTGGCACGACGAGTTCTCGAAGCCGGAAATCGACCCCAGCCTCTGGGTCTACCAAGAAGCACGAGCCGGTTGGGTCAACCACGAGTTGCAGACCTACGTCAAAGGCCAAAGTCCCAAAGGCAGAAAGGTGGCTGAATGCAAGAAGGGCAGCTTGAGAATCTACACCTTCAGGGAAGACGACAAGGTTTATAGCGGTCGAATCTATGGGAACCGCGATGTGGGCTTCAAGTACGGCTACATCGAAGCTCGCATCAAGCTGCCGAAAGGCAAGGGCACGTGGCCAGCATGGTGGATGATGCCAGTCAGCGGCGGACGTTGGCCAGCTTGTGGTGAAATCGACATCATGGAAGAAGTGGGCGTGGATGCCAACGACGTTTCCAGCAGCATCCATTGTGCCGCATACAATCACCCGGCAAAGACACAGAAGACGCACCACCTCTACTGCAAAGGAGCTGAGGACAGTTTCCACGTTTACGCTTTGGAATGGACAGAGGATTACATTCGAACTTACGTGGACGGGCAGGAGCAGCTCTACTTCGAAAACGACCATCAGGGCAACAACGACACATGGCCCTTCAACAAAGCCTTCTACCCTATCCTCAACGTGGCTTGGGGCGGCGACTGGGGCGGCTATAAGGGCATCGACGAGACAGCTTTGCCGCTCACGATGGAAGTCGACTACGTCCGCGTCTGGCAGAAAGAATAAGAGACGCTGGACATCAAGAGTAAAAACGCCGCACACGGAAATTAAAAACGCCGCGCGCGGCGTTGGTCATCTCAGCACGCTTAAATTGTAATCTCAGCACGCTACGTTTGAATTTTCCCCCTATAGTGAGTCTGAAATCAGAGCGTGCTTTTCCTGCAATAAGAGCAAGCTCTTATTCATAGAAGGCTTAACGCTTTTCCCGTTTTCTGCTTTTTTATCCCCAAAACGCTTGCAAATTATTGTAAAAAAGCGTACCTTTGCAAAGTTATAGCACGCAATTTGTGTGGCATTTTTACACGTCAAAACCCACAAATCCCGCATAAGTGATTGGAGATTAGCGTTTTACATAATCTTCAAAGCCCCAAGAGTATATACTTCCCTCAAATTTGGAGAGAAAAAAAACACACGTAACAGGACAAGACATTAACCGCAAAAGAACATGAAACAGACAAAGATATGCGTAATCGGACTAGGCTATGTCGGTCTTCCTCTCGCCCGTCTTTTCTCGACGAAATATGAAACAATCGGTTTCGACATGAACCAACGCCGCGTCGATGCACTGATGCAAGGCCATGATGCCACACTTGAAGTGGCAGACGACCTGCTGCAGGACGCCATCCGCAATCACGGATTCAAATGCACGACCTCACTCGATGACATCCGGGACTGCAACTTCTACATAGTAGCCGTTCCCACACCTGTTGATGCCGACAACAATCCCGACCTTACGCCACTCTACGGCGCCAGTACGACCGTCGGTAAAGTCATCGGCAAAGGCGACGTTGTCGTTTACGAGTCCACCGTCTATCCAGGCGTCACGGAAGACGAGTGCATCCCTGTCGTCGAAAAAGTCAGCGGGCTCAAGATGAATGTCGACTTTTATGGCGGCTACAGTCCGGAGCGCATCAACCCGGGCGACAAGCAGCACACCGTAGAACGCATCAAGAAGGTAACGTCCGGCTCCACCCCTGAGATTGGAAAGTATATCAACGAAGTCTATTCGTCCGTCATCACAGCCGGCACACATCTTGCCCCCACAATTAAGGTGGCAGAAGCAGCCAAGGTGATAGAGAACTCTCAGCGTGACATCAATATCGCATTCGTCAACGAGCTCTCCAAGATATTCACAAAGATGGGCATTGACACGCATGATGTCCTTGAAGCAGCCGGCACGAAATGGAACTTCCTGCCCTTCCGCCCAGGTCTGGTGGGCGGGCACTGCATCGGCGTTGACCCGTACTATTTGGCTCAGTGTGCACAACGTCACGGCTACAACCCCGAAATCATTCTTGCCGGACGACGGATGAACGATGGTATGGGCGAGTATGTTGCCATCGAGACCATCAAACTGATGCTCAAAAAAGGCATACAGGTAATTGGTTCCAAGCTCATCATCCTGGGTTTCACCTTTAAGGAGAACTGTCCCGACGTCCGCAACACAAAAGTTATCGACATCTATCGTTCATTGAAGGAGTACAACATCAACATCACCGTCTATGACCCTTGGGCAAATCCCGACATCGCCAAGCATGAATACGGCATCGACATCGTCAACACCCTGCCCGAAGAGAAGTTCGACGCAGCCATTGCCGCAGTTGCCCACAAGGATTTCGAATCGCTCGACGTCCTCTCACTCCTTAAGCCCCTTCACATCATCTTTGACGTAAAGTGCACCCTTCCTCGCGACATCGTTGACGGAAGACTCTAAACAAAACGGAAAGCAATCATCAAAAACATCATGTACAAGAACCTCACATTCCCCAATAATTCTTTGTTTCTCGTTACAGGCGGCGCCGGCTTCATCGGCTCCAACCTGTGCGAAGCCATTCTCAACCTCGGCTATCGCGTTCGCTGTCTCGACGACCTCAGCACAGGTAAGCAGGCCAACGTCGATCTGTTCAAAGACAATCCAAACTATGAGTTCATCAAAGGCGACATCAAGGACTTCAACACCTGCATGAAAGCATGTGAAGGCGTGGATTATGTCCTCAACCAAGCCGCCTGGGGAAGTGTGCCGCGCTCGATAGAAATGCCCCTATTCTACTGTGCCAACAACATCCAAGGGACGCTGAACATGATGGAAGCAGCAAGGCAAAACAAAGTTAAGACCTTTGTATATGCCTCCTCCAGTTCCGTATATGGCGACGAAACACATCTGCCCAAACAGGAAGGAGTGGAAGGAAACCTTCTTTCACCCTATGCTCTCACAAAAAGAGCAGATGAAGAGTGGGCAAAACAGTATTCGCGTCATTATGGCCTGAAGACAATCGGGCTAAGATACTTCAATGTCTTCGGACGCCGACAAGACCCTCATGGAGCATATGCAGCCGTGATACCCAAGTTCATCAAGCAACTTCTGAATGATGAGCGTCCGACCATAAATGGAGATGGGAAACAAAGCCGCGACTTCACTTACATCGAGAATGTTATTGAAGCAAATCTTAAAGCCTGCCTCGCACCACACGAAGCAGCAGGCCAGGCATTCAACATCGCCTACGGCGGTCGCGAGTACCTCATCGACATCTATCATTCTCTGACAAAAGCACTCGGCAAGGACATTGAGCCGCATTTCGGCCCAGACCGCCCCGGCGACATCAAACACTCCAATGCCGACATCTCTAAGGCTCGAACCATACTCGGATACGACCCAGAATATGACTTCGAACGCGGGCTGAACGAAGCAATCGAGTGGTACAAGCAGAACCTCTAGAATCGTTCCATATGCACATTTCATCATTTAGAGAACTTTGGAATATTATATACTCCGATGCTTATAGGTACATTGGAGATAGTAATTTCCATTCTCGTTGTACACTTTATTTCAAAACGATTGGTTTTAGGTATACTTTCTGGCTTAGGACTAATAGGTTCTTATCTCAATACAAATGGCTTTATCCTATTCGTGTATTTGCATCTCTATACCTAAAGCATCTTTCGTATAAATCCGGAATTCAAATACCATACATGACTCAAATTGGACGGGGATTCTATATCGGCCATTATGGAACAATCATTATCAATGGAAAAACTATAATTGGTAATAATGTAAACATCTCTCCTGATGTCGTTATCGGAAGAACAAACAGAGGAGATCATATCGGTATTCCCGTCATAGGTGATGAAGTATATATAGGTCCTGGTGCAAAAATCATTGGAGCAATAACAATTGGGAGCAATGTCGCAATTGGAGCTAATGCCGTTGTAACAAAAGATGTACCTAATAATGCGTGTGTAGGTGGTATTCCCGCACAAATTATCAACATGAAAGGCAGCGAAGGGTACATAAATCGTAAGATACGTGAAACATGTTATTCAAACAAGTTGACTGAATGAAGTAACTCTAATGAGATGTATTTTAGCGCTACTCATCGTATTCATGCATTCCTTTACATATTACAACCATGGTTGGTGTGGATTTGTTCTAGCGACTATAATCTCTTATTTTCTAACCGTCTCTTTACTGAGAACAAAATTAGGCCGTTTCATTATCGGTTGATTTCACATGCCTAATCTGAATCAACAAGTAGCGACGGCTACCAAGTGGTCAGCCATTACAGAAGTGATGGGCAAGCTGGTGGCTCCAGTGTCAAGCATGATACTCGCACGATTGCTTACACCGGAGGCCTTCGGCGTTGTTGCCACGTTGAATATGGTTATCGCTTTTGCCGAAATCTTTACGGATGCAGGCTTCCAGAAATACCTGATTCAACAGCCTTTCGAGAATGCCGAAGAACGAGACAAGGACACAAACGTCGCTTTCTGGACTAATCTTGTGATGAGTTGTGTACTTTGGGGAATAATCGCCATTTTTGCAGAACCACTTGCTACCCTAGTTGGTAATCCAGGGCTGGGGATAGTTCTCATTGTTGCATGCGCTTCCATTCCGCTAGCTGCATTTTCCAGCATCCAGATGGCATTGTTCAAGAAGGATTTAGACTTCAAGACATTATTCTATCGTCGTTTGGTCGCAATAATTGTGCCGTTGGTAGTTACGGTGCCGCTTGCCTTCTGGATGCGAAGCTATTGGGCATTGGTCATCGGCACCATATGTGTAAACCTGGCAAATGCCATTATCCTCACAGTTAAGTCCAATTGGCGACCACGACTGTACTACAGTTTCGCTCGTCTGCGAAACATGTTCGCATTTTGTAGTTGGGCCATTCTCGATGCCATACTCATCTGGGCAACAGGCTATATGGATATCTTCTTTATCGGCATAATGCTCAATGACCATTATTTAGGCCTTTACAAAACATCCATTACTACTGTAGGTCAGATTACGGCTCTCATCACCTCTACAATTCTTCCTGTTATAATGCCTGCTTTGGCTAAAGTTCGAGATGACCATGCTGCTATGAGGGAATTGTTGCTAAAGCTTCAGAAATACACAGCGATACTGCTCCTGCCTATTGGCTTTGGGATATTCATGTTCAGCGACCTGATTACAGAGATTCTTCTTGGTTCACAATGGAAGGAGGCCAGTCCCTTCATCGGTCTGTGGGCACTCGTGGACGTTCTCATGATAGTCTTTGCCCGCTTCTGCAGCAACATCTATCCCGCAATAGGACGCGCCGACATCGCCGTCATCTGCCAACTGCTTCATGTCATCGTTCTTATTCCTGCAGTTTACATAGCTGCCCACTACGGCTTCACTGTCCTCTATTGGACACGCTCGCTTATGCGGTTGGAAGGGATGGCCGTGAATCTGTTTTTTGCATATTACTTGATTCGCCAGTCACCATGGAGAATGTTCCTCAATGTGTTGCCGGAAATTATCGGATGTCTTGTTATGTCTTCTGTAGCATACGCCTTATTAAATCTCAACGACTCTATTGTTTATTCCATCCTATGGATAATTCCTTGTGCAATAACTTACATCGTAACCATCTGTTGCCACAAACGGGAAAGACAACTGGTAAAAAACATATACGAAAAATGTCTGCAAAAGTTGTCATGCATTGTATAATGGATATTCAATAACCAACATTACTTCATGAATCCCATATCACATTATTTCAATCTATTCTATCTTTTCATCAGCATTATCTGGCCGCCACTGCAAATGTATCATCTGGGAGTGGATAGCGGAGGCTATACGATTCTGGCCCTATCTATAATTGCCCTAGTCTGGAATTCCCCTGCATTTTGGCGGCAAGAACATGTTATGCGTTCTCCAGCTTTCCTGTGTTGGATGGCTCTGCTTGCCTTTTCCATCGTGAATTCCTTTATGAAAGGTTTTGTGTCGGAATGGGGCAGCTTAGTATTCTACAAGAACAATTATATTGTACCTTTTATATTTCTCTTCGTATTGGTGGTTGAATTGGATTGGGATTTCGATAAATGTCTGAAAGTGTTGCTTTTTGCACTTTTCACTTATATTCTTCTCTGCTTGGGCAATATGGGTATTGACAAAGACGAACGTATGGTTGCCGAAGGTCTAAGAAACATTTTGCCATTGCACACCACTTGCTTTGTATTTGTAGGAAGTATGCTCCTAACGCGCCAACGCCTTCCTTCCATCATCTTTTGGTGCGTTGTTATAATTGCTGTCGTTGTTACTATGCTTTCGGGGACACGCAAAGCATTGGGAGCCATAGTCATTCTTTTAATGGGTGTAGCTTTCTCCCATGACGGAGGAAAGGAACAGAACCTGTGGTATTATACTCGACTAGCGTTGTTCCTCGCAATTCTTTACATTGGATTAAACTATATCATGGACAATACAATGATGGGGGAACGACTGGCGGATACAGCAGAAGAGTCAAAAGTCGAATTTGTAGAGAACGAGACTGTAAACTGGTTCCTCAATAACTTGCTGGGCGACCGATCAATACAATACGAGTTGGGCTTTGGTTTATTCCTTCTGCATCCTCTTACGGGCATAGGCATTACCAATTTCATTCCTATATCTGGATTCCCATTCCGCCTGCATACAGAATATATGACACAATTATGTGAGAATGGCATCATAGGCTTCTCCTTGCTAATACTTTTCTACTTTATTCTCCTCAGAAAATTGTATCTGCGTCAAAGAGATTATGATGATAATATAACAATGGTACTATTCGGCTTGTTTGCATTACTGTTCCTTAACATCACCGCATGGACTTACAATCAGAATTTCGGGATGATATACTACGGCATAGTACTTACTTATGCCTATTATGAAGAATTCGACATGAATGATGAAGAAATAGAAGAACTTGAAGATATGTCCATGGAAAGCAGTGACCAAATATTATGAAAATAGCAATACATCATCGGAAAGGATCATTCAGCGATCGTTGGATATCTTATTGTAAAGATCAAGGCATTGACTTTAAAATAGTTAATGCCTACGATACAGACATTATTAATCAGGTTTCCGATTGTGACGCTTTCATGTGGCATTTCCATCACGCTGATTATCGAGATGTTCAGTTTGCCAAAGCACTTATCCTATCATTAGAAACGAAGGGAATACGCTGTTTCCCAGATGGTAGGACTTGCTGGCATTTCGACAACAAGGTATGGGAAAAATACCTTTTAGAAGCCGTTGACGCGCCATTGGTGCCATCGTATGTCTTTTATACGAAGGAAGAGGCATTTAAGTGGGTAGCTTCGACGGAATTCCCGAAAGTATTTAAGTTAAAAGGCGGAGCCGGAGCATCAAATGTTAAACTGGTGCATACTCGTAAGGAAGCAGAACAACTTATTAACCAATGTTTCACAAAAGGCTTCTCTCAATATCGTTGGCAAGACCAACTGAAGGAAGAGTGGCGAATGTATAAAGAAGGTAAAGTAGGGCTGCGTAACGTTGTCCGTCCTTTATACTTTGCTCTCAAACCACATCCAACGGAATTCTCGCATTTTCAACAAAAGGAAATGGGATACGCCTATTTTCAGGATTTCATCCCTAACAATCAATTTGATTTACGAGTAGTGGTTATCGGAGACAAAGCTATAGGTGAGAAACGTCATGTCCGTAAAGGTGACTTTCGTGCTTCCGGCAGTGGCGAGTTCGAATATGTGCCTTTGGGCGAAGACGTTTTGTCTGTGGCCTTCAATGTTGCAAGGCGTCTTCATCTGCAATCCGTTGCCTTTGATTTCATATACCGTGACAAAGAGCCTTTGATAGTAGAAATAAGCTATGGCTTCGGCACACATGGCATAAGTCACTGTAAGGGCTATTACACAAATGATATGCAGTGGCATCCAGAACCAGAACCCGACTTTTGTGGTTGGATGGTGGACAGTATATTTTCCTGATTACCAATTATTGACAGAATGCCTCAAGTAAATTATGAGACTTTTGATTATTGCTGATAAACTGACAGGTGGCGCAGGCAATGTAGCTCAACAATTAGCTTCCTGCTTTTCTCGGGAAAAAGAGAATACTGTCTTCCTCCTCATAGAAACTAATGTCCAGCCCAAGTATGACCTGTCAAATGTTCACATTATAAATCGGAAGATAGACGCAAGGAAACTTAAAAATCCTATTAAAACAATAAGGCGCTATTATAAAAAGTTATCATGGCTACGAAAATCTATCAATGCATGCAAGGCAGATATCATTATTTCGTTCTTAAATACAATTAGTCCTGATGTACTTATTTCGCAATTATTCACTAAAACACCTATAATCGTTTCGGAAAGAAGTAACCCATATCAAGAATGGATTAAGTATAATTGGAAGAATCGCATAAAATGGACTCTTTCTTATTTACGCGCTAACATGATTGTATATCAGTTTCATTGTTTTGAATCTTTTTTCAAGTATACATACAAGAAAGGCAAGACATGTGTAATACCTAACATGATTTATTACCCGAAAGATGATATCACAAAGAGAGCTATTATAAATAATGACAACTTGAGATTTGCAGCAATTTCTACTTTATACTCTGTCAAACGTATTAACATGATGATTGACATTTTTGCCAATGTATGGAGTAAACATCCGACAATTGTGTTAAATATTTATGGAGATGGACCAGACAGAGAAAAACTTGAACAGCAAGTTTGTAAACTGGGATTACAAAACTCAATCATATTTCATGGTCATGTAACAGATACAACCAAAGTTTTATGCAATAATGATGTTTTACTCATGACCTCTGAACGTGAGGGATTCCCCAATGTGATATTAGAAGCAATGAATGTTGGTGCCCCAACAGTGATGTTCAAGTGTCATGATGGATTGTCTGAAATTATAACCGATGGAGTAAATGGATTTCTGATAGAGCCAGATAACACAAATGAATTTACTGAAAAGTTACAATCATTAGTTGTTAATCCAAATATTATTAAAGAACTGAGCAAGAACGCTCTTTCTTCTAAAGCTCAATATAGTAGAGAACAGGTCATGCATTTATGGGAAAATTGCATTAAATTCACAATTAGAAGTAATTCCAGATGAAAATATGTGTTCTTTTAGAATGTAATTTAAGCCATTTGCGTGGGACATTTATGGCGATTCATAATCGTATGAAATATTATATGAAAGATTCTTCTTTGGAAGTTAGCTTATATAATTTTCGACATTATTATGACACTCTTTCAAATTTAGTAAAGGGCAACAAACCCATAGAGAAAAAGAATGATTTCTATTATGAAGGAATACATTATCATTGTCTATACTACAAGCGTTCTTATATTGATTATATCTGTCGGAGTATAAGTAATTATCAAACCACAATTGAGGTCGGCAGGATTAAACAATACAGTAATCTGTTTCGAGATTATAATCTTATTTTTGCGCATTCACTTTACACGGGCCTACTTGCTGCTGACATTAAAAACAAATATGATATACCTTATGTAATGATGTGGCATGGATCTTCTATTCATACAGCTCCTTTTAAGAACAAGACCATATATAAATTAACAAGCAAAGTCCTAACCGAATCTAATCATAATTTCTTCGTTAGTAAAGAACTTATGGATACGGCGGAAATGATTGCATCAAATAGTATTTCAAAGTCTGTTTCATTGAATGGCGTTGATACAGAAGAGTTCTATCGCTATAAAGATGACAGGATATCATCTGTTTCAAAGAAATTATTAGTTGATCGTTCCTTGTTTAATATAGCTTTTATCGGCAATTATCTGCCAATTAAAAACGTACAATATCTGCCCAAGTTGTTTAATTCAATTTACATGGATTATAAGGACACATTTTTCCATATCATTGGTACAGGTCCATTCAAAGAAGATTTTGCCAACATAAATCTTCCGGTGAGATTTTGGGGCAACCAACGTCCTTCTGATATGCCTGACATATACAACTGCATGGATTTAATTGTTCAACCAAGTTTTAATGAAGGATTGCCCATGACATGTCTTGAATCACTTGCATGCGGGACGTCTTATATAGGTTCTAGAGTGGGAGGAATCGCTGATGTTGCAGGAGTTGATAATACGATTCCTGTTACACCATCATTCGAAGAAGATTTTGCAAAGAAATGTAAAGCTATGATTTCTCAGAAAAATATACTTGCCACACACTTGAATAACAAATATGAAATCAAAAGAATCGTAAATACAGAGCTAAAGGTTATAAAACGACTATCAAATTAATGGAAATAATATAGCTGCTGACACAGGTCGAGAGTTCTCGTGAGGATTTGCAATAGTAGACTGGCATCGATAAAACTTCACACGAGGATACTTAGAAATCCACACGAGGATTATTGATAAACCACGAGAGAATAAATGACCTTTGTGCAATCAGTGCAGTAATGAGGATTAATCCTGATGACACATATATTAGTTTAGGAATCCAAGAATGCTTCTATTTTGCCAACCGCTATATTGTTTAGATATAATTGATAACCGACTGTCCACATATGAAAAAAATACTATATATCTATGGAAATCTCCCAGCTTATCGAGAAGATTTCTTTACTCAATTATCATCTCGCTTAAGAGAAAATGGAGTTGAACTTAAAGTAATGTATGGCTATATTGCCAACAAGTTGACTCGTCAAGCAGAAGGTCGTGCATTTATATCACAGAAGTTTAAAACAAAACTATATCATCTTAAACTATTTCGCCTTTCACGCTTAATAGGACTTATGCAAGTTGTGAAGGATGAACACCCGGATGGCATTATATTTCAATTCAACCAGACAAATCTCACTGAATGGCGTATCCTGCATTGGTGCCTAAACAATCATATTCCTTATGGTATCTGGGGGTGTAACTATACAAGGTTTGACTTAAAAGCTTTCCTGATAAAAATCAGGAATCTTATATATGGCTATGTGTATCGTCATGCAAATATCTGTATTCCATATGGAAGCTTGTATCATGACTTTTTAGTAAAATCTGGCGTTCCTGAAGAGCGAGTGATTACAGCGCAGAATACCATTGATGTGGAAAGTATTAGTGCCCGAGAAAAGGATTTCTTGCCTAAAAAATATAATAATGATGTAATAACACGAATTCTTTATGTAGGTGCTTTAGCTGTACAAAAACGCATCGATTCTTCCATTGAGGCTATAAGCCAGCTTATCATAGAAGGCGAAAACATACAGTATGATATTGTCGGCGGAGGAGAACAGCTGGAGTCGCTCAAGCACCAACATGAAGGATTACCCGAAGAAGTTAAAGAACACATAAGGCTGCATGGCGCAAAATACGATAATGACTTAATCCCGTTCTTCCGTAATGCAGACATATTCCTTATGCCTGGCACAGGTGGGTTAGGTGTAAACGAGGCTATGGCGTATGGTCTTCCTATTATCTCCACAATAGGTGATGAGACCATCGTCGATTTAATTGATGGCAATGGTTATCTTCTTCATAAAATGGGAGATGTAGAAGAGCAGAAAAAAGCTATCAGACAATTTTTAAAACTAAGTCCTGATGAAAAAAATGCCATGTCTAAACGGAGTACCGACATTGTCATACAACGCGCGTCCCTAGAAAACATGGTCAATAAACATTTGGAAGCAATAATTAAAATGATTGATACATCTGTGCGATGATTCTTTCTCAAAAATGAATGTCAACATTACAAATTATAATCATCATAGATGAGAATTCCAGAAGAAAAGATAATATTATATAATTATTCCATTTTCCATAAGTCCAACAAATAAGAAATGCACAGGGATGACAGAATAGATTTGAATGGCATGAAGGTATTCCCTTTTAACTCGGCAAGCGAATTGTTGGAGTATGTGAATTGTCATAAGGGAATACTGGTAGCTGTCAACGCTGAAAAGGTGACAAAAGCCACAGATGAGACTCGCGCTATTGTGAACAACAACATTGGCTATGCTGATGGAGCGGGAGTCGTGGTGGCCATGCACAAATTGGGTAAACCGCAAGCGGTACGCATCGCTGGATGTGACTTGTGGTTAAATATAGTTCAGGAAAGCTACCGCGAAAAAACATTCTATTTGATAGGAAGCAAGCAAGAGGTAATAGAAGATACGGTTAAACAATTGAAATCTCAATATAATGGAATAACAATCGTTGGTTATCGCAACGGTTATATCAATAATGAGGAAGAACGTAATGCCCTGATTCAAGATATAGCGGGCAAGAAGCCCGATGTGGTTTTCGTGGCAATGGGATCACCTAAGCAGGAGTTCCTGATGACAGACATGATGAAAGTACACCCTGCTATTTACCAAGGTCTCGGTGGCAGCTTTGATGTCTATACGGGAAGGGTTAAGCGAGCTCCATTATGGTGGCAGGAACATAATATTGAATTCCTGTATCGGTTCCTCAAGCAACCACAAAGATATCGTAGAGAGTATTACCGATTAAAGTTCCTTGTGTGGATACTAATCGGAAAGTTCAAGAAGAAATGATTTTTGCAAGATATTATATCTTTAATAATACACAATTTTAATTATACCATATAAAAATGATTAACGTTATCGGATTAGGCTATATTGGCCTTCCAACTGCCCTCATGATGGCGTCGCACGGTGTTGAGGTGATTGGCACTGATTATAACAAAGATTTGGTGAACACTTTGAATGCCGGTAAAACGACCTTCAAGGAGAATGGCCTTGACGAATTGTTCCAAACAGCAATAAAGGCTGGCATTAGATTTACCACAGAGTATCAGAAAACGGATATGTATATTGTCAGTGTACCTACTCCTTATGACAAGTTCAGTAAGAAGGTGGATGCTTGCTACGTTGTGGCAGCAGTGAAGGAGGTGATGAGGCACTGCCCAAAAGGTGCAACCGTGGTGATTGAATCTACTGTGAGTCCTGGAACCATTGACAAGTTCGTGCGTCCTGTAATAGAGGAGAATGGCTTCAGGATTGGAGAGGACATCAACCTTGTTCATGCTCCGGAACGAATTATTCCCGGCAACATGGTTTATGAGTTGCTTCACAACAACCGTACCATTGGAGCCGACAGCAAGGAGATAGGTGAAAAGGTAAAGCAGTATTATGCCTCCTTCTGCCAAGGTGAAATCGTGGTTACCGACATCCGCACAGCAGAAATGACCAAAGTGGTGGAAAATACTTATCGAGCTGTGAACATCGCCTTTGCCAACGAGCTTTCAAGGATCTGCCGCCATGACAATATGGATGTTTATGAGATTATCAAGATTTGCAACATGCACCCTCGTGTGAACATCCTTCAGCCCGGCCCTGGTGTAGGCGGGCATTGCATCTCTGTTGACCCGTGGTTCCTTGTTGGCGACTATCCCCAGTTGGCTAAGGTGATTGATGAATCCATGAAGACCAATGACTACCAGCCTGTTTTTGTGCTTGAACGCATCCATGAAATTATGGAAGAGAATGACATAACCGACCACTTCAAGATTGGCCTATATGGCATTACATACAAGGAGAACGTGGATGATATTCGTGAGAGTCCCACACTCCAGATGCTCGACATCCAAAAGCGCCATCTGGCACAACCGCTGAAGACATTCGATCCCTTCTTCACAAACAAGAAGATTGTAGAGAACCAAATCCTTGACTTTGACCAGTTCCTCAGTGAAGTGGACATGGTGGTGATTATGGTGAAGCATGACCATATCAAGCAGAACTGGGACAGACTGAAAGGGAAGGTGATTTTGGATTGCCATAACATCTGCCCGTTTGAGAATGTTTATCATATATAATCGACAGGAGAAATAAGAATTTTAATGATGAAAAAAGTAATGTTGGTGTTTGGGACGCGACCGGAAGCCATAAAAATGTGTCCTTTGGTGAAGGAGTTCCAGATGAATCCAAACGAATTTGAGACTATCGTTTGTGTAACTGGCCAGCACCGAGAGATGTTAGATCAGGTGTTGCGAATCTTTGAAGTGACACCTGACTATGATCTGAATATCATGAAGCAAGGGCAAGATCTGTATGATGTAACAGCGCGAGTGCTTACCGGCATGCGTGATGTGCTGAAAGAAGTCAAGCCCGATGTGGTGCTGGTTCACGGAGATACTACCACAAGCACTGCTGCCGCACTTGCTGCTTTCTACCAGCAAATCCCGGTAGGACACGTCGAGGCTGGTCTCAGGACGCATAACATTTATAGTCCGTGGCCAGAAGAGATGAACAGACAGATTACAAGTCGTATTGCTACATACAATTTTGCTCCTACGCCACTCAGTGAAAAGAATTTGAAGGAGGAAGCATCACATGGAAAAGTCTATGTGACCGGCAATACTGTCATTGATGCATTGCACATGGTTGTTGAGAAATTGAAGAGCAACAAAGCTTTGGCAGATGAGCAAGGCAACGTACTGAGGGCTGCTGGCTATGACATAAGTCGCTTGGACGGTGGGAAGAAACTTGTGCTCATCACCGGTCATCGCCGCGAGAACTTCGGAGAGGGTTTCATCAGTATGGTGACTGCCATGAAAGACCTTTCGGAGAAATATCCTAACGTGGACTTTGTGTATCCCATGCACCTGAACCCGAATGTGCGCAAACCTATTCACGAAGTATTTGGCGACAATCTGAAAGCATATAAGAATTTCTTCTTTATCGAGCCTTTGCAATATCTTGAGTTTGTTTACTTGATGGAGAAATCCACAGTTGTCCTTACCGACAGTGGCGGCATACAGGAAGAGGCACCTGGTCTTGGCAAGCCTGTTCTTGTGATGCGCGACACCACAGAGCGTCCCGAAGCACTTGAGAGCGGTACCGTACATTTGGTTGGAACCAACCACGATCTGATTGTAAACGAGGTAAGTACACTGCTTGAAAATGAATCTGCCTACGAGAAGATGAGCAAGGCGGTCAATCCTTACGGAGACGGCAAGGCATGCAAAAGAATAGTTGCTGCACTGACGATGATATAAAGATGCTGAGACTGAAAGACATACAGATTGTTGAATCACGTGCCAGGCTGAAACAAATTCCTGAAGGCAAGACGCTCATCAACACGATTTATGCCTATTCATATGTCGTGGCTCAACAAGATGGTTTCTTTGCTGAGGCGCTCCGCAAATGCGACTTTCTGATGCCGGACGGTGCCGGCATTGTTAAAGCCTGCCGATGGCTGAAGGCAAAGAGCCAGCCACAACAGCGCATCGCAGGATGGGACTTGTTTATGTTCGAGATGCAGGCCATTAGCCAAAGAATCGCAACTCCCAAGGTGATGTTCCTCGGCTCGAGCGAAAAGGTGTTGTCGCTGATTCGGAAACGGGCTGCGCATGACTTTCCGAAGATGGAGATCATCACTTATTCCCCACCCTACAAGCCGGAGTTCTCTGCCGAGGACAACCAGGCGATGATACGCGCCATCAACGATGCCGACCCAGACCTGCTCTGGATTGGAATGACGGCACCAAAGCAGGAGAAGTGGGCGTATCGTCATTGGCACGAACTCGACATCCATTGCCATTGTGGAACTATCGGCGCAGTGTTCGACTTCTATGCAGGAACGGTGAAACGAGCCCCGTTGTGGTGGCAGGAGCATTCGCTGGAATGGCTCTACCGCCTGCTTATGGAGCCCCGGCGCATGTGGAGACGCTACATCATCGGCAACACAAAGTTCCTATATTATATATATAAGGAAAGGAAGGGCTCACAATAGTCAGAAAAACTTCTCACGTGAACTTCGGCAACTTCACACGTGAACTTCGGCAACTTCACACGTGAACTTCGTCGACTTCACACGTGAAGTTTTAGCTTTACACGAGTCAACTTTTGCAACTTCACTTGTGGCATTACAGAAAGAAACGCTAAACACTTAATAAACAACAACATGGTACTCACGACAGAAATACTTGACGCACTCAGCGCAAAGGCTAAAACCAACGAGCGACTTCGAATGAATTATGACCTCAGGACATCTCCGGATGACCAGAGCCAACGCATGCTCAATGCAATGGAACCAGGGACAGTGCTCCCCATCCACAGACATACAACTACCTGCGAGACGATTGTCATGATGCGCGGAAGCATCAAGGAGATGTTCTATGACGACAAAGGCAACCTGACGGAAAGCGTCGTACTGAAAGCCGGCACTGAACCTTCTGCAATGAACATCCCGAAAGGAGTCTGGCACAATCTGGAGTGCCTGGAACCCGGCACGATTCTCTTCGAGGCAAAAGACGGACCGTTCGAGCCGAGACGAGAGGAAGACACCATAGAAAAGTGAAAAAGTGAAAAGGTGAAGAAGTAAAAAATGCTTTTCTTCGAGTTCATACGCATCGCTTTAGGCAGGCAAGAAACGTTCAGCCACACACCTTCCGACGAGGAATGGCACGAGTTGTTTGAAGAAGCGAAACAGCAGACCCTGTTGGGTATCATGTATGAAGGCCTGTGCCGACTCTCGTCAGACCAGAAACCACCACGTCAGCTGCTCATCGATTGGCATGCATCTGTCCAGAAAATTATCTGCGACAACAAACGCCTCAATCACGACACAGTTTGGGTCAGCCAACGTTGGGAAAAGTTGGGTTACAGGAACGTCATCCTCAAAGGACAGGGCAACGCCCTACTCTACCCAGATCCAATGCTCCGTGTTCCCGGCGACATCGACATATGGCTTGACGGGAATCGGCGGAAGATCGCTGATTACATACGCAGTCATTTCCCAAACTTAGAGGTGACACGTATCGAAATGGAGTTCCCCGTCCGCAAAGACACACCCATAGAAGTGCACTTCCTGCCAAGTTTCCTTTACGACCCGTTCAAGGACAGGAAGATGCAACAATACTTCCGCGAGCAGTTGAAGAAGCCGAAACAAGTCGAGCTGCCTGGCGAAGGCATCGTTAACATCCCCAACGACGAGATGAATCTGGTGTTCCAGCTGAGTCACATCTATCGCCACCTCTTCTACGAAGGCATAGGGCTCAGGCAGTTGCTCGACTACTATTATCTGAGTAAAGTCCTTACCTCGACAGAAGGAGAGAATCTCAAGAAGAAAGTCTTACCGGTCATTAAAAACCTCGGACTGACGGGCTTCTGCCAAGCTTTAATGTGGGTCCTTGGCGAAGTATTCTATATGCCTCAAGAACAGATGCTTGCCGAGCCTGATGAGAGGCGTGGACGCTTCCTTTTGAGCGAAGTGATGAGAGCAGGCAACTTCGGGCACGCCGACGAACGTGTTGGCAATTGGGCCGAGATGAGTCGGTGGAAACGACTGACCTGGGGCACACGATGGAGCTGGCGCCTCATCGGACAATATCCGAGAGAAGTGTTCTGGCATCCATATTATCGAATAACACAATACATTTGGAGACTTATTAACGGATATCTGTAATGGTTAGAGAAAACAAAACATCCGATGGCAGCATACGCTGGATAATACTGGCAGGCGAGTTATTAGCACTTAATGCTGCCCTATTGACCATGTCCTTTATGTATCAAAGCATGGGAAACGTCACGACACCGCACTACAAACGTCTGATGTTGCTCATGTCACTGGTATATATACTATGCGACCTCCAAAGCCGTCATCATATCTATGACCGCTTCGTGCGTGGCGACCAGTTACTGCGAAGCTTTATGTTCAGCACCACACTTTTCATTGTGCTTAGTCTTATGGTCATGTGGGTGTTCCGCTGGCCTTTGATGACGTGGGACTTCATGTTGCCCTTCTATGGATTCATTATCCTTTTCCTTTGCCTTTATCGTTGGATACTGAGGAAGTGCATCAGATATTTCCGTAAACGTGGCCGCAACACCATGAACGTCATATTCATTGGCAATATCAACGTCGCAAGCGAACTCTACAAAAAGATGGAATCCGACCCGACAACCGGTTTCAACGTAAAAGGTTACTTTGCCGATGAGCCACGTACATTAGTGACAGACAAAAACTACCTTGGAAAACCAGAAGACGCTCTTGCCTATATCAAAGGACATCTGTTGCATCAAGTCTTTTGCCTTCTTCCTTCGTCGCAAAACGATTTGATAAACAAAGTCATGCAGACATGCGCACAACATATCGTTCGCTATAATCACATCCCCGATGCTTTCAACTATCAGCGGCACACGATGGCCCTCAATTTGATGGACGGCACACCAGTCTTCAGCCTGCACAACGAGCCACTGTCACTATTGGGCAACCGCATCATCAAGCGTGCTTTCGACTTCATCGTATCCAGCATCTTCCTTGTAACCATCTTCCCCCTCGTTTTTATTATCTTTGGCACACTCATCAAGTTGAGCTCGCCCGGCCCTGTATTCTTCAAACAAAAGCGTTCAGGATTGAATGGCAAAGACTTCTACTGCTACAAATTCCGCTCAATGCGCGTCAATGTTGATAGCGACAAAGTGCAAGCCACAAAGGACGACCCGCGAAAGACCCGCATTGGAGAGTTCATGCGTCGCACCAGTGTCGATGAGTTGCCACAATTCATCAACGTTTGGCTGGGCAATATGAGCATCGTAGGTCCGCGCCCACATATGCTCAAACATACCGAGCAATACAGCCAGCTCATTGGAAGTTACATGGTACGCCACTTTGCAAAGCCTGGCATCACAGGTTATGCTCAAGTGACAGGCTTCCGTGGAGAGACTTCGGAGCTGTGGCAGATGGAAGGTCGCGTCAAAAAAGACATCTGGTACATCGAGCATTGGACTTTTGCCCTTGATCTCTTCATCATTTGGAAGACCATCTATAATGCCATTCACGGAGAAGATAATGCATATTAATTAACTCAAAAATATTAAATTCAAAAATCAAAAATCAAAAATGGTGAAAAAGATTGTTGTATCGATTGCTCTTGTTGCAATCTGTCTGACGAGTTTGGCGCAAAGTGCTGAATTCTTCAAACCTTACAAGCAGACGGACCTTCGTCTGCCCAGTGTTCCATTGGTGGTAAGTGACCCCTACTTCTCTGTTTGGAGTCCCTACGACAAGTTAACCGACGGCAGTACACGCCATTGGACGAACGACGAGAAGCCTCTGGAAGGTCTGCTTTATGTTGATGGCACTGTCTATCGTTGGATGGGAGCTGCCCAAAGGACACTTATGGAAAGCGTCGTCCCTATGGCAAACGAAGCAGAATGGGAGGCAATGTACACCGACACGAAGCCTGCCGACAACTGGATAAAGCCAGACTTCGATGCCTCTTCATGGAAGAACGGCAAGGGCGCCTTTGGTTCCGATAACTACGACAACATCAGAACCTCTTGGACGAAAGAGGACAACGACATTTGGGTGCGCCGTACCGTTGACCTGACAGCCAGCCAACTGCAAGGCGACCTTTACCTCATCTTCTCTCACGACGATGCTTGCGAGATATACATCAACGGCACAAAAGCTGCCACAGGCATCATGGACTATGTTGATGGCGTGGTAGTTCGTCTGGATGGCAACAAGGCAAACCTGCTCAAGGAAGGCAAGAACGTCTTTGCCGTGCATTGTTACAACAAGACGGGCGGCGCGTTGGTTGACTTCGGCATTTTCCGCAACATTGCAAAGGGCAACGATAAGATTGTGACGGCTGAACAGAAGAGCGTGGACGTGCTTGCCTGCAACACCTACTACACCTTCTCTTGCGGTCCTGTTGAACTCGACGTCGTCTTCACCGCACCACACATCATCGACGACTACGACCTGCTTTCCGCGCCCATCAATTACATCTCCTATCAGGTACGTTCTGCTGACGGCAAGCGCCACAGCGTCAAGTTCTACTTGTCCACGACACCGCAGATGGCAGTCAACAAGATACAACAACCTACCATCTCGAACATGGAGTTCAAGAATGGTACACAGTACCTCAAGGCAGGCACCATACAACAACCCATCCTTGCAAAGACAGGCGACGGCATCTGCATCGACTGGGGTTATGTCTATCTTGCAGGCACAAATGGTCGTCTTTGCCTTGCTTCCGATGCTGACATCAAGACGCAGTTCCTTGCAGATGGTCGCTTACCACGCGGCGAGCGACAAGTCGTTTGCCAGAAGCAAGTGTCGTTGCCAACTCTGGCTTACGTCCATGACTTCGGCACGACAGAACAAGCCAGCAGCTTTGCCATGATTGGTTACGATGAGATTTGGGACATCGAGTACTTCTACAAGCGTTACAAAGGCTATTGGGCACACGAGGGCAGCGTCAGCATCTACGATATGTTCGACCGCATGAAAAGCAATTACAACAGCATCATGCAGCGGTGCCGACAGATGGACAAGACTATCTACGACGACGCTCTTGCAGCTGGAGGCATCAAGTATGCAGAGATTCTCTCTGGCTCCTACCGTCACGTCAACGCTGCACACAAGCTCTTCCGAGACGATGAAGGCAATGTCCTCTTCTTCTCGAAAGAGAATAACTCCAACGGTTGCGTCAATACCGTCGACCTCACCTACCCTGAAGCACCGCTCTACCTCTGCTATAACCCCGAACTGCAAAAAGGCATGATGACCTCCATCTTTGAATACAGCTACACCGGACGCTGGACGAAGCCCTTCGCAGCACACGACCTCGGGCAGTACCCCAAGGCAAACGGACAGGTTTATGGCGGCGATATGCCGCTCGAAGAAGCAGGCAACATGATTACCCTCGCTGCTCAAATCTGTAAACAGGAAGGCAATACCCTCTATGTTGATAAGTACTGGCGCCTCATCACCACATGGGCCGACTACCTTGTTGAAAACGGACTTCATCCCGCTAATCAGCTTTGCACCGACGACTTCGCCGGGCACTGGGCAGGCAACTGCAACCTCGCCATAAAAGCCATCATGGGTGTGACTGGCTATGCCGAGCTTGCAAAGATGAAAGGACTCGACGACGTCTATGAGAAATACAATGCAAAGGCGAAGGAGATGGCAGCCGCTTGGGAGAAGGAGACGAAGGTGAAAGACCACTACGAACTGGCATATGGCGCAGGTGCCGACACGTGGAGCCAGAAGTACAATATGGTTTGGGACAAGCTTTGGAAGACAGGCATCATCCCAAACAATGCCATGCAGACCGAGATAAAATACTACCTCAAGAAGCAGAACAAGTTTGGTCTGCCGCTCGATTGCCGCAAAGATTACACCAAGAGCGACTGGATCATGTGGTCCGCATCGATGGCTGAAAGCGACAAGGACTTCCAAGCTTTCGTCGAGCCACTCTACAAGTACATCAATGAGACCGAAAGCCGCGTACCCATCAGCGACTGGCACGACACCAAGACAGGTCGCATGACAGGCTTCAAGGCACGTTCTGTCATCGGCGGCTACTGGATGCGAGTGCTCATGAATAAGACTCTTCGCTAACATAAGACACATACAACACAAGGGGAACAGGACAAAAATCCTGTTCCCTTTTTTTTTTTTGTCTGGAAGCTTCACGTGTGAAGTTGACAAAGATGACTTGCGTCGAGCTAAAACTTCACGTGTTAAGTTGGCAAAGTTAACGTGTTAGAATGACAAACTTAACGTGTTAAGTTGTGCGACTTAACGTGTGAAGTTTTCTGAAAGCTCTGCAGGTATGCTTGGCATTGCCCCGTTCTGGGTGCAAACGTAGGCGCTGACGGCTACGGCTTTGGCGTGAGCTTCGTGTATGCTCTTGCCCGCAAGTGTCTGTGCCACAAAGGTTGCGGTGAAGCTGTCGCCTGCTCCAACAGTGTCAGCAACCTCGACTTTAGGCGTCGGAATATAGGACGTCTCGTCTGCCGTGAAGACATAACTGCCAATGGCTCCGCAGGTCAGGATGACGATTCGCAACTTCGGATAACGCATCAATATCTGTCGGCACTGCTCTTCCATGCTGCCGTCAAAAAGTCCGAGAAGCTTTGACACGACGGCTATCTCTTCGTCGTTGAGCTTGAGCATCGTGGCGCAGCGGAGGCTTTCTTCGATGATCTCGAGGCTATAGAAGTGCTGACGAAGGTTGATGTCGCAGATGCGTTCGGTGTCGTCGCCCATTGCTGCGATGAACTGCCTGATAGTGGCGCGGCTGACGGACGAGCGTTGTGCCAACGAGCCATAGCAGACGGCTTTGGTGCGAACGGCAAGGGCTGCCAAATCTGACGTCCAAGGTATGTTGTCCCAAGCCACGTCCTCGCATATTTCATATGAAGGAATGCCTTCGGCAGAAAGCGTGACCTGCACGGTTCCTGTGGGCTTGTCCACGCGAGCGATGTGATGTGGAAGCCCCACCTTGTCGAAGATTTGCAGTATTTCATCGCCAAGAGCATCGTTACCGACTGCCGAAACGACTGCGCTTTGCCAGCCGAACTGGCCGACATGATAGGCGAAATTAGCTGGCGCGCCACCTAACTTGCGACCTTCAGGCAAGCAGTCCCAAAGGGCTTCACCAATGCCGACGATTGTCTTTTTCATTTCTTTTCCTTCTTTCCAAATACGGAGAAGTGGACGTAGCGCTTGGGATGTGCCTTGAGGTCGCTGACGAGACTGTCGGCGCTTTGCACGGTGTGGTTGAGGTTATCGTAAATTGACGGATCGTTCATCAGCTTGCCAAGGGTACCTTTTGGACTTTGCATCTGCTCCATCATGTCGTGGACGCTGCTGATTGTCTGGTTGACATTGTCGAGCGTTGCCTGCAAGTCGAGTTGGTTCATCTTGTCCGTCAGGTTGTTTACGCCTTCTCCAGCCTTCGTGAATGTGCCCGTCATTTGCGGTATGTCATTGCGCAACAGTGTGTTAAGCTGCTGAGTGCTCTTGTTTAGATTCTCCGTGATGAGCTCCGCATTCTGTATAATGAGGGGCAGATTGGGGTTGGAAAGCAAGGTGTTGAGCGTTGCAACAAGGGTATCGACCTTTGCCACGACTTCTTCCAACTGCGGAACCATACCTCCGACTTTTGCCATAAGGCCGTTGACGTCGCTTCCCTCGATGGTGTCGCCCGGGTGATAAGCCTCTGTCAAATTTGTTGCGAGCAGCATGTTGAGTGTACAACCGCCAAGGACAGCCTCGTCGAGTTGTGCCGAACTACCTTTAGGAATGCGCAGACCCTTGTCTGTACTTATCTTAACAACTACCTTTCCCGGATGACGGAAGTCGTAATTAATGTCGCTAACTATGCCGACCTTGTAGCCATCAGCATAGACGGAACTGCTCCTAGTCAAGCCTTTAGTATTGCTAAAGACAATATAATATGTCTCGCTGGAACTGAAGAGGTTGATACCCTTCAGGAAGTTGATGCCGAGGAAGAGCGCGACGAGGGCTATGACGCCTACAAATCCTATCTTTACTTCTGTTTTCATCTTATTTCTTGTATGCAATGAAAGCGTTGTATATGCTCTTTGCAAGGGCATTTACGCCGGCAGTTGAGGTAAGATATGACGCTTCGTTCGCATTGTTAATATAGCCGAGCTCAACAAGCACGCTTGGCATGCTGGTGGCTCTCAAAACAAGGAAACCTGCCTGATGCACACCCTTGTCAACGCGTTTCGCTGTATTGCGGAACTGCTTCTGGATAAGGTCGGCGAACTTCACACTTCTTTCCATATTCTTGTCCTGCATTAGCTCGAAGATGATATAGCTCTCGCTGGAGTTCGGGTCGAAGCCTTCGTACTTTTCTTCGTAGTCGTTTTCAAGCGTGATGACCGAGTTCTCTCGCTTTGCGACTGCAAGGTTGTCGGCAGCTCTGTGCATACCAAGTGTGTAAGTCTCCGTGCCTTGCGGACCGACTTTGGCAGCGGTGGCGTTCGTATGAATGCTGATAAAGAGGTCGGCTTTGTTGCGATTGGCGATGTTAGCACGTTCGTTCAACTCGACGAATACGTCAGTCTTGCGTGTGTAGACCACTTTAACATCTTTACAATTCTGCTCCACGAGCTTGCCGAAAGCGAGAGCAACTGCCAGATTTATGTTCTTTTCCTTTGCGCCATTAGCCATTGCTCCCGGATCTTTCCCGCCATGACCGGCATCAATAACAAGCGTGTAAGGCATAGCCACAAGGCAGGCCAGGAAGAGCAGGAACGAGGCAAGAAATCGTCGTATCATACAAATAAATATACTATTCCGCGTGCAAAGGTACAATTTTAAATTCAATATTCAAAATTTATAAATTCAAAATTTATAAATTCAGCCTCAAACGTGCTCCTGCCATCACCCAAATGCCTGGCTGAGGAACAGAGCCAAGGTCGTAGTAGCGATGGTTTGTGATATTCGTTGCCTGGACGAAAAGTTGGTAGCAAGGCGCTTCCCATTGCAACTTGGCATCAATCATGGCATAAGGATCGTAAGGAACAAGTTTGCCTTCGCTTACATAACTACCCACGCGCTCTTGCCAACGGAAATTCCACGACATCGAGAGACGACTGTAGATGCGATGTGTAAGGCTTGCCACAACTTTGTGCCGCAAGTATTCCATCGCCATATTACTCTTCACGACACCTTCTGCATCGTGTTTCGTTTGGTGGATGAACGTGTAGCCCATACTAAGGGAACGAAGCCAAGTGTCGCGACCGGACATTTCCGGAAAATCGAATTTTCCTTGAACTTGAGCCCCGACATTATCGAGGTCGAAGGAAGCCGTGTGGAAGATGTCGTCGGGAGAGTACATGACCCAGTCAATCATGTGTGTGCCATGATGATAGAAAGCTTTAGCCGAGACTTCTGCCCCACTCCGCCAATGCTGAAAGCCAAGCGAAACAGAATGATTGTGTTCGGGTTTCAGGTTGCGATTGCCTTCGTGGGTTGGGCTTTTGTAATAAAGTTCGGTAAAGGTCGGCAAGCGGAATCCTTTGTTGTAGGACAGGAAAAGCTTCCAGCGGGAACTTGGTCGATAGGCTACATCGATACCCGGATAGAAGCGGAAACGATGGTCGATACTGGACGTCATGCTCGCCATTAAGCCGGCAGAAACAGTCCATTGCTTCAACAGGACATTATGCTCGAGAGAGAAGGAAACGGTCGTTCGGTTGTCGCTCCAAGTATAAAAGCTTCCTTCTGGCCGGAGGTTTCGTCCAAGGTTTGTGCTGAGAATGTTCTCGTGCTTCACGATTGCCGAAGCCGCTGTCTTGCCAAGCTTCCAATCAATGTGCCCTCCTGCTTTAACTCCATAGACGTCCGTCCTATGGAAATTCTCGCCAAAAGTAGAGTTATGCACAAGTTCGAAGTTGTCCCACGAACGGTTCCAAAAGACTTGTGGCATGAAGTGAAAGCGGCCCTTTGTCTCTGCACTGACGCTCGTCATAAGTCGTTGATTCCGTTCATATTGGTCAGGATAATTGGCGCTGTAGAAGGTGTTGGCTCCGTAGCTTTTCTTCGAGAAGCCGAACTGCCAATCAAGACGCATAGCCTTGTCTTCAAAGTCGCCTTGATAGAAGAGTTGCCCCTTTCGCCAAGAACTGTTGAGGGTGCCGCCATCGCTTCTGCCTCCACCACCGCTGATGCGGTTCGAAACCTTGCCTGTCGCGAGAGAGAAACGAGCCTCGCCTTCTCCTGTGCCGAAGGAACCGCCTTGAGCAGCAAGTTCGAGGTTCCTTCCAGACTCATGCTTCGTGACGATATTGATGGCTCCGCCAAAGCTTTGCCCGCCATAAACGCGACTTGCTGCTCCTTCGAGCACTTCGATGCGTTCTATGTCGCTAATGCTCACGGGAAAGTCTGCCGAAAGATGTCCTGTTTGGGGATTGCCGATGTCGATGCCGTTGAGCAGAAGCGTGACCTGATCAAAAGTGCCGCCATCGATGCTGATGTCCGTCTGAATACCAAAGCCACCACGCTGACGGACGTCCACGCCTGTGACTAACTTAAAGAGGTCGTTGATACTTTGTACCGCCGCCTGCTCGATGTCCTGACGCGTAAGAACTGTAACAATACGAGCCGACTGCAGTTGTGTTAGTGGAGCCATCGAGGCGCTAACGGTCAATTCCGCAAGGTCGTGCTCTTCGACAATCTTTTCCTCTTCGAACGATACCGAAGGAGAGCTTTGCCTCTGTGCATGTGCGGCTGCAGCCACACACAAAGTGGCAGCACTAAGCACGCCAATGCGTATCTGCTTATGTAGGCTTGCAAAGGCACAATAGCCCTTGCGTGCAAACTGCCGCCAGATAACAACCTTAAGTTTGTTCTGCTGTTTACTGTGCATTATTCTTATTCTCTTAATATCTTATTTCCTTATTTTAGATCAGTTGCATTCCTGCTTCCCTGCATTCCTTACGCATTTGGTCGGGCCAGATGCTTGCCTGTGTCTCGCCGATATGCGCTTTGTGCAGGAGTATCATACAAAGTCGGCTTTGACCGATGCCGCCACCAATGGTCAAGGGAAGCGTGTCGTTCAACAACCTTTGATGGAAGTAAAGCTCCTTTCGTTCCTCTTTGCCTTGCAGAGCAAGCTGGCGAAGCAGCGATTCCTTATCGACACGAATGCCCATCGAACTGAGCTCGATGCTGCGGTTAAGTGTAGGATACCAGACAAGCAAGTCGCCATTCAAACCCAAGAAACCGCTCTCGTTTGGCGTGCTCCAATCGTCGTAGTCTGGAGCTCGGTTGTCGTGCACTTCTCCGTTACTGAGTTTGCCTCCTATTCCTATAATAAATACGGCTCCATAGGTCTTGCAAATCAAGTCCTCACGCTCTTTCGCAGTCTTGTCGGGATAAAGCTTCAGCAGTTCCTCGCTGTGGATGAAATGGATGTCTTCCGGCAAGTAAGGCTTCAGCTGCGGATAGTTCTCGCAAATGTAGAACTCTGTACGCAAGATAGCGCTGTAAATCTTCCTTACAATACGACGCAAATAGGCTTCGTTCCTGTTCTCAGCAAGCAGGACACGTTCCCAGTCCCATTGGTCGACATAGAGGCTGTGGATGTTGTCGAGCTCTTCGTCTGCACGAATGGCATTCATATCTGTCACAATGCCAAAACCATGCTGTGTCTGATACTCCGCGAGCGTAAGACGTTTCCACTTTGCCAGCGAGTGCACTACTTCAGCTATAGCATCGTTCATGTCCTTAATGGGGAAGCTTACAGGACGTTCCACGCCATTCAAGTCGTCGTTGATGCCCAAGCCACGAAGCACGAAAAGTGGTGCTGTGACGCGCCTCAGACGAAGTTCTGTCGAAAGACTGTTGAGGAAGAAGTCCTTGATTTTCTTGATGGCCTGCTCAGTCTGGTTCAGGCTCAACAGAGCAGTATATCCTTCAGGCTTTAAGAGTTTGCTCATAACGTTTCTTTCAAAATGTTGTGCAAAGATACTGCTTTTATTTCAATTTGTCAAACAAAACGGGCAAAAAAGTTACAAATTAGAAGAAAACTGGTCAATTTCATTCACGCTTCACGTTAAGTCGCCCAACACAACACGCCGTATTATCCGATTCGACACGTTAAGTCGCTCAACTTAACACGTTAAGTTTTCAATTTAACACGTCGTTTTGACAGACTTAACACGCTACAAAATTTGCCGCCCTACTCTATCTCGCTAAGTTCGAGCCAACGCATGGACTTCTCGTCAAGGAGATTGTTGACGGCGGGCAAGCGTTTGCTGAGGTCGATGATTTCCTGAGTTGATAGAGTTCCGCTGCTGAGGGCTGCCTCGATGTCGGCTTTCTCATTCTCCAAAGCATCAATCTCCTTCCCCAAAGCCTCGAACTCCTGCTTCTCGCGGAACGACATTTTGGGTTTCCTTTCTCTCTGAGTCCTCGTAGAACTCGGAGAGCTCGGAGTACTCAGGGCTTTCTTGGGTTCTGGCTCAAGCTTTTCCCACTCACGGTATTGCGTGTAGTTGCCTGGGAAGTCCTTCACGATGCCGTTTCCCTTGAAGATGAAGAGGTGGTCCACAACCTTGTCCATGAAGTAGCGGTCATGCGAGATGATGATGACGCAGCCCTTGAAGTCGTGCAGGTATTGCTCGAGTATCTGCAGGGAAGTGATGTCGAGGTCGTTCGTGGGTTCGTCGAGGACAAGGAAGTTGGGGCTTTGCATAAGTACGGTACAAAGGTAGAGCCTGCGTTTCTCGCCACCCGAAAGCTTGTAGATGTAGTTCTGTTGCTGCTGAGGCGAGAACATGAAGTGCTGCAGGAACTGCATGGCCGAAAGTTTTCTGCCACCTCCCAAGTCAACATATTCGGCAGTCTTGCGGACAGCATCAATCACCTTCATCTGCTCATCGAAC
>Ga0247609_10000463_pt1 | contig 56621 bp, 44 predicted proteins | sample 172DNAGHGlowgp2_FD_193487 | JGI IMG/M metagenome (GOLD analysis project Ga0247609, IMG submission 193487) | Sheep rumen microbial communities from Palmerston North, Manawatu-Wanganui, New Zealand - 1728 DNA GHGlow gp2 | ecosystem: Host-associated > Mammals > Digestive system > Stomach > Rumen ... | reverse complement strand
TCTGAATGGATTGAGAAAAACTGGCGGAAATGAAAAAGAAGATATATAATTTCGTCAAACGCTTATCAATGCGGTTTGTGTCAAAACAATTTGATATCCCTAAGAATTGTTCACGAACTATTGATATGTATATTAAATTTAAATGTTATCTTTGCAAATAAATATATTGTATATATGTCGCATAGCACATCAATTATTCGATTAAAGGGGGTTAGAGTTAATAATTTAAAAGGCATTAATCTTGATATTCCTCTTGGGAAATTTATTGTAATAACAGGTGTTAGTGGAAGTGGAAAATCAAGTTTAGCATTTGACACATTATATGCTGAAGGGCAAAGAAGATATGTTGAAAGTTTAAATACTTACGTTCGACAATTTCTTGGCCGAATGAACAAACCTGAATGTGAGATTATTGAAGGTATTCCACCGGCTATTGCTATTGAACAAAAGGTGATTAGCCGTAATCCTCGTTCAACGGTTGGGACGTCAACAGAAATATATGATTATCTCAGAATGTTATTTGCACGTATTGGTCATACTTTTTCACCAATAAGTGGAAAGGAGGTTTTTAAACATTCTATTGAAGATGTGGTTACATGTATGTTGAGCTTTCCGGTAGGCACTCGTTACATGGTTCTTTCCCCTGTAGTAATATCTGGTAATATATTTGAACAACTGAATAATTATATTCATCAAGGCTATGCAAGAATTGAATTTAATGATGATATTCATTTAATTTCAGATATATTAGATAAAAAGAACAAGTTTGTTTTAAACGATAATGATGCCAAATGTTTTAATCTTTTAATTGACCGGTTAACCGTGTCTTATGATAAGAATGCGGTTGACCGTTTGAATGATTCCGCTCGAACTGCATTTTATGAAGGAAATGGTAAATGTGTTTTAAAATTTGTACCAACACCAGACGTATATAATTCAAAAGATGTTTTTGAATTTACTGAAAATTTCGAGTGTGACGGAATTGTTTTTGATGAACCATCCGAACAAATGTTTTCTTTCAATTCACCGTTTGGAGCCTGTCCTGAATGTGGGGGATTCGGAACAATTATCGGTATTGATGAGCATCTTGTAATACCAGATACTGGTTTAAGCGTATATGATGGTGCTGTTATTTGTTGGAGGGGGGAAAAGATGAGTGAATGGAAAAATGAATTCATCCGAAATGCATCAAAATATGATTTTCCTATATTCATGCCTTATTATCAATTGACTCAAAAACAGAAAGATGAGCTTTGGCATGGTTTTGAAAAGGACTTAGATAATCATGGTGCTTGTATTGACAGATTCTTTGAAATGCTTAGAAAAAATCAATACAAAATTCAGTATCGTGTAATGTTGTCAAGATATAGAGGAAAAACCACTTGTCCAAAATGTCACGGAAACAGGTTGCAGGAAAAGACAAATTATGTAAAAATTGCCGGGAAATCAATCAATGATCTTGTAATATTACCTGTTAAAGATCTAAAAGTGTTTTTTGACGATTTGAAACTGTCGGAACACGACAATGCTGTAGGACAAAGAATACTTAAAGAAATAAAAAACAGGTTGGGTTTCTTGATTGAAGTCGGGCTTGGCTACCTTACACTTAACAGATTACGCAATAGTTTGTCCGGTGGTGAAAGTCAACGTGTGAATCTGTCGTCTAGCCTTGGCAGTAGTTTAATGGGTTCATTGTATATCTTAGATGAACCGAGTATTGGACTGCATCCCAGAGACACCTCACGACTAATCGGCGTTTTAAAACAGCTTCGAGATATTGGCAACACAGTGATTGTTGTCGAACACGATGAAGAAATTATACGCTCCGCTGATTATATCATTGATATCGGACCGGAAGCAGGAAGACATGGAGGGGAAATTGTTTGGCGGGGAAATTATTCTGATATAAATTCTTCAATGATTGTGAATAATTCTCATACTATTAATTATTTATTGGGAAAAGAATTTATTAACACACCACGGACTCGAAGGGCTTGGACTCATCGTATTATTGTAAAGGGTGCTAAAGAAAACAATTTAAAAAATATAGATGTAGTTTTCCCTCTTAATATTATGACCGTGGTTACTGGTGTGTCAGGCAGTGGCAAATCTACTTTGGTGAATGACATTCTTTATCGTGGATTAAAACAATATTTTGATGAATCAGCTGAACGACCTGGTATGTTTTCTGGATTAGACGGTGATTTAGATATGATAAAACGCGTCATTTTTGTCGACCAAAATTCTATTGGAACATCCAGCAGAAGTAATCCTGTCACTTATATTGGTGCATATGATGAAATTCGTCATTTGATGGCTGACCAACAGTTGTCTCTTCAAATGAATTATTCTCCGTCTTTCTTTTCATTCAACACTTCTGGCGGTAGATGCGAGGAATGTAAAGGAGAAGGAACTGTTACAGTTGAAATGCAGTTTATGAACGACCTTGTTCTAGAGTGTGAGTCTTGTCACGGCAAAAGATTTAAAAAAGAAATACTGGATGTTAGATATCAGGGAAATAACATTAATGATATTCTCAACATGACTATTAATCAAGCATTGGATTTCTTCTTTGAAAATAAGCAAACTAAAATTTACAATAAGCTAAAACCACTACAAGATGTGGGGTTGGGATATATGAAATTAGGACAAAGTTCATCCACCTTGTCTGGAGGAGAGAATCAACGCGTAAAACTTGCGTATTATCTCAGCCAAGAGCGTTCTGTACCAACATTGTTTATTTTTGATGAGCCGACTACTGGACTTCACATGCATGATATCAATCGCTTGTTAAAGGCATTTGATGCGTTGATAAAACGAGGACATACCATAATTGTCATTGAGCATAATTTGGATGTAATTAAATGCGCTGACCATATTATTGATTTAGGACCAGAAGGGGGCGATGAAGGTGGAAATGTGGTAGTGGTTGGAAAACCTGAGGATATAGTGAAATGCAAATCTTCTTTTACTGGAAAATATTTAAAATCAAAACTATCATAATTATTTAAGACATGAATAGATTATTATTACTTATTACTTTTTTTGTGGGAATAATAAATTTATCCGCTCAGAAGTTTGATGATTATTTTGAAGACGCTACATTAAGATTGGATTATGTGTTCGCTGGTGACAATCGCTCACAACAAATATTCTTCCATGATTCATTTAAAACTCCTGGATGGGCTGGCAGACGAAACCATCTGTCTGAAAATTTCCTTAGAGGTAATGGACAAATCACGGTAAGAGATGTTGAATCAAAACAGACAATTTACATGTATTCTTTTTCAACGTTGTTTCAAGAATGGCAAGTGGAAGAGGAGGCCATGCGTCTGAAAAAAGCGTTTGAAAATAGTTATGTTGTTCCATTCCCTAAAAAAACGGTTGAAATTACCATTTCATTAACAGACACTCATGCCAAAGTAACATCAGAATTAACCCATGTGGTGAATCCACAAGATATTCTTATACACGAAATTACTAAAAACAATTATCCTTATACATACATACAAAAAAGTGGAGACATTCAGTCTTGTGTGGATATTGCTATTATATCAGAAGGATACTCATATAATGAGATGGATAAATTTCATACAGATTGTCAAAGAGTTGTTCAAGCATTATTCAGCCACGAACCGTTTTCTTCAATGAAATCCAAATTCAATGTTGTTGCAGTGGATTGCCCTTCAAGTGATTCTGGTCCATGTATACCACGATATGGATTATGGACAAACACATCTTTAAATACTCACTATGATACATTCTATATAGATCGTTATCTTATGACAAGTGATATTTGGAGAGTATTTGATGTGTTGAATGGAATTCCATTTGAACAAATAATCGTTATGGTTAATTCATCAGAATACGGTGGCGGTGGTATTTACAATCAAATTAATGTAGTTACATCAGATCATTTTACTTTTAAGGAAGTGCTGGTTCACGAATTTGGACATGGTTATGGAGGATTGGGGGATGAATATGATTATGGAGATCAAGTGGAAACCATGTACCCTTCCGATACGGAACCTTGGGAGCCTAATTTAACTACATTGGTGGATTTTAATAGCAAATGGGCTGACTTGGTTCCGGAAGGAACTCCAATCCCTACCCCAATCCGCAAATTTTCAGGAAACCATATTTTACCACCGCAAACATTACAAAAACAATTAACACAAAAGGTAGGAGTATTTGAAGGAGGTGGATATCAGTCAAAGGGTGTATATCGACCAGCTCAAGAATGTCGTATGAAGGTTAATGAAGTAGATGACTTCTGTCTTGTATGCTCAAGACATCTTATTAATTTGACAAATTTCTATACTGATTCTCAGAAATATTAATTATAAACTGTAGGATACGTTTATAAGGAGTGATGAAGACGCTATATGATATTTTGCATAAGCAACACCTACTTTGAATTTCTTTAAAGAAAGTCCGGCACCTATCGAAAAACCAGCCCATTTACTAGAATCTATGACCTTCATTTCATATGCACGGCGGAAATTGTAACCCAACGCAATCCAGGTTTGTTTTGACGGAAAGACTTCAGCACCTAATGAAAGATGATTGAGAGCTCTTTTGCTGGAACTGATTTTATTTCCACTTATAACATAATATGAACTGTTCCAATGAGTAAGGTCCGACAGATTAAGATTCAAACGAATAGGTGCATTAGGAAACTGTTTGCTTATGCCAAAAACAAGATTAAATGGAATTTTTTCGCTGTCTTCATACAGAGGGTCTACCTGACCACCAAGATTCTGGGCAACTAATCCAATTGACAAACCGCTCCTTGAATTGTAATAATTAACACCCAGATCCACAACCAATCCTATTGAGGAATAGTCGCCGTAATTTGACATAAGCACCTTTCCTTGTACACCACCCGTTATTTGGTTGGTAAACATATAGGTGTAGCCACCTTGAATGTCTATATCATTTGCATTAAATTCTCCTATTTCCTCATATCCGGATGTGGTTTCGGTCATAGAACCATAATTAATCAACTGAGCGCCAATAGCCCAATTGCCTCTTTGACCAATTTGAGTAGCAAAGGAAGAGGATAATTTGGACGAACCGTTCATGTAAGAAATATAATTGAAATTGAGTGTTTTATTTGAAACGTTAGCTATTAATGCTGGATTATCATACAATAGTGTTATATCATTTTCTATCAGAGCAACAGCATTACCTCCTACTGCAGCTGAATGAGCTGAAGTAGGTATGTTTAAGAATTCGTATGCGGTAGTTCCTGTTTGACCCAATGCATAAAAGGCATTAATCCATAAAAACAGGTATATTATAGCTCGTTTCATTTATTTTTCAAGTCTGCAAAATAATTATTTAATAATTCTTGAGCGGCAACAAAAGAGGTTTTTTTACCAATTAATACATTATTTTCCACTTCCGGCAATAATTTTTTGATATGAGGGTTATAAAAGAAACTATTTCTTAATTGTTCGTTAATGCTTTCATACATCCAATATTTTGACTGCTGGTTTCTTCTATATTGGAAATAACCATTTTCTTTTACTTTATCAATATAATCAAATATCATTTTGAGAACTTCATCAATACCAAGTTCATAGAAACCTGAATAACAAAGAACGGACGGAACAATACCACTCTCTGGAATGGGAAATAGATGAAGAGCGTTTCGGAATTGAGTGGCGGCTAAATTGGATTTGTCAATATTGTTTCCATCAGCTTTATTAATCGCTATTCCGTCTGCAATTTCCATAATACCCCTTTTTATTCCCTGAAGTTCATCACCTGTTCCTGCCAATTGGATTAATAAAAAGAAATCAACCATTGAATGACAAGCAGTTTCGCTCTGACCAACTCCAACAGTCTCAATGAAAATGTTGTTATAACCGGCCGCTTCACATAGAATTATTGTTTCTCTTGTTTTGCGAGCTACTCCGCCAAGAGAACCAGCTGTAGGGGAAGGGCGAATAAAAGATTTGGGATGGACTGAAAGTTTTTCCATTCTCGTTTTATCACCCAAAATACTTCCCTTTGTCTTCTCGGAACTTGGATCTATCGCTAATACAGCCAACTTACCACCATAATTCTCAAGAAGATGTATTCCAAATGCATCTATTGATGTACTTTTGCCAGCACCAGGAACACCACTAATCCCCACCCTAACAGAATTGCCAGAAAATGGAAGACATTTCTCTATTACTTCCTGAGCTACCGACTGATGTTCGGGAAGGACACTTTCAACTAATGTTACCGCTTGGCCCAATATAGATACATTCCCTTTTAAAATACCATCTACATATTCACTTGTAGAAAGTATTTTTTGACGTTTCTTTCGAAATTTATTTAAATATGGATTTAATATAGATGGTTGTTGCACACCCACATTTACATTTAATCCTATATATTCTGAACTGTTTTCTGGGTGTTCCATAAAAATAGTTTTTTTAAAAATTATAACGAAAAAAAAGTTGTTATATTATAATCTGCTAAGAATCGATAATTATTACTTGACTCTTCCTGCTGCAAAATAATACTTTTTATAATAAGTTTCATTTAAATCATTAACAACCACTCCACGATATACACTTGCATGAATAAACAGATTGTTTTTAAGATATATGCCTACATGACTAATGGAATTTCCTCTTATCTTAAAAAACACCAGATCACCGGCTTTTAGGTCACTATTAGAAATTCTCTCACAATTATAGAAATATTGACCATCACTTCTTCTATCAAGTACTTTTGCGTACAATTTCTTGTATATTGCTGCTGATAAACCAGAACAATCAACACCATCTTTTGTGTTTCCGGCATGTTTATATGGGGTACCAATCCATGAAGCTGCTTCAATAAATAATTCAATATCATCATTTGATTCAATGTCAAACCCTAATATGTTTTCAGCGTTATTAATATCTATATAATTATATGAGTAATTATTATTTGTTATTTTGCTGTCTTCAATATATGAGTGGCTATGGGTTGATACGGAAAGTATAGGTTTATTTGCTTTTTGTGGCTTGGATTGATATGCGGATTGTTTAGGCAAACTGTTGATGTTGCCATAAGTGATATTTATATCATTGTTCTGGCCTTTAAATGACACACATGATATACACATCAAGGATAAAATCATTAATAATAATAAATGATTCCGCATAATTACTATTAAGATTGGTGAATAAAGTAATCTTCTATTTCCTTTGATAACTTCTGCTCTGTATTACTTCCATCTTTAATAATCTTACCGTGTTCTAATAATGTGATTCTTGTACATAAATCAAAAGTGTGTTGAAGATTATGACTGGAAATAATAATAGATGCACCTGTTTCATTGCTATATGATTCTAAAGCCTTTTTCATGGCTAACTGACTGCTAGGGTCAAGAAAATTAAATGGCTCATCGAGTATAACCAAAAGAGGATTATGTAACATCGCGGCAATTATTCCTACTTTTTGTTTGTTTCCTGCTGATAAATTACGAATCAGTTTGTTTACTCCGCATATTTCACCATTCATTATATGTTCATAACGCTTGAGTTTCGATTCCTTTTCCCCATCAGAAATATTATTGATTTTACAGACAAAAGAGAAATACTCATCTGGAGTTAAAAAATCAATTAAAAAACCATCATCAATATATGCCCCAGTTATTTTTTTCCATTCTTCTGTCTGTGATGTTATATTCTCGGAAATAACAGCATTGCCACAATCGGGTTTGAGCAAATCCAAAATCAAACGAAAAAATGTGGTTTTGCCTGCTCCATTATTACCGACCAAACCAACAATCTCACCTTCTTCTACTGAATATTTATCGATATCGACTGCAATTGTGTCATTGAATGACTTTCTTAATGTATTAATTTTTAGTATCATATATTTAAAACTAATTCTCTAAAGAAACATGAAATAAAATGTATTTAGTGTATTATTGTTAAATTAATGTTTAGTGCTTCTGAAACCTTCCATATTTATATATCTTCTCTTCATAAATCTCTTATAGATATTTCGTAACCAAAATCTATTTGTGAATGTACCGATCATGCCAACTAAGAGCATTATTAATGAAGTAAGACGAGTATCAGAAATAGTTAAGAGGATATTCATAATTATCATTGGAACAAATAAAGCAATAAGAGATACAAACATTTGAGTTTTTGAATTTTTACTTTGCTTTATGATTTGTTCATTCAAAGGCATCGTGTTTCTGTTATAAACCGCCTGCTGAAACAAGAACGGAAAAACACAACCGGAAACAAAGAACATACAACCTAATATTTCAATAAATGAAAATTTTCCTTTCAAAACAGGTAATAATGAAAAAATAAATGGAATTATTAACAAGATACAATGATAATAATATTTTGCTTTTAGTAAATAATAAAGAGATTCTTTCCTGGATTGCAAAAAGTCCATGTAATTACCTTCAGCACTCAATATACTGGTTAAGACTATAGTACCCATACAAGCAAAACAATATATACAAATGAATACTTCCATAAATTGAGAATTGTCATAAATGTCTGTGAAAGCAAAAAGTAAACAAAACATTAAAACACAGGCCAATCCTACTAAAAATGATTTACGAACAACCTTATTTCGTTTAGTGGATTTAATTTCTAATTTCAAAAATTCCCCAATCGAGCCATATTTGTTAAGCCATGACATCTCAGATGTTTTAACCCAACCCTCTTTATCTGTATTCGAAATCTCATCATATGTACAAATGCGTTGATGTCGGCGGTTAATTAGAAACATTATAATGATTAATATTATAATAATTACTATGCCTAATGGGTTAATTTCACAGAATGTCCTCCCTAACGAAAGACATATATTAAAAAAACATTTTCCCGCATAATCGGCTAAGGTTCCAAAATATGCCAATAAAGCATATATAGCAAATGGAATCAGATAAATAAACGCATTTTTACGCGCTGTGGTCCTCCAGTATAGATACCATAAATTATTAAATATATATAGTAACACCCAACCCAAATTATACATCAAAAATCCTGACAGCCCATAAAACTTCATTATAGTGAATAATGAAAACGGTATCCAAAAAAAGAACCAAAAGAAATTGAGTGGACTGAGAGCTGTTTTTATAAGAAAACTGTCAATAACATATTGTTGCTTTATAGGTAGTAATTTATAAGGTTTGGCTCTTTGAGCAGGTATATCTTGCATTGTTAACCTAAGTATAAAATCGCCGGCTAAAAATATTATCATATAACCGTCTAAAATATCGAAAATTTCATAACTCAAATTATCAATTTGCCCAATAACAAATCCAAAAAACATTAAATATACAGCCCAAAAACCTGCAAATATATAAATGAATATTTTCATGAACTTATTTTGTTCATATAAGGGATGGCGTTTTTTTGCCAACTTTTCATTTATAGTTATATATTTATATGTTTCTTTAAAAGTAGTCATGTTAACAATATAATATGATAAGAGCTAATTTGACTATTTATATATGAAGAGTTAATTATTTAGGCTAAAGAGAAATTTTTCCGCGTCCATGGCTGCCTTACATCCGGAACCAGCAGCAATCACAGCTTGACGATATTTTGAATCTGCTACATCTCCAGCAGCAAATACACCCGGAATATTTGTCTGAGTGGTAACTCCGTCTGTAAGAATAAATCCGGAATCATCAGTTTTTATCCAAGGTTTGAAAATTTCAGAATTTGGAGAATGTCCAATAGCAAGAAAAAAACCATCGATAGCAAGATCGTATTTTTTTTCATCTTTTTCTCCACGTTTATTCACTAAATGAATGCCTTCTAATCCATTTTCACCATATAAACCCTCTGTATTTGTTTCAAAAAGAACTTCAATCTTTTTATTATTAAAAACTCTTTCTTGAAGCACTTTTGAAGCTCTTAAATATGGTTTTCTTACAATCATATATACTTTCGATGCAAGACCAGACAAATAAAGGGCTTCTCCACATGCTGTATCTCCGCCACCAACAACAGCGACTATTTTTTTACGATAAAAAAAACCATCACAAGTAGCACATGCACTTACTCCTTGCCCCATATATTTCTTTTCATCTTCTAGTCCTAAAAATTTTGCAGATGCACCAGTAGCTATTATTACAGAATCTGCCATTATCGCGGTTTCATCGTCAAACCAAAATTTATATGGATGTGATGACAAATCTGTTTTCTTGCATATGCCCGTCCTAATATCAACATGAAATTTTTCTACTTGTTGACGCATTAATTCCATTAAATCAAATCCGGAAATCTCTTCAGGATGGCTAGGAAAATTCTCTACAATATCTGTTATTGTTAGCTGGCCTCCGGGCTGTATGCCTTCATATAATACCGGCTGTAAATTTGCCCTACTTGCATATATTGCTGCTGTATATCCTGCAGGTCCAGAACCTATTATCAAACATCTAACCTTTTCCATAATGTGTTTTTATTTAATTATTGATAAACTTGATATAATTATCTTAGGTCTATAATCTCAACATCAGGGTAATGTTTTTTGTTGAATGTAAAAGTTTTAGAATTATACGGACGAATAGATTCATAAGTTTTTATCGATATGGAAATTGTGGATTTATTTGTATGGAGTTCAATTTTTGTTGGTTGAAAATTTGTTTTTGAAATAGAAATAATAATTTTTTTTAATTCATTATTAGGTTTTTGGGGAATAAGTTGGATGATATAAATGTTTCCTGTTGAATGGATTAACTTTGAATTGAAATCCACTTTGTATGAATTAAGAAAATGGTATGGATTACTATTTGATAATTCAGATAACGAGGGTTGAGTAATTGTTACTTCATCATTGGATTCAACTAAAGTCCACATGATTTTACCATTAAACCAAATCGTTGTTCCATTTATATAATTAACATATTTATTACCTTGCATAATAATACATCCTGTATGAGAAGTGGTTTTTCCATTCTCAGTTAACTTTAATGTATATCTGGATTTTAGACATTTAATCTTCTTTAAAGAAGATGTAGCATTATCTAATATGCTGACAGCTGTTTGAGCATTTGCACATAAAGGCAAAATATAAATGATAATTATTAATAATTTTTTATACATTGTATATTAAATTAAATATTTATACCATATGAAATAAAAATACTGTCAAGAGTGTTTAGATCAGAAACTAGAACTTCGCGAGGTTTGGAACCTTGTTGGGCTCCTACTATTCCAGCTTTTTCAAGCTGATCCATTAATCTACCAGCCCGATTATAACCAATTGAGAATTTTCTTTGAATAAGAGAAGTGGAGCCAACATTTTGTGATACAATCATGCGGGCAACTTCTGCAAACATTGGATCAAGGCTGTTCATATCAACATCTTTAGAAGACGAATCAGAATCCTCTGCTGGAGGCTCGGGTAAATATGTCATTTGAGGGAATTGTTGTTGTTCTGAAATATATTGTGCAATCTTCTTTACTTCCGGTGTATCAACAAAGGCGCATTGGACTCTAACAGGATCTGCATTCTGTAAATATAGCATATCACCTCTTCCGATTAACTGGTTCGCACCAGTTTTATCAAGAATAATTTTTGAATCTATACCTGATGTTACCCTAAAAGCAATTCTTGCAGGAAAGTTGGCTTTAATTGTCCCTGTAATAATGTTAGTTGTAGGTCTTTGTGTCGCTATAATCATATGAATGCCAACCGCGCGTGCTAATTGAGCTATTCTACATATCGGAAATTCGACTTCTTTTCCTGCAGTCATAATTAAATCTCCAAATTCATCTATGATTACAACATAATATGGCATATAATTATGACCATCATTTGGATTAAGTTTTCTTAATTTAAACAATTCGTTATATTCTTTAATATTTCTAACATTCGCTTTTTTTAAAAGTAGATATCTGTCATCCATGAGTTTACAAAGTGCTTTTAATGTTTTTACAACCCTATCGTTTTCTGTAATTATCGCATCTTCTTCATCTTCAAGCTTTGCTAAAAATTGGTTGGCGATTGGTCCATATACACTAAATTCAACTTTTTTAGGATCTATCATTACAATTTTTAATTCTGTTGGATGTTTTTTGTAAAGTAAAGAAGTTACAATTGCATTTAACCCCACAGATTTACCCATACCAGTAGCACCTGCAACCAACATATGGGGCGCTTTTGCTAAATCAACCATAAACACCTCATTGGTTATGGTTTTACCTAGAGCACAAGGCAAATCCATAGTTGAGTCCTGGTAAGTTTTACTATTTAAAACACTTTCCATTGACACAAGGCATTTTTTCTTATTTGGCACTTCTATTCCAATAGTACCCTTCCCTGGAATAGGGGCAATTATTCTAATACCTTCCGCGGCAAGGCTTAAAGCTATGTCATCCTCTAAATTTCGTATTTTAGTAATTCTGATTCCTTCAGCGGGAGTAATTTCATAAAGAGTAATTGTCGGTCCAATTGTTGCTTTAATTGAACTGATTTCAACGCCAAAACTTTTAAGAACATGTTTTATTCTTTCTTGATTTTCTATTTGTTCTTTTTTGTCAATATGTGGATTTGAATCTGTGTTACTTTTCAACAAATTTAGTGGAGGATATTTATAAAATTCCAAATCTAGTTTTGGGTCATATTGAGTGTCTATTGAACCACGGTCCTTTAAACCATCGCTTTTTTCGGGTTCTAAAATATCTGCAATCACAAAATCGGAATCCAATTTGTTTGGAGAGTCCACATTGTTATTTAAAACGGTGTTAGACAATTCGTTTTCATTATTATTATCTGTGATATGTTGGTCTGGTTCAATATCATTGGATCCTTCTACGGAAATAACATTCCCTTTTTCGTCAAAAGTAATGGAGCATGTTGAAGGATCGTCAAATGTTGTAGGATTTGATTCATAATGGTTGTTATTATTTTCTTGAATCAATCCCTTTAATTTTTCATGTAATTTCTTTAATTGAGATGTGTTTTTAATATTGTTAAATCTTAAGAATTTTGTAATATAATCTATTGTCTTGTTACTAAAATATACAAGTAATGCAATCGCAGACATAATAACAATAAAATATACACCTGTTGGCCCCATTAAGTTGAATAATTTTGTGTGTAATGCCCTGCCATGCGCTCCACCTAATGAAATGAAAGAATACATTTCTGTTTGGGGAGAAAACACTTCAAATACAAAACTTAACCAGACCATTAATATAGCAAAAATTAAAAAAATTCTAAATAATTTAAATTTATAGGAACCAATTAAATTGAGAGAAATTAGTAACAAGAAAATTGGAATGAAATAAGAAGCTAAACCAAAAAGTTTATTAATAAGATAATATGATGCAATTAAACCCAATTTGCCACAAGCATTGTGGACAGATTTAGCATTAATTAATGTGTCTTTGCTGAAATTATTAATATCAATTCCCAACAATGTACAGTCCTGATTGCCAGTAAAAACAAATGATGTGAATGCAATCATTAAAAAAACGGCAATAAATAGTAATATAATGCCAAACACAAATGCTAAACGTCTTTTAGTTGATATCTCATTCTTGTTTGAACAAGTTGACGCTTTTGAAATGCATTTAGCTTTAGATTTTGTTGGTTTATTTTTATTGTTTTTGGCCATATATCATAAAAAAATCAAATCTTCATATTAAATTTTACATTTTGCAAATTTATAAAAATAAATTAAAAAAAACAAAACTATTTTATAATACTTTACAATAACAAATTATTATTCCTTAATTTTACAAACAAATAAGAATAAGACTGATATATAGGACTGTATTTAATTTTGTAAAACAATATAACAAAAATATTTTTACAACTGTTAATTAAGTGCAGTATTATTTTATATATGAATTTTGTTGAAAGACAAAAAAAATATAAATTTGCAAAAAATACTTTATGTCATCGTTAATTAATAATAAAAAAGAAAAAATAATTTTAGGAATTGACCCGGGTTCTAGAATCATGGGATATGGTGTGATTAAAATTATTGGCAACAAACCCCAATTAATTGCAATGGGCGTTGTAGATATTCGTTCAACAAGTGACATCTATTTGCGTTTGGGACATATTTTTAGAAGAGTTATTGGTTTAATAGATTCTTATTTACCTGATGAACTAGCGATAGAAGCCCCTTTTTATGGTAAAAATGTTCAATCAATGCTGAAACTGGGTAGAGCACAAGGAGTGGCTATAGCTGCAGCAATTACACGTGATATCCCAATTTGTGAATATGAACCCAAAAAGATTAAAATGGCTATTACAGGTAATGGCAGTGCGTCAAAAGAACAAGTTGCTGGTATGTTGAAAAGATTATTAAATATTCCATCTTCTGATATGTCAGAACAATTAGATGCAACTGATGCTCTTGCGGTTGCATATTGCCATTTTTTACAGTTTGATGTTCCACAAAGCGATAATCATATAAAATCATGGAGAGAATTTGTAAAAAAGAATGCTAACAAGGTGCATAATTGACCCTATTAATTTGCCCATGTCGGTAAAATAGTGTAATTTTGCTTATTAATTATACTATATATTTTATTATGAATGAAAATGTAGGCAGTTCCCAAAAATCTAATATTGATATATCCATTGTTATTCCTTTATACAATGAAGAGGAGTCTTTGCCCGAATTACATGATTGGATAAAAAGAGTAATGGATAACAACGGATATACTTATGAAATCATTTTTATTAACGACGGTTCCACAGATAATTCATGGAATGTAATTGAAAATATAGCTTCAAAGAATTCATTTGTTCATGGTATTAAGTTTAGGCGCAATTATGGAAAGAGCCCAGCTCTATTCCATGGCTTTAAAGAATGTGTGGGTGATGTCGTAATTACAATGGATGCAGACTTGCAGGACAGTCCCGATGAGATACCCGAATTGTATAAGATGATTAAAGATGATGATTATGATTTAGTTAGTGGGTATAAGAAAAAACGTTATGATCCATTGTCTAAGACAATTCCGACAAAGTTATTTAATGCTACTGCACGCAAAGTAAGTGGAATTAAGAATCTACATGATTTTAATTGCGGGTTGAAAGCGTATAAACGTGAAGTTGTTAAAAACATAGAGGTTTATGGTGAAATGCATCGTTATATTCCTTATTTAGCTAAGAATGCAGGATATTTTAAAATAGGAGAAAAAATTGTACACCACCAAAAAAGAAAATATGGCAAAACCAAATTTGGAATGAGTAGATTTGTTAATGGTTATTTGGATTTATTGTCGTTATGGTTTCTTTCTAAATTTGGGAAAAATCCAATGCATGTTTTTGGACTTTTTGGTACCCTTGTTTTTATTATCGGTTTTATTGCTGCTATAATTGTCGGAGCTCATAAACTATGGGCCATGTATCACGGTAGTGATTATAGATTGGTAACAGACTCACCATATTTTTATATTTCGTTAACAATGATGATAATTGGATGTCAGATGTTTATCGCAGGTTTTCTTGGAGAAATGATAAGTCGAAGCGCTTCGGACCGTAATAAATATCAGGTTGAAAAAAAGATTTAATCTTATGAATATAAATCGAGTTCTTTATTTGTTTTATTTTTTTATTTGTGTACTATTGTGCTCGTGTTCAGCTAGTAACTGCCCATTGGAAAATACAGTGACATGCAATTATGGCTTTTATGACACCAATGGAACACCTATTATTTATAATGATGAAATAACGATTTCTACATTATTACCGGGTTATAAAACTGTTTATATTTATAAAAAACTTAATGAAGAAACTGTTACTTTAAATTATCATGATGAAAATTATATAAATAATGGATATACAGAAATTATTAATAAGCTTAGATGTGATACGATTTTAATAAATAAAATTTCTGAGATTAGTTCAATTAAGGTTCCCATGAGTTATTATTCAAATAACGACACAGTTATAATTGCATATTCAAGTATAATAAATAAAGATACACTATATATTAATCATAATAGTTACACTCACGTCGACTTACCCGAATGTGGTACTGCTAGGTTTCATACTTTAAACAATATTCATTCCACAGATTATGGTATAAATAATGTAGAGATAGTGGATGCTGATGTAAATTATGAAGGTAATGAGAATATAAAAATATATTTTAATGGAACTGCCGATTAAACTTAAATACATATTATCTACTTTTTTTCTATTTTCATATTGTTTATGTACTACCTCACAAAATTCCACAATGATTGATAGAACAATAAGGTATGAAGATGCTATAGATGAAACTAACAAATCAATAGTTGTCTGTGGAGGAGCTTTAGCATTAGATCTTTTTTCACCTATTCAAATGCTTTTGTCTGATTATGGCGGCTTTCAAATTGATTTTAGCTTAAATATAAAAAAAACATTTTTTCCAACATTTGAAATTGGGTATGGAATTTGTAACCATAAAGACGGGTACACATTAGTTAAATACAAGACTTCTGCTCCATTTTTTAAAATCGGTTTGGATTATAACATTCTAAAAGATAAAACTCAGTCTAACCGTATGTTTGTTGGATGTAGATATGGGTTTTCTAATTTTAAGTTTAATATTTCTGGACAAGAAATTGTGGATCCAATATGGAAATATTCAGAACCATTTGATTATAAAAACATTAATACAACCACCCATTGGGTTGAGTTGCTTGCTGGAGTTCGTGTAAAAATCTGGCGAAACATATATATGGGTTGGTCTATTAGATATAAAAAACACATATCTTCTAGTAGTAATACTTTTGCAGAGCCATATTATATTCCAGGATATGGTTCAACAACCAACTCCTCTTCATGGGGAGGTTCCTATAGTATTATATATGATTTAAAATTTAGTAGAAAAAGAACTACTTTATTAGAATAATATTTATTATTTTTTATAATACGATTTTTCACTCATTAATTAATAACATATTATTAATAAGTTATATTCAGCAATGAGCTTTTATAAAATTAATACAACATATGAACCACATAAATTGAAATGGTGGCATTTTCCATTTCTATTCATCTTGATTTTGGGAACAATTTTTATTATATATTTAAGGTGTAATCCCCAAAATGATAATTGGAAATATTGTGAAGGAATTATTTTTGGTACATCTTACCATATTTCATATAATTCATCTAAGAATTTAAATGATAGTGTCATAATTGTTTTAAATAATGTTGATAAATCATTATCTACATTTAATAATAATTCTGTTATTTCTCAAATTAATTTAAACTGTTCAAATCTTATGGACTCAATGATGTGCAATGTTGTGCATGTCGCTCAGAATATTTATAAACAAACAGGTGGTGCTTTTGATATTACAGTTGCTCCTTTAGTCAATGCATGGGGGTTTGGATTTAAAAATGCCGAAAATATTGATTCGGTAAAGGTTGATAGTATTTTACAATTTGTTGGCATGGACAAATTAAACATTTCGGGAAACAAGATTTCAAAATCTGATCAAAGGGTTATGCTTGATTGTAGTGCTATTGCTAAAGGATTTGGTGTTGATGTTGTTGCTGATATGTTTATAAGAAACAAAGTATTTAATTTTATGATTGAAATTGGTGGGGAAATTCGCATATCTGGAAAGAACATTTCTAATAAAATATGGAAAATTGGTATTAATCAACCAGTTGATGATATTTTATCAGACAACCATGATTTACAAAATATAATTGAAATAACCAATATGTCTATTGCAACATCGGGAAATTATCGTAATTTTTATATAAAGGATAATAAAAAATATGCACACACCATTGATCCCAAATCAGGCTATCCTATTCAACATTCTATTCTTTCCTCTACTGTATTTGCCAAGGAATGTATGGTTGCTGATGCTTATGCAACCGCTTTTATGGTTATGGGGCTAGAAAAATCTAAAGTATTTCTAAGTAAACACAAAGAACTTAAGGCATATTTTATTTATTCTACAAATGAGGGTGAGAATGCTGTTTGGCATAGTAACGGTTTAAATTTAGAAAAAGAATATTAAACACTATTTTTGAGAATTATTATGATTATTCAGCAGTCTATGTTTGAAAAACTACAAAGTCTTCCGTTATTAATGGGATTAAGTGTTGACAATTTAATGGATATTGTTGAGAAAGTCAATTTTGAATTCAAAAAATTCCATTATGGCCATACATTTGTTACTCAAGGTGAAAAGTGTGATAAAATTATCTATGTTCTAAATGGGTCTTTATGTACTTCTAAACACGATATTAATCGTTCTTTTATACTGAATGAAATATTTAAACAGGAACCATATATTATTGAACCACAAAATTTATGGGGTATGCATCAACGATTTGAACGTTCGTATTCGTTTGTTTCTGATGGTGGAATATGTATTATAGAAAAACGCCATATCAACTATATGATGATGCATTATGATATCATAAAGACCAATTTCCTTAGTATGATTTGCAATAAGTTACAATATGCTACAGAAAGATTGGCAAAAAACATACCAAAGTCTACTGAAGAAAAAATATTATTATTTTTGAAACATAATAAGATATATTTTGCCGGAAAAACTGAAATTAAAATTAAGATGCAACAATTGGCCTATTTAATTGCTGATACCAGACTTAATGTTTCAAAAGTTCTTAATAAATGGAAGTCAGTAGGGATTGCTGATATCAACCGGGGAAACTTAATAATTTATGATGATACTAAAATATTTAAATAATATGTGACATCTAAATGTTTTTATAAACGTATTATAGTTTTAAGAGTTTATTAAAAGAAGTGGATTTAATATATAAAATATTATTATAATGGTAAATAATAAACAAAGGTATATGATGCGTGGTGTAAGCGCAGCAAAAGAGGATGTTCATAATGCGATCAAAAATATTGACAAAGGTGTGTTTCCTAATGCGTTCTGTAAAGTTATACCGGATATTTTGGGAGGCGATCCAAATTTTTGTAATATAATGCATGCAGATGGGGCTGGCACAAAATCAAGTTTGGCATATGTGTATTGGAAAGAAACAGGTGATTTGAATGTATGGAAGGGTATTGCTCAAGATTCATTAATTATGAATGTAGATGATTTACTGTGTGTTGGTGCTACTGATAATATTCTTGTGAGTTCAACAATTGGTAGAAATAAAATGCTAATTCCGGGAGAAGTTATCTCTACTATTATTAATGGTATGGATGAAATCCTTCATCACATGCGTGAAATGGGTATTGGAATTTATTCTACAGGTGGGGAAACAGCTGATGTTGGTGATCTTGTAAGGACAATAATTGTAGATTCAACTGTAACATGTCGAATGAAACGAAATGATGTCATTAATAATGCCAACATTGTACCTGGTGATGTTATAATAGGATTATCAAGTACTGGTCAAACATCTTATGAATCAGAATACAATGGCGGTATGGGAAGTAATGGTCTTACAAGTGCTCGTCATGATATGTTTAATAAATATCTAGCAAAAAAGTATCCGGAAAGTTATGATCATTCAATTCCGATTGAACTGGTATACAGTGGAAAATATTTATTACAAGATAAAATAGAAGATACAGATTTAAGTGTTGGGAAACTAGTTCTGTCTCCAACACGTACATATGCCCCTGTTATTAAAAAGATTTTAGAAGAATTTCGCCCCTACATTCATGGAATGGTACATTGTACTGGTGGCGCTCAAACCAAAGTATTACATTTTGTTGGTAATAATTGTACTGTAATAAAAGATAATATGTTTTACACACCACCGCTTTTTCGAGAGATTCAGGCGCAAAGTGGCACTTCTTGGGAAGAAATGTATAAGGTGTTTAATATGGGGCATAGAATGGAAATATACACTTCGTTTGAGTATGCTGAGAAAATTATGAATATATCTGATTCTTTTAATTTAAAATCACAAATTATTGGTCACATTGAAGAAGGCAAAAAGAAATTAATAATTAATGGCGAACATGGTGTTTTTGAATATGAGTAAATCTTTATAGTTATATTGTTTAAAGAATGGAAACAAATAATCATATACTTGAAAAATTAGACAGTGTATTAACTAGGTTTGAAGAAATTTCAGTTCTTATTACTGACCCTAATGTTATTTCTAATCAGAAAAGGTTTGTTAAGTTAACAAAAGAATATAAAGACCTGGAAGAACTTGTAAAGGCTAGAAATAAATATATAAATTGCATAGCTAACTTTAATAACGCAAAAGCTGTTTATCAAAATGAAAGCGATTTTGAGATGAGGGAATTAGCTAAAGAGGAGATTGATTACAATGAAAAACTTATACCAGAGTTAGAGGAAACAATAAAATTGCTCCTAATTCCCACTGATCCAGAAGATGAAAAAAATGTTACAATGGAAATAAGGGGCGGAACTGGTGGAGATGAAGCAGCTATATTTGCTGGAGATTTATTTAGGATGTACTCAAAATATTGTGAATCCAAAGGGTGGAGAGTCTCTGTTTCCAGTTTTAATGAAGGAGCTGCTGGTGGTTACAAGGAGATTATTTTTAACGTAACAGGAGATGGAGTTTATGGTGTTCTAAAATATGAATCAGGTGTTCATAGAGTGCAAAGAGTACCATCTACGGAAACTCAAGGACGTGTTCATACATCTGCTGCGACAGTAGCTGTATTACCTGAAGCAGAACCTTTTGATGTTAACATTAATGAGGGAGACATAAAATGGGATACATTTCGTTCTTCTGGCGCTGGCGGACAAAACGTGAATAAAGTGGAATCTGGTGTGAGGGCTAGATATATGTGGACAAATCCAAATACTGGACAAAAAGAAGAAATTTTAGTAGAATGTACAGAAACACGTGACCAACCCAAAAATAAAGAATTAGCACTTGCAAGATTAAGGACAAAAATATATGACCGCGAACATCAAAAATATATTGATGATATTGCTTCTCGCAGAAAAACTATGGTTTCTACTGGTGACCGTTCTGCTAAAATTCGCACTTACAACTATCCACAAGGAAGAATTACAGACCATCGTATCAATTATACTATTTATAATTTAGCAGCATTCATGGATGGAGATATTCAGAATTGTATTGACAATCTGATTATTGCTGAAAATGCAGAAAGATTAAAAGAAGCACAGTTATAAATTTTTAATTATTTATAATTTTAACAATGAATAGAAAAGAACTTATTAAACAAATATTTAATAAAAAAAGTTTTCTTTGTGTGGGATTAGATACTGATATAGCAAAGATTCCAAAACATTTATTAGAATATGAAGATCCAATTTTTTCTTTTAATAAAGAAATAATAGATTTTACGGCCCCATATTGTATAGCATATAAACCCAATTTGGCTTTTTATGAAAGTTGCGGTGTTGGTGGAATGTTATCATTTGTAAAAACAATTCGATATTTAAAAGATAATTATACAAATCACTTTGTTATTGCAGATGCTAAACGTGGTGATATTGGAAATACAAGTAAAATGTATGCTCGTTCTTTCTTTGAGAAAATGGATGTAGATGCTTTAACTATTGCACCATATATGGGTGAGGATTCCGTGTCTCCTTTTTTGCAATATTCTAACAAGTGGGTTATTCTTCTCGCACTAACGTCGAATATTGGTTCAAATGATTTTCAACTATTAGAAAATAAATCTGGAGGTCGTTTGTTCGAAAGTGTACTAAGTAAAAGCCAGAAATGGGGTTCAGAAGAAAATCTTATGTATGTTGTTGGTGCAACACAGCCAGAATTGATTAAGGATGTACGTACAATTGTGCCAAATCATTTTTTACTTGTTCCTGGTGTAGGTGCTCAAGGCGGTAGTTTGACAGAAGTCTGTAAATATGGATTGAATAATGATTGTGGTTTAATTGTGAATTCATCGAGAAATATTATTTATGCAAATAATACGGAATTTTTTGCAGAGGAAGCAGCCCATAAAGCACAGGCATTACAACACGAAATGAGTATTATATTGAATAGCATATTATAATAAAGATATAATAGTGGATTACAAAATAATTAATGATCCGGTTTTCGGGTTTATAAGAATACCTAAAGGGCTATTATATAAATTAGTGTCTCATCCAATGCTATATCGTTTAACAAGGATTAAACAATTGGGACTTGCAAATGTTGTGTTTCCTGGTGCTCAACACACAAGATTTCAACATTCAATAGGTGCTTTTCATCTTATGTCTTTAGCTTTAAGGTCTTTAGCAAGAAAAGGACATTATATTTTTGACTCAGAAGAAGAAGCTGTATGCGCGGCTATTCTTCTTCACGACATTGGTCATGGTCCTTTTTCTCATGTTTTGGAAAACACACTAATTAATGACATAACCCATGAAGAAATTTCTTTAATGATTATGGAACGGTTAAATAATGAATTACATGGAGCACTTTCACTGGCTATAAAAATATTCAAAAACGACTATCCTAAAAAATTTCTTCATCAGTTATTGTCTTCACAGCTTGATGTTGACAGATTAGATTATTTACGACGTGATTCTTTCTTTACTGGTGTCACTGAAGGCAATATTGGCTCATCCAGAATAATAGATATGTTGAATGTTGTTGACGACCATTTAGTTGTTGATAAAAAAGGAATTTATTCAATTGAAAATTATCTTGTAAGCCGTAGACTTATGTATTGGCAGGTATATCTTCATAAGACAGCAGTTTCAGCTGAACACGTTTTAATTAACGCCTTAAAACGAGCAAAATATATTGCATTAAATGGAGATGAATTATTTGCTCCACCTGCTTTAAAATTTTTTCTCTATAACAATGTTACTAAAGAATTGTTTAAAAATAATCCATTAGCTTTGAATCAATTCTTAACATTGGATGATTATGATATTTGGAGTTGTTTGAAAGTATGGATGTCCCATCACGATAAAATTCTATCTATATTATGTAATGACATTATAAATAGAAATATATTTAAGGTTGAAGTCAGTGATAACGCACCAATATCAAAAGAATATATTGATTTAAAAATTAATGAATTGATGAAGAGCTTGGGGGTAAATCATCAAGAGGTTGATTATCTATATTCTTATAATGAAATTGGAAAAGAAATGTATAATGTCGATGATGATAAAATAGAAATTCTAGATAAAAATGGTATTATTTATGATGTTACAGAATTGTCTGATATGCTAAATATTGATACACTTTCGAAACATATAAAAAAACATTATTTTTGTTATCAAAGAATTTGAATATATATCTAAAAAAATATGAACCCAAAAGATTATTTAATCTTAGGGGTTCATATTTTTTAAGAACTTTTTAGTTAAGCTTCAACAGGATTTTCTGTTTCTAACGTAGTGTTTTCCAAATCCTCTGATGTTTCTTGAACAACGCTAGAAGAAAGATTAGCAGCTTTTTTTTCAGCAACTTTTCTTGCTATTGCTTCATTTACCTTTTTTTCTGCAGCCAATCTATCTGCTTCAACTTTCTTTTTATCAGCAGTCTTTTTTGCAACTATAGCTTTTAATTTGTTCTCTTTTTCAATTTTCCAGTTATTAAATTTTGTCTCAGCAGTTGCTTCGTCAAATGCGCCTTTTTTAACCCCACCCCTTAGATGTTTCATCATATATACACCCTCTCTAGATAAAATATTCCTTACTGTATCTGTTGGCTGAGCACCAACTTCAACCCAATAGAGAGCTCTTTCAAACTTCAAGTCGATAGTTGATGGATTTGTGTTTGGATTATAAGTTCCGATTTTCTCGATAAAGCGGCCGTCTCGCGGTGCTCTTGAATCCGCTATTACAATAGAATAAAATGCATAATTTTTTCTACCATGTCGTTGCAATCTAATTTTTGTTGCCATTTTTGTGGTTTTTTATGGGACACGTCCCTTGTTAATAAATTAGTATTAGTCAATAACTCGTAAAGACTTTGCAAAGTTACAATTTTTTTTAGACACCTCAAAATTATAGATAATATAAGTTTTGTAAGATTTGTATTTTATACTATAATAATTGCAATGTTTGTCAATTAATTTTTTAAATAAATTTAATTAGTCATTATATTCATTATAGAACCATTTAACATAACAGAAATCCTGACGATGAGGAAGATCTTCATTCTTAGGATATATTCTATATGACAACTTGAATGCACCAGCATTTGGAAGTTGCAAACTACCAGAAAAAGTGAATAGATTGCCATCCCTCTTTGTGACCTCAAATGGTTGTATATGAGCAATATGTTCTTTGCCCTCATCATCTTTTTGTAACACCACTAATTCTAACCCAATAACATCATCTAAACCTTGTTCGTCGACAACGAAACTGATCGAATATTGTTTACCGCTCACAAATTGACCAGCTAACACTTTTTCTTCTCTATTTACTGAAACCACATTAATGTTATCCCATCTCTCTGCTACAGTTTCTTTCCAAAGTGCAATGGATTTTGCTTTGGAATAATTATCTTTTTGCAATAATTTTGAACGTTTTGCCAATGGACAATAGAATTTTGTAAAATAGTCATCTAATTGACGTTTCATTGTATAATGGGGAGCAACTTGAGCTATAGAATTTTTTATTGTACGAATCCACCCCGAACTATATCCTTTAGAATTTCTGGCATAATATAAAGGAAGAATCTCATTTTCAAGAAGAGAGTAAATTGTTGCAGCATCAAGTTGATCTTGTTGTTCTTGGTTTTGATAAGTACGTTTTTCAGTTAATGCCCATCCTGCACCTTCGCGATAGCCTTCAAGCCACCACCCATCAAGTACAGAAAGGTTAACAACTCCATTCATCAATGCCTTCTCTCCAGAAGTACCAGATGCTTCAAGAGGTCGCGTAGGAGTGTTCATCCATATATCCACACCTGTAACTAAACGGCGTGCTAATTTCATATCATAATTTTCCAGGAAAATAATTTTACCTAAAAATTCAGGACGTCTACTTATCTCATAAATTTTTTTGATAAGCCCCTGCCCTGCTCCATCATTTGGATGAGCTTTGCCTGCAAATAGAAATTGAACTGGATAGTTAGGGTTGTTAACAATTTTTGCTAATCTGTCAATATCCGAGAACAACAAATGCGCTCGTTTATAAGTTGCAAATCTTCTGGCGAAACCAATAAGTAAAGCATTTGGATTAATCTTTTCTAGCAATGATACAATTCTAGATGGATCACCCTGGTTTTTCAACCAATCCTCTCTAAAAGCATTTTTAATGTATTCGATTAGTTTTAACTTAAGGGTTTGACGTGTTTTCCAAATCTCTGCATCAGGAACATTGTATATGGATTCCCATAAACTAGCATTTGATTGATCATTATAATATGATGGATCAAAATGCTTTGAATATAATTTCTTCCATTCAGATGCAGACCAAGTAGGAAAATGCACTCCATTTGTTACATATCCCACATTATCTAATTCTTCAGGGAAATACCCCTTCCAAATACCACTAAACATATCTTTTGATACCTTTCCATGAAGCCAACTAACGCCATTTACCCATGACGAGGTGTTGCATGCAAATGTAGACATACAGAATCGTTCATTATGGTCCTCCGGATTAATTCGTCCCATTCCAATAAAATCGTCCCAAGATATTCCAAGACGTTCAGCATATCCTCCCATATATTTACCAAATAAACCCTCGTCAAAATAATCATGTCCAGCTGGCACTGGAGTATGAACAGTGTATAAAGATGTAGTTCTTACAACTTCTAATGCCTCATTGAATGATAATCCTTTTTCTACATGGTCTAACAGGCGTTGAACATTGCATAATGCAGCATGACCTTCATTACAATGATAAATATCTTTTTTAATACCTAATTTTTTTAGTGTTAAGATGCCGCCAATGCCTAATAAGATTTCTTGTTTTAAACGATTTTCCCAATCTCCACCATATAAACTATGAGTAATGGAGCGGTCATATTCACTGTTCATTTCATTGTCTGTATCAAGTAAATATAGTTTTATTCGTCCAACGTTTACACGCCACACATAAGCATGAACAGTATAGTTATTATATGGAACATCAACAACAAGCGGCTGCCCTTCTGAATCCATTTGCCTCTCAATCGGCAACTCTCCAAAATTTTGTGCCTCATATTTAGCAACTTGGTCTCCATTCATTGATAATGTTTGAGTAAAATATCCAAATCTGTATAAAAATCCAATAGCACACATATCAACATTTGAATCTGACGCTTCTTTAAGATAATCACCGGCCAAAATTCCTAATCCTCCCGAATAAATTTTCAAAACATGGCTTAAACCATACTCCATACATAAATATGCAACAGATGGACGAGATTTGTCTGGAGCCACATCAATGTAATTCTTAAAATCTTTATATATTTTATTTACCCTTTTTACTATTGAATCATCTTTTGCCAATAATTCCATTTTTGAATAATTCATTCTTGAAAGAAATAACACCGGGTTTTGACCCACTTTCTTCCAAAGTACTTTGTCCATGTCTTGAAACAGATGTCCAACTTCAGAATTCCACGACCACCACATGTTGTGAGCTATTTCATCAAGAGGTTTTAAAGAATCTGGAATTGAAGATCTTACACTAATTTCTTTCCAAAAAGGTGTGTTTGAATTACTTGCTTTAATAATCATAAATGAATTGTATTTTCGTTAAAAATTGTATTATTCAAATTATATAAAAATTGTTTTATGGTGTTTATAATAGAATTTATTTTGTAGCTTGATAGCGGATTCTAGCTTTTCGAATTGCAAAATCATATGCTTCATAATAATATTTAATAAAATTAGACCATAATGCCTGTTTTGCTATTAAACCAGCATTTTTCCGCACCTGTTCAATACTTGTATTATCCATTCTAATCATTTTAATAATTGTATTCTTAATTTCTTCTGAAACTTCCTCTCCATTATAATCAGAACGATGTATGACTTTTACTCCATCTTCCAACTCAGATTCTTTTCCTTTCTGTTTGTTAACCCATAACCCAAATCCTGCTAAATCGGTAGTAATACACGGAACATGAAAAGCGACACTCTCAGTTGGAGTATAACCCCATGGTTCATAATAGGATGGATAAACACATAAATCCATTCCAATAAGCAAATCATAATAATTAACATTAAATATGCCATCTTTACCATCTAAATAACAAGGCACAAACATAACTTTCACATTATCATCCATATTGTTATACATACTTAACCAATTCATTTGATTAAGTACAAAGTCAGTATCTAAATTGTGAAGATTATGTGTTAATCGATTGTCTCCATATGGCTTGTTAAATCTTTTTCTGCTTTGAATGCGTTGTTGGAGTTCAGGAATTGCATTATTCATCCATGCTGGAACTAGAATAAGGGCTAGTACTTTCTTATTAACTCTTTTATCATTTCTAAGACGATTCATTGCATCTACAAACAAATCAATTCCCTTATTCTTGTATTCATATCGTCCGCCAATACTTACAATTAAAGTATCTTCTTTCATGTTTTCACCCATTAATGCATTGGCAACAGATAAAATTTTTCGTCGTGCTTTTTTGCGACCTTTATCAAATTGTTCTCCTTTAGGTGGAACAAAATCATCTTCGAATCCATTCATTAAAACCACATCAACATCTTTTTCTAGTAATTGCTTGCATTCTCTTGCTGTTATATCACTTACTGTTGTAAAACAATCAACATTATGTGCAGCAGATTTCTCAACGGAGTGTTTTGATTGCATATTCAATTCTACCGCCATTTGATCACCATTATATGAAGAAAGATAATCGTACAAAGGTTTATTATTACCGGCAATAGAACGACCAATGCTGGTAGCGTGTGTAGTAAATATTGTAGCAATTGAAGGGAGGTGACTCCTAATGTAAAGAGCCCCCATCGCAGTCATCCATTCATGAGCTTGATATATTATATTGTTTTTGTCAGTAAAACCATAATAATAATAATAACTCTCTACTACTTTTGCAGCGGCTACAGAAAACATGGAGGCTTCATCATAATCACCATATGCATGCAGCGAATCAACACCATATTTCTCCCAAGCCCATGTATATATATAATCCTTTTCTTTATATAATGATTGGAAATCTACTAATATCGTTATCGGTTTTCCAGGAATTTTCCATCTACCAACACGTATTTCAATATTATCAACTAATAAAGCATGTTTTTTCCAAGAAGACAGAAGCGATTTACTTTCTTCAAAAAGTGGATTAGATTTGTTTACCCAAAAATCTGGACCTATGAATATGATTCTATCATTAAATTTATCCTGAAGGGTTTTGGCTCTTGTAGAAAGCACTGTATATATACCCCCCACTTTATTACAAACTTCCCACGAAGCTTCAAAAATATAATCAGGGCGTAATAATCTCTTTGACATCAATAATTAATTATACCTTAAAAAAATCATAATTTTTACAAATTTACTGAATATTTTTGAGTTACGGAATTAAAATCTTGTTTTTATTAAAAAAACTGTCAATATTATTATTCAATTAACAATAATTTGAGAATTGGAGTCTTATATTTTACAATTAAAAATAAAACTTTTAAAGGAAAAAAAATGATAAATTAAAACTGGACACATCAAAATGTGTCCAGTTTTAATTTATTTTAATCTTTCGAGGGATTCTTTTAAATTATTTATTTTAATCTGAGCATCATTAAGCTTTTTCTTCTCTAACTCAACAACATTCAACGGAGCATTGTTTACAAATTTTTCATTATCTAATTTTTTTTGAACACCAATCTTAAAGCTTTCTAAACGATTTATTTCTTTTTTTATCTTGTTTTTTTCAGCATCAATATCGATCAAACTACCAACAGGAACAGCATATTCTGTTGTTCCAACCATAAACGACGATGCATCATCACTTTTAGATGAAACTATATTTATTTCTGATAAACCAGCCATTTTAAAAGTGAGACAATTTAAATAACTAAACGGATTATTAGCGACAACCTCTAACACCAATTTTTCCTTCTGTGGTATGTTCATTTGATTCCTAATCTTTCTAACTCCACTAACAACGTCTTTAATAACTTCAAAATCATTTAAAATCATTTTATCCGTTTCAGATGGTTGAGATAATTTTAGTGTAGAAGACATAATACTTTCATTGTCATTTCTCTTATATATGTGATGCCAAATTTCTTCACTAATAAAAGGCATAAATGGATGTATCATTTTCATTAGTATATCGAAGAATCTCAACGTTTCATCCATTGTGTATTTGTCTATAGGCTTTTGATAATCCGGTTTTATCATTTCCAAGTACCAAGCGGAAAACTCATCAGTAAATAATTTAAATACAGCCATTAATGCTTCACTTAATCTATATTTGGCATATAGTTGCTCTATTTCATTATATACTTGTTTTAACTTAGCATCAAACCATTGAATTGCTAATTTTGAGATATTTGGTTGTGGAATATTATCAACATCAAGTACTTTAATTAAACGGAATGCATTCCATATTTTATTGCAGAATGCCGCACCATTTTGACAGAGTTTTTTATCAAATAGAATATCATTTCCAGCAGGCGCACATAAAAGCATACCCATACGAACGCCGTCTGCACCATATTTGTCGATTAAATCTAACGGATCAGGTGAATTACCCAGCGTTTTTGACATTTTACGTCCAATTTCGTCTCTTACAATTCCAGTGAAATAGACATTTCGAAATGGCATTTTACCGGTATATTCATAACCAGCCATAATCATACGAGCAACCCAGAAAAAAATTATATCAGGACCAGTGACTAAATCAGAAGTAGGATAATAATATTTTATTTCATCATTATTAGGAGACGTAATACCATTAAACAAAGATATAGGCCAAAGCCATGAAGAAAACCATGTATCTAGAGCGTCTTCATCTTGTTTAAGGTCAGAAAGCCTCATGTTGGGATTCTTGGTCTTTTCTTTTGCAATTGCAAGTGCTTCATCTTTAGATTCTGCTACAACAAAGCCTCCATTTGGCAAATAATAAGCAGGTATGCGGTGCCCCCACCACAATTGTCTACTTATACACCAATCTTTTATGTTTTCCAACCAATTTTTATATGTAACTTTATATTTGGGAGGATAAAATTTGATTTCGTCTTTCATTACTGGTTGTAAGGCTAAATCAGCAAAATGGCGCATGGAGAGAAACCATTGCATAGAAAGTTTAGGTTCAATAGCAACATTACTACGTTCAGAATAACCGACCTTATTCGTATAATCCTCCACTTTCTCCAAAAGTCCATTTTCAAATAAGTCCTTTTCAATTAATTCTCTTACTTCAAATCTATCTAAGCCCACATATAAACCGGCAGATTCATTTAATGTGCCGTCATCATTAAAAATATCAATTGATTGGAGGTTGTATTTATCACCAAGCATATAGTCGTTAACATCATGTGCAGGCGTAACCTTCAAACATCCTGTTCCAAATTCAATGTCAACGTATTCGTCTTCTATAACAGGAATTACACGATTAACAAGGGGTACAATCACTTTTTTGCCAGACAGCCACCTATTTTTAGGGTCATTGGGGTTAATGCACATCGCAGTGTCTCCCATAATTGTTTCAGGACGAGTGGTTGCGACAATTGCATAATATCCCTTTTCATCTTTATGTATTAATTCCCTTTCGGAATTTGTGGATTCAACGATACAATCCGGAGCAAGCCTATATTTTAAATAATACAGCTTAGATTTCTCTTCTCTATATATGACCTCTTCGTCTGATATTGCAGTTAGAGCCTTAGGGTCCCAATTAACCATTCTAACACCTCTATAAATAAGTCCTTTGTTATATAAGTCCACAAACACCTTAATAACAGAATTTGAACGTTCTTCGTCCATTGTAAAAGCAGTTCTGTTCCAATCACACGAAGCTCCAACTCTTCTTAATTGTTTTAATATTATTCCACCATATTCATTAGTCCAGTCCCAAGCATACTTAAGAAATTCTTCTCGTGTTAAATCTGTTTTTTTTATACCAATTTGAGATAATCTGTTAACAACTTTGGCTTCAGTTGCAATAGATGCATGGTCTGTTCCTGGCACCCAACATGCATTTTTGCCATCCATCCGAGCTTTCCTGACTAAAATGTCTTGAATTGTTTCATTAAGCATATGTCCCATATGCAAAACACCTGTCACATTTGGTGGAGGGATAACAACTGTATATGGTTCTCTATTATCTGGTGTAGAAGAAAAAAGATTGTTATTCTCCCAGAATTCATACCACTTTTTTTCTATTTCAGAAGGATTGTAAGTTTTTGTTATTTCCATTTATTATCAGTAATTAATGATTTTGTTTACAAAGTTAATGTTTTTTATTCAATTGATAAAATCAAATTCATAAAGAATGAAATATTGACACAATCAACATTATATTTTGAAAAATATAATTGATTTTAGAAGCTATTCATGGTGATATGGTTCGTTATTTAATATAGTCATGGCTCTATAAAGTTGTTCAATAAAAATTAAACGAACCATTTGATGGGAAAATGTTAGTTTTGACAAAGAAATCATCTCGTCTTTATAATTATAAATTTCTGAAGAGAAACCGTAAGCTCCACCTATAATAAACACTATTCTTTTAATTGATGAATTCATTTTGTTTTCAATCCATTTTGCCAATTGAACACTAGTATGCTCTACGCCGTGTTCATCTAATAAGACGATAAAATCGTGTTTATCAATAATACGAAGGATTTTTGCCCCTTCCGCTTTTTTTTGCTCAAGCGCACTTAATTTATTGGAATTTTTAATGTCTGAAATTACATGTATGTCTATTCCAATTTTATAATGTTTAAGCCTTTCTAAGTACTCATTCACTAGTGTTTGAATATGTTTGTTGGATGTTTTTCCAACAATTAATAACATTATTTTCATCTTATTACATCTTTAACACCTTTCACTCCTTTAAGTTTTTTTATGATTGATTTCAAATTGTTGTTGTCATCAATTTGAATTGTAATAGTTCCAGAAAACAATCCGTCTTCGGCAGAACTAATATTAATACTACGAAGTAATACATTTGATTCTTTTGAAAGAATTGATGTTATATTATTTACAATACCAATATCATCATGCCCCACAATAGTAAGACTTACTGAATATAAACCATTTCTTTTTCCAGCCCAACGAGCCGGTATTACTCTATATGACATAGTGTTCAATAAACGCTTTGCATTTGGACAATCATTTCTGTGTATTTTAATTCCTCTACCTACTGTTACAAAACCAAATATTTGATCACCATATATGGGATTACAACATTTTGATAGTGTATAATCTACGCCTTTAATATTTTTATCAACAATAAGCATGTCTTTATATTTTGCTTCTTGTTGGTCTACAGCTTGTACATATTCTATTGCACTATGTGAATTTGTTGTTTCATGAGATTCATTGTTTTCTTTATTATATGCATCTTCATAGTAATCAATGAAATCATTTACACTTAATATATCCTCATTTATTGCTTTATAGAAATCTATAACATGCTTATATCCTAATCTTTTAATTAATTTCATCATGATTGACTCATCATAATATAGTTTTCTGTTCTTTAACTTTCTATCTATAGTTTCTTTAGCATATCTTATAGATTTCAATTCTTGCTCATTTAGTTGTTGTTTAATTTTACTTTTTGCTTTAGCAGTTTTAACATAAGACAGCCAGTCTCTTTTAGGCTGTTGTTTAGGACTTGTTAATACCTCCACCTGATCTCCACTCTTAAGAATTGTCTTTAATGAAGCGTTTTTACCATTTATCTTACCGCCATAGCAATGTGAGCCAATATTTGTATGAATAGCGTATGCAAAATCCAGTACAGAAGCACCCATTGGCAACTTGAACAAATCGCCTTTCGGAGTAAACACGAATACATCATCATTGTAAATGTCTACTTTAAATTGATTTTTTATGTTATACTCGTCATTTATATTAAGCTCCAATGACATTCTAATGTCTTTGAGCCATTCTTCTAACTTTTTACCACTGTCCTTAACCCCTTTATATCTCCAATGTGCAGCAATACCCCTTTCTGCAATTTCGTCCATTCTGTCAGTTCTTATTTGTATTTCCACCCATTTGCCATCTCCTCCCATAACAGTAGTGTGTAAGCTTTCGTATCCATTGCTTTTAGGAACTGACAGCCAATCCCTCAAGCGTTTGGGATTGGGAACATACATGTCTGTGACAATTGAATACACTCTCCAACAGTCACCTTTTTCGTGTTGTAAATCAGAATGTATGATAATGCGAATTGCAAATAAATCATAAATATCACTAAATTGACATTTTTGTTTTTTAATTTTTTGCCATATGGAATGTATTGATTTTGTTCTTCCTTTTATGTGAAATTTAAACCCTTCCGCAGTAAGTTTTTCTCTTATAGGTTTAATGAAATTAGAAACATAAGCATCACGAGATTCTTTTGTTGCGTTTAGCTTTTCTTTAATCATGTAATATACATCTGGTTCTGTGTATTTAAGAGCCAAATCTTCTAACTCAGATTTGATTAAATATAATCCTAATTTATGGGCCAATGGTGCATATAACTCACTTGCTTCTCTGGCTATCCGTTTACGATCCATATCAACTCCTTTGTTTTTAATTGATCTCATGAGATTTAATCTATCAGCTATTAGAATGAAAACAGCTCTCATGTCTTCAGCAAATAACAGTAATAAATCTCTAAAATATTCAGTTTTGATTGATGGATTATTGTGATATAAGTCGTTAACTTTAACTAAGCCGTGTAATATGGTAGAGACATCTTTATTAAAAAGTGAATTTATATCTTCTACAGATATGGCATTAATAATAAAAGGATATTTAATTAGAATACTAATTAATGAAGATCGGCTGAATCCGATCTCCTTTGCATATATGGAAGCCGTCTGTATGTCTAAAATAATTGGATTTAAACCAAAAGGCTCTATTGTTTTAATGGGTTTATCATTGATCTTATCATAAACCATAATTATTTTTTCAATATCATTAACTTCAAGAAAATCAGATGCTGTTTTAGTAAGAAATGATTTAATGTCTTGAATTGTTAGGTTATTATTATTGATTCCCATATATAGATAAATTAATAAAACATTGTCTAAAAAATAATACAAAGTTATAAAATTATCACGTTAATTTAAAGGAATTTATAGGAAATACATAATAAAAATAGTAATAGCGTTGTGAATCATTATTTTTTAATGCCCCAAACAAGTCACAAACATAAGTGTTAAATATATAAGCTTATGAGCATATTAGTTATGATAAAAAAATGTTAATATTATGTTAGTTTGATTTTTTTTTAGTATCTTTGATAAAAAATAAATCATAAATCTTTTTATTTGTGAAATTATATTGGGATTTATACTTTTAATATCTAAATATTATTTTATAATAAAAAGTTGCAAGATAACTTTGCATTTATAAAAACATACCCATCATTGCTTTGTTTCAATATTGAATATGATTTAATAATGATAGTTAACCAAGCCACAGTTACAATTGCATTGATTTTGGCTTGATAATACAATTAAAAATTATTGTTGAAATGCTTAATTCAAAAGATCTACAATTATTAAAATCAAAAGGGATAAATGAGGAGCAATTATACCAACAAATAGAATTGTTTAAAAAAGGATTCCCTTATCTAAAATTATACGCATCAGCATCGCCTAACAACGGTGTATATGTCCCAACTAAAGCCGATTTGATTCATTCAAAAAAAGCGTGGGAAATGTACCTGAAAAAAAATTGTAAGATAATTAAATTTGTTCCCGCAAGCGGTGCAGCAAGTAGGATGTTCAAAAATTTATATGAATTCTTAGATGGTCAAAATTCATTTCCTGATAATGATTTTATTACATTTTTTTTCAAAAACATAAATAAATTTGCGTTTTATGATATTTTAGATGAAATATGTTTAAAAAATGATAGAATTGGAGTTAATGAACTTATTTCTTTAGGTGAATATAAAAAAATAATTGAATATATTCTCAATGATAATGGTTTGAATTATGGAAATAAGCCCAAGGGGCTATTACTCTTTCATTCATATCTTAGTGGTAACAGAACACCATTCGAAGAGCATTTAGTGGAGGGCGCTTTATATGCTGCTTCAAACGACGGTAATGTTAATATTCATTTTACAGTATCTCCAGAACATATTTCATTATTTGAAATAATGTCAAAAAAAATGTTGCCTATATACGAAAAGTTGTTTAATGTTAAATATCATGTCACTTTTTCTCTACAAAAGGCTTCAACAGACACTATTGCAGTTGATGAAAATAATTTACCATTTAGAACACAGTCTGGCTCCATGCTTTTTAGACCCGGTGGTCATGGAGCATTAATTGAAAATCTAAATGAACTGGATGGGGATATTGTGTTTATAAAGAATATTGACAATGTTGTGCCCGACAATTATAAAGGAGACATCGTAACATATAAACAATTATTGGCAGGAACATTAGTGCAAGTTCAACAAAAAATATTTAATTATTTGAAATTATTAGATAGCGGTTTATTAGATGATGCTCAATTAGACGAAATTATTAGTTTTTTGGAGGATGTTTTATGTATAAAGAATCCTAATTTAAATATGCTAGAGAGAGATGCCTTATTATCATATATACGAAAAAAACTAAATAGGCCAATTCGGGTTTGTGGAATGGTTAAAAACGTCGGTGAGCCTGGAGGTGGACCATTTTGGGCATATAATAATGATAATACTATTTCTTTGCAAATTCTTGAAAGTTCTCAAATAGACAAACAGAATAAATCATATATTCAAATGTTTAATAGTGGTTCATATTTTAATCCGGTAGATATTGTATGCGGAATCAAAGATTATAAAGGAAAGCATTTCAATCTTACTGATTTTGTTGACTCTAATACAGGATTTATCTCATCTAAATCAAAAAATGGCAGATCACTTAAAGCGCTTGAACTTCCAGGGTTATGGAACGGCGCAATGAGTGATTGGAATACATTGTTCATTGAAGTACCTTTAACAACCTTTAATCCCGTAAAGACTGTTAATGACTTATTAAAAGAACAACATCAGTAATTGTCTTTTACAAGAATCTATGTAATTAATAATAAAATATAAAATGGTAAAACACATAGCAGTAACCAAATCGTTGTTATTTATTTGTTATAGATGGATTGTCATAATACCACCAAAACGTGTTACCGTATTCTCTTCTAGTTTTGTTTGAATAAATAACAGAATCTTTATATTGATTCTTTAATTCTAAATATTCGCTATATTTTTTTATCATTATAGTATCGTCTATGTTAGGATAAACCATAACAAGAGCTTCTCTATAGTGTTTGGGCAATGTTGTAATTGGAACAATGCTGTCTGAGTTTACATTAATACCATATACTTCATTTATATAGGTTTTAAATTTATCAATGTTACGTTCTAATAATAAGCCACATAGCAAATAGTCATCTATTTTGCGTTTTTCCTCTTTTATATGATTGTTATGTTGTATATTATTTGGGAGAAGGAGATTAGGATTAATCGAATCGGATATTTCTATATCTTTTAGAGAATCCAAAGACAATTGCTGAGTATTAATTAACTCATTGAATAATTGCTCAGAGGATTTTATATAATTAATTTTTTTTAATCCCAAATATGAACATATATCAATAACGTCTATTCTGTAATATATACTATCAGTATCTGAAATACATAGTAATCCATCAATTCCGTAGTACTGAGGGTAGTCAAATAGATGTTCTGGCAATAATCCTTTTTTAGAAAGTGCATACATTCTAAGATTTGTTAATCTTATATTAGAATTAAGTGATTTTCTACCAACCATCAATGCTGCATCAAAATCATTAATTGAAATTAATCGATCAACCTTTTGTTCATACAGATTTACTTCGTTTGCATTATGACATGATCCACACCATAGCATTGCTATGAATAATATTAAAAAATTTGTAAATAATGTAGAGGATAAACTTTTTGAATTGTTATTAAAGTAAATTGTTTTTTCTAGATATTTTATAAGTTTAAAAATAGCACATAAAACCATAAACATGATAAAAAATAACAACCAACTCCAATATGTTGACTCTTTATCACACACAATACTGCACAAATCACATAACATTGCCAACAACAAAATAGATGGAGTATATGTAAATGAATAAAATTTATCAGATAATTTCAAAAAATTTTGAATTGGTATTTGAATAATTCTTAATACAAATGTGATAATAACTGCTCCCCAAAAGATTGAATAGTTTGTTAATCCTTTAGAAAACACATATTGTGCTTTTGATATGAATTCTCCTTCAAGAAAATATAGATAGAAAAAAGAGAACACAATAAATAATATTCCACATACATGTTTTATCAAATTTGTATGTGTTGAATTATTTGAAATGGTATTAAACATTATTTTATATAATTACAAAATATGAAATTATACAGATTTAATGCAATTTAATCTATCTGGCCCAATACTACGGCGCTACGAGCAGGAATATATAATTTCAACCAGCCTTTACCATCTTTTTCATAAATTGGATCATAATTTGTGAAATGAATAATTGAATCATCTGCAAAATTATTACCTCCAAAATCTTTTGAATCTGTATTTAATAGTACTTTGTATGAACCATGTGGAACTATGAATCCGTAGTCTGTGTATGACCTATTTGGACTAAAATTAAAAACAAACAAAAGTTTTTCTCTTGAAAAAGCCAATATTTGGTCACTATCATTATGCCATCTTTCTAATATTGCAGTTTTTTGGAAACCTTTTACAGATTTAAGTAATTTTATCATTTCAGAATCAAAATCACGTAAATAGTGGTAGCATAGTTCTTTGTTGTCTACCAGATTCCATTGTCTTTTAGCATATTTATAACTCCATCCATTGCCATCTCTTGGAAAGTCAATCCATTCTGGATGGCCGAATTCGTTTCCCATAAAATTAAGATAGCCGCCATTAATTGTTGATGCTGTTAAAAGCCTAATCATTTTATGCAAGGCGATTCCCCTATTGGTGGCAAGATTTTCATCACCTTTTTTAAAATGCCAATACATATCTGCGTCTATTAAACGGAATATAATTGTCTTGTCTCCAACCAATGCTTGGTCATGGCTTTCCGCATAAGATATTGTCTTTTCGTCCTTACGTCGATTCGTAACTTCCCAAAACATAGATGAAGGTTTCCAGTCTTCATCCTTTTGCTCTTTTATAGTTTTTATCCAATAATCTGGAATGTTCATAGCCATTCTATAATCAAATCCGTATCCACCATTTTTGAATGGAGCAGCTAATCCCGGCATTCCACTAACTTCTTCAGCAATTGTAATGGATTTTGGATTCACTTCGTGAATAAGTAAATTAGCAAGAGTTAAATAAGCTATAGCATTGTCATCTTGATGTCCATTAAAGTAGTCGCTATATCCGCAAAACGCTTCACCCAAACCATGACTATAATATAACATAGATGTCACTCCATCGAATCTATATCCATCAAACTTAAATTCTTCAAGCCAATATTTACAATTTGATAATAGAAAATGTAAAACTTCATTTTTTCCATAATCAAAACATAAAGAATCCCATGCAGGATGCTCTCTTCTTTCGCCAGAATAAAAGTATTGACATGGATCACCCGCAAAATTACCCAATCCTTCTATTTCATTTTTAACAGCATGTGAATGAACGATGTCCATTATTACTGCAATGCCATTTTTGTGAGCTTCATCAACAAGTTCTTTTAATTCTTCTGGTGTTCCAAATCTGCTAGATGGAGCAAAAAAGTTTGATACATGATATCCGAAACTACCATAATAAGGGTGTTCTGCTATAGCCATAATTTGAAGGCAATTATACCCACCATCTACAATTCTAGGAAGAACATTTTCTTTAAACTCTTTATAAGTACCAACCTTTTCAGAGTCTTGCCCCATTCCTATATGACATTCATATATCATTAAAGGATTCGTGTTAGGTCTAAATGACTTCTTTTTCCAAATATATTCTTGAGGCGGTGACCAAATTTGGGCTGAAAAAACTTTAGTTGATTCGTCTTGAACAACACGGTTTGCCCAAGCTGGAATTCTTTCTCCAGAACCACCGTCCCAGAAAATCTTCAATTTATATAATTGTTCATGTTTTAAAGCAGATTTAGGTAATTTAATCTCCCAAATGCCATTGTTTTTTTTCTTTAATTTGTATTTATCGTTTTCAGTCCAGTCATTAAAATCTCCAATTAAATAAATATTAGTTGCATTAGGAGCCCATTCTCTAAAAACCCAACCTTTAGAATTTTTATGTAAACCAAAGTATAAATAGCCAGATGCAAAATCAGATAATGACTGTTTGCCGTTATTTGTTAATTGAGACAATTTATATAAAGCATATTCATGTCTGCCAATGATTGCATCTTTATATGGTTCTAGCCATGGGTCATGCTTTACAAGCCCTAATGTATTGTTTTGTTTAGATTTTATATTATTCATATTAGTGTTTTGAATATATTAGACTTTAATAAATAAATGATTAACAAAATCAAAAATTATACTTTTACTTTAAAAATGACTTTATTTATAATAGCTTCATCTGAAATACATGGAGCATGTCCGTCTTGTGGGAAAAAAATAACAAATTCTCCCGGATTTACATTTATGTATTGTTGTGGCTTGTTATTATAAAATGTCACATCTTTATTAGCATCATATTTACCATCAGGTAACTTTTTTCTTGGAATATATCCCATAGTTTCTTCACAAGACAATGGTATTTGAATGTCCAACATTTGATTATGAGTTTCAACTTGGGCTTCTGTTTTAGTTTTGGCCGGACTAGAGCAAAAATTTGCAAAAACATTTTGACCGTCAATTTCAACAGTACAATTATGAAAAGAATTTAAATTATGACTATTTACAAAGTCACAAACCAACTGTATGCGAGGATTAATCGCTTTGTAAAATAACAAATTATCAATAGTGTCTATAATCATATAATTAAAACATTTACATTAATATTATTAATAATTGGTCATAGATTCAATCCGACCATTTCGATAGATACCCTTTTTTATTACTTTTCCATTTTTATCTTTCTCAACAAATTCACCATCTCTTACATCATTAACATAAGTTCCTTCAAAACGAATCCCTTCACTATTTACTTCAATTGCTTCACCGTTTTTAAGACCATTTTTAAACGTACCCTTAAATCTAGCACCATCATGCATTGTTATAACACCATTACCATTCATAAGACCGTTTTGCCAATCACCATCATATTTATCACCCTCAGAGGATATATAAATACCTCTACCGTTATATTTGTCATCATTCCACATACCTTCATATCTTGAGCCGTCTGGCCATGAATAAATACCTCGTCCCGACATTTTACCATTTCTAAATTCGCCAACATATTTTCTGCGATCTGCATATGTAAATATTCCTTGCCCATGTCTTTCACCATTCAAATACCCTCCCTCATACCTATCTCCATTTGCAAAAGTATAAATTCCCTGACCATTTGTCATGTCATTCCTCCAATCTCCACTATATTGGTCACCATTTGAATAGTAATATGTTCCCTTACCTTGACGTTTGTCATCAACCCATGCACCATCGTATCTGTTTCCGTCATTCCAATTAATAATTCCATGGCCATTTTTTCTGTCGTTTTTCCATTCACCTTCGTATATAGCACCATTTGACCATATATATTTTCCACTTCCAGAACGTACATCTCTTTCCCAATTGCCAATATACATGTCTCCATTATAATAGTACATTGTACCTTGGCCATGTTGGTAATCTATATACCATAACCCAACATATTTATTATTATTAGCAAAATAATATGTACCTTGGCCATTTTGATGATCATTTGTCCAATTGCCCTCATATCGCTCTCCGTCTGTAAATGTATATATACCAAAACCATCTCTTTTACCTTTAACATATTCTCCTTCATAAACATCATTTGTTGGAAATATGGTTTTCCCTTTGCCATACGGTTTGCCATTTACTAATTCACCATAATAAACTGATTTGTCGCGGAAGGTATAATGTCCGACAGTTTTTCTTTGTGCATATGAATTGTTGAAAATAAAAGATACAATAAACAATGCGAATAATAACTTAAAAGACTTTTTCATTATAGAATAATGTTTAACTTGGTTTATGATACAAAAATATAAAAAAAAAAGAAAATGACAAAATTGATTAAGTTTTATTAAGTATATATAAGTTGTAATGCCTATTTTTAACAATAACATTTTCTTTAATACGAATGAACTAACTTGAATATATGATTATAACCGACTTATAAACTGTGTAATAAAAACTAAATTCATTATCGCAGGATTCCACTAATTACCTTACTTGGCTTATTAAACGGTTAAAATAAATAATATGCTTAAATTATATATAAAAAAACAACCCTTGACTAGGTCGTGGGTTGTTATAAAAATAAAAAAAATATTTCTTATTTCAGCGAATAAGTGAATGGGTCTTTCTCATCACCAGTTTCAGTTACTACCAATTTATCTTCACGAAGAAGCCATCCAATACCAAGATTAAAATCTTTCTCTGTTAGTTTTGTTGTTTTCTTAATTTGTTTAAAAGTTAAACCTGTTTGGGCAACATCGATAGCGTTCCATATAAGTCCAGCAATGTTTCCTGCTTTTTCCTGCAACATAATTTATAAATTAATTTGTTAAACAATTTCCCCCTTTGAGGGATTTACCTTAAAAAGTTTTGCAAATTTAGAAATTATAATATAATTGAAAAAATTTATATTTAAAAAAAAAACAAATTGCTATTTTAAGTAAAAAAAATTAACTATAATTAACAAATATGACACATAATTGTGTGCGCACACACCAAAATAAACAAATTATAAAGCAGATGAAATATACATTTGCATCATAGAAATAGCCTTGTCATTATGACCACCATTGGGTATAATAATATCAGCATATTGTTTTGTTGGTTCAATAAACTCATCATGCATTGGTTTTAAAACATTTCTATACTTGTCAACAAGCATTTCTAAAGGATGGCCTCTTTCGACAATATCTCTTTGAATCACTCTAAGTAGCCTTTCGTCAGGACCAGCATCAACAAATATTTTTAGATCCATTAAATCTCTTAATTTTTTATCATATAATGCCATTATTCCTTCAATAATAATAACGTCTTTAGGCTTTACAAGTATTGTTTCTGTTAGGCGAGTACATGTTATATATGAATATGTTGGCTGTTCTATTGAGCATCCATTTCTCAAATCATTGATTTGTTGAGCCAATAACGGCCACTCAAAAGCATCCGGATGGTCAAAATTCGTTCTTTTCCTAACTTCTAAAGGTAAATGAGATTGGTCTTTGTAATATGAATCTTGAGGTATTACAGCTACGCTATCATCAGGAAGACTCTCAACAATTTTTCTAACAACCGTGGTTTTACCTGAACCGGTTCCGCCACCAATTCCAATTATTAACATAATTATATTCTTTAATTTAATATACAAATATACAAATAATTTTTTATATATAAATCTTAAATTATATTTTTTATTAATCTTTCCTTTTTTTTAGTTTGAATATTAGTAAAAAAATTCTTAACTTTGCTTTAATTTAAAAATAATAAAATGAAACCAATTCACGCACACTTAAATGTGGTTCTTTTAATTGTATTATCTTTTTTTTACTTTTCATGTGGACAGGAAGATGACATAGAATCTATTTTTTTTGATAAAATTTGGTACATTTCTAGTTTAACTATTAATGGTGTTCCCATAAAAGGTGATGAAATTAAAGAATTATATTTAAACAAAGAATCATATTATATATTTTTTTATTCAAATTATTCTTTTTCTGGTGTATTATCTAAAAATACTGCAATTTCCGGAACATGTCAAATCAATGGTAAAAAACACATAATTCACATTATGTTTGATGATAATCTTATTGCATCAACAACATTTAATAATTCAATTTATAACATTCTTAAGAATTCTTCCTATTATTCTGGCGACACGAATAATATAACAATTTATCAAAACAAATCTAATTTTATTAACTTTACAAATAAGAAATAATATATTTTAATGGACAAACAGAATATGTTAGACTTGCGATATTTACGCATGGCTCGTATATGGTCAGAAAATTCTTATTGTTTAAGAAGAAAGGTTGGAGCACTAATTGTAAAAGAAAAAATGATTATTTCAGATGGATATAATGGTACACCTAGTGGATTCGAAAACATATGTGAAGATGACGAAAATAAAACAAAACCTTATGTTCTACATGCTGAAGCAAATGCAATTACAAAAATTGCTCGTTCTAGCAATTCCAGTGATGGTTCCACTTTATATGTAACCGACTCACCTTGTTTGGAGTGTGCAAAGCTTATTATACAAGCGGGTATTAAGCGTGTAGTCTATTCTAAAAAATATCGTTTAGAAGATGGTATTAAACTGCTGGAAAAAGCAGGTATAACTGTAGTCCATATTTTAATAAATTAATTTATTCTATAATATCTATTAATCAATATTATGTGATGAGTAAGATTTCAAAGGATAATAAACCATATAACAACCCTATAATCCCAATAATAATAGTTATTAGTATCATTGTGGGAATTATTGTTGGGATTTTTTTTGCCGGTAGATTTTCTTCAAACAGATTAAATATAATCAACTCAACTTCTAGCAAATTAACTGATTTGTTGTATATCATCGACGATCAATATGTGGACACAATCAACATTCAGGAAATTGTTGAAGACGCCATTCCTGGTATATTAAAAGAATTAGACCCTCATTCATCTTATATTACTGCAAAAGATGCAAAAACAGCCAATGACGACCTTAATGGTTCGTTTTCTGGTGTTGGTATTCAGTTTACAATACAAAATGATACGGTTTATATAACTAATATAATAAAAGATGGTCCTTCCGAAAAAGTCGGTTTGTTGGCAGGAGACAGAATTATTGAAATAGATGGTAAGTCATATGTGGGTGATTCTGTAACAAACGAAGAAACAATGCATAGATTGAAAGGAGAAAAAAACACAACTGTGAAATTAGGGGTTTTGCGTAGAGGAGAAAAGAAAGAATTTGTAGTAACACGTGATGATATAATAGTCAAAAGTGTTGAAGCTGCATATATGTTAACAAAAGAATTGGGGTATATTTTGGTTAGGAACTTTGGTTCTACTACTTACATGGAATTTTTAGCCGCATTACAAGACCTAAAATCTCAAAACGCAAAAGGTCTGGTTATTGATTTACGAAATAATGGAGGTGGATATATGCAAACTGCTATTCAAATGGTTGATGAATTTCTTCCCGCCAACAGATTGATTGTATTTACCAAAGGACGCTGCTCGCCTAAACAAGAATATAAAAGTACTGGTAGAGGATATTTTCAAACAATTCCTCTTATTGTTTTAACAAACGAATACACAGCAAGCGCCTCTGAAATTTTTTCAGGAGCTATTCAAGACAATGACCGGGGAGTCATTGTTGGAAGAAGAACTTTCGGCAAAGGGCTTGTACAACAGCCAATTGGTTTTAATGATGGCTCTATTGTTAATCTAACTATAGCCCGTTATTATACCCCAAGTGGACGTTGTATTCAAAAGCCATATATTAAAGGGCAAACAGATAGTTATGAACTTGATTTGTTCACTCGTTATAGTCATGGAGAATTTTTTAATGAGGATTCAATTAAACAAGTCGGTGAGAAGTATAAAACATCACTTGGACGAATTGTATATGGGGGAGGTGGAATTATGCCTGATTATTTTGTGGCAGAAGATACTACTGAAATAACTCAATATTATAAGGAATTACTATCAAAAAGAATTATTAACGAATTCTGCTTTGAATATACTGATAATAACCGTCAAATATTAAAAAAATACACAAACTATCAGTCTTTGTTAAAACATTTACAAAGTCAACACTTGCTGGAAAATTGTGCTAGATTTGCTGATAGCAAAGGGATTACACGTCGTAATAACATGATTTTACAAAGTCGTCGTCTTTTTGAACGTGCTATATATGGTAATATTATTTATAACATTTTGGATGTAGATTCATATATGCAATACATGAATTCTGACGATGAGAATATCCTAAAAGCTATAGAAATATATAATGCTCATGCAACATTCCCCCACTCTAACTAATTATATTAAAGAATTTTATTGGACCTTTTTGACAAAGACATAATTAGAAAACAAATTAAATTCATTAAGTCTATGGTTGGCAAAACGTATGTTTATCAAGAAAGCCAATCTACGATAAAAGTATTAGAGTCTGATGAAGATTTCATTAATTCAAATACTATTTTGTTATATTATTCATTACCTGATGAAATTCAGACTATTGATTTAATTAATAAATACAAAAACAAGAAAAGAATTCTTTTACCGTCTGTGAATGGTAACGAATTATCATTACACGAGTATTCCATATATTCAAAATTGTCTCTTGGCAAATATGGTATTATGGAATCATGCGAACTTGAATTTGTAAATTACTCAGAAATTGACTTGGCTGTTATTCCTGGCATTGCTTTTGACAAATCATTTAATAGACTTGGCCGCGGAAAAGGTTACTATGACCGTTTGTTGCCCAAACTAAATTGTAAAATAATAGGGATTTGTTTTGATTTTCAATTCATAGACCATATTCCGGCAGAATATCATGATTTTAAAATGAACAAAATAATTCATGGGACTACTATTTATAATAACACATAATATTTAATAACTATTTTATTAATTATAACATGTTAAATAATAAAATTGTAAAGTCGAGTTTGCAATTTCAGTTTTTTTCTTTATATTTGCAAAAAATAAATAAATATGTCTTTGGGTCATCTGTTTCATTTTAATCAAAAATTCTAAATGATTATTGGATGTTTTTATGGAATCATTTTTCAGAACACACAAATATTTGGTTAATCACCTGCAATCATCTGTTAGAAGATACTTAATGGATGAAATAAATTGGAGTGACAGAATGATTGGAATTAAAGGAGCACGAGGTGTTGGAAAAACCACTTTTCTGCTTCAGATAGCAAAAGATTTGTTTAATACCTCAGACAATTCCTGTCTATATATAAATACCAATAATTTTTATGTTCAAAATGTTGGAATTGCATCGTTTGCCGGTGAATTTTATCACAATGGGGGGAAAGTACTTCTTATTGACCAAGTTTTTAAACAGCCAGATTGGAGTCATCAACTTCGTTTGTGTTATGACAAATATCCAGGTTTGAAGATTATATTTACTGGATCCCCGGTAATGCGCTTAAAAAGCGAAAATCCCGAATTAAACGGTATTGTTAAATCATATAATTTGAGAGGGTTTTCTTTTAGAGAGTTTTTAAACATAAAAACCGGTCTAACCATACCATCCTTTTCACTTGATCAAATCATTAATAACCATAACGAGATATCAAAAAAAATACTAGATTTTGTAAATCCTAAAGAATTATTTCCAGAATATCTTCATCATGGCTTTTATCCATTTTTTTTGGAAAAAATGAATTATTCCGAGAATCTACTTAAAACAATGAATATGATGATAGAGGTTGATATATTAATTATCAAACAAATTGAATTAAAATATCTCCCCAAAATAAAAAAATTATTCTATTTGCTTACAATGAGTGGTAATTCAGCTCCCAATATTAGCCATTTAGCTCAAGAATTAGGAATGAGTCGTGCAACAGTTATGCATTATATCAAATATCTAATGGAGGCTAGATTAGTTAATATGATTTATGCTAAAGATGATGAATTTCCAAAGAAACCGGCAAGGGTGTTGCTACATAATTCAAATTTAATTTATAGTTTTTATCCCAAACGCTTTGATGATCACGATGTCCAAGAAACATTCTTTTGTAACACATTGTGGAAAGATCATATAATTAATAAAACCGGCAATTCCGGAGCATTTTTAATTGATAAAACTCATGAATTCAAAATTGTTGAACATGCTACAAAATTGAAAAGTAAATCCAAAACCTTATTTGCGGTCAATCGTTGTGACATAGGCGAGGGAAATCAAATTCCTTTATGGCTTTTTGGGTTTTTATATTAACTTTTGGACAGGACGAATATTCACACTTAAATATTAATTTATTAACTTTTAAACAAATGGGTAAAGAAAAAAAATTCATGACATGTGATGGAAATCAAGCAGCCGCTCATGTGGCATATATGTTTTCCGAAGTTGCTGCAATTTATCCAATAACTCCATCTTCTCCAATGGCTGAGCATGTGGATGAATGGTCTGTTGCAGGTCGTAAGAACTTATTTGGTGACACTGTTTTAGTTCAAGAGATGCAATCAGAAGCAGGTGCAGCAGGTGCGGTTCATGGCTCGCTTCAAGCCGGTGCTTTAACGACAACATTTACCGCTTCACAGGGATTATTACTTATGATTCCTAATATGTATAAAATTGCTGCCGAATTATTACCTAGTGTATTTCATGTATCAGCTCGAACAATTGCGTCTCATTCGCTTTGTATTTTTGGCGATCATAGTGATGTAATGGCATGTAGACAAACGGGGTTTGCAATGTTAGCTGAAGGTTCTGTTCAGGAGGTTATGGATTTGTCAGCTGTAGCACATTTATCAGCTCTTAAGAGCCGTGTTCCATTTATTAATTTTTTTGATGGATTTAGAACATCTCATGAGTATCAGAAAGTTGAAGAAATTGACCAGGAAGATTTGCGCCCATTATTAGATCAGAGTGCTCTCGCAGAATTCCGCTCTCGTGCACTATCTCCAGAACATCCGCAAGCAAAAGGAATGGCTGAAAATCCCGAAACATTCTTTGCGCATCGTGAAAGTTGCAATTCTTATTATGAGGCGGTTCCAGGAATTGTTGAAGAATATATGAACAAGATTTCTAAAATTACTGGTAGAAAATATGAATTGTTCTCATACTATGGCGCAGAAGATGCTGAACAAATAATAATATTAATGGGGTCTGCAACCGAAGCCGCAAGAGAAGCCATTGATTATGCAAATGCTAATGGATGTAAATATGGAATGGTCAGCGTACATTTATATCGCCCATTCTCTGTTAAACATTTGCTAGCAGCGGTTCCAAAAACAACAAAACGTATAGCTGTTTTAGATCGGACCAAGGAACCTGGAGCTAGTGGGGAACCATTGTTGCTAGATGTTAAAGATGCATTTTACGGAAAGGAAAATGCTCCTATAATTGTAGGTGGTCGTTACGGTTTGGGTTCATATGATGTTACACCAACTATGATTCTTAGTGTATATGACAATCTTAAGCTTCCAAAACCAAAAGATCGTTTTACAGTCGGTATAGTTGACGATGTAACATTTACATCACTTCCAATGGAAGAGGAAAAAGCATTAGGTGGAGAAGGTATTTTCGAGGCAAAATTTTTTGGCCTTGGTGCTGATGGTACTGTTGGTGCAAATAAAAATTCGGTTAAGATTATTGGTGAAAATACAAATAAGTATTGTCAAGCTTATTTTTCTTATGATTCTAAGAAGTCTGGGGGATTTACATGTTCTCATTTGCGTTTTGGTGATAACCCAATTCGTTCAACGTATCAAATAAAAACACCAAATTTTGTTGCATGCCATGTTCAGGCATACTTGAGAATGTATGATGTTACTCGTGGATTGCGAGAAAACGGGACATTCCTTTTAAATACAATATGGGACGCTGATGATTTGGCAAATAATCTACCCAATAATATTAAACGATATTTTGCTGAAAAACACATTACGGTTTACTATATTAATGCAACAAAAATTGCTCAAGAAATTGGACTCGGCAATAGGACAAATACAATACTTCAGTCTGCATTTTTCCGCATCACTAATGTAATACCTGTTGATTTGGCTGTAGAGCAAATGAAGAAATTTATAGTTAAGTCTTATGGTAAAAAAGGTGAAGATGTTGTAAACATGAATTATGCTGCTGTAGATCGTGGCGGTGAATATAAAGAATTATATGTGGATCCAACATGGAGTGATTTACCTAATGATCCTATTTTAGATAACAATGACCCTGATTTTATTAACAAAATTGTTCGTCCAATTAATGCGCAGAACGGAGATCTATTACCAGTTTCTTCATATGTTGGATATGAAGACGGTGCATGGGAACAAGGAACTGCTGCATACGAAAAACGAGGTGTAGCTGCATTTGTACCAACATGGATATCAGAGAATTGTATTCAATGTAACAAGTGTGCATTTGTTTGTCCTCATGCAGCAATTCGTCCATTTGTTATGGATGAAAATGAGTCAAAAGGCCTTGATGCAAATAGCCTTGAAATAAAAGCTCCGGCCGCTTTGAAAGGAATGAAAATGAGGATGCAGGTAAGTGTAATGGATTGTTTGGGTTGTGGAAATTGCGTTGACGTTTGTCCTGGTAATCCTAAGGTTGGAGGGAAAGCCTTGCAAATGGTTCCACTTGAAGGAGAACTTAAAGAAGCCGAGAATTGGGATTATTGTATTAAAAATGTTAAGTCAAAACAAGACCTAATAGACATAAAAGCTAATCCACGAGTATCCCAATTCGCAACACCATTGTTTGAATTCTCTGGTGCATGTTCTGGATGTGGTGAAACGCCATATGTGAAATTAATTTCGCAATTGTTTGGCGACCGCGAAATGGTTGCTAATGCTACAGGATGTACCTCTATTTATTCAGGGTCAATTCCGTCTACTCCATATACCAAAAACGCAAAGGGACAAGGACCTGCATGGTCTAATTCTTTGTTTGAAGATTTTTGTGAATATGGTTTAGGAATGGAAATAGCAAATAAAAAAATTAGAAACCGAATAGTTGCTCTTTTAAAAGAAGCCACTTCTAACAGCGAATGTTCTGATGAATTTAAATCTGCTGCATTTGAATGGATTGAAGGAAAAGATAATGCTGATTCTTCAAAAGTCGCTTCGGCTAAGCTAATTCCATTTATAGAGAATGGACGAAAATCCGGGTGCGAAATATGCAAACAATTAAGTGAATTATCACAATATCTTGTTAAGCGAAGCCAATGGATAATTGGCGGAGATGGTGCATCGTATGATATAGGATATGGTGGACTTGACCATGTGGTTGCTTCAGGAGAAGATGTTAATATTCTAGTGCTCGATACAGAAGTATATTCTAATACAGGTGGTCAATCCTCTAAGGCAACCCCAATCGGTGCAATTGCTCAATTTGCTGCAGGTGGAAAACGAATCCAGAAAAAAGATTTAGGTTTGATGCAAGCTACTTATGGATATGTTTATGTTGCTCAAGTTGCTATGGGTGCTGATAATGCTCAATGTTTGAAAGCTATTAGAGAAGCTGAATCTTATCATGGTCCATCTATTGTAATTGCATATGCTCCTTGTATTAATCACGGATTAAAAGCCAAAGGCGGTATGGGCAAAAGTCAAGCGGAAGAAGCTAAAGCTGTTGCTTGTGGTTATTGGCATTTATGGCGATATGACCCTCGTCTGGAATCACAAGGAAAGAATCCGTTCCAGCTCGACTCTAAAGAGCCGAATTGGGATGATTTCCAAATGTTTTTGGAGGGGGAAGTGAGATATTTGTCCTTAAAGAAAGTAAAGCCAGATGAAGCGCAAGAATTATTTGATGCAGCAAAAGCCGCTGCCCAAAAACGTTATAATACTTATGTTAGATTGAGTAAAATAGAATATTAAACAAATACATTAAAAAGAAAGTGTATCAGATTGATACACTTTCTTTTATGGTATATAATCATGAAATATATATTTGTATTGGCCATTATCGTATCCATTACAAGTTGTGATGGAAAAAAGAATAAAAGAAATTGGACTAATGAAGACGAGTTTGGTTCTTCTGAATTATCAATTTCAGATGATTCTAACAACAATCATATTCCTATCTCCAAATATGAAACCACTAATTTAGAGGAGATTGAAAACAATTTAAAAAACATGGAAATTGATATATCTAAAATCAATTCTCCTGATAAACTTATGGAATGTAAGCAGAATTACGAATTATATTTATCACATACATTAAAATCTATATCCCAAACGTCAGAAACCAATAACACAACTATTGTTCAACAACATTTCACCAAAGTAAAACAAGCTCTAGAAAATAAAATAAAAGATTATTCACTTCCAGCAAATGGAATAATACAGAACATTAATATACAAATACAACGTATAGAGAATTGTTCTTCAAAAGATGAACTTTTAGACATTTTGGATTCTCATTATTCATTTTTTAAGAATTTGTCTAAAATCCATTTAATTGTAGAAGAACAGAATCGACAATCGGAAGTTCAAGAATTAGCATCCCAATTAAACATTGCATTTAAAGAAAAAATAGAAAAATATGACGTTGATTTCAAATAAACATATAATTATTACAAAACCATCTAATATTTGAAATTAACACACTCATTCATTGCTTGAGGAATATAATCAACTAGATCAGAAGCCATTAAAGTGTTTTGACAAAGCCCTTTAAGAGCCAAGTCGCCAGACAATCCATGCAGAAACACCCCTGCAATGGTTGCTTCAACATTATTATACCCTTGAGATATTAACGATAAAATCATTCCTGTTAAAACATCGCCACTTCCCGCAGTAGCCATAGCGGGGTTTCCTGTAGAATTCACAAATACATTTCCATTAGGGGTTACTATTTTACTATAAGCCCCCTTTAATACTATTATTATATTCAACCTTTTAGCCGCGTCTATTGCTTTCATAAGCATATTATATTCAGATTCTACTGTTCCGAACAATCTTTCGAATTCACGTTTATGGGGGGTGATAATAGAATTAGATGGTATTAATTTATAAAAATCATAATTATTTGCAATTATATTTAATGCATCAGCATCAATAATTAAAGGCTTATTGATTTTTTGTAATAGTTCTTTAATATATTCAGATATTGTTTTATCAAATCCAATTCCCGGACCAATTGCTATAGCAGAATATTGGTTAATTTCCATTCTGTTTAATGATACTCTTGATTTAAAAATGGCTTCTGGAATCCCGACTTGAATAATTCTCCTGTTCTCAGCAGATGAGTTAACGGTGAGCTTGCCAATACCTGATTTTATGGCTCCTTTTGCTGACAGCAGAGCTGCACCAGCCATGTTTTTAGAACCAGCAACTAAAAGTCCGTGACCAAAACAACCCTTATGATCGAATTTGCCTCGTTGTTTAAGTAAACAAATAATGTTGTCAATATTAACATACTCTATTTTTGTAGCTACATCCGTTGCTTCTGTTAACCCGATGTCAATAATATCCCATTCACCGACATATTTATAACTTTCAGCATAGAAAAAAGACATTTTAGGATATTGAAAAGTAAAAGTATAATCTGCTTCAATAATATTGGTATCAATTTTACTATTCCAAATTCCATTGTTAACATTCAACCCGGAAGGAACATCTATAGAGAATTTTTTATTATTTAGAGTATTAATAAAATCTATTAATTGAGCATACTTGCCTTCTAAAGGCCGATTTAAGCCAATACCAAAAAGTCCGTCAATTATTATGTCATTTTCATTAACATTTGGTGCAATATAAAAATTATCAACAAGGGTAATTGAAACGTTGTACATACTGTTTAGTTTAAATAAATTTGATTTACAATCAGGCGATAAAATGTGACCGAATTTATATAAATAAACACAAACACGAATGTTCAAAGTTGATATAATAATGCGTGCTATAGCCAATGCATCACCTCCATTATTTCCAGGGCCAGCTAGTATTATTATTTTGTTAACTTTGGACACAAATGGAATTAATTTCAACACATATTGTTGTGCAGCCCTTTCCATTAAATCTAATGAAGATATATTTGACTGATTAATATAAGTGTTTTCTATATGTTTTATTTGTTCTGAATCAAATATACGCATAATGACTGTTTTTTATAATCTAATACAAATTTACACAAAATATTTTATAATCAAATTTAATAATTATTTTTAACAATTAATATATTTCATATAATATTCAACGAAAATTCAAATAAATAGAAATAATTTTATTAATTGTTAATCTAAATTGAAAAAAAAATGATATTATTTAAAAAAAAATCATTAAATTCGCATTTAAAAATATATACTTATAAATATGGACACAATAAAGATTTTAGACAGGACATTTCATTTATCTATTCCACATGAAACTATTCAAGAAAAAGTAAAAGAAGTTGCTAATCGATTGAATAATGATTTTGAAGGGAAAAATCCCGCTATGGTATGCATTTTAAATGGTGCGTATATGTTTGCTGCTGATTTGTCTCGTCATTTAACTTTTCAGCCAGAAATAATTTTTGCACGATTTTCATCATATGAAGGCATGGACACAACTGGTAAGGTACGAGAACTTATGGGAGTTACTGTAAATCTACATGGCCGTGATGTAATAATTGTTGAAGATATTGTAGATACAGGTTTAACTATGCATAATGTTCTTCCTCAATTTTTTGCCAAAGGTGCTAAATCTGTTAAAATTTGTTCTTTTTTACAAAAGCCCGAAAAACTTCAAGTTGATTTAAAGGTTGATTATGTTGCCATAGAAATCCCCAATGAATTTATTGTTGGCTACGGATTAGATTATAATGGTATGGGGCGTAACTATAAAGATATATATACAGTTGTTGATGACAATAATTCAAAATTTAACCACATGAAAAATATTATTATTTTTGGTGCTCCCGGTTCTGGCAAAGGAACATATAGTGATGAAATTAGAGAAAAATATGGAATGAATCATATTTCAACAGGTGATGTACTTAGAAATGAAATCAATAAAGGTTCTGAGTTAGGAGTAATTGCTAAAAACTATATAGATGAAGGGCAATTAATTCCTGATAGTTTAATGATAGACATTCTTGCAAATAAATATGATTCATTAGACTCGTCCAAAGGTGTTATTTTTGATGGATTTCCTCGTACTATAGCCCAGGCCGAAGCACTTAAAGCCATGCTTAATAAACGTGGGCATGAAATGGGTATAATGATAGAATTAATAGTTGATGAAGACACTCTTATGGCTCGTTTGCTTAAAAGAGCGAAAGAACAAGGTCGAGCCGATGACAATGAAGAGACTATTAGAAAGCGTTTTAGTGTTTATCATGATCAAACAGAACCTTTGTCTGATTGGTTTGAAAAGGAGGGTATTCGCCACACATTCACCTGGAAGGGCTCAAAAGACGTTATGTTAAATGAAATTTTCCATACTATAGAAGAACAAAACAATTAGAGTATTGTATTAAAGGCAATATACACACGTATTAAATAATTATTTTATATTAAACATATGCCTGAATCAAATTTTATAGATTATGTTAAGATTTTATGCCGTTCGGGCAAAGGAGGAAGTGGTTCTACTCACATGCATAGGGCAAAATATGTTCCCAAGGGGGGGCCAGATGGTGGAAATGGCGGGCGAGGCGGTCATATTATATTACGTGGTAACAGAAACTATTGGACTCTATTGCATTTAAGATACGACCGCCATATATTTGCTGAACATGGTTCTAACGGTTCTAAGAACAAATCAACTGGGAAGCAAGGGGCTGATGCATATATTGAAGTTCCGTGCGGAACTGTTGTTTATAATGCAGATACAGGTGAATATATATGTGATATCACAGAACACGGTCAAGAAGTCATATTATTACGAGGGGGCCGTGGCGGATTAGGAAATTTTAATTTTGCCACGCCAACCAACCAAGCTCCACGATATGCACAACCCGGTGAACCTATGATGGAAATGTCCGTCATTTTAGAGTTGAAACTATTAGCGGATGTTGGTTTAGTTGGATTCCCTAATGCTGGTAAATCCACACTAGTCTCCTCTCTATCGTCTGCAAAACCTAAAATTGCAAATTATCCTTTTACCACATTAGAGCCCACTTTAGGTATTGTTCAATACCGTGATAACAAATCGTTTGTTATAGCAGATATACCTGGTATAATTGAAGGCGCAAGCGAAGGGAAAGGGTTAGGTCTTCGATTTTTGAGACATATTGAACGTAATTCAATATTGCTATTTATGATACCTTGTGACAGTGATAACATTAAAAAAGAATATGAAATATTAATTAATGAAATCTCATCATTCAATAATGTTTTATTAAATAAAGGACGTGTTCTAGCTATCACAAAGTCAGATTTGCTCGATGAAGAATTAAGATGTTTACTAAAGGCTGAACTCCCCAAGGATATTCCAACGGTTTTTATTTCAAGTATAACAGGATTGGGGTTAGATATATTAAAAGACATTTTATGGACGGAGATGAATAGAGAAAGCAATAAGATTGCAACTATACAAATGTGCGACTCAATTGTTCATAAATCAAAACAAATGGATTACACACCGCATGAAATTGAAATGGACAAGATTGATAAAATAGAATGGGTTGATGAAATTGAGGATGTTGATGATTAATCGTTGATACAATTAAACATTTATTTATAATTTTGGACTTACTTAAATATAATATATCCAACAAAGTTTTTGCCTTTTCGACTCGACGAAAAGGGGGATATAGTAGCAATAATTATTCTTCTTTTAATGCAACTGATTATTGTGGTGACACTCTTGAAAATGTAAACAAAAATAAATACCTATTGGCTTCTTATCTGAATATTTCTATAGACAGATTAATAATTCCACACCAAACACATAATACAAATATACTTAATATTGATGAAACATTTATAAAAGCATCTGATAATGAACGTAAATTATTACTATACGATAAGGATGCGTTAATTACACCAATGCCAGGATATTGTTTATGTGTATCCACTGCAGATTGTGTCCCTGTAATTATATATGATCAAGTTCATCATGTTGCCGCATGTATTCATTCTGGTTGGCGTGGAACTGTTAATAATATTTGCCAAAAAACAATAATATCAATGTCCAGTATATATAATACAAATCCTTTTGATTGTATTGCGATTCTTGGTCCTGGGATTTCTAAAAAAAATTTCGAGGTTGGTGATGAAGTGTATAATATTTTTTATGATAATGGATTTGATATGGACATAGTATCATATAGAAATAATAAATGGCATATTGATTTATTTAAATGCATATATAATCAACTTACGAATATTGGATTTAAAGGAAATAATATTCATAATATAGGAATTTGTACTTATGATAATTCTTCTGTTTTTTTTTCTGCAAGGAAAATGGGAATTAATTCAGGAAGAATTTTGACCGGTATATTATTAAAATCACAACTATAATATTAATAACTAAAAAATCTATAATTATGCTGAAACATATTCGTTGCGTTATAAGTATTATTATTGCAACAACCATTATCCTTATCGCTTCCTGTAAAGAAGACAATCCCCCAAGTAGTGCCCAACCACCTGTTTTCAAAAAAATTATTTTAAACCCATCAGAAGTTGAATCGGAAAGAACAATTGTTGCTACAGTTGAGTATGATTATCCTGGTAAAGATATTTTTAAAAGCACTTACCAATTGAAAATTGTAGAAGTAGGAGACTACAACAATAACTACTTATATGAATGGACAGAGGTTAACCCTGTAAAATCCAATCCAACATATACATTTAAAGCTCCATCTAAAATCGGACAATATAATGTGA
>Ga0247609_10000462_pt1 | contig 56720 bp, 44 predicted proteins | sample 172DNAGHGlowgp2_FD_193487 | JGI IMG/M metagenome (GOLD analysis project Ga0247609, IMG submission 193487) | Sheep rumen microbial communities from Palmerston North, Manawatu-Wanganui, New Zealand - 1728 DNA GHGlow gp2 | ecosystem: Host-associated > Mammals > Digestive system > Stomach > Rumen ... | reverse complement strand
ATTTTTCAAAAAAAGTATTGCAAAACAAAAAAACTTATAATATAATCTCTTATGTTCGCGCGATTAGCTCAGTTGGTAGAGCACCTGACTCTTAATCAGGGTGTCCAGGGTTCGAGCCCCTGATCGCGCACTAAGTACTAATTTTGTGGACACAGGAGCCATGGGGTTGGTGCTTTTTCTTTTTTACGGAGAATTTTCGGAGGGGTAATTATGACAAGAAAAGAACAGGCAATGGAATATTTTAAAGAAGGTTACAACTGCGCACAGGCAGTCGTACTTGCTTTCGCGGATCTTACCGATTTGGATAAGTCCACTCTTTTAAGACTCTCTTCGTCGTTCGGCGGCGGATTCGGTAGAATGAGGGAAATATGCGGAAGCGTCAGCGGCATGGGAATCATACTCGGCATTCTTTACGGTGTCGATGATTCGTCGCAAAAAGAAGACAAAGCCGCACATTATGCAAGAATTCAGGAAGTGGCAAAGAAGTTCGAAGAAAAGAACGGCTCAATCGTCTGCAGAGAACTATTAGGTCTTGCACAGAAGCACGACAATCCCACACCCGAAGAGCGAACAGAGAGCTATTACAAAAAGCGTCCCTGTGTCGAGCTCGTGGGAGATTCGGCGGAGATACTTGATGAGTATATCAGTGCACATCCTTACAAATAAAAACGGAGTCAGGCACCCTTCTGGAGCCAGACACCGACTGATATAAAAATGGAGTCAGGCACCCTTCTGGAGCCAGACACCGGCTGATATAAAAATGGAGTCAGGCACCCTTCGGGAGCCGGACTCCGTTTTTTTAAAATACAAACTGAAATACGCAGAATGCCGCGTATAAAAGAAGCAGAATAATACCCTGCCATCTATATAACTTACCTTTGATAAGCGCAGGCAAAGTTAAGAAAAGCATTACGAAAATCATTAAGGGTATTTCCACAACAAGCGATGAATTAAGTCCCGTGCTTAAAAACTGTTTTTCGCTCGGTACTTCAAAAGGCTTGATGGTAATAGCCAGGCCGCTTACCAGTACGAGATTGAAAAGATTCGCACCGATGATGTTGCCAAGCGAGAGTGAACCATGGCCTTTGATAAGTGATGTGATTGCGGTTACAAGTTCGGGAAGCGATGTTCCGAGTGCAACCACCGTAAGCGCTATAACCGAATCGGGAACGCCGATTTTCTTGGCTATAATCGTTCCGTTATCTACAAGAAGAGTTGCTCCGAATGCAATGATTGCAGCGCCGAGTACAAGCAGTATGATTGCCATAAATACCGGCATATCTTTTTCTTTTTCCTCTTCGGGATTTTCATCCGGCTTGCCCTTTTGTTTAAGTGCCGTCAGAACGGTGATTACCATATAAACCACGAACATGCATAAAAGAACAATACCTGTGGTTCTGGTAAAATTGCCCGTCACATATGCGGTGAATGTATAAAATCCTGCTGCCGTAAAGAAGAAAAGCACGGGTACAATCAGCGATTTTCTGTCTGCCTTGGCAGGTTTTACAGCCAGTGTAATGGCTGCGATTAAAGAAACATTACAGATGATGGAACCGATTGCGTTTCCGTAAGAGATTGCACCGTTTCCTTTGGCTGCCGCCTGTGCGGAAACCATTACCTCAGGGAGCGTGGTACCAATGGAAACAACGGTTGCGCCGATAAGAATCTCGGGAACTTTAAACTTTTCCGCTATCGCGCTCGCGCCGTCGACGAACCAGTCGCCTCCTTTTATGAGGAGGAATAATCCCACGGCGAAAAGAATAAGTGCCGGGAGAAGTGCGGTAATGTCCGCCTTATTGTTGTATATAAAGCATCCGAGACCGCCCACAAACAGTATAATTGCAAAAATCAGATTGCCGTATTTTTTCATTTTTTTATCCTTTCAAAAAGGTTTCATATCAAATCAATGGTAGTCTATCAGTTTTTCAAATACAGGTCAATATATGGTAATTGATTCATTATTTTATCCGTATATTAATTATTTCTATAATATTTCGATTCTTATACTGCTCTTATTATTCTAAGAAATATTTACGTTTTTTCTCTTCCGAGAGTTCTGAATTCAGGAATATAGCATGTGCATCTTGTATTAATTCTTCACAATCCTTGTAATAAAATTTTATATGTTGATTAGCATAGCATTTAACAAATATTTCTTTACTCTTTGGAATAAATGCATAACCGCCATTAATATTCGCCAAAAGTCCGTAGTCTTCGCTGCTTACAAGAAAAATAGCCGAATCATATTAATAGTTATGCCGATGCTCCTATATAATTTTATATTTATATTAGCAAAAATATGCGGATAAATCACCCCTATATATTTATCGAAACACGTCAATATGATATAATTATTTATATTTTTTATTTGATTGAAAATGAATATTTCTAGGTTCAATTATTTATAGCAATTTGTGATGCAATTAGAATTTTAAGTTGAATCGTAACTTTATTTATACACCTTAAATTTCTTTTATTTTTTCGCTCCCTTTATATGTATTTCATTATCTAAAAATGACAATTGCCGAAGTATTTTCTATTACTCATCGAATGATAAGATTTACCATTTAAAGGGTGACTATCGCTAGCGTCCTTTTTCTTTAATACCAGAATCTAAAATATTTGACACAAAAAAGGGGGAGAATAAGTGAAAGATAAGATTTTCATAATTTGGTCAGGAAGCGATATATTAGCTCACAAAGTCAAAAATATACTAGAAAAAGAACATAATTATTTATGTTTTGTTGGGGGCAATTTTGAAGGTAGCACACAAATGTTGACGGTGGGGGATACCGTTTTAAAGCAAATGCGTGTTTGCAATCAAGCGATAGCTATATTTGGAAACAAAAATAATGGTGCTATCAGTAGCAATCTTTTCTTTGAACTTGGATTCGCAACTTCCACCTACGGATTAAAAAAAATTCATTGTGTCAAAAAAAGTGGTGAACAGATATTGTTACCCTCAGATTTTGATAATTCGTTTGTCCACGAGGTTCAGGGGGGAAATGATGAAGAAATAGCTCGAAATATTGTCTCGTACTTTATTTCTCGCCAAAAATTATCTATAGATACAAATAAAATGTATCTTATTAATAACCGTCATAAAATTCATGATAAAATTCAAGTTCATTATTCGGAGTTAGGTTCCAGTTGCTCTGATTACGAACTGGCTCAATACATCCTGTTTTATATGCAGGCCAGTGTAATGTATCAAGATGAAGCAAAAGTTCTTGACGAGCTTGTTTCATTCAAAAGAGATCATAATGCTGAATTCTCTGCCGAGGTTACGAAAGCAGTAAATATCTCTATTTCTTTGCTCGAAATCCAGAAAAACTTAATAGTCGAAAATGACCTTGTCTATATTGATGACAATTCTTTCCGGAAATTTTATTCCAATATGAAAGATATGCTTTCTGATATAGGCACAGACAATTCCGGTACATTCGATGAGTGGGCCAAAGTCATAGAATCAGAAAATCTTTCCTATGTATGCTCTTTATACTCTGTGAATCCGAAATTAGACCCTAAAATGGCTCAGTCATTGAGAGATAAAAATGTAAAATATGGGAGAATGTGCCTTGATTATATAGAGGAATTGATGAGTGTTGCTCCATGCTCTGAAAACAATGACGATATTGGATTAATCGCGATGTTTAAAGCATATCTCTATCGTCATTTATATAACGGCTTACGAAACACGGATAAAAACGAAGCTATTCATTATCTGAACGAATCCATCAAAGAAATAAAGCTTTTACTCAGAAACTTTGATAACCATTCCGTCGATACCCGCATTTATGAAAATTTTGAAATGGAATATTATGTCAATATTCTGGAATACATTGAAGTGCTGGGGAAAGACGAAATTGAAGAGTTTGATTATATGATGTATATGTCGGAAATCGATGAGTTTATTTCCAAATTCGAGAAACGCGACAGTACTCATGCTTTTATGAAGAAAATATTTGAGCATAGAAGTAAGTTTTAAGAGTAGCAAATAAATAATTAGTGTATCGAGGAAATTATGATTCAAAAATACAATGATGTATCAATTATATATGGTGGAAAAGGCAGAAAATATGCTCAGGATTTAAAAGAGAAAATCGATGAAATATCTCAAATAGATCGCTTTCCTCTTTCCGCGACTATTATTTTGGAATCTATACTAACTCGGGAATTATTAACCGATGTTATGAATCTTTTTAAAGAAAGCGAATTTTGCGTAGCGTTTTTAACGGCAGACGATTGTTTTACGAACGATGAATCCAATCATAAAAGGTTACGTCAAAATGTTGTGTTCGAAATAGGAATGGCTATTATACAGCTGGGTAGAGAAAGATGTATTCTCCTAAGTGATTTTGATATTCACGACCCAGAATTTGATTTACCATCTGATATGAATAGCCTCGAAATTAAACGGTTTAATCCTCAGAATTATGATGATGTTTTAAACAGCATCATAAAAAAACTATTAAGTTTCAGCCAGACTTCTCTTCATACCGGTTATAAGATGGAATCCCCTCCACAGTATAATAATCTCTTCACGCGTGAAGATTATTATGTCGATTATGAAAATGTGTTTGTTAACCGCCCTATCACATTAGCTGTAGAAGGAATGGATTTTTTCCGTGACACATTGAATTTCTGGCTTGCGGAATCTCGGAGCCTGCCTCATTATGACGAAAAATGTATCTATTTGTTTGAAAGAATTGGATTCCTGCCAATTTTTGGCCACATAAAAGAAGCCTCTGATTTCCTTATAGAATCATCTTCATTAATCGAGAATTACAAGCAATCAGATATTAGATACTATAACGACACAGATTTACTTAATTTTGTCAGAAATGTTGCATCCTGTGTAATTGAATATACGCGAATAAAAACAGAATATCAGGATTCTGAACCATTCAGATACGAAAAACTCCTTCGAAACATGCTTTCAGAACCTTATCCTGATTATAAAACAATTAATCCACTTATTTCCGTTGTTTATTATGATTATTTGGGATTAGTATATTTGAAGCTTTTTCGTGCCAATAGGAATCCTGAGGATCTAAGCAAATCTCTGGATGCTTTTTTACAATCTACAAAATTTATAGGTAGTGTTGACATGTCTATGCAAATATGGTCAGGATTTCTGTTTTACAACATCGCCAGAGTGTATACGGAAATGCAAGATACCGATAACGCTATGAAATATTTTGAGAAAGCCATAACCATTCGCGAACGATGGCTAAGAACTTCCAAATACAATGTTACAGTCAGAAATGCTCTCTCATATGAATATTTTATTGCAAAGATTAGTTATATAGATATGCGTAAATTATATAATTTGATTGACGAAGAAGAGGTTGCAAGAGAATACAGTTTTGTCGAAAAAGAATTGAATGCCTATAGCGATATTGACGAAAAACTTGACCAATTACTCTATATCCGAAAACTGCTGAACGACAGAAAGAAGGTACGAGTATGAAAAGTATTGATGAAATATACCAGGAAGGTTCACTTTTATTTAATAATCCGGAAGCAACAAAAGAAGAGAAATCCGCAGGTCTCAAACTCATCTTGGAAGCCGGAAATAAGAATCATCCCGATGCTATGTTTTTTGTTGGGAAACGAGTACTCGAAGGAAAAATGAAATTAAAACCTTCAAGAGACGATCAAGAAGAAGAGGGGTTATACTGGATTAGAAAAGCAGCGAATGCCGGAAACCTGGAAGCCAGAGTTTTCCTTAACCGATATTGTTATCTAAAGGAAGGTGAAAGGAAGGTTGAGCCCGCAAAACAAGGCGTTTTCGGGCCGCTCAAGGATTTTGACGGTAAAGAAATCCATATCGATCGAAAAGGTCTCCTTACTCCTGTTGATGCCAAACTTTCGTATGAAAACGGGATAAATAAGCTTTCTTTTTCCGCAAATTTATATTTTTACTACACCACTGATGATCGTATAAAGGATAAAAAGGCCTACGAAAATGCTATTATTTCAGGCATTAAATGTTGGGAAGGAATGTACTCTGTATTCGGAAATCAAAAATTGTTTGTTGAGATTAATCTGACCACAGAGGATTACCCTTGGGACAGTGTCTGGATAATACAGTTTGATGGAGAATATCGAAATAATGTTCAGAAACTCGCCCAAATCACTAGAAATAAAAGGGCCGATGGAATAATTGAAGATAGAAGAGCCTATGCTTCTACAGGTTTAAAATGGTCCACAAAATCTTTTAAGTTTATCTTTATGCAAAACACTGATGATAACTATGATGATTTATACGAAATAAAATGTATTGCAAAGCATGAATTTGGCCATGTTCTTGGTTTGGGAGATTTATACCGCGAGGATGAAGATAAACTGTTCGGTGTAAAAAAAGAAACTTTTCAGGAACTGGATGATTTTTACATAGCCGATGACGAATATAATTTGGTTATGTGTGACCATCACGGAGTTATAAGTAATAATGATATAGAGATGATTGTATTAGCGTTTAGTGAAAACAAAATGCAGTTATATCAACCAATGAAAATGATTGGTAAAAAAACATCAAAAGCACTCGGGAGGGGGAACTAAAATGACAATTAACGAACGTATTGAAGGGTTAAAAGTGAATTACGAGCAGTTTATCCATGGCTGTGATGCTCTCGAAGAAGGTGGTCTTTGGAATGTCGAAGAGAAAGGCGATCTGGAAGCCTGGATTGCTAATGATATTCTGTGCGTGATTATCAGATTAGTTGCAGCAGACGGAAAGTTTACGCAGGAAGAGGTTGATTTTATTAATAATACTTTCGGTAACACAGCTCTTGGTTTTTGTTATTCCATTGAAGAGCTAAAAGAAGTATATAATAACTGCCAGGATAAAATTGATAACTTGTTTGAAGAGGGAATTCCCGAAACAATAAAAATCCTTTCTGATTTGGATGAAGATGCCGTAAACGGTTATCGCAATCTTCTTTCGCAGATTTGCGGAATTGTAATCGAAAGTGATTCAGAAATATCTCCAAGCGAAACTGAACAAGCCAAATATTTAATGGATCTTCTAAAATAGACTCTCTATTTTAAAATGGTCCTTGATTTTAGTTTTAAAATGTTTTATACTTCTAAATCACAGACAGAAAAAATATCTTAAAAGTAAATATTTCGGCTAACAGGCCGTTGGCATGACAAAGTTTGAATGACGATTCCCCAGGTGGAGTCTGTCCATTTGAGTTTTGTTATACCAACGGCTTTTTTATTGTTTTTTTGAACCTTGAAAACTTAATAGCAGTCCTTCTGAAGAATCAGAGAAGCATCGCGATGAAATGAGCGTGCCAAGAGGAATCTTTAGGAATGCATCTATAACAGAAAATATATTTATTAATCAATAAAGGAGGCAAATGCCATGATAAAAACTATTTATAAAAATCCCCTTAGTAAGATTTACCAGTATGAATATGCAGTTTATGTCATACTATCAAGTTATTTTAGGAGTGTAAAATGCAACTCCAACACCATTAAAACCCTTAAATTGTATTACTCAGAACTGGTAAAAACCACCGCCAAAGGCAACTTTTCATACGAAGATCAGTACTTAATAGAAGAAGAGAGCGAAGACCTAATCCTACATGCTATACTTGGGAACATTCGAATGCCACATATGTCTAAACGCGATGCCAGAGTAATAATATCTACAAACGAAGACGGTACACATTCGTTTACTTTTTTAAGCGAAGAATATTCATTTACCTACAGATTTATCTTTGAAGAAGTTAATCCTCAAAATAAAAAGGAAGATGGCCCTAAAAAATTTAGATTTGCTCTTAAGGTTATGTGGACCGATAAATCATTCAATCCTGTCATTTGATATCATTTACTTAAATTGAAATGACCTTTTGTTTGGTGTAAAATTATTATGTATTATTGTTGGAGGAAATAAATGTATGAATACTGTATTTACGAATGAATTATTTATGCAAGAAAGCGAAACTATATCTGACAATATAGAAAAAATACTAACAAAATATCACAGAGGAATGTGTACAAAAGATGAAGTACATAGCCGTTTTTCATCTCTAGAATATAAATATTTTCCACGCTTTATTGAAGGATTAGGTTTAAAATGGGTATTTACTGACGAAACATATAATGGGTTTGAAGAAGATTTTCACTCTTTGTTAACAACAGGAGATTTAAAAGATGAAAATCATATTCCCTGGCTATTCCACGAACATTTTAACGAAAGAAACGAAGCTTCAAAAGAAGACAAAATAAACTTCCTCCGATTAATGCAGTCTTTATATATGACTCCAGAAGAGTTTATACCTTGTCCAAGTAGCATTATATCTCCTCGAAAAACGATTGTTCATGGTTGGAACAGAAATTCAACAAATATTATTCTTTTTGAATGTGTTGACGACAGCGGTCTGCTGTCAGATCCAAATCCTATAGGGAAAACATTTATTCTAAAAAATACATTGGGGCTCAAGGCAGTACTTCGCATTAAAGAAGATCGTCGAGAAAATTTAACTGAATCAAAGATGGAATTTGATGAACAAATATATGTAACTAACAAAGGTTTATATGTTCTGCAGGCTGATTTTCTTACAGAAGGGTATATTGAAGGTTATACGTCAAAAGAAGAGAGAGAAATGCCGGAAATACTCATTCGTCTTAATTATGAGAAAAAAATACATTCCTTATCTTTTTGGCAAACTCCGGAGGATTTTCGAGCATACCAGGATTTCCTTTTATGGCAAGAATATTTTCAATGGCAACACAATAATTATTTAAGAGAATATGATAAAGTTGAAGCTCTTATTAAAGCAAGTAAATAAACCCAATTTTATTTTCTGTTTTTTATAATAAATTATGGTAATTAAAAAAGTTACGAGTTGAATGCTAGTTATATTAACTATTATTCAACTCGTTTCATACTAATAGTATTTGATGTTTTCTAATATCAACAACCCATTATCTAACCAAACCCCATTTTTTATTTTTTCTTAACTTAAAAAGCGTAGCAGTCTTTGACATTTTTTGTATCAGTTCGCCTTCTTTCCACTTGCCACTGATTTCATTTCCTGACTCCAATATTTTTACTCCAAATCCATCAGGTTTCCTTTGTTTCCATTCCCCATAATATTTTTCTCCTGAAGGGAAGATATACTCTCCATATCCTTCATCTATTCCGTATACATAGTTTCCTGTTTTCTTTCCCTTACGAGAAGACTTATCAATATTATCTAAAGACTTTGCCATAGATGTTAAATCTTCAAACATTTTCTCATTCTCTCTAGACGGATTCTTCTCAACAACAATATTGACATATCCTAGAGTTCTGTTAGCATAATCAATTGCCTCATCAAATTGTTGCACTAAACAATAACATTTGATTATTCGTTTAAAAAGCCCTAATAACTCTCTATTTCGTTCACTTTCCTCTTCACCCACTTTGAATAATTCTGCCTCGGCGCAACTGGCATAATGAATCGCTTCCAACAGAAACTTCTCATACTCAGTGCATTCGCCCCACTCCTCTAAAACACATGAAATAGACGAATAGATAGCTTCACGCGCTTCGTAATCGTTATCTCCCATTGTTTCTATTTCTGCTACCATTGGATTAATCAATTCAATGTATATTAAGTCATTTAACCAATTTGACAATCCAGGCAATTGTTCAATAGCCAAATAAAAGTCAATAAACTCTTTTCGAACAAACATAAAGTTTTCATTTGTTTTCTCTGACAAATAAGATTGGGAATCTTCTTTTAGAACCTTCCCAATCCGATTCTTTAAATTCTTATAAATACCTATATCGTCCTCTTGTTCAACACCAAAATCCTTATATATCTGAATTATTAGATCTCTCATGGTTTTGAAATAATAGTCTTCCATTATTTCGCAATCCTGAGTATATTTAAAGTATCCCCTGGCAAATTCTATACACTTCCATAACAAATCATATGCTTTCAACAAATAATCGGAATCATAAAGATTTCCACATGCAAAATAACACACTGCCAGTTTATACTCCGTGTCATTTACGCTTTTTTTCATTTCTATAGAAAAATCATTTGTTATTTTTTTGTCTATATAAATGCTCTTTTCAAGATACTCCTTGGACTTTAAAAAGTTTTTTGTTTTAAAATATGCAGTTCCAACATTTGCATATCCGCCCGAAAGATTATATAAACTATACGCAGACGGATTCTCTTTCGCGTATTTTTCTCTAAGTGACAAATCCATAAGATAAATTTCTGTCACTTTTTTATAATTCTTCTTATGCGTGTATAGTTCGCCCATGCACCCATAGAAAGGTCCCTTAGGCCCATCATCCATTGAATCTATAATTATTTCATCTATAATTTTCTCCGCTATTGCAATCAGATAATCAACCCAATTTTCCTCCTGCGATATTTCTTTTCCAATAAAAACAAATCTATATATCCCATTTGCATAATCACTTTTTTCGCATAATCCTTCCTGAAATCCTTTTTCAATAAAGTCATAAAAATCACATATAAAAGTTTTACACGATTTTGTATCATGGATTAGTAAACATTTATCAAGAGTATCGTTATATAATTCAATTATTTGATATAACCGATTTCTATCTCTTTCATTTGGTAAAAACTTTGAATCAAACACTTCTTTAAAACAATATGATAAATGAACAAATTCTTTTGAATCAAAAATATTACCCTTAAAAAGTGGTTTGCAATAACCATTGAAAAAAGCGAGAAATCCCAAATGAATGTCTTCTTCATTCACTTTTCGAATCAATGCCTCAACTTCATCTCTATGTCCGTTCCTGCAAAGGAAATAAGTATTTTCAGCAATTGCCTTAAGCATATCTCTTTTATCTGATTGAATATAGTCTACTAAATCTTTCTCGACACGGCACATTTCTCCCGACAAAATACCATGATAAAATAGTTCACTTTTCTTTATTGGATCGTTTACATCCAACCCACAGAGCATTAAATATATTTCCTTATGCACTTGCTTTTTATTCTCCACTGAAGAGGCAAGGCCATTTCGGATACATTTATGCATAAAATCATATCTTCCGTCTTCTCTTTTGATAAAGTTTTCCCTAAGAAGATATGTCAAATGAGCAAAATCAAGATAATTCCAATGATTCCCTATAAGCAATGCAAGATCTGTATCTCTAAGACCATATCGTGATAACGCCAAATAGTTTGAAATCTTTTTAACAAAGTCTCCATTGAACATCTTACCTGCATCTTCAAAAGTTTTTAGACATATTTCTTCCAAAGAAACTGGTAGCTCATTAACTATTTCAAGTTGACGAGTTTTGATTGCGGCAATGCCCCCTCCTAATTTTTTTATTTCTTCAAAATCTCTTCGATTCATCAATAGAAGGCGCTGAAGAAGAAAATCAATATATAAAGGATTTCCATTTTTAACGACAACTGCATCAACCACTTCCTGGGCCAATTCTTTGTGATGTCTGGATAAAATCCCATTTACTACTGCCTCGCGATCCATTTGTTTCATATTCTTTATAAAAAATGAAATATCAGAATACTTTTCTATTTCAAGCAAAGAAGTAAAAAGAAAAGAAATATTACTATAAGAATCACTTGGAATAAAAACCAGCTCATCCCTATCTTCATCAGGAATTAGCTGGTCTACTGCATCAATCATAATAATCATTGATTCTTTACAACGTTCCGAATACAGTTTACAAGCCATTTTTAGTCTCATTTTCCACGTCTCTGTAGAATCATTAATATTTCCACCTAATGACAATTTGATTTTCTCATTTAAAATACTTTCAATTGTTAAGACCTCATACTTCAGCACATCAAAAGCAGTTGTCACCTTCGATGTCAATCCTGATGCAATCGGAATTACATGGAAATTACGCTTTTTCAGTTCATAAGCTATCATCCCAAAAAGAGTGCTTTTACCGGTTCCTGATTCCCCTTTAATTACTGTCAGTTTTTGACCTGCGATGATTTTATTAATAATCTCATCCGCCTGTTCCTTTCTTGCAAGAAACTGAGCTCTTTTCTCGTTAACAAACTGCCAATGAATTCCGGCTTCACGCATAAGCGGAGTCTGTCCGGCATATTCTTTCCATTTAGGTAACAATATATTCAACAAATCCTGATAGAGCATTTCTGAAAAGTTTTTTATCTCCGTTGAAATATCATTATCAAAATCTATATTATATGATTTAAGGTTTGTTCCAGTTGTTTTTTCTATCTTATCTTTTAACTGCATCATCTTCTCGTGATGAATACTGTCTTCAGAATAGAAATAAGGTGCTACTGAGTTCCCTTTTATAGTCCTAAAATAGAATAATGTATTCTTATTGAGGGTGTATCTTCCATACTCAATTTCCAACGCAGTTGCACTAATATCATAATCGTCTAAATCCATCTCATTTTCAGATGCCATTCTTTTTACCATCTCCGATGGAGGAATCCATCCGTATCGGTCCCCTAAAATAACAAGCATTGGATTGTCGCTTCTGTTTATTTCCTCTAAGCATACATCCAGTACTTTATAATTCTTTTCATCCGAGTCTAAATTCTCTGTGTTAATTCCCCATCTTAGGTCACAAAAAGAAATGGATTGCCCATATTCATGAGCAATCGCATTTAAACGTGGGAAAACATCTTTTTGAATTGCATCCCTTTCATATTGCATATCCTGGAATGTACTAGAAACAAAAATAGTATCCATAAATAATAATCCCCTCAATATTTATACATTATTTTCTGATAGTATACCCTAACTTAACAAGAAGCTTTAAAGATTGCATGGCGGTATTTCTGTCATACTCTTTTTCTAATTCGGGAAGATCTTCATAAGGAATTAAGCACGGGGTTATTTTGAGTGATGAATCAACTTTATCTCCATACCTCCATCCTTCTTCCATTCTGCTTTTTGCCCATACTTCATGAACATTCTTGGCAATAATCTCTTGTAATTCTAACAAATCATCCTCTAAAACTATATCATCCAAATCTATTGGCTTTGGAATATACATTTCTTATTGTCCTCCTACCTATATAAACAAATCAATGTTTACTATACAAAACAAGTTTATCCTTAGGCTGCAACTCAACAAAACTAGAACATTGATTTCTCTCAAATAACTCTATCTTTCCACCATCTTTTACCACACCAAGCAATAAAGTTTTATTATCCACAGGAGAAGCATCATAAATAGCATGAACTAAATCATATTCCGAACATTTTGGCGGAATATCTTCCAAATAGTCATATACACGGCGTATATATATTTCCCTGCTTTCAAACGCATCAGACAGATAAGACTCTTCAGTTTTTTCGTCATATTTCAAAATATCGTTATAAAACTCAAATAATTCAATCTTTTCTCCAATCTGAGTTACCATTTTGCTAATATATCGATTGCTGATAACAATATTATTAACATTGTAATTATATACAACATCATAATTTTTAGGATTTAAGATTTCAACAATGACATCTATTTTTTCTTTTTCGAATTCGGGATTTTCTTTAACTTTATCTCTAATAATATCATGAACATAAATTAAATTTGTTAAAGCATATGAATCTATATCCTTTTCACTTGCCTTGTCATCTGATAAGATCAAAATACTTGTATCTTCATCATTACTATCAACAAATTCTACGATTGCATCTTTAATCCTTTTTGTATCATATATTTCCGCGGATATCTTCTTTTTTATATACCTATATTCCGCGAAATAATTGTTTCTTTTAAGATTTTTTTCATCGTCTATAACCATAATGTTTAGCAGTTCCTCATCCCACTCATCACAAAAAGAATTAAATCCATCCATAATATCTTTAATCTTTGAATTATGTCCAAGAATTATAATATTCTTCCTTTCCTTTCCATAATCTAATCGAATTTTCACATTGATTGGATTAGGTTCGATTAAGGTAACTCCTTTTTCAAAGAAATCCTTTTCTTCCAAAGCCATATAATACAACATATCTCCCGTTTTACTTTTAAGAAAAGAAAGCGGAATTATATTATCATTATTATCCAAAAGTCGCTTAATACATTCATCTTCATTTCCAGTCATTTCAAGCGATTCTTTAGGAATGCAGAAAAACTCTGATCCTTTGTTCGAAAAGAGGCTACTATAAACCATATTTAGCTCGGGAAACAAACAAAACTGAGATAATAATTGGCCTAAAATACAATTTACAGATATCGGAACAATATTACATTTTTCCAAAACTTCTTTGTGCAAAATGATTTTACTTACAAGTTTTCCCGTCCATTGATCTTCTGTTTCAACTATAATTCTTTGATTATCTAAAGAATCTTTCGAGGAAGTAATTTGAGAAACCTGAACCAATGTTTTTATTGTATTGGCATTTCCAGATTTTTTGTTTTCCAAATCAACCTCTTCATATCTGCAAATTGTATCGTTATCATCATCACCCAAAACAATGACAGTTTTTGCCTTTTCCAAAGAAATGTCTTGCAATTGTTTTAATGAGTATGTACTTCCTTCTTTAACAATTATTGCTAGCCTGTTTTTCAGTCTTTTCTCTGTGTGCAATGTAAGATAAATTCTTTCATTTATCTCATTTCTAACCCTTTCAGCTTCTCCGTTCACCATAACCACGATTACTTCCTTTTTACCGGTGTAAAGCATATCATTAATTATTTCGGATGCCCTGGAGTTCCAGTTCAAAATAATAGTATGGTTAGATGCATACAGCTTTCTTGAATTAGTATTAGCGCCATCTACAAATCCTGAAATTCGATTTGTTACATATCCGATTACAGCACCAGTAAAAGTCACACTACCTATGATAATAGTAATAAGGCAAATAGTAATCAAAACCAATCCTGATTCACTTACATCGACAATATTTTCAATCATACCTGCATCGAGAATCATCCCAATTGTATAATACAAAACCTTCCAGAACCCAAGATTCTGAGATGAATGGCGAAGCAAAAAGAATATAATTGAACTATTAATAAACAAAATAATCGCATTAAAAACAATGATATTTGAAAGTACAACACCTTGAGGGTTTTTCAAGGTATAAAGACTGATTTCTTCTTTTATCTTGTTAAACATAGTAGCCCTTTCTCCATATTATTTTATAGTATTTTTAGAAACTTACTCTTTTACAAATTCATCTCCGCAGATGATAATACTGCCATTTTCTCCATATTCAAACGGCACATTCCAAGTGTATGTTTCAGCATAATTGTCAACACTAGTTATATACTTTATTATCATACTATCACCGCTGATTTCATATGTCCCTGAACCATTTACACCCATTGAATTCAGTTCTATTTTATAATCATCATAAAATGTAAACTCATTTCTAATCAATCCATAAGCATAATGGACATACGTGCCCGAAAGGACAGAATTTGTAGTTTTTTCCGTTTCCTGATTATTCTTTGTCTCTTCTGCGTAATTATACGTTTCTTCTCTATCGTCCTCTATATTGGAATAATTATCAATGGTTTCATAAGAATTAGATTCTTCATTCTTTGTATTAACGGCCATTTTCATTGCATTTGATGCATTTAACATAGGATATGAAAAGGAATATGCGCTTCGAAAAATACCACTGCTATTTATATCAACCTCTTCATATTTGTCCCCCTTATTTACATAAACTGTCTTTTGATTCTCATAAGGCTCGTAATGATAATCACCTGTAGCTGAAGAACAAATAATCTGCTTAACTTCATCCCCTTTAAGATATGGATTTACACTCCATATTTCAGCTGCCACTCCTGTTACATGTGGTGCAGCCATGGACGTACCATTCATCATTCCATAATCACTATCATACCACCCCCAACTTAATGAGAATAACGCGAAGGGCGATTTGTCCACACATGTTGTGCTATATATTTCACTACCAGGCGCAATAATGTCAACCATATCCCCATAATTACTAAATTCCGAAATATATATCTTATCATCAACTAATTTTGCAGATCCTACAGTAATTATATGATTTAATACAACTGGATCATCTATATATGCAAAAACGTCATAGTCAAAATAATTCATTCTATCATTTCCAGCTGCTTTGGAAATCAGAAATTCATATCCTTCGTCTATAAACTGTCTCAAACAATTCTCTATTTGCTGCGCCCACAAATAATTTACATATAAGTCGTCGCATCCTCCTCCGTAACTCAGATTTATAACCCTGCAATTCTTTATTGCAATTAAATATGTCAAACCGGCTTCATATTCAGAGACTGTAACGCCTTCGCTGTTAGTTTTGACTTCTCTGTTGTCCAATCCTTCCATTGAAGCGCCATAAAGGACGTTTTCTCTCGATAATCCTGCTATTCCTTTGTCATTATGAAGGGCTGCAATAGTACCCGAAACATGCGTGCCATGATTTGAGTTATTATTAAAATTATTTAGGAAGACCTCTTTATACTCCAAATCCTCGTGCGCTGTAAAGAACTGATCATCCAACACACCAACCTTAACCGGTGTCGTTTCCATTGACGAAGAAATCTCCCACATCTCTGGGGCCCCTATTGCTTCAACTCCCCAATTCTTTCCTCCGGGTGTATCATTCCACTCATTTTTCCATTTCTTATCATCGGGATAATAGTCATAGTCTATGGTTAGAAATACATTCGGAATAGCATTTTCTATACTATTATTATTTGATAGATTTTCAGCTATTTCTATTAATTCGTCATATGTATGACTCGAATCAAAAACCACTTGATACTGATTAATAGCCTTTATATAACCAACAACACTTCCTCCATAATCTTTCACAAGTTCAAAAAGATTGTCTTCTGAAACTCCATCAGAGGCGATCAGCACCATTTCATTATTAACATATTTTTGCCCAGTTTCGAAATCTATATCAATATTGTCCTTATTAATAGGGTAAAGAACAATCGATTCCTCTCCGATATTGTAAACTGTATTATCTTTTCTTTTAGCTAAAGTAACCTTGATTAATCGAATAGGTTTTAAGATAATCAAAACTCCAATAACTAAAACAATAAAAATAGCGAGTTTTATTAATTTCTTTTTCTTTTGTTTTCTTTCTCTTTCTCTTCTTTGCTGAATCCTGTTTTGTTGTTTTTGCATAAAGAATTCCTTAATAAATCTTTTTCAATAACAGATACCTATTCATCGCACCATCTTGACATTTGTTTCAAATATAGGTTTTCATTATTATCAGCTACAACTGTTTTAATATATTCTCTCATTTCCGATTTATACATTTCTATTTCAAACATATCAATGTCTTCCGAAGAGGTGAGATAATTGACCAAAGACAGATAATATTCCATGCAGAAGTTATTATATAATTGAGTATCTATTGTGCCTTCTCCAAAATTATTCTTCAAAGAAGCCCTTTCTTTTAATGTTAACTCCAGCCACTTTGTAGCATCTTCCTCACCCAAATATTGTTTTGCCAAGAATAGGTTTCTATAAACATAGGCTTTGAGTAATGAAACCAGACCAATCTCATCATTGTTTTCTTTACAAGGTGCAGATTTTTCAAGTATTTCTATGCTATTAATGGCATTTTGAGCATTTTCTCTTACCTTTTTATAAGCGGTGGTTCTCATCTTTTCATCTATTGTGTCATTCCTGGCAAAAAGAATAAAAGCATAAGTCAGATGCTCATATATAAATACTTTTGCCCATTCATCAAAAATACCCATATTGTCATCTACTATTCCTCCATTATAACTAGTATATGCGTTTTTGAATTTCCAGAAAACAGCCTGATCCACATAAACTTCATTATTATTTTCGCTGAACTTTACATTCATCACTAACTCAAAGAAGGATAGACACATATTAACAGCTATGGATAATTCGTTTGAAAACTCATAATTATGAAGTTGTTTAAATCTAGATATTTCTCTTTGTGTTTTTTTCTCATCACCAAACATATGTGATGCCTGCATATAAAATAATATATATTGAGCAAGCTCATAATCTGAACATTTGGAGCCGGACTCGGAATAATGCGACTCGATTTTATCATGAATCAAATAACGATTATTGATTAAGTACATTTTATTCTCGTTAATTGACATTTTTTGTCTGCCTATAAAATACTCAACAATTCCTTCTGCAAAGAGTTCATCATTATCATCATCCTTGATTCCCTCAAGAAAAGAATTATCAAAATCAGACGGCAAAACAACTTCTTCGCTTTTTCGCTTTACGCAATGAACCTTTTTCATTCCATACATAGCCATAACATATCCAAGTTCAAAAAAGAGATTGTTACTAACCTTGCCATCTTTTCTGTTCTGGAAGATTACTATTGCCTGATTGCAGCTCTTAATCTGCTGAATTACAGTATCTCCCACAGATGAGAATTTAGAATTGTTTTCCGCATTACCGCCTATGGAACAACCATAATTATACTTCCTTTCAAGAATAGATTTCACTTTCAATGCAACAGAATTCGAGCCACTCCAAGCAATAAACACTTTATCCTTCATAATTTATCCCTCCAGGTAAGATAATGTACTTAACTGATCCTCAACCTTTTTTATGAACTCACAAGCCTGCATCCCATCTATTAAAGCATGATGTCCGGATATGTCAAAATTTATTTCGTAAATATCGCCATTCTTATAATATTTTCCCCAAGTGATTCTGGGGATACTTGTTTGCTCCTTGTCCGCAAAATTGTACGGATTAGATAGAGAATTAAATCTAATCCATGGAAGACAGGATATATAAAAACTATCAAGGCCATTATTCTCGTTATAACTGATACATTCATTTTCTTTCGTTTTTTTTATATCAATACGCGTCTGGTCATAAAATGCATGGAAATTACAATTATAACGAGTTACGCATGTTCTTAGTTCATTGTTATCGCAAAGAACAACATATCCCGGATGTATTTCGTCAAACATTACCACACCGCCATCCATTATTCTATATTTCATCTCATCTATTTCATTTATACATCTGGTAACAACATATAGAAAAACAGAGAAGAAAGATATTTTTCTTTCCTCGCAATAAGAAACCAGTTTCGTAACATCTAAGTTTGTTCCAATCGAAAACACAGGATTTGTGTAATTAATAAAATTGTTATACTGTGTCTTTCTATACCAGTCTTCAATAATAATCTTTTTCATTCCCATTCACCCAATTCTATATAAACTAGTATTTTCTTGATTAATCAAGTAAAATGTCGATGACCTTTTTCTAAATAAGCCAATACATCCTCAAGCCTTCTCCTTTGTGAATCCGCCAAAGGCAATTCTTTTATTCTTTCCAAAGAAACCCATCGATACTGACGTGATTCTTCGTCCAATGTTACATTGAAATCTGTAACTGTCCCAAAATAAACAATGGTAAATTCCTGGCGTACTTCACCATCTGAGTAGGCAACCTTGATATTGGGATCTGTATATGTTCCAATTATATCCGTAATGTTCACATTCAGACCACTCTCTTCTCTAACCTCCCGCAAAGCACATTCTGTCATGCTTTCTCCATATTCCAAAGTTCCTCCCGGAAGCGTCCATTTCCCATTATCACGTCTATGAAGCATAAGTATTTCTTTTTGAGGATTTAAAATTGCCACCGCAGCTGCCGGTTTTATCGAGTTAGCTTTGAGAGAATTCTCCTGATAGTAATAATCAGTACGTACCGTCCTAAGTTTTTCTTTTAGCCATTCTGCCTGATCCTCTCTTATTTCCACTACTTCTTTATCATTTACTGAAGGAACTTTTATAAAAAGAATACTGGTTCCGGCCTTAACTTTTTGTGAATAAGCCGTTCCGGTCTTTATGGCATAAAAATCACCTTTTTTAAATGCATATACTTCATCTGTATCTACATCCATATATTCTGTCCAGCCACTAATTACATACTGATATTCTGTAGCAATATTATGTCTATGTGTTTGCTCGGACTGATATTCCGAGTAACTGCTGATTCCTATTTCCAAACGGTCATCTTTGATAAATGTTAACTTCTGCGGTCTGGACAGATTTCCAACAAAATACTGCCTTGTCGAGTCCATTAAAGCTTCTTTAACACTCTCGTTATTTATTTTAACAATTTGTCCCACAGCAAATTTTCCTCCCGCTTATAAAAAATACAATTTAAAATAATTAACTTTGTTGTCGCACAATTCCTTTATTGATTCAACGCAGGAACCATATTGCATTTCCATAGCACGTTCAAGTGCGGAATTGCAGGAAATACTTTTTAAAGGATCGACCATTCGGCTATTACATGCTTCAAGCAGAGCAGAACACATAATTAGTCCCCATTCTTGTTGTATGTCCTGATATACTTTCAGCGCCCTGTTGGCAAAATCCAATGCTTCATTCAGATTGCCAAGTTTAAAGTTTATATTTGCTACACCCAGATAAGAGTGTGCTTTCCATCCGACAATTCCTTTTTCCGAAGTGTATTTTCGTAATTTCTCATAACACTCCAAGGCCTTATCGTCCTGTTCACAGCACGTATATATATTTGCCAGAGCTCCTACCAGATAAGCTTCATATCGCCCTGTAATTTCTCCGTCGGGCGAAATATTATCTTTTACCAGCTTTTCAGCTTTTTCGTGTTCTCCGAAATGACAATAACAATCACTTAATTTTCTGGCGTTTCTCTTATAAAAATCAGAAAGCTTGTTTTTACGTGCAAATTCATCTGATTTTCTCATCCATTCCATACATAATTCCCAATCCCCGTCAAGAACTCCCAGGTTTCCGCCTATCAGGAAAAGAAGTTCGTTATAAATTGCAGGAAATCTGTCATCAAGTCTGTCATATAAATTCATGGCTTCACTAATCAGATTTCTGACAGGCTTGTAAAACATTGAATTGTGTATTCTTCGAACACTTAACATGGATAAGAACTCATTTTCTCCGATTTCATCAGCTTTTCCGTCAAGAAACTGTTCCGCAATTTTAACTGCTTTTTTATAATCTCCGGACATATGGACCATATCCATATATACTGCCAGCAATTCATGTTCAAAATTCTGAATACCCAGTTCCCGCTCAAGAATAGAGAAAATCCAAATAAGAAAATCTACACTTCCCTCTCTCTGAAGAGTTCTGATAAATGTATTTCGATCGCTCGATTTCCAAAAAACTTTTGCCAAGTCTGAATGATTCCAGTATGGAGGAAACTGCTGCCATACCCTCCAATAGGGATCCAACCCTTTGGTTTCCATCATAAAAGATTCAAGTTCTTCATAATTTTCCGATTCAATATAATAGGATCCAATATGTTCCTGTATGTACTTATTCAATAATTCGTCAAATATGACTTTATGGTCTCTGTTTCCCTTCTCTAATATATCCCTGCAATAACGGGCAAGTTTTAATGCCCCTTCTTTAACATCAATGTAAAAATATCCGCTTAACTCACTGTTAGAAAACACGTCCTTCAATGATTTATGTGAAAAACTTAGTAAAGCAAAATTTTTTTCATCATAACGGTTTATCCATGACCCAATCTTATCGAGACGCTCTACATACATGTATCTGCTGTAACCGCATTCATCGATAACAAGTTTTTCGGGTATTGTTTCCGAAATTGAGAGTAATTCAAACATTTCCCTGACCTGAAGAAATGAATCGGATGTCGGGAATTTTCTTTTCATTGATACCTGATAAAACGAATTAAGGCCTTTGGGAAATGAATTAATCTCTGAGATACTGATATTGTGGTTTTTTATATCCTCAACCATCATCTCAGCATATAAAAACACTCCTTCACTCAGTTCGCACATCTTATTAATTATTTCCAGTTTGTTGGAAATCTGATTTAGTTCTTCCTTAAGCGAATGGACAATATAATACCTGATATCATCATATTCTTCCGGCATATCACTTATAATGTCGATTGAATCACATGAAAGGAAATAACTTTTTATATTCCTTTCCGGCCGGCTGGTAAAAATAAATCTTATCCATCTGGGCAAACGTTCTGCACATTTCGAAAAGACTTCAGCTACGGGATTTTCCCCGTTTTTTTCTGCCTCGTCCAGTCCATCCACAATTATTATGCCGGTTTCACGATGCCCATCCACAAGATTTGACAGAGGTTCTACCAGCAGAAAATCAAATAGTGTTTCCGTGTTTGCCTTTTCCAAAGATATATTCGAACTTAACTGATGCAACAAAAGACTTCTGTAATCCGGCATTCTGGTTGCCAGACGAAAAGCCATAGTTTTTATGAGAAGTTTTGGATTAATTGAGTATTCTCGGTTCCATTCGCAAAAGAAACAGCCAAGAATTTTAACATTATAATGTGCGTAATTTGCGCAGAAAGAACTCTTTCCACTTCCGGGACTGCCATAAAGTACTAATGCTTTGGAACTATCTCTGTCCAGCCAGTCCTCAATAGACTCTTCCAGCCACTTACGTCCAACATAATTCTTTGAAAGCAAATGATTTTCTTTTTCCGAATTAAGAAAAGGCTGCAATAACCCTTTTAATTTGCTGATATCACCGCTTAAATCTTTCGATTCCTTGGATTCAACCACACGACATAGCTCGCTGAATTTATCGGCATACCATTTCTCAAAATCGGATTCGGGAGATTCCTTAACCTCCTCCCATTTGCTCATATCCAGCCATTGGATTTCAGATATTGTTGAAGGCGGTTTTATTCGGCTTTCCGGTTCAAGAAGAACCGTCTTGATTTCAGCGCCCCTAACACATACCGCAATTCTAAGTTCATCAAGGCAGACTCCGGGATTCCGGGTCGAATGTTCCGACAAAAATGCTACTATACCCGATGAATTCAGAATTCCTCGTAAAATATCATCACGCCAGTAATCTCCAGCTTTAATCTCACTCTTATCAATCCAGATACGATGCCCTCTTTTTTCCAGATCATTTTTGATACGCTCAACAAGTATGCTGTTTTTATCATGACCATAACTAAAGAAGAGAGTAAGCCCGTCTTTGCCATTCTTTTCATCTCCCGTTTGCAAATCGCTCTCGGAAAAGAAATCATCGCAGTCTTCACAAACGTAAATATTTCGTTTTTTACTGAAATATATATTATCAGATCCGCAAAACGGACATTTATCCATAATAATCTCCACAATCACTTTCTACTATAGTGGACTTAGCCTCAATCAAATCATTTATAATCGCCTTTGAATTTTTTATACAAAATTCATTTGGTTCAATAAGATCTCTGACCATTATTGGTTTGAATCCGCCTCTGACAGCAGCCTCTATCCCATTGATTGAATCTTCCAGCACAAAACAATTCTCAGGTTTGCAATTCATTCTTTCAGCTGTTGTTAAGAAGATATATGGATCCGGTTTGGCTCTTTTGCCTACATCATCTCCAAAGATATAAGCATCAAAAATTTCTTCAATACTCAGTCCTTTAAGCAAAAAGAGCTTTTCTGCCCTCTGTCTGAGGCTTGATGTTGCAAGCGCTATACATATGTTATTTTCTTTTAGGAAATTTATCAAATTTATGAAATTACTTTTGATTTCGAATTCGCCTGAATCGATATGCTCTTTAACATCTTTAAGCATACTTTCTCTGTATTCATCCACAGCAAGAAACGGGTAACTGTTTTTTAATTCTTCTCTTATCATTACCTCGTTTTTTCCGCATGTCGACTGTCTGTACTCTTCAGTTAACTGAAGACCGAAAAACTCATTTGCACGCTCAAACGCATTCTTCCACAATACTTCGGTGTCAAAAATAACACCGTCCATATCAAAGATAACGCCTTTTTTGTCCAAATCCGCCCCAATAATACCTTTCATAATCCACTTTCCCCATAAATCCTATAGTAAAAATATCGGATAAACTAAGCAGTTCCTTGATAGTAACTTACTATTTAATTATTCTCATTTTTATACAATGATTTTTTATAATCTCCCAGCGTTCGCAAGTCTTTTCCCTTATACTTTTCAGAAAGTTGGTTATAGGGTACTAAACATTCGTGAGTTTTGCCCAGATGATTGGTTTTATCACCTTTAACATAACCGATAGATCTGGTATATGCATTCCACCCTTTATGTTCCATTATCTGGATTTTCTCCTGCTGTTCCGGAGTCAGTTCTTCACCAGGCAAATCGGCCCCGGGAATATTGCAGTCACTTCTGGCCTTCATTCTTAAAATCGAAGCTATTGAAGATCTGTAATTATACCAATTGCCCCAGAAAACTTCCTCGGATATTCCGCGTCGTTTATACGATTCCAATGCCAGTTTCTGGAGTTCTGTTTCTCTTAAAACTTTTTCTTTATATATTGATTCCAAATCATCAATAAACTCAATATTATAATCTTCTCCCTTGTGATTCTTCATGTTTTTCATTACATCACCCATTTCTTCGTGATAAATAATTACACGAATAATAGGGGTAATCCCTCTTCTGCTGGCCCATGATCGAATGCTTCTTGCAACTTTTATGTTTAATTCATCTGAACCCAGCGAAATGAAAATATAAGAAACAACATCGATCTTATCTAAAAGATCATACAATTCTTTACTTTGTGCATCTATATTGGAATGAATTTTTATATCATACTGTGATTCATAATCAATAAATTTGCCGTTAATTGATTCATCAAGCAATTCCGGACATTCGACCGCAAACTCTTTTAATGCCTCGCCGTGGTCAAATACGTTTATTTCTGAAATATAGCCATCAACCTGCAAATACCAGGATAATGTCTTGATCATATTGGTGCCGTATTTGCCCATACCGATAACAACAGCTCCGATTTTCTTGTTTCCGTTCTTCATTTCAACCGCATTTTCAAACAAACGTTTTCCCTGGTTGTATAAAAGGTTATATACCATATCTGAAACAGGATTTATTCTGTAATAAATCATTCCGCTTTCATCTTTTTTTAATTCAGAAAGATATGCTCCGAGCGTATCCGCTTCTTCGCGGTTGGAAAACAGATTTAAAGTTACATTGCTACAGTTTTTATATTTTTTTATAAGCTGAATGCTCTGAAGTATACTGGTATCCTCATCTTCCCCCATAACATAAAAGAATATTTTTCCTTTTTTATGTTTCAGCAAAAATGAAATATCGGTAATATCACGTTCAAGCAAAGTGGCAAATAATCTTTTTGCCTTCCAGTAAACATTTTCTTTTTCGTCTTTGTACTCTTCTTTAACATTTGTAAAAACAATTATTCTGTTTTTCCAGTTATTGTTTTTCAAATCCCTTGCTAAAGTTAGGGATCTTTCATTTAATTCAGAAAAGAAATATAATTCTTTTCTTCCGCTAAACATAAATTTAATTCTAAACAGAATATTTCCAAATATAGAAAGAATAAATCCGAATGTAAGCATAGGAGCAATCACATAGATAATGGCGGCAAAAATGCCATAAGCCTGTGCTAAAACTCCTCCGTCTTCCAATATGAAATCCTGAACAATATTGTATTCGCCATCAACAATAAAAAGACGAATACTGTTGTGTATCGATATCAGCAGACTTTTTAAAACCCAGAAAACAAATCCTTTTTCTCCGGCAAAATAATTAAGATAAATCGGCATAAAAATGGAAACTCCGGTGAAAAATACCGTGGCAAAGAAAATGTAAAAACTGGATTTTATCTTTTTTTGAAATATTACATAGACCGTTAATACACTTCCACAAAGAAAAATCAAAACGGAAAGAATAAAGAAAATGTTCATATCACCCTCACAAACATAAATTTTTTACTTTTTATCTAATCTAAATTTCAGTTATCCTTAAACCCCGGCATTCTTTCAAGGCGTGTTCTCTTCGCTTCAAATGAGTCTTCCCCCTGACAATCATGATCTTTTCCCAGAAGATAAGGAATGGCATCATATATTTCTCCAATCGGTTTATGAAAGAGATGATCTATGGGAACAGAGTACACCAACGGAAGGATTCCCTGATTTATGTATAAAAATGTTTTTCTTATAACTTGGTTAGGAGAACAAACGCAAATCAGTTTGTCAAAATTCTCCTCATAAAAGTATTTTGAGGCTATATAACACTCATCTGCAGAATTATATACACCTTTCCATATCCTTGCCTCATCATATTTTGAGTTAAGATCCTCTCCGTGAATAATATCAGCAGAAAGGCCTTTTTCTTTCAGATATTCCGTGCCGGCAAAAGATAATGAACAATCATCTTCAATACCTTCAAAATCAAGATGAATACTTCCGGGAACATATATTTCGACTTCATTGCCATGTTCTTTTTCTTCTTTTATTCTGGCAATAGCAAAATCCAGTCTCGCCTTAAATTCGTCATCAGGATAAGCATTATCTTTCAAAGGATGCTGGGCAGCTACTTCAATTAAGACGCGATTACCTTTCTTCTTTCGCTGGTTTCTTAATGCATCTTTATACTTTTCTTCCCAGTACTCTCTATCTTTTAATCCCTCTTCATCTTTAGTTTTTTCAGGAGCGGAATACTCGGTAGTATCATTTATCTCCAATAATTCTTTTTTCATTTCTGCAAGTTTCCAGACGCTGTCGAAATGTTCCATTACAGATTTGAGCAGGCCTGCACTGTCGTCAGCTTTTTTCTTTTCAACTTCAAAGCAGAACATATCTTTGCTTTTTGCAGGAGGCAAAGTAAATTTTACCCATCCGAAAATATCATTATTATCGAGTTTGACTACACGTATTGAAGAACGAAACAACGTTTTGCCGCTTCCCACAATTATTCTCCCAAGAGGATTTTTGTCACCGCAATCCTTCTTAGCTTTTCCGTATATTTGCTGTAATGTATTAATTACCTCTCCAAATTCATTGTGTATACTCATTTTGTTATTTCTTTCATGATGCAGTTCTTCAACTTCGTGAACATCAGAAAGAAAATCGCTGTAAGGATATCCGCATAAGAGTTTTATGGTTCCTCCTCTTGCAACAAAAGAGGTAAGCAATTCCTGATTAGACCTGACGAATAAAAAACCGGTTGTATAAAACATATCCAGTTCAACCGCATTTTTCATTTTGTTTTTAAATCTTGTATTTTCCTCTTCTTCATCCAGAACATCTGTTATTCCGTATTTTTTAAATTTCAAAAATAACGGATCCGTTTTTCTTCTAACCCAGCCAAGTGAATCGTTTTCTTCCGCAGAAAGCAAGCGATTCAATGAATTCAGAATCTCTTCACGAAGCTGGGATTCATTTGACCATCCTTTCGCAGTATTATCAAACGATGAACCGCAAAACTCTTTTATACGATCACTCAGTTTAGTATCTTCGTTTTCTTTATATACAAAAGCAAGCATCTTTATCTCTAAAGCTTTTGCAAAAATGTATTCAAGCTGAGTATATGTAATATCCTCTGTTTTTTTACCAGTATCACGACAAAAGGCTTCTATTTCAATTTTAAGTTTTTCATCTTTTTTACACATTTCTTCCAGCAGTTTGGCATTTTTTTCTCTAATACGACTACCGAAATCATTTTTAATAATCAGGACGTATACATCTGCATCCATCAAATATCCGTAAATCAGTTTAATAGTACTGTCTGATGCCAGAAAATACTCCATTGCAACCGGAAAATACGTGTTTGATTCGATTAATCCGCTGATTACATTATTTCTTTCATTCTTTAATTCATTGGAAACAGAGCTTAAAAAAACCTGATACTTAACCATCTTATAAACCTTTATTCCTTATCAAATTTAGTAAATGGGTATATCATCCATAATAGTTTCCATTTCATCTTTTTCAACAAAATGGATTCTTGAACCCCAGATATCTTCAAGTGCCACACGTTTATTATATGGGCACTCTTCAAGATACAAACTCGTTGTAAATTCCTCATCATAAATCTCAGTATATTTCGTATTGAATGTTAAAAGAACTTCAGTAGGCTTATTTGAAGTAACGTTGATGTTCTCTATTGGATTCCCATTTAAAACCAAATAGTTTACTTTATTTAATGTAACCGAAGTAATATCATTATCATTTAAAAAGCAGGCGTATAAAGACTGTTTTGAAAAGTCCAGGTCACCGGAGATTAAATTATCTGATAAAAATACATTTCCCAACTTACCGCAGTGTTGAATTCCTTTAATATCTTCAATATTGTTATTATTTGCAGATACCTTTTCTAACACAGTCGAAAAACTCAAAAAATCCAAGTTACTTAATTTATTATTATCAATATAGACTGTATGAACCTGTGGTAAATTAAAATCAATCTTTTCAATCTGATTGTCTGATAAATAAATAGACTGTATTGTTACTCCTGATGCTTCCAGTTCAGATACATCATTAAGCATATTCCCACTTAACGAAACTTTTTTTAATAATATACAATTCTCCAGTCCTTTTAAAGATGTGAGCTGATTATTATCAACATAGATGTTTTGCAAATGAATTGCTTTAGACAAAAATGACAAATCTTTCAACTGATTATTTGATAGATTCAAATCTCTCAATTTATCAAAATAATAGTCCCCTTTTATCTCCGATAGTTTGTTCTCAGACAAATCTAAAGAATCCAGAGATTTGCAATCAGATAATGCCTTAATATCCGATATTCCGTTTCCTATAGCTGTAAAAGAGCCTAAATTTTTCCCGGATAAAACTGACAGATCGGTAACTCCGGTATGACTTATATCCAAATGAGTAATATTGGAATTCTCAAGAAAATCAATATTCGAGACTTTCGGATTGTCGCTGATATTCACAGAATATAAACTGTTCGAATTTAATCCGATATAATAAAGGTCTTCATCTTCTAATCCACTGTTAATGATATTCAGAGAAGAGAGATTTTCCCCTATATCGCCCCATAATGATTTATCAGAAATATCCATTTGACAATTATTTATGGTAAGGCTTTTTAATTGTTTGCTTTTTGAAAGTTTTTTAATAGTATTGTCAGTTATTATCTGATCCTCAAATGAAACCGTACTTTCATTTCGGTAAGGATTTGCCTTTTTCCTAACTGCAAACAGAACAATACCCGCAATTATCAAAATAAAGAAAATTAAAGCAATACATAAAACAACTTTTGCGCTTCGATTTTTTTTGCGCGTTTTTTCTTTTTTAATATCTTTTGATTTAACTTCTAATTTGTTTTCTTTTATATTATTTATTACTTCATTGGCTTCAGATTCAGGATGAATGTTGTTATCTTTTTCTATATCTTTTTTTACTTCATTTTTTATTTCTTCAACAAATGTTTCGCATTCTGTATCTTCCTTTTTTTCATCCAGACAGTCTTTAATTAATCCCGAATTATACAGTCTCTCATAAAACAAATCGTCTGCTGTTTTATACATTTTCATAGACTGTACTGTGGAAATTTGCATTTCCATTCCAAGTGGCATTTTCGTTTCTTCTAAAAAAATTGCAAGAAAAGGTTTCCTTTTATGAACCGCAAAGTCCAGCTCTCTTTTGCAATTAAAAGACTCGACATATGTATTTGAAATAAAAGCAAAAAACACCGCACATCCATTTAAATGCTGTGCGATTGTTTCAGGCCATTCTGTCCCGGGATTGATTCCATCGTCATACCATACACGATAACCGTCTTCCTGCAATCGGTTTATAACCGGAAGAACCTTAGAAGAATCTCTGTGACTATAACTTACAAAGATATACGGTTTTGTACCTTCATAAATTTTTCTAAATGAATAATTAGGTGTTTCCATATAAGCAATATCCGTTTAATCTATTACGCGAAATTTAACATATGTTCTGTCATCATAACTATTATTATTTGTATAAATGCCTTTAGTTCCCGGGTTATCCTTATAACACAACGGATCTTCTTCTATTAATTCTTTTAAAAGTTTTTCGCTTTCTTCAAGGCTGTTTTTCAGTTTCGGATATCCGTCACTTGCAAAAACAATTGTGTCATTCTCGACCTTAAAGCTTTTCACTTTAGAAAACGGAAAATCATCTGCGGGAGTGAAATTATTAAATACACAATATCCATAGTAATCATCCGCATTTTCGAATTCTGATTGTAACAAAAGAAACGGCTGAATATAATCTCTTGCCAAATCCTTTTCCCTAAGCTCTTCTTCGCTTTTTCCACTTTTTATCAATCCACGAATGGCAAAACTTCTTAATTCGGTTAATAATTCATCAATTTTCTTTTTAAAGGTATATTCAGTATTGCCTATAAGCATTTGGCAGTCACCGATTACCCAAATTTCGTGCTTTTCAATAGAGTAAAAAATAGCAGAAGCTGCCGCCCGACCGATTTCTTTTTCCGTCGCATCGGATAATAATCGATTTTGAATCTTTCTGACCGCTTCGGAACAACTTATATCAGAATAAAAACCCGAAACAGTATCCAGTATGAGGTCGCGTAATATCTGACCGCCTGTTTGACCATTTGTCATAATTCCGGTTTTGCTGGTAGCACCGTCAACTACCGCAACAAAAGAATCATTGATAAAATATCCGTCTTCATTTAAATTGCTTTGATTATTTTTAGCTATACTGTTTTTTTCAATTATTTCAATTCTGCCCATTTTATTCACTCTTTATTGCTGATCCTATCATCTTTGTAAGTGTTATTCTGTCGTATTTAGTGGCATCCAGCATTTGGTATAAGCCAAACTGTAATTTCATTCCCGGAGATAATATTACCTCGTTAAGAAGGATAACAATAACTTTTTTGTTTTCGGACATGGCCATGTTTACTTCTCTTCTTACATTAGCCGACTTAATCGAGTTAGATGATAACATTACAATCACCGCTTCACATCCTACCAAACGTTCGCCAATCTCTTCGGGCCATTCGGATCCCACACGAATGCCTTCGTCAAACCATATATTTAGTTTTTCATCCTGAAGACTGGAAATAATGGAATAAACTTCAGAAGAATCCAAATGTGCGTAACTGATAAAAGCATATGAATCCAATCCATGATAAGCATGTAATTCCTTTTTCTCTTCAAAATTAGTCTGCTTTTCCTGATCATTGGATATAGAAATATTTTTATCAATGTTACTGCTTAATTGATTTATATGATTTTCTAAAAGTTCAATTTTTTCTTTGTACTGATAATCCAGTTTTCTGATTGCAAGATTTAACTTGTAATACTGATAATTCTGTATAGTAATAGCATAATCGGGGCGCTCGGAATTTTCTTTGCTGATGGCAGTATTTAAAAGCGTCTCTGCTTCGGAAAAATTACCCTTAATTCCAACTATTCTTGCTTTGGTACTATAAAACTTTGCATAATCCGGATCTAATTCTATCGCCCTATTTATGCAGGCTTCAGCTGTATCATACCACTCTTTTAGGATTCCTTCCCTACTCTCATCATCACACTGTTCCGCAATTGTTATAAATGCATTGCAGAATGCCTGTAAATAGCCTGAGTTATCATCCAGCATTTTTGCATCTCTGTAAGCCATTAACAGAAGCTCGTCATAATCATAAAAGGTTCCGCTGTGAACATAATACTGAACAACCAAATGATTAAACGATAAATGTTTTTTATACTCTTTATGCTTCTCAATCAGATTATACATACGTTCAAAATCTTTATTTCGTCTGTAAATAGTACATAGGCAAAAAAATGCCTCATACTCCGAAGGCAAATGCTCTTCGATTATCCTTTCAAGGGCAATCTGGCGTTCCTTGGATGCTGACATCTCTGCAAATTTTGCTATTCGTTTTTCATACTCACGTGACTTTTCTGCAGGTAAAGATGAAAAATAGTTTATAGCCTCTTCAATATATATTTCTATCTTATTTTCAATGTTTTCCATGATGTTTTTACCAATTATTATTTTGTAAATTCCGGATATCTCTTTATAACGAAAGCGTTTTTCTTTAGTTTCTCTACAGAAGTTTCATATACTTTTCCTTTAGCCGGATTTATGCTTCTGTATTCAAATCCAAATTTAAGAAGGAATTTTTCAAGAAGATTCGAATAAACTGAAATTCCAATATTATTTATAAATATATCCTCTTCTTCCCATTCTTTAATATGCTTAAATATCCAATCGAAAAACATAAGGTAATTTGATTGGTTTTCTTCCTGCGGGATTATTCCAATCATTGTGATATATACATCAAATTTACCTCCCATAAAAAATAAATCAATCATGGAATCTCGAATAATTACTTCGCCGGATATAAGTTGAGAATATGCTTCCTCCATAACCGGATACATATCACAATAACCTATTATCTCATCATTTTTCACCATTAGGATTGATGTATCTTTTTCATATTGTTCCGCCGAATTCTTCCAATCATCAAACGTTCCTTCAGTTTCTTCATTCATTTCATACTGTTCTGAAGGAATACAAAGATAATCAATTTCGATTTCCTTCATAGTCAAATCATCATAATTCATTCCCAATTCAGATATTTGATCCACTCTTATAAGCGTAGGCTTCTTATATTTTATATCATCATGCTCATCATCCACGGCAATCGATTTCTTAATATCTGACATCAATTTAATTATTTTGTCCAGATGAACATCAAGTACTTCAGGGAAAGCGTCCAACCACTGTGTTGGGCCAAGATAAAACTCCATGGCTTCGGAAGGAAGAAAATCTTCAATTCTCAAAGGAATAATCGGTTTATTTCGAGAAACTGCAGAATTTATTTCCCTTAATACATAATGAGATTTATCAGATTTACTTGAAAAGACCAATAGAACTGCGTGAGCATTGCTAATTCCTCTCACTATTTCTACCGCGTACTCTTCTCCTGTTTTTATATCTCTAGGAGCTATAAAACATTTACATCCTCTCTTTTCCAATTTTTCAACCACATAATCAGCTACACCCTTATTTTCACTTGCATAAGACATAAATAAATCATACTTATAAAGCATTTCTATACCCCTTCTTTTCCATAATACGTGAATCATGTTCCGAATTTTTTACTTCAGAGAATCCTTGCGTTCTTAATAAATGATATCCAATATCTGAAACAGCATCTGCGATAATTCCATTAAAGATTATGTTATGCTCATTTCTCATTGTATCAATAAACTTATTTAGACGACTCAAAAGGATACTGGCAATACCCTTTCTCCTGTAATCCGGATGAACAACAATTGAAGAAAGATATCCCCATACATTTCTATTATCTACATATTCTTCTATATCCTCTGAAGAAATACTTGTATCAATTACTTCTCCAGATTTGATTCTGTCATACATATTTTTAGTAATAGGAGAAAAATTAATATAACCAATTATCATATTTATATCATTTTCATAGGCCATAAAGTATATTTGGTCATTTTTCAAATAATATTCTAAGCATTGATTAATTTCCAAGTGATATTGCTCTTCATAAGATATATAATCCAATTCCAGTGCTTCTTTAATATACTCTTCTTTAATTTGCTTGCCATCAATAATTGAAATATTCATATATTATTACCATACATATTCTAAATATTATTTTTAGCATTTTTGTATAAATATGCTGCATATTGTTTTACCCTTACAACTTCATCCAAAGTAAGATCTAATTGATTTCTTCCTATAAGGTTTAACTGAGGATATTCATTCTTTTCCGGAATAATCAGATTAATAAATTTGCCTTCTGAATCGACCATAAATAATTCTTTTATTTCTTCTCTGGTCATTTATCTACCTCGCTTCATCTACGTAAACATAATTGTATTCTTTACCACCATTTATTATCTGTTGCGTATCAACAATATCATATAATACTCCTGAAGGAGCCAAAACTTCACATTCCATCGCACCATACCTCGAAATATGCGCTATACTTGATCCGCTTTTGTTTTCAGGAAGGACGAAAATCATACTAACGCTATCATCTCCATTGGTATCATGAGAAAACCTTTTCGCCACATCTAATTCGCTTGACCAACTTGCCGGTCCTAACATATCTACTTTTGATTGAGATATTATATTGTTGGCTACTTCAGGCGAAACGTGTATTCCTCTGTATACTGTTCCTTCCCATTTGGTGGAGTTATTAATATAATCGTCTAATATACTCATCCTTTCTCTATCTTCATCCGGTGCATTTGGATTATTATATGCTTCTCGAATAATAGAACTATCTTCATACGAATAATCATTTACTGCAGAAAAAATCTTTTCGGCTTCTTCACGATTTATTGTCTTGCCAGACCCTAGTTTAACATCTTCAATTATTGAATTAACAGCTTCTTCATGCGAAAAGATTTGTGATTTGTGTTCACTTTGTTTATTATTCTCCCCCTTTGATGCTTGTGAATCAGAGTTATTCACCCCTGATGATGTTAAATTACCAACTCCAATATCATAAGCGGGGGAAGCTATTTTCCCTGGCCAATACCTGCAAAAATATCATCATCCAAGAAATCCTGATAGTCTTTTGCGAGCGAATCCAATGACTCCGCCAATGAATTAGTCGGTTCAATACTCTTATTGACTTCCCCCTGAATAGTCCTAATACAATTACTTATACTTTGTGCATGGGGTCCTAATTTCGACTGATACTGATCCACAACATTCTGAAGATTATTGGTTACATTTCTTATACTTTCTCCACTCTCTCTTAAATCCGTGGCAAATTTCTTTAATGTGGCGATTCCTTCCTTGTCTGGTTTTATTACTGCCATTTTTTACCCTCCTAAATATGTATGTTAACAGTATATGCGGTTGTTAATTAAAACAACCGCATATACACTCATATTATCAATCCGCTGAAAAAGCATACTTAGTTCCTTCTGCCACAGGTAACATGTCAATCAAAGCCTCGCAGGATTTGTCTAAGCTTCCTCGAGCATGAGAAGTGACATCGGCGAAATTATAAAGATATCCATTAATCAATACCACACATTCAGGATTAGACGGTGTAGCTGTCATTGTTTCCGATGTTATATTGAAATAATGATGTTTCGCTAACTCAATAGGTTTTCCGAATTCTTCAATATTTATATACTCATTGGGATATTTTATTTCAAGATCCATATCATCCCATGTACAATCCACTTCGTACCAGTCTCCATCTAAACAGACCATGTTCCAGGCATGAGCATTCTCACTCAATTCTTCTGCCGGTCCAGGCCCCTCTTTCCCATAACCAATAACGACCGTTGAATATATGTCTGCTTTGTTAAGAAGATACTCAAATGCTAGAGAATAACCATCACAAACAGCACTATTAGCATTTCCGGAAGAATCAGCTACCAATACTCCGTACGCAGTATGAGCTAAATCAACAACAAAATCATCTCTATTGGAATTTAACATATCACTTTCGTATACCGATGTGTCATAAGAAACAGTCTTTATCAGTTTATCATGTATTTGTAATTCAATCTTATCCTGTGACTGATTCATATCAATATCTGAAAGAAAACTCTCTGCTGAATCCTCCAGTTCTTTCATTTTCTGAAGTTCATCACTGTCCATTTCGTAATTCCTAACACAATAAATAGTTTGAGTCTGTTCCTGATATGGATATATAACCACCGGTATGCACAATTTTAAATAATACTTTTCAGGATGATCGTAAGTAATCATTCTGACATTCGAAAAGATGTTTTGAACAATATTATCGTCATATTCTCCGTCTGCAATAATATTGACAAAATACTGATCATCTTCTCTGTGGTCCAACAAATCTATTATTGTTTCATATACAGCTTTGTCATGCTCATCTAACTGATCATAATAAAACCATTTGCCTTCTTCCAGGTTACCGGTATCTTTTCCGTAAACAATTTCTTTTCCGGGAGTTCCTTCCTGAATAATTGCCGATTCATCCTCATCTTGAATAACATCTACTACTAAGGCACTGTCTTTTTGAGACATATTTTCTCCTGCAGATGCATTGTATTGTTCATCTTCACCATTGTTAGACCTGAAAAAAGAGTTTGGAACAAATACGTAAGAAAGAATAGCGTATATTATCAAACAAACCAAATAAACCAAAAGAGCGGATCCGATATATCCGCCTCTGTTTGGTCCTTTATAACTATTTTCCGAATGTGTATTATTATCATTTCTGTTCATATGAAATAATAATCCTTTAATATTATTTTATATATTACTTAATGAAGTTTTTGAAATTATTTACATTTCAAAGGCTTCTAATGGTGTCCTGATTCCATTTTTATATGCATTTATATGTTCATCATAACTAACTGTGGAGTCTGCATACAAAACTTCTAGGGAAAAATCTATTATAATTGACCCTCCCCCCTTAACAGGAACACTAAAATAATATGCATCTATTTCATCAAGCGGAACACAAAATTCTTCAGCTTCCTCCAAAGATATTTTTAATAATGATGAAGCCAATTCAATTATTTTTGTTTTGTCTTTTTCCATATCTAATCCTCTTATACTAATGCGCACCATTCTGAAATATGACCGTAATCATGTGGAAACTCATATATATTACCCGATTGTCCTTCCAGAGTGTAAACCTTGTTTCCGTCATAATACACATTAAACCAGTGGCCACTAATAGCCTGACCATTAGGTAATTTTCTGTTGATACCGACAATTAAGTGAGAGCCGGGTCCTAAATCTTTCAATCTCTTTTCTATTTCTCCTTCGGGCATATATACACATTTTTTCCCTGTTGCCTGTTCCATTAAATCATCAGTTGGAATATTGGTTAATCCTGCATGCGCAGTGGAATCCCCATTTAGTCTTTTTTCCACTGCCAGAGCACATGATCCGCAATTAACCTTACTTTGAGGAATAAATGGATTACCATAATGTGGATTGATTTTTGTGATCCAACTTGAAATTCCGGAAATACCAGAATTATTTACAGATGATCCCCCGCCCGATGAAGCGGAATTTAGAGCCGAAGTACCTAACGCAGCTGCGCCTATTCCTGCGGCCGTAGCCAGACCTATTTCACTGGCAGGGGATGTTATTTTCCCCCGCCAATACCTGCAAAAATATCATCATCAATAAATTCCTGATAGTCGTTTGCCAGTGAATCTAGTGATTCTGCTAATGAATTAGTTGGTTCAATACTCTTATTGACTTCTCCTTGGATAACCTCAATGCAATTTTTTATACTATCAGCATGAGGGCCCAATTTAGCCTGATATTGGTCTACAACATTCTGAAGATTTCTAACTTCATTTCTGATATTTTCTCCGCTTTCTCTCAAATCTGATGCAAATTTTTTTAAAGAAGCGACTCCTGGTTCGTTTGGTGTTATAATTGCCATTCTTTCTGCCTCCTGTTTTAGCTATTCAGACTGTGACTTTCTGATTAACTCATATGTTCTTTCCAACTCTTGCTGCATAGCTGCAGTAACTTGGTTTAATTCCTGAGTTGCAGCATTAATGCCCTGAATATGGGTTTGAAGTTTATTTGCTTTATTAATAGCAGCAACATCCTCCTGCATATTATCAATACAGGTTTGCGCTGCCGTACGCATTTGCGCACATTCTTCAAATATCTTATTTGTGCTGGTCCTTAATTGACTAATTGTTTCCTCATACGCCTGAGTATCTACTACTCCCTGTCCCATTTTTCATACCTCACTTTCATTTTTTATATTATTATAATTCTTCAACATCAAACGGACTTACTACTTTTCCGTCCGTATCCAGTGTCCATCCATCCCACTCGATATCCTTATGCAAATACGGTCTAAATGAGAATCTGTTCAGCAAATCAGAATACTGGCAGACGTGTTGACTAAGTTTTGAAGCAATTCGTTTATTAAATACTTCTGTTGAATCATCAGCAGATAAAACAAATGAAAGTCTGTGTCTGAACCAGTTGATTTTTAAACCGCTTTCCTTCATATCTGAAAGGTTCTGGAATGTAACGAAAAAGTGATATCCCAAACGGCTTCCCTGTTTAATAATGTACAGTAAATCTTCAAGAGTAACTTTTTCTTCTGCTTCACTCTGTTTCTCTGTCTCAGCAGGTGCTTTCTCTTCAGTCTTTTTCACACCGCCGTTTGCTATCATCTGCTCAATTTCTTCTCTTGCTTTCTGAACTGCGAGCAGATAATCTTTCTTGGATAACTCTTTTTTCTCAACTAATTCTTTTTTCTTTTTTATCTCTTTATTTAATTCCAGTTTTCTTAACTCTATCGGATCCGTTATTACCGCACCCGATGCAATCAATTCTCTCTCTTTTTCTTTAACACGGTTTTCGAGTGATGAGTCACCGGATATAATCTGAGTAAAGTCGAACTCTCCGCAAATTCTTTCAAGACCCATAATAAATATAGTCTTGTTTCCGGTGATTCCTTTTTCAATGTTATTCTTAAGTTCTCTGATTTCTTTGTAAATTTCCTGAGTAGTATCTTCAACAGAGGCATAATCCTTAAAAAGTTTTCCGTATTTCTGATACATCTTATTACGTTCATATGCCCACAAATCTGCCTCACACTGCTGTGAAACCATTTCTTTGCAGACTGAAAGCATTATCGAAACTGCGCATTCCTGCTCATTAAGCGGAGCAAACAGAATAACATTTTCTCTTGACTCGGGTGTAAGAGATACTATTTTGATATTTGTCATAAGACGCGGAACACCAAATGACATTCCAAATGCATCTTTATCTGTCAATCCGCTATTTTTTGAATCCTCAACAAATGCTCTAAATGATACAGGATCATATGCATGATAACTGTTTCCATCAACAACAACAGGATTTTTATCCATATACAATGTCGGATCGGAGATATCATATGTTTCAGACGAACGCATATCCCCTTTAACTTTTCTGATTAAGTTCTCCTGCTGAATATAAGGTTTTTCAGGAGTTCCCTTAAAATACATTACCTGAACTCGCTGAACAAACATCTGATCTTCGACTCTGTATTTTACGAGCGCATAGTGAGGAGGAAGAGCATCGAGCCATGCTGTAACCTGTTCTGTTTTCTGCGAAGCAGCAAGATCCAGTGTCTGGGAGATTTCCTCCCTCTCTCCTTTCATAGCAATTCTCAACTGAATCTGAGCTTTTGCTGTAGTCGTTAATCCGCTGATTCCTGTCGTATAAGTCTGGCTTGAGAAAAGGAATTTAATACCAAGCGCACGTCCTTTTGCCAAAAGGTTCTGCAGTTTAAGCTTATATTCTTCTGATTCGGCAACTGACTGTGACATGATGGAAAACTCATCCAAAAGAACAAAGATAATCGGCATATGAGTTTCCACGGGAACGCTTTCAACCTTCTTCAGCTGACGATTCCTCATGAAATACTTTTGTCTTTCCATCATCTTTTCGGTCAGTTTATCAATCAGATCGTAAACCAGTTCCTGTGATTCATCCAAAAGAATGTATTTAACATGAGGTGGCATCGGATCGATATACTGTGAAAACTCGGACATTTTAAAATCTGCAAGCCATAATTCAACATCGTCCGGATGATAATTTCTGATAATTCCGGTAATAAGTGTATGAATCAGTGTTGATTTACCGGATCCTGATGCACCCATCAAATAAGATGCAAAACATTCATTATCAAATGCCAGTTCATAAACTTTATTTCTGCTGTCTACGCCGTAAGGAAGACTTAAATTCTTTTTACCTCTGGTATAAGTTACCGGTGCATCCAAATCAAAATGTTTAACATACTCTGTTACCGGTCCGCCCTTTTCAACGGAATATGATTTCAAAGTATTACAATAATCAGCACTCAGAGACTTTTTAAATGTATACCATGCAAATGAATGCTCTTCACCCTGACCAAATGAAATAGTAGTATCGGAAGTAGTCATTTTTATCTGTATCAGACTCTCGCCGGCATATTCCGAAATGCCTATTTCATTGTCTTCTTCATAATCTCTCTCTTTTTTCATTGAGGTAATATTGACAGCAATAAAAGATAGTCCGTATCTCTCATAGTTGGCAATAATCTTGTTAATAAGTTCTCTTGAACGTCCCTCAAATGATTTAGGCCATCCTACTATAACAACCACCGTTCTTCTGATTTTCTTTTCTTCAGGAACGGTTGCGTTATATTCTGCAACAGAATCGAAGTTTTCGATTACTTCATCTATATCAATAAATGAAGATACGATTTCCTCAAGAGTATCCTGAATCTGGTCAGTATTTCTGGGAACCTTTTCAAGAGCAAAAGAACCTTCAAGGTCTTTTAATCCACCGATTAAAGTCGAATTCTGTCTTATTGCATCAATTACATAGACTTTTCTTGATCCGACAGGTGATTTGTCAATAATCTGGAATAAAAGATTTCTGATTCCGGCATCCATCTCAATGGTTCTCTTTCTTGCCGGAACACAGTTTACTGATATAGTAAATTCATCTTTTGAAGTAATTCTCTCCAAAGGAAGATAAACTTTGCTGGATACTTCATCATAAAAGACATCCAAAAGACCTTTTAACTGTTTTCTGTCATCCTCTTCCAAATCAATGGCAGTTCCGATAGCACCGGGAACCCAGTATTTAGGTTCTTCCTGGCTCGGTACATATTCTTCAAAGCCTTTATTGTTCATTCTGGATGTATTTTCTTCACGAACAGTCTCGGCAAACGAAATCATCTCTGGACTACCAAGAAATTCTTTTATGGCCTGTCTGTTACGCTGAATTCCCTCTTCCAGAATTCGTATTTCTTCCGGTGCACCTACAGAATAATCTGTTTCCAGAACTGTCAGTTTGTCTGTAAACTCTTCTTTCTTCTGTTCCAGGAATTTCTGGTCGCACTTGGATACAAGGTATACACGTTTTGCATACGGATCATCCTCAGTATCGCCTGAAAGCGGATTAATCAACATAGACCACTGTCTTAAACGTTCCAAATTTACTCTGTATCCTTCAGGTGCCTCAATAGTCGGAAGGTTTCTGCTTGTCATGTGTTTTTCCGCGATTTGAATATACGCTTCAATAGCAAGCTGATATTCATCAATCTTTTCCAGAGTCTTTTTGAGATTCTCTATTCTGGCCGGAATTTCTTCATCACGCTTTTCTTCAATTAAGTTGATTTCATTTTTTGATTTTTCAATTTCAGCATTCAACGAATATATTTTCTGGTATATCTCGTTGTATTTTTCAATTAAAGATGCCATAAACCCCTCTCCTTAAAGTAAATCCTCTATTTTCACAATAAACGGAGAATAACTGAGAATAGAAGAATCTTTTATTAACGGATATTTCTCGCAGAACTTCCTGAATCCCTGACCATATATATCGCTTCTGTTCGATTCTGCCATTTCCATTTTTGTAGCGTAAGATATTTCTCCAATCAGATACAGGAATTGTACTGATGCCCATACCGCCATTCCCTCATAAACCATATCTCTTTGCTCTCTGGTCGGATAATACTTTTTAATTTCCTTAACTTTCCAGTTGCGATACTGCCAGATATGAGTCAGTTCATGAACAATAGTCACAATAGTTGCCATCTGAGGGCTTCCGTTTTCAAGATAAATACTATATTGCTTTCCGATTCGCTGAGCATATCCTAAAACACGAGGAGATTCTTTCTTGTAGATACTTCCAAATCCTCTTGCAATTTTCTTCGCATCAGCCATTTTGACCTGCAAATCAACATTAAATCGGATTGCGTAAAAGCTCTCCATCAGATTTCTGCATCTTCTGAATGTTTTCTTCATTTCTTCCAGTGAGTTAATTGCGCTTGATGAACAATCATTACAACGTATTCTTCCGTCATCAAGACGTTCATAACTTACACCTGTCAAAGGAAGACCACAGAATTCGCAGTATGCAACAGCTTTGGATAAAACTTTATTCTCATCCACTTCATCTCTTTTACGAGCTTTTCGAAGAGCATTCTTACTGAATCCTCTTACAATAAGATACTTGTGAACATCTTGAAGATGTAATCTCTTGTCAACTTCATCAAATCCGAATTTCAGGAAACATTCTTCCTGATATCTTGATTTGATTAACGATACAATACCCATTTCCTCAAATGCTTCCTGGAAATGTTCGTCAAATTCATGAGATCCAGTTTCATCAAAAATATCTGTTCCGTCTATGGAAACTATGTCGGATAATTCCTCTTCTCCGGCCTCAAACAAATCGTATTCATCGCTGCTGAAAACATTTTCTTTCTTATCTTCTTCGACTATTATTTCTTCATTCTGGGAAATTACAATATCATCATGAATTATATCTTCGCTAATTGTATTGTTTTCTGCAGGTTCGCCTTCTCGCTGTTCAGGTTCATCGGAAGACAGAACAAACGCCTCATCTCGAGCTTCTTCTTCCACCTGAATACTGATTTCTTTTTCTTCTTCGGGTTCTGTTGCGGTTTCTTCGGTCTGCTCGGATAAATCGACCTCTTTTTCTTTTTTGCCCTTGAAAAGATTTCTTAAATGCTTAAATAAGCTGATTCTCTTTTTCTTCTCTTCTATATTTTCTTCAGGATACTCGTCTGTAACAATCTTTCGATCCTCGAATGCCGGTTCACGCATTTTTTCAAAATGCCAGCCAAGGAAATCTGTTGCGAGTTCCAGGAAGCGAAGAAGATTCTTTTCTATAGCTTCCAGTAAACCGAGGTCCATTTCGCTGTCTTCTAAGATGTAAATGCTCTCTTCATCATAAAAGCCTTCCATGTCATACATAAGATAGTTGAGCATGCCTTCAACATCATCAGGAACTTTGGATACTACTGCAAGATACTGCCAGCCATCCGGGAAAACGCTCTTGAATATTTCTGATAAAAGAACAGAAACGGTATAACGAATACCGACATTGGTTTCGGGAAGTTTAATCTGTAAAATTGTTTTGTTGTGATATTCTCTGTCAAGTTTGGAAACATTAGGATCCATACTGAGATCTATCACTCTGGCATTTCTTAAATCGGCACTGTTGCTCATTTCAAGATAGCCGGTTGTTTTCACGCTAAAATCGACATTGATTTTACATATATCAATGTCCATAATTTTCTTTTCAGAAATAATGGCTTCATTATTCCACTCTTTTAAAGTATAATTTCTGATCTGACGGTAGTATTTTCTTCCGTCATAAAGGTTTGATGCTCTTCTTAAAACAACGCCCAATTCACTTGAAACAGACTGAACATTATAGTATTTTCCGTCATATGTGACAAACTGTCCCGGAAGAACACACTGAGTTGCATGTCCGATGAGTTTAGCATCTATAAACTCGGTATCTCCCTCTTCCTCTTCGCAGACATAATAGGCAATTTTCAATGTCTTGGCAAACTGCTCATCAAATCTGCTTTTAATCAACCTAAATCCGTTCTTAATCTGAGGATTAATACTGTCTCCATTGCTGAATGTGTATACATCCAGAATATCATCTTCCGCATTCGTATATTTTTTCAGCAGTTCGCTAAGTCCGAAGAATGCATCATCAATTTCCATTCCGGAAAGTTTAAGTTCATTTAAAACTTCATCTTCACCTACTTCACGGAAAGTCATATTGTAAAGAAGTTTGATTAACGTATTTCTTTCTGATTTAACATATCCGGGAACTATAGAGGGGATTGCATCAGGATTGGTTATAAACATCCTGTAGTTGCAACGCATATAATCTCTTAAAAGATAGTTTTCTGAAAGAATATTTACGAAAGTCTGCTCTTTTCCTCTGGATAAATATGTTCGAATTGCACTGAATAAATTCATAAATTCATCTTCTGCAATTACAAAATGTTCTTTCTTTTCCGGAACACACCAGAGACTGGGAACAAATTTGATTTTTTCGTATAGTTTTTCCTGCTGCAAAGGAAGATTCATAAAGCCGCACAAAACCGTGTAATACTGTCCGGCTATCCACTTTATATCGAGAATGGGAACTTTTCTTTCACCGTACCAGCTTACTTCAGGTATCTGGTTTTTAACAGCAACCGCAGCCAGTTCCACACCGTTTCCAAGGAATCTTGTCTGTTTTCCGAAAAGACGCTGTCTGAGGAAATCACCGTCTGCATTCCATCCCATAGATGTATGTAAGTTTCTTGAAATAGGCGGAGCTGTAACCTCATAGAATTCTGTCTTCAGAACATGAGAAAGTGTATCTACAAGGCCATCCAAAATTCTGTCGGAAACGCAGTAAATCGGTGCACCGTCAACGTCTTCAAGCTGATGTGCAATAACGCTTAAACCTATCTGACCTGTATTGAGAATATAGGAAGGTTCCGAAAGGAATACGAATCCGACATCTCGCAGGAATTTTTTATTTTTTGCCACAATCGAAAGATCGTATAATTGTGAAAATGAAAGGACTCCGACTTCACATTCATTCTCTCTGTTAGACATTTTTTCAATTTTCCAGAGATCACGAATACGGCCGTATTTGTATAAAAGATCATCCATCCAATTGATAATATCATCCTGAGTACTTTTTCTGGATGTAATAATAAGAACATTTTTACCCTTTAAAAGAGTATCCATGATGGGAAGAACTATATACTTTCCCAAATCACGGTAAAACGGATTGCTGAACACCACGTTTTTGCCATGCATCATTTTGCTGACAGCAGAGATGTAATCCGAATCATATGCATTGTCTCTTTCATTTAATCTAAAGAATTCTGAAACAGTATGATCAATCTTGTCTTCGGATTCGTCCATAGCATCCAGTAATTCAATGATATCGCTCTGTGTACCAAAATCACATCCGGTTTCGGAAGACAGTACTTCATGAGCGAAAGTTTGTTCCAAAACTTCCCTTACTCTGTAAAAACTGCTGATTCTCGCCGAACGGCTGTCATCTCCACCAAATTTCTCTTCGTATTCCTGTGCTCCGTATCCGTTAAGGAAATTATAAATCTCTATAATTATTATTGAAGGAATAATCAAAAACAGCCAGAAAGAATATTCCCATGTAAGGCCAAAATGATATATAAGCGCAGTATATATCTCACAAACTACGCATGAAACAATAGAGAGTGCCAGGAAAAGTCTTCTGAAAAGAATAAAGGAATCTTTTAAGAACCATTTATCGTAATCAGAATCATAAAAATAGAAAAACGAAGCTAACTTTGAAAGTGTATTATTAGATTTAAATACAAAATAAGCAATCAGAAAATAAAGCAGTTTTACAACTACAAATCCCAATCCAAGAACGGCAGAATAAATCAGATAAGTTCTGATTGTTTCTGTGCCCGTATATTTATAAATAATATAGATATTAGCAATTAAGCCATAAAGCAACGCAAAAAATGGAAGAAAAAAGTTTTTTCTTCGGTTTATTCTCCTATGGCCTACAAAATAGAGAAGCAGAAAAATCGGTGTGTAAAACATCAAAACGACAAGAAAATTAAGCATTGCTTGCTGCATCGTCATACAATTCCTCTCTGCAAATATTCATTCTCTCAACAAACTCAAATGGTGATACTAACTGTCCGCATGAACTGTTCACACGAACTTCATATTCTTCATCAGTCTCAAAAGAATATGCAACATTGTTAAAAGGCGGGATATTGATATTTAAAAACGACTGTCTCCAACTGCTCTCTGTTCCTTTAATATCAAGCAAAAACGCTTTGCCAAGTTTTTCTACCAGCCCCTTAAAATTCTCAACCGCTGTTCTGTGGGTTTCCAGCAAAATCAGTCTGTCATCCTTCTCGTTTTGCTGTTCATACATAACGCGGATATAATCTTTTCCTCTCGAATAGAAACAAATGTTTTTTACAAATTTGGAATATTCCTTCTCGTTAACTTTTATTACTCCTATTCTTTCGTACAAAAGCCAGTTATATTTATCAATCTTTAACTTTAACCTGATTTTATTCCATATAAGAACAACAAGCATCGTTAATGAAAAAACAAGCATTGTACAAAGCATAATGAATAAAAGATTCATTAATCTACCAAGGTTTTTCTGAGCAATAAACAATACAAACAGAGGAATACAAGCCATCGTAACAACAAAAACCACATTTAATGCCACTCCAAATGCCCTGGAATTGCTAATTCTGGTACGAATTAAATAAGTAATGTCTTCCGCCTGTTTTTTTTCTTCTTCGGTTTCAATAACCGTGGTATCCGGAAGTATTTTCTGTTTCTGAAGGATGTCGTCGTATGTTTGTGAGAGTTTTAAATCAACATCTTCCATTTCAAAACGGTCTAACGGTCGAACTATATCTCTGTCAACATGCTTTTTCTGACGTAACAAATCTGCTTTTGTATTCAAGCCTCTTTCCGCAGTTTTTATCAGAGTTCTTATTTCTTCCTTGGTCTTGGAATTCATTGAGCGCCAGTTATCCATCTCCTCACGTTCTGTTTTGGCGTAAAGCGTAAATAATTTAGAATTAATTCCACTTACCTTAACGTTTTTTATATCCAAAGTGACGTCCAAATTATCTTTTTCATCAGTTTGTAATGAGTCTAACGTACGCTTGTGAGGATGATTCTTATTTTCATCAATTGTTCTTTCTATCTGGTTTCCGATATTTTTCTTCATTCCCTCAATTCGGTCGAGATTTGACTCAAGGAACTGATCGAGTTTTGCCAGATTAAGCTCACTTGATATACTGTACAATCTGTAAGCTTGCAATACACTTGGCTCAACATAGTTATCCGCCAGCAAACGAATTGAAACCCATAAATTAAATAAAGCAGCATCCCTTTGAACAGGACCGTTTTTTTCATAGTTGTAAACCATGAATCTGCAGCGTGAAGGATATCTGTTTCTCCTGCAAAAATCAGAGCTTTTCATCTCGTCATTGTTTGTCCAGACTCTTTTAAGTAAAGTATTTTCATCACAGTAAACTTTTTCGCGCAATGTAATAATCCAGATTTCCGAAGGGAGTATTCCGTTGTATTCGTACTTTTCTCTTAACTGTAAATAAAGTTTTTCCGCTTCTTCGTCTTTTTTTACAGCATAATACGTATACGGAAGTTTGTTGGGATCATCTTCTTTAACCTTAAGTTCAAAATTGATTTCGGGCGAAGGAATCCCTCCCAGCAAATGGGTTAAATGAACCAATGGTATTTTGCTTTCCAGTTCCTGAGGTTTATCAGAGGAATAGTCAGCATTAATCAAAAAATCATACGGATTCTCCGGAACGCTTTTATACTGTTTCATTCCGGTTTCATCGTACAGGCGAACAATTATTGCACGCCACTCTTTTTTATCATTGGTTTTTTCTCTTAACTCGGGTACTGCCTGGTCGATTGTCAATCCGGATTCGTTCCAGCGGCAATACCCGATTTTTCCTTTTTCCAGAGAACCAATAAACAATGGTCTGAAATTATGAAAACTTTCCATTGTTTTTTGATTCATAATTAGCAATGAATACATATATTCACCTATTTGTTAAGTTCTTTTCTCTTTTTATGAACTTCCGCAGCATATGTTTTACATCCCAAATCCTCAAGTGACATTGCAATTATGTCGCAAATTCTCGAGAAGAGATAATCGCCGTAAATGTTTTTCCAAACTTTACTTTCAATTTCCATATCTTCCAGGAATTTGTCAAACTGATCTATTATGAATTTGCCAACTTCCTTGGAATACTCTTTCTTCTGATAGAATTTGCCCAGGAATCTTTCAACTTCGGCAATTTCAACTTTCAGGACACGTAATACTCTTTCTTCATCGTATACATCCGTAATCATTGATTTCTTCAAAAGAATTGGCAAGTCAAATATACTTCTGGGACCATTCTTCTCGCCCAGAGCAAATTCTGATATTCTGAAGTCCTTTACTTCAGACATCAACATGGACTGATCTGCACCCTTGTTATCATTAACATCTGATTCGCAAACATAATCCACTCGTTTTAAGATGCTATTAACCAGTTCAGGATAAATATATAATGCATCAAGAACTTCGTATAATCTGTCACATGCAGTTCCGTTTGAAACCAGAAGCGTCTTGTCTCCGATATTTTCCATATTAAGCGAAGAAAGCATCAGCTGATATGTTGAACCTGATCCTGAATCATCATTTTCAAATATCTGAATATACTTTCCTAACAATCCCCAGAAGAAAGCTGCTGCAATGTTATATTCAAGGCGTTCCTGATTATTATCATCCAAATCGGGAGTAACGGAGATAACATGCCACCATCTGTCAATATGAGGAGTAATAACCGTACTCTTTCTGAGATCCGGATTTATTTTTTCTATCAACTCATAGTAGGCTCTGAAGTATTCTCCACTGGTACGATCATACGTATCGCTCTTCTGAGGAGGCGCAAACTTGCTCAAATCGTTTGCACGCAGACCATAGAATGATTTATAGAACATAATCATATTCTTAGGAATATCTGCATCAGGTTCTCCACCGAAATTTCTCAGTTCTTTCTGAATCATTTTCGATCTGGGCGAATCATCTTTAGGATCAAGTTTGTTATTATATGTGCAGGCATTAATCGGATCTTTTTCTTCACCCAGAGGCTTTTCAATGAAAGGAGCGGCCAAAATCTTTGCTTCGTCAAATGTGTCTTTTACATACTCTTCAAGAAGCGCAGAATCAAAAATCTTATGTTCGTATTCTGCTTCTTTTTCAATGGCACTGATAATATCCTTATCAACTTCATCACCATAAGATACCATCAAAGAGTTCTTGAAGTATCCAAGAATGTTTTCGTCGAACAGTTTGGAGAAGTAACCTGCATTCTCTTCCTTGTTTCCAGCCATCGCATATGCATGTACCTGTTCATAAATAATCTCTGCCAAACCATTGTCAATCTTTATATTGCTTCCAAGATAAGGCATTTTTTCAGACATTGCTTTAAGGCATGTCTTGGATGCGCAGACGTATCTTGTTGCATTTCCTTTTTTGGAATAATACTTCTTTTCGAGATTTGCTATCTGTTTGTCAATGCTGGGAATCTTACCATCAAGTGAAGCAAACATAACTTCAAACGCTTTGCATGTGTCTTCAACATATTTAACTCCCTCTTTAAGAACAGCGGCATATACGGCGTCGACTCTATATTCATCGCATTGAGCAACATATGCATTAAACTTATCTACAACGTCCTGCTGGTCCGCGCTGAGTTTCTTGAATAACCTGTCCTTTAAAGTTACTTTGGCTGTTTTGTATAACATATCAACGCCTTCTTCAACATCCGTATCAGGATCATCAAAAGTATTTTTTGCGAAATCATCAAGAAATTCTGCTTCGGCTTTGACATTCATTTCAACCAGTTTTAATTCTTTCTGAAGTGAATCATAGGTTTTATAAAGAAAATATCTTACAGCACTGGGATGAATGAATGCGTTTTCCTCATCACGCATAAAACTCTCAATTCTATACTTTCTTCCGTCTTTTGTAACATTTTCATCATCAGACCGGAAAATAGAATAAGCTATAGTCTGTGCATTATCTTCACAACGTCTTTTTAGCATGCCGTAATATCTTTCGAGTTCTGTATAAGCCACACTAAATTTTTCCCAATCTTCCTGTTTTACACCTCCATCGATTTCTCCGATAAGCTGTCTAGCTTTCTGTTGCTGCATATCCAAATCTTCCTGTCCGATTGAACCCTGAGAATTATCGGCATCAATTTTTTCTTTTAATGCCATAATATATAAATCCCATTTGTCAGCAATCTTTACAAAGCCACTTTCATCATACTGACCAGTCGAATTAATTACGGCCATCGAGAAAGGATCTTTATTCTTCGCCTTTGATTCAACCGAAGTGATATAAGAACGATCCTGTCTTAAATCGCCTACTCTGAAACCTTCGTTTCGTTTCTTTTCATTGGCACGCTTCTGTTCTTTAAACATTTCATCATATGTCAGCCACTGATTGGAAACACAGTTTCTGGCCCATGTCAAAGCCATATACTGCTTAACATCTTCCACGGGATACTTTAAAATTGAGCATCCGGCGCCGGCATAACGATTACGACCTTTTTCAGCTGTAAGTTTACGAATAGTATTATCTTCAGAGGAATTACTTCTCTTGTTCATCGGTCCTATAGACTGTGAATAAATACAGCTTGCAGCATGATCAAGATATTCATCAAATGAATTGAGTTTCTTTCCATCAGCATTCTGTGCATCAAAAAGAAAACAGAAATCAAATGGTCTTACATTATATTCTTCATAACCGCCCGATGCTACCGAAGGGAACTCGATTTTGGCAGTTTTTTCATATTTTGAAGGAAGTGTACAGTCTGCTTTCATCAGAAAAGTATCTAACTCACGAAGACAAGCATATGCATTGCTCTTTAAGTTGTTTCTTTCGGCTTGTCCCTGAATTACTTCATAAAAAACTTCAGGAAGGATGAAGAAACCTCTTGTAATATTTGCACTCTGACGGAAATGAGTTGTCAGGTAATTCTTTATATACATTGCTACAGGAAGAATCAGTCCAGATCCGGTTCCGCCGGCAAGAGAACTGACAATTATAACTCTAAGAGCTTGCTGATATTCACTGCCTTCAAGCTTATACAAATCTTCGATTGCCTTATGCAATTCTTCCATTTTGCCTGCACGAATCGCTGTTTCAAAAGCAAGTCTGGATACCGCTCTAACCTGTCCTGCACCTTCAGTTAATGTTTTGCTATTCAATATTGCATTTACCGGGAACCATGTATCTCTTGCATGTGTATCTATATCCAAATATTCCCCAACCGATAACTTTGTCGATGTTTGAATTGTATGAACAAAAGGATTCTTTCTTTTTATTTCACTTAATTCATTAACATCAGTATCAAAAACAGCAAAAGCAATTCTCTGTCTTTGATCTTCATTTACCATCTTCGAAACACGCAACGCGATTTCAGATCCTTTTCCTCCAAGTCCAACTATCAATGTGGGTGCATTCATACTTTTCTCCTCCAAATGTTTTTTATCAAATTACTGTTTTTGTTCCTATTTATTTGTTAGCCAATTAGGCTGCAAGTGTATTTATAATTAATATCTTCAAATTCTATCGAAATACCGGCCGATACTTTTTTCTTCTTGTAATTATCAACAGGCATTCCGTTTATTCTGGTAGCGTTTTTTGCGGTAAAAGATTTTGCATTGGTGATTAACATTTTGTTATCACCTGCAGCTTTTACTTCAAGCCTTACTGCTCCGGTAACCCCTTTGGGCACATATCGGATTGTGCCTTCCTCCGCAATGAACGGTAAAATAACCGTTAATGTTTTCTTATCTACCTTTCCGGTATACTTTCCGGGTTTCATTCCCGGAACCTTAGGTCGAGCATTGATTGAAGGGCCTGATTTTATCTTTTTCGGAAGTCTTTTCTTAAAGATATATCCGCAGGCTATGAATAAAATAAATGCAAACCCTATTGCCAGCGGAATTGCTTCGGGATGTCTGTCCAGCCATGATCTAGTGTCTGAAATCTGAACACCGTTCTTTAAACTTCCTGACCATCCCTCAACATCAAACTGCTGTCTGTAAACCATCGTATATTGTCTGCCAACATATATTTTCGACGAAATCTTTTCTCCCGCTAAAGAAGGGTACAGTTTGAATTCTCCAGGAGAATCACCTTTTTCTATTCTTAAACTGTCTATTGTAGGTCCTGCATCGTTGGCTAAGAGTTCTACTGTCGGAATGTCCATTACCGTCCATTCTTCCGCAGTTATAGGTCTTCCTTCAACATCTGCTGTAATAACTATTGGTTTGTCTGCGTTCGTCAATCCATTCTTATCAATGGTGTATTGGGGATTCTCAACTAAAGTAAAATTAACTTGTTTGTTTTTGAAAACATCAAATTCCATGCTTGCAGACGACGTCTGGAATTCCAGGTAATTTGCCGTGACTTCAACCGAAAGGGTTCCCTCTTCAATTGAAATCGAATCGCCATCCTTAATTGAATTACCGAGTTCTTTTCCGTTATTTGAAGCTTTCGCCTCAAAACTGATGTTTCCAAGAAGTTCCGAATTAACGACCTTTTCTTTTGTTCCCGCTTTTACGAATCCGAAGTTGATTGTATAATCGCCTTCTTCAAGATAATCCATATCAGTCACTTCAACGCCGTTCGCATCTGTCAGATAAAAAGCAACGTCCACGTTGGGTTTGTAATATATCTCTATTGTCTTGGCACCAGTAACTTCAGCCTTATAATCGCCTATATCAAAATCTCCGGTAAATATTTCAATTTTGCCCTGAAGACCTTTATTGGGTAAATTGGTTCTTCCTCTGGCATCACATTCGCTGTATTTTACTTCCAGAGGATTGACAGAATCAACATTTGTAGGTCCCTTAATCCCTTTAATCTCAACGTTTTCGCCCTGGGCAAATATCGTCAGTTCCTTCATTGGAACATCAAATGAGAATTCGCCCTTGGATGCATCTACTTCAAGCTTATACGAATTAAACAGCATCGTGCATATGTCAGTAATTTTGCCGAGGATCTGATCATTAGTCGCCGCATGCTCATAATAAATATTATTAGCGGGTTTGTTGGTTATCGCACCCGCATTTTCTCCCATACCGAGATAGATAACATTTATATCCGAGCTCTTCTGCGCAAAGAAACTGTCGATATCTTCCTTTGTTGTATTATTGAATTCACCGTCAGTAAGAACAACCAGCCATTTTTCGGCAACCTGCGATGTTGTCAAATCACTGTAAGCTTTTCTTACCGAATTAAAAGGAGTACTTCCCGAATCGCTCGTGTGATTATGTATCTCGTATACATTCGCTTCGGCTCCGCTGCTTCCGTACAAAACCATCTGAGGTCCTTTGGATGCATCGGTTTCGCTGAAGTCACTCATATAATAAATGCACAGGCAATCCCCCTCCTCCAGCATAGAAGCAAAAACTTCCATAGAATACTTTGCCTGGCACCACGTGTCCTGTCCGGCTTTTTCGACCAGTCTTCCGTCAGCATCAAATGTGTCGTACATACTTCCGGAATTGTCGTAGACAAGGTTAATTTGTTTTTTTATTGGATTCTCATCTGCTGAAGATCTGATTGGTATCGAAAACACTGTCGAAATAATCAAAATCGTTGCAGCTAAAATGACAATACTTTTCTTTTTTAATAGATTATTCATTTTTACTTCACAATCCTCTCTGTTAACGCAACTTATATGTAAAACTTTTCAACAATAATTTTTTTATTTTTTGTACGTTTTTAACAATTTAGATGTGTCGTTTTTAAAAAAATGATGCAAGTTGCACTAACAAATTTTATTTTATCAATAATCAGATTTCATTGCAATATTTTTTCTGCCTCTGATTACCCAAATAAAGCCATATTTCTTAATTGTTTGAATAGTTATTTTTTTAACATTTTTACCCGGTAAAAAACACATAATTTTTATCGGTCAAAAAAGGTTCATTCCTAACATTTTTTAAGGGGAATTTATTAATTATTTTTATTACTCTTGTCTCGAAATAGACAATTAAGTGACATTCAACAGATATAGTCGACTGAAAAAAGAAAAACTACAATTAATCTGGTTTTTTCCAAACTAATTGTAGCCTTTAATCACATTATTCAGTATCAGAATTCACAATACTATCGTTTCTTACATCATTCTAAAACGGATTGCATCTTTTACAAGCTTCATAACCCTGATTTTTCAGTTCTTCCGGAGACAGATTTGATTCTTTTTTATTTTTTTCTTTCATTTCTGTGACAGAACTGCAACTTGGCTTATGAACTTTTTTTGTATTTGTATTTAGAATCCAATGATACTCGACCTGAGTATTATCAATAGAATTGTTCTCATCTTCTAATTCTATAACATCTTCTTGCTCTGTATTCTTCGGTTCTTCTTCCGGAATTTGCGTGTCCTCTTTAGAAGCGTCCGTTAATTCTTCAGTTGTTATGACCTCTTCTTCGGCCGTTTCCTCTTTTTCCTCTTCCGAAGATTCCGTTTTTTCCTCCTGGGGTAATTCTTCTATTTCTTCCTCGTAAAACTCGCGAATAGGGGTTAATTCACTGTCAGCAATTTGAGATTCATTCGATGCGCAGCCTGTCAGCAAAATAACGATGACGGCAGACACTAAATGAAATACTATTTTCTTTTTCATGAATAATCTCCTTAATATTTATGTGACAAAATCTTTAATGCTAAGCCAAAAATAATTACGGATTACAGGCTTTGCAGGGAGAATATCCCTGATTAATCAGTTCCTCTCTGTCTTCATTGGTTGCAACTTTATTTTTTTCCTTCATTTCCTTCACCCCATCACAAAAGGGAAGATGAAATTTGCCTGTATGAATATTTATGATGTATTTTACATCTATATCCGGGTTTTCTGAGTATTCTTCATTTTCTATTAATGTTTGTTCAGCCTCTATATTGCTTTGATGAATGGAATGGTCCGAATCTAATTCACTTTCACCTGTCGCGTAATCAATTATTATTCCGGGCTGAACATTATAAATATAGACATTGAAACAAATGCCCTTTCCTTCGTCTTCAACAGAATACCCTTCAATTGTAACTCCAGAAGCTACAAGGTTTTCCTCCAAGAAAATTGGTGAGACCCTGTAAAGAACGTGATTACCTGTTTTCAGAATATAATCTGCTACTTCATTCTCAAACGGAAGCATTCCTTCAACATTCAAATACCTTGTTCCGGTAATCAGATTGCAGACATTATCATTTTCTCCCGCAAGCTGATATCCGATTAGATGGCATCGATTATACAAGTAATTCCCATCAATCAAGTCATTATACTTTACCGTATGCCAACCTGTAGGTTTTATATTTCCGATTAAGCCTCTTTCTTCCAAAGGCATCAAATCAGGACAAAGATTAGCAAAGGCTACTCCACATCTTCCCAATTCATCTAAATCGCTGTATATTTCAAATTCATTGGTATTTATTTGTTCTTCCCCAAAAAAGGGTTTATTATCATTTATTTCTACAAACGGTTTTCCACTATATGACGGAATATCATCAAACACAAATTTGATTTCTTCCTCTTCAGACTCATCATCAATTGTTTCTGATGGCAAAATATCATTTTTATTCTCTTCGGCCTTTGAATCATCGACAAGATACTCAATAGGAACAAAATCTATTTGCCTGACAGATTTCTTTTTTGTCACAATTACAGTCAAAGAAACAAGAACTATGGCAAAAACAAATAAAATACTTATGATGATGTAAAAAGCACTCTTTCTTTTCATAAACCTATAATATGCTCTTACTATAATTTCTTTAAATCATTAAATAAATCTTTAGCATCATCTTCCCAATTTCTCCGTGGGTTGTAATAAATCGTGCCAAAAGAACCCGGTATTTTCCAGTTCTCCGATGAGCAAAAAATAACTGGTGTCTCATATCCCTTCTCTCGCATAAGATTCATTAGTTTTTCTCCCGCTTCTTGATCATCTTCTCCAAAGAAATCAAAATGCATATCAAATAAGAGTAAATCATAAGGAATATCTGCCTTTTCTAATGCTTCCACAGCTTTTTCAGCATCTCTTACCCATTCAATATTCGAAAAGCCTATTCTTTTTAGATATGAAGCAATATCCATATATTTGCCGGTATTATCTTCAACATACAGAATTTTCTTAATTTCCATACCTATAATCGTAATTCCAAATCCAAAAAATCTTATTTCTCCAATATGGCAAAATAAGACTACTTATCTTTCTGATTAAACATTGTTCCAAGCAACTGAAATAATAAAATTGAAAAATGTCTCTCCATCATTTCTATTGCACGTTCCTCATCTTGATCCGCAATGGAATTATATATTTCTCTATGTATTTCCATCAGTTCCCAGTAATAATCTGTTTTATAGCCAATAGCATTCCAAAATCCCGAAAGGAAGTTGCCCAAGTCTTTAGACTGTAATCTAAACCAAACAAAAAGTCTTCTTTTTCGGCTATAGAAAACAATTTCTGGTGAAAAGACGAATCATATATGGCAAGCGTTTCAGTATTAGGCGCATTTTCCATATTTGAAACAATCATATCAAGTTCCATTAAATGGATTTTTGTTCTGTTTTTTGAAACAATCTTAACTATTTCACATTCATATATAAATCGAATATAAAAGTTTTTAAGAATCTCATCTTCTTTAACATAATCCATCAGAAAACGGGAAAAATCTTTTTCGTATTTAGCCCCTTCCTGAACTACAAACTGATTGACATCTTGTACATAAGCAACTTCATTATCGCCATCAAAATTAGGTATTCTTGACATTTTTATAAATCCTTTTCTATTTGAATTAATACGTTATTTGAACTCTTAATAATGTTTTCAGTAATACTTATTATTTCCGTATCGCTCATCTCTCTTCTTTCATCATTAAACATCTTTATTGATGAGTAGGTAGTAAGCAATTCATCATAATAGACTTTTTCCATCAAATCCATGACCCCGCCGGAATACTGAAGAGCATCCCACGTTGGAATAGCTATCCTATGTCGCAAAACTCTTTTATGTTCATAGTAATCACTTATTGAATCATGAATATCTTGAAGTTCATTTTGTATGCTCTTCAATAACATTTCACTCTTTTTCTTTTTCTCTATTTTTGAACTTATTCCTGCAAACAGAATGGCAAACAAGAAGCCCAAAAACGCAGCAACAAACTCAACCAAAAAATCATAGAAGAACTCCACCGATTATCACTCCATCTATTCATTAAAAACAATTTTTTACTCGTAAATTATACCATATCCCATATTTTATTATCAATGGAGCATAATCCTGTTTGTTCGTAATCAATATTGCAATAAAAACAATAGCAATTTATTATTTTATCAAAGAATTAAAGCCATTTTCTTTTACTACACAATATGATATTATATAGAAGAATGATTTAGATTCGTATATCCAAAAACGAGGGGGACTTATATATGGCACTTTATGAATCAGGAGAAATGTATCTCGAAACCATTTTGGTTTTATATAAAAGAGGGCTCGAGAGAGTACGTGCAATCGACATCGTAAAAGAAATGAATTTTTCCAAACCCAGCGTAAGCATTGCACTTTCAAATCTTAAAAAAGAAGGCTATGTATCCGTTGATGCAAAC
>Ga0247609_10000461_pt1 | contig 56760 bp, 48 predicted proteins | sample 172DNAGHGlowgp2_FD_193487 | JGI IMG/M metagenome (GOLD analysis project Ga0247609, IMG submission 193487) | Sheep rumen microbial communities from Palmerston North, Manawatu-Wanganui, New Zealand - 1728 DNA GHGlow gp2 | ecosystem: Host-associated > Mammals > Digestive system > Stomach > Rumen ... | reverse complement strand
TTATTATAATAATAAAAGAATTCAGGTTAAAACAAAATGGATGCCACCTGTACAATACAGGATAGCATCCATGTGTTCAACCTGATTAATAAATATGTGTCCAGGATTCTGGGTACATATCATTCACTGTTCCTTTACATATCATCTTATTAATCTTTTATTTATTACATTACCTACAAGATATTGAATTATTTTATATTGAGAACCTACCTATCCCCAATATGACTGTTGTTCTGTGCAATGATATAATACTATCAAAATAATAGCTATAGATTTTATTAAATCTATTGAATAATTTCTTTTTGATGATTCCATCTTACTTTATATAACCCTCTTATTACTTCGTTTTTTTATTATTAAATTTACAATGACTGACATACATAAAGAACCTGAAATAGTAATTATAACGTATTCAATTATCATAAAAATATTTTTAAATCCTATATTATTATAATATGTCACCACAACACTATGAACCAAGTACATTTCATAAGATATACTTCCTAAAAAAGTCAATATTTTATTTTCAAAATCAATCTTCATAGATACCAACCCACATATCATTGATAGCATGACTGGCATAAATAAATATCTCACTTGAATTATCGCAAATGTTCCAATATATCCCAATCCCCATAATACGATATAAAAACATACGTAAATAGCTATTATACTCATAAATTTACTTTGAACATCGGATTTAATACTATCATTTTTTATAGCAAATACCCATCCAACGATAAACGAAAGTGGAAATACAAGATTCATATCATAAGAAATAGATAATAATATGAAAAGCCCTCCTGATAAAAGCCATACCAATATACCCAATAGTAATTTTCTATTAAACAATTGTTTTCTTAGATATCTTGTTAAAATATAAAAAACCAAATATATCAAAAGCACTCGTTCTACGTACCATAATATTCCTACTGCTAAATCTATCCCTATAATTTTCCTTAATATATTTTGTTTTTCTTGCATTACCAAAATGTATACAATATTAATAATAACAAAAGGTATATATACTCTTTTTATTCGTTTTATCAAAAATCCCTGTATATAATTATCTCTGTTATATAAACTATAACATAAATTATATCCACTAAAAAAGAAAAATACACCAACACATAAAAAGCCCACTTTTGAAAAAATATTATTATAATAATTAACATGACACAATATAATCCCAATTGCCAATATTCCTCTAACAGCTGTTGTTGTTGATTTATTCATTCCACTCCTTTATATATTTACTTTTTATCCTTCTTATTTACCTCAATAACAATATCTTCCATCTCATTTGACATCTCAAATTCCATCTTAGCGAATTCATCCATGTCAACTTTCTTACTACCATCCGATAAAGATTCTTTACTGTTATCTTCTTTTATATTTTCAAAGTTTTTAGTTTCTTCCGATTCTATGACCTTTTCACTTTCATCTTCACCAGCAAATTCCTTCGTAGCAATATCTTTAAGTGAAACTCTTCTAGAATTCTTCTTTCCATTACTCTTTACATGATTCTTTAATATTCCTTCATCCTCAGAATCATCTTTATTCATATTTTCTTCAGAATACTCATATTTAATATCATCATCAGATACTTCATTATCTTCAGAAATTCTTGGTCTTCTTCTAAACTGTCTATTATCATCCGGTGAATGTTTTCCTTTACCACTCTTTCTATCATCATGAAGCACTCTATATAATGAATATACTAATAATAAAAGAATTGTTGATACCGTTACTAACAAACCAGCTTTAAGTCCTCTAGGATAATATCTAAATTCTAATTTATGGCTACCTTCATCTAAATATACGCCTAAGAATCCATCCTTAATACTAATTGGTTTTATTTTCTTTCCATCAACTAAAACCGTCCATCCCTTATCATAAGGAATAGATGTAAACATTAATCCTCTTGTTTTAACATCAATTTTACCTTCTATTCTTGTATCCTTAAATGAAGTTACTTCCAACCCCTGACTTGCCATCTGTTTATAAGCTTCTTCGTATGCCTCAGGATTAAAAGCGTAAACTGATGGATTCATTGAAACTTTCTCTTCAGTATCTGGATTAGATATTTCAATAGCTCCATCCGCTGGTATGTAACCTACATTACAAATTCTTGGTTTCTTATCAAGTGTAAAGTTTAATGTATCAATCAATGTACCTTCTGCATCATATATATTAACAGTAGCTCTTTCCATTGTTCTGTTATTTAAATAAATATACACATAACATGATTCATCAACCCTAGTTCTTGCAACACCCTGTGATGTTGTATTTGAATGTAATACATGGAATATCTCCTCAGTATCTGTTGCTGCTGAAACAAATTCATTCTGAACATAAAATGGATTATCCATATTTATATCAAAATTATCAATAAACTTCTCACCGACCATAAATCCTAATGGAAGTGCATGCTTATTCTTAAATACATATAATTCATCCTCTATCTGACTATATAATTCAAATGATGAATTAGGTGGAACATCCTTATCTGATAACATGTATTTTACATCAAGAATAGATGCAGTAAGCGGTGTATATCCATAAAACGAATATGCATTAAATGAATTTTCAAATCCCATTCTCTTATAAAACTGTGTAAGTCCACCACTTGCAGATGATGAGAACACTGAAACACCCTTATAATTATTCCAAGCCGCATCATTTTTCGTTCTATGAATTACTTTTTCAGTTCTATAAAACTTATCGTTTTCCTTTTCCTTAACATGATCAAGTAAAGAAGTAATATTATGATTATCTTCAAGATAAGCACTTCTGCTTGTTGTTCCAAGTCCTGTAACATCCATGTTAATAGCACTTTCAGCAATACATATTATAAAGAACAGATAAACAACCCATCCATTATTTCTTAAATTCTTTTTATAGGTTCTAAAAATAATTGTATACACAAGAATAAATCCAAATGAAGCGTATACAATATAGAATGGATAATCATCCCCAACAAACATTTGCTCAAGCATAATGAACAAGAAAAATACACCAGCTAGTATCGCAAATAATTGCTTTTTATTCACCTCTCCAACATACGTCCATCCTTCATAACACATTGTCAAAACAAGGAATATATAAATAAATGACTGTCTTGCTGGAAGCGAATTTGGATAATGAAATCCATGCCATACAAAGTTTAATACATTTGTATTAAAACTTAATAAGAAAAATAATACTACAGCAATTTTAGCGATTTTTTCCTTATAATTTACTTTTCTTGAAATACAGTAAATTGGAATTAATAAAAACACCAATACCGTACAATATAAATTTGGATTATGTGGATCAAATATAGAACACTCCACACATATGAGTGACCTAGATACCATTTCTAACATTGAAAAATAATTCATAACTGATGTCGGTACTTCTAAATCACTTGATGCCGTTGTAAGGAGAGAATAATACTCTGGAAGTACCATCGCCATACCAAGTCCACCTGCAAGTATTGATGAATAGAAAAACTTAAACATCGAAACTATCGTAAAGTGTCCTGAGTATCTTCTTCTATGTACATACAACAACACAAAGAAATATATTACACAGTAAATGCATATCATAATGGCTATGTAATAATTTGAAAATATACATATACCAAGAGATATGATATATAACATGCACTTGCCTTTAAGCACAAGGTTTTCCAATCCTAATATAACAATTGGAAGAAGAACCATCAAATCAAGCCACATTATATTCCAGCTATATGCTGCCATATATGATGAAAGTGCATAGAATATAGCAAATGCAGCCATTGATACGTTCTTTGTCTTATGATGGTTACTGATATATATAGTAAATGTAAGTCCACATAATGCTGTTTTTAATAGAATAAATAAACTAATAACTTCTGTAATATGTCCCTTAGGAGCAAAATACACTAACCAATTTAATGGACTTGCCAAATAATATGCATAAAGAGCTGTAAAGTTACTACCCGTTCCAATCTCCCATGAATATAATAAACTACCTCCATTATGTAATTTATTATAAAATTCCTGCATAAAAGGAGCGTACTGATGATAACAGTCGCTTCTTAAATACATTTCATCTCCAAACGGATAAATATTCTTTAACATATATAAAACAATCATAATAGCAAGCGGAATAAAAAATCCTAATAAATAGCATCCATACTTACTAAAAAACGATTCTTTCTGTTTCCTTGATTTTTCCATGGTAATTTCCTTCCTTTAAAAAACAGCATTTAAAATGCTGTTTTTTGTATTAACTATATAACATCTTATAAACTTTCGTTTTATCAATAATAAATCCAAAAATATAAAACAAAATCACCCCTACAACTGCTTCAAATAAAAGCCATTTTGCTTCAATATACCACTTTGAAAAAGAACCTGCCATAAAGCATGATACCAATGTATACATCAAAACGCAATACGCACTTCCTACTACAGCGCCAGCAAATGTTGTTGTTGCTGCAAGTTTAAGTCTTGGTCTTCTTCTTGATATTGCACACATTATAAATGCCATTGTACCTTTAATAAATAGTGTAAATAAAGCCCATTCAGGCATACGTAACGCCAAGTCTGCGAGACAAGAGCCTAATGCTACTGGGACTATGCTTAATTCTGGTCCAAAATACAATGAAACCAAAAGAACAAATGCATTGCCCATATGTATATATCCATTCGGTGTTTTCTTTGTAACCAACAAAGTTGCAATCATAATAATCGTTGTAAACACCAATGATAATGCCATCTTTTTAGGTGTCCATCTTATATGTGGATGTAAGTCATGTAAACCCATAACATATCTCCTAACATCTTTTCTTACCTTGACTAGTATATCAAAATTATCCTTTATAAACAATATTTCAAATAACATTTGTTAATAAAATAATGATATGATATACTTTTTATGTTGGAAACAACAATATTAACGAATAAAGGAAGAAACATGATTAGACTAGTAGTAAGTGACGTAGATGGTACTTTGCTAAGAAACGGAGATACGCAAATACCAGAGGAAGTAATTGAGTATATAAAACAATTTAAGGAAAAGGGAATATTATTTGCTGTTGCAAGCGGAAGGGAGTACACAAGCTTGCGTCGTCTTTTTGAGCCTGTAAAAGACGACATAGTTTTTATATGTGTTAACGGTGCTTTAGTTGTTTACAATGAACAATTAATAAGCAAATCTTTCTTAGATAAAAGAACAGCTTTTAAAATATCCGAGGAGATATTAAAAGAACCTAGATGTGAATTAATGATTTCCGGTGAGGAAAAAACATATTCAAAGGTAAAAAACCAATCATTTGCTGATCACATAACAAAAGATTTAAACAACATATTAGAGGAAATTAAAAACCTTCGAGACATTAAAGAAGAAGTCATTAAGGTTTCAGCTTTTAGAGAGGGAAATATCGATGACTTTGCCCAAAAGCTTCAAAAAGAATGGGGAAACTCATTATATGTTGTTCAATCACAACCTAGGTGGGTTGACATTACAGCTCCATACGTTACCAAAGGCAATGCACTAATTAAAGTCCAGGAAGCTTTTGGTATTTCTGAAGAAGATACAATGGCATTTGGCGATAATTATAATGATCTTGATATGTTTGAGCATGCATTCTTTAGTTATGCAATGCAGGATTCATATCCAGACATTAGACGTGCAGCAAGATTCCTTGCTCCAGACGTTGCAACAATTTTACAAGATGTTATTAGAATGTAATTTAAACATTAATCAAATGTATGAAAAAAGTCCCAACACTTAAAGTGCTGGGACTTAATTTTATCTACTTAAACTCTTTTCTACTGTGCATTTTCCTTTGTAATTCTTCTTTCCAACTTTTACTATTGCACGTACTTTATATGTGTATGTAACGCCTTTTTTCACTTTCTTATCAAAGTAATATGTCTTATTGCTCTTAAATCCTGCAATCTTTTTATATTTATTAGATACACTATCTTTTCTAAATACCTGATAGTTAGTTGCGCCTCTTACAGCTCTAAATTTAACCTTAATACTTCTCTTTTTATTCTTAAGGTATTTTATTTTTCCTCTTGCAGGCTTTGGTCTTGCACCAGCTACCTTTGAGTATGTACTTCTATAATCTTTACCGTTAATCGCAATATAAGATTTAACCTTATATCTATACTTCTGGCCTAATTTCAAGCCTTTATCAATATAAATGTTGTTATTTGCTCCTTCAATTGTAGCAAGTTTTGTATACTTCTTATTTGACGTATTTTGTTTAAATACAACATATCCAGTTACACCTGCTTGGACATCCCATTTTATCTTAACTCTATCATATCCATATGAAGCAGCACTTACATTAGCTATTGCCTTAGGTATAACATTAATTACACATTTAGCTGTTTTTCCACCTTCTACCGACTTGGCTGTAATTTCACATGTTCCTGGTTTTACAGCAGTAACTAAACCTTCCTTAGATACTTTAGCTATAGATTTATTTGAACTACTCCACTTAAGTAACTGTACTGATGCATCCTTAGGAACGAATGATGCAACTAACTTAAAAGTATTGCCAACTGAAATATTTTTCTTACTTCTATTAAGGGTGATTTTTTCAACTGGTTTAACTACCTGAATAGTACATGTTGCTTTCTTTTTATCTACGTTAGTTGTAGCTGTTAAAGTAGTAGTTCCATAATTCTTACCTTTAACATTACCAGAAGCATCTACTGTTGCAATATTAGTATTTGCTACCGTGTATGTAACACTCTTATCTTCAAGCAATGTATATACATTAGCTGTAATTTTTAAGTTTCCATTCTTTGGAATGTAATATTTTTTCTTAGGGAATTTAACACCTATTCTAACAATTTTAATACCAACAACACTACATTTTCCACTAACTGTATATGCTCTAATGTTAGTTGTTCCTTCTTTTACTCCTGTTACATTTCCATCATCATCCACTGTTGCAACAGCAGGATTATCTGTCATAAAGTATGCTTTTTCTTCATTTGAGATATCCATGTCCAAAGGAGCTGCAACTCCTAAATAGTATTCATCTGTAACATCTACATCAACAAATCTTGCTGAAACAAATGATGTTTTTGCAGCACCATCCCCATCAGTATAGGATACCTTATACCAATATGGATTAACTAAAAATTGATTTGTATTTGCTGTATCAGATCTTACATAATCTATAATAGTAACTCTTGTACCTGGCTTAATTCTACCTATAATATCATAACCTACCGAAGGGCCTGTTCTGGTATTAATTGTATCATTAACTGTACCAGTTCTATTTCCATCACTACCAATATGAATAGTTGTATCCATAGAAGGCATATTATCATAAACTGGAATAACAAAATTAAGCGCTGTATTAATTCCATTATTTGCTACATAAGCATTATATGTAGTTTTAGCTTCCTGTGCAACAGCTGGAATTGCTGTCATATACTGGTGAGTATATAAATCATAAGATGATTTGCTATTAACATTAAATCTTTGGAAATATGGTGTATACTGTCCACAATTTATATATTTTTCACCAATATAAACTGCTCCTCCTTTTATAGATTTAACAGGTGTATTCCATGGTCTTTCATATGTACTTCCACTACTTGCCCACTTTAAACCTCTGCTAACAGGATCATCACCATCACTAGCACCTATATTATAAAAATTATAAATGCCCGGATAAGTCTTATGCTTACCATTTATAGCAGAACCTGCACCTAATCCATATTTTTTTCCATTTATTACTTTTGGAAATCCACTATATGACGAACGTCCTATCTCCTGAAGCATTTTTGATGCTATATAATATGGACTTACTTTACTTGCAGAAGCAGCATCCATGATGGCTTTTGAAAACTTGGTATCTATAGTTTTAAGGTTTCCTGATTTATCATTATATGCAACAAATACATCACTCATAAATGATCCTGAAAGAACACCTTCAACACCTGACTGAGTATGTTTATTTTTATCATATGATAAATTTTCAAACATAAAAATTGTGTCTTCTTTTATAAAGTTTCTAGGATCCATAAAATACGAAACCGTATTTTTAGAAGCCGACACCCATCTTCCTGAATCCTTGGCAATATATTGACCTGTACTTGAATTATAATCTCCTTTGGCATTACTTTTTAAATAATCTGAGTATTCATTCTCAACCAAACTTCTATTATTTGATGCCTCAGCAACAACTGCTGTATTAAAATCCAGCCCAGTATTAAAAGCCGTATATGTCCAATTAGGATGTTGTTTGTGTAAATTTCTAAGATATGGTTTATAGCTATCTGGAAAAGCACTAATACTATTCTCAAAATCATCTGCATAAACACTTAGATTATTGTTTAAATACTCTATAGGGGGATTTATAAGCCCCACTGATATGGCTAAACTCAATGAAATAGCCATAGCTTTTTTAATTATCTTTTTCCTCATTTTTATTCTCCTGAAAAAAATTTTACTTATTTCTTATTACAATACTATACAAAAATCACAATACTATACACTTATATAAATACACTTTCTAGGTTGTATTTATCCTACACTCATCCATCTTACGTCTTTTTTCTACTTTCCTTTAGAACCTCTACCACCACGTTTTGCAATGTTAAGTTTACGAAGTTCTACCTTTTTACCTTTATACTGTACAATCTTATTATCTCCAACATCCAAAAGAAATACTGTTCTTACATAATCACCCTCAGTAAGCTTTATTCCTTTAACACCGATGGCATTCTTCTTCTTTTCTGGAACATCCTTAAGTGGGAATCTTAAATAGTATCCTTCATGTGTCTGGAGTACTAAAATCTCTCTTGTATACTGTGTTTCTTCTTTAGGTGCTATATCAATATCACCATAACCCATAGCCTCGAAATCAAGACCTAACTGTTCATCAAATCCATCATCCGATCCACCTGATAAAATAAGAGGAATATCTCCTTCATCTGTTTCAGGAACTTCTACAACCTTAGTTGTAATTCTAGTTGCATTTACACTAACTAATAAATCATCATCCTGTAACTTAGTTGCTGAAATTGTACTTCTGTTAACATCAAATTCTGATGCATCAACAAGTTTCATTATTCCCATCTTAGTAGTAAATAACAACTTATTATCTTTAATATTATTATATGCATAGATTCCTACGATTGATTCACCAGCACTACTATAGTTACCAAGATTATCAATAGGTACACCCTTATCCTTAGGTCTCTTTGATGGAATCTTTAATACTTTTATCTGATGCATGTTACCATTATCTGTAAAAATAACAATTTTATCCGTATTCATACAGCTAAATACATGTGTATTCTCAGCATCAACACTTTCCTTATTTCTATCATAAGCAGAAACTTCAAGTAATTTTGCATATCCAAATTTGTCCATTACAAAAATTACTTCCTGCTCCTTAATTTCCTCAACAATTACTTCTGCTGCTTTTGCATTAGTAATAACTGTCTTTCTTGGAAGTGCATATTCTTTCTTAATTGCTAATAAATCTTTCTTTAATACCTTAGCCATTGATTTTCTGCTATGAAGAATATCCTCATATTCAGAAATCTTTTCAACTAATTCTTCAAATTCTTTTTGAAGTGCTAAAATTTCAAGTCCAATTAATTTATATAATCTAAGTTCTAAGATAGCCTGAGCCTGTCTTTCAGTAAAGTTTAAGTTAGATGCTAAAATCTCTGACTCCGGATTCTTAAACTTAATCCCTTCAGTATTACCAGAAATCAAACATTCCTTAGCCTGTTTTAAATTATTGCTTCCTCTAATAATTTCAATAATTAAATCAATAATGTTACAAGCTCTAATAAGACCTTCTTTAACTTCCTTCTGTTCATAAGCCTTTTCAAGAAGTGTAGTATATTTACGAGTTAAAATTTCATACTGGAATTCAATATTATAAGCAAGTATACTCTTTAAGTTAAGCTGCTCTGGTTTACCATCAGCAATACCTAACATGTTAACACCAAATGTATCCTCAAGCTTTGTCTTTTTATATAAAAGATTCTTAATCTTTTCTACATCTGCACCTTTCTTTAATTCAAGAACAATTCTGATACCTTCTTTTGATGATTCATTTGTTATATCAGTTATGTCGCTTGTCTTCTTGCTTTCAACAAGATCCACAACATCTGAAATGAATTTAGAAATATTTGCTCCAATCATGGTATATGGAATTTCTGTAATAACTAACTTATCCTTACCACTCTTCTTCTTTGCAGGTTCAAATTCAACCTTACCACGAAGTTTTATTTTACCTGTTCCTGTTTGATATATTTCTAATAATTCATCTTTGTTAACTACAATACCACCTGTTGGAAAATCTGGGCCTGGAACGTATTCCATAAGTTCTTCCACCGTGATTTTTTCCTTGCCCATATATGCAATCATAGCATCAATTACTTCAGCAAGGTTATGTGTCGGAATACTTGTCGTCATACCTACTGCAATACCTTCAGCACCATTAATTAAAATGTTCGGAATACGTACTGGTAACACTGCAGGTTCCTTCTCTGTTTCATCAAAGTTAGGTACAAAGTCTACAACATCCTTATCTAAATCTGCTAAATAAACATCCTGTGTAAATTTCTTTAATTTAGCTTCTGTATAACGCATGGCTGCTGCGCCATCACCTTCGATTGAACCGAAGTTTCCGTGGCCATCAACTAAAGCCATGCCTTTCTTAAAGTCCTGAGATAATACAACAAGTGCATCATAAATTGAGCTATCACCATGTGGATGATATTTACCCATAGCATCACCAACGATACGAGCAGACTTTCTATGAGGCTTATTATAATTTAGACCTAACTGCTCCATGGCATAAAGCACTCTTCTTTGTACTGGCTTAAGTCCATCCCTTACATCAGGAATTGCTCTAGCACAAATAGTACTCATGGCATAGTCTATATATGATTTCTGCATTACTTCAGAATATTCTGTTCTTACTATCTGTTCTGACATAATTACTCCTTACATTTGTATTGTGTGCACGCATTTATAATTGTCTTCGACAATGGGCGTGCACTGGTCACAAGGTTTCTCCCACAAGTGGGTCCCTCCTTATGACATTACACATCTAACTCCGCATCATTTGCGTGTGTATAAATAAATTCTCTTCGTGGTGCAACATCACTACCCATAAGCATACCTGTTACATCACTTGCCATCATGGCATCTTCTATTTCAACCTGTTTTAATATTCTTGTTTCTGGATTAAGTGTTGTTTCCCAAAGTTGGTCTGCATCCATTTCACCTAAACCTTTGTATCTTTGTAATGTAAAACCTGAATGATTCTTTCTATATTTTTCAAGTGCCTTATCATCATAAAGATATTCACCCTCACCCTTTTTAGGTACTACCTTATAAAGTGGTGGTGTTGCCAAATACACATGACCATAATTAATTAAATCTGGCATAAATCTATAGAAGAATGTAAGAAGTAATGTGGCAATATGCGCACCATCTACATCGGCATCAGTCATAATAATAATCTTATTATAACGAAGCTTGCTAATATCAAAGTCATTACCATATCCTTCTGAGAAACCACAACCAAATGTGTTAATCATGGTTTTTATTTCAGCATTTGCTAAAACCTTATCTATTGTAGCCTTTTCAACATTAAGTATCTTACCTCTAATTGGAAGTATAGCCTGTGTCTTTCTATTTCTTGCTGTTTTTGCTGAACCACCAGCGGAATCACCTTCGACTATAAATACTTCACACTCTTCTGGCTTTCTGCTTTCGCAGTTAGCTAGTTTTCCATTACTATCAATAGAAAACTTCTGCTTTGTAAGAAGATTTGTCTTAACCTTCTCCTCTGCCTTTCTAATCTTAGCTGATTTTTCAGCGCAGGCTATAACTGCCTTTAAATTATCTAAATTCTTATCAAAGTAAAGAACTGTTTCTTCACCAACAATTTCCGATGTAACTCTCCCCGCATCCGGATTATCAAGTTTAGTCTTTGTCTGACCTTCAAATCTTGGAGCAGGATGCTTAATAGCAACAATCGCTGTCATACCATTACGGACATCAGCACCAGTAAAGTTATTATCCTTTTCCTTTAATATGCCAAGTTCTCTTGCATACTGATTTATAACTGAAGTAAACTTACTCTTAAAACCTGTAATATGTGTACCACCTTCCTGTGTACAAATATTATTACAGAAACCTACGATGTTTTCCTGAAAGTCTGTTGTAAACTGAAATGCAACTTCAAGTTCCATACCTTCACTTGCTCTCTTAAAGTACACAACATCATGTACTGGTTCTTTTTCCTTATTAAGAGCTTTTACATAGGCACTAATTCCTTCTTCTTCATGAAATACAACCTTTTCCTCTTCTCCAACTCTTTTATTTTCAAAAGTTATTGTAAGATTTGGATTAAGATAAGCTGTCTCATGTAAACGACTCTTTATGGAACTAGCCTTAAAATATGTCTTTTCAAATATCTCTCCATCAGGAAAGAATGTTACAGATGTACCAGTATCATTCTTTCTGCATGTTCCAACTTCCTTAAGTTTTGACATAACCTTTCCACGTGCGTAATTTTGTTCATACACCTTACCATCACGCTTAATTGTTACCTTTAACCACTCTGATAAAGCATTAACTACAGATGCACCTACACCGTGAAGACCACCAGAAATTTTATATCCGCCATCACCGAACTTACCACCTGCATGAAGAATTGTAAATACAACTTCAACAGCGGGGATCCCAGCTTTTTCGTGAATACCTGTAGGAATTCCTCGACCATTATCAGTTATTGTTGCTGTACCATCTTTTTCAAGTGTTACTGTTATCTCACTACAATGACCTGCCAAATGCTCATCAACTGAGTTATCAACTATTTCGTATACCAAATGATTAAGACCTTTAGTTGAAACACTACCTATGTACATACCTGGTCTTTTTCTAACTGCCTCTAATCCTTCAAGTATCGATATACTACTTTCATCATATTCCTTAGTTTTCGTTGCCATAATAATCAAAATCGGCTTCCCGATCTTCCTTTCTTTTTTATATCTATGTTTGCTAAATGTTTATTCTTCTTTCTTTGAAATATATTTAATCATACCCGGTCCAAGATTTTCTGTTGGTCTTGCAATAAAGTTATGCTTAAGATAAAAGCCCTCTCGACCTTTAGCACACATAAGTGCAAGCATCATTTCCGTACCTTCAAGCGTAATGCTTTCAACGTACGAAACGCATTTATCCAGCAAATTACCTCCAATCCCGAATTTCTGATAACCCGGAATCACAACTAAATCCTGTATATAACATATAACTGCCCCATCACCAACAACGCGTCCCATACCAACTGGCATATCTCCATCAAACGCTACGACATTAAACAAACAATTATCTATTGCCATCTGTGCTTGCTTAATGCTTAAATTCTTAAACCTAACCTCTTCTCTTAAAAATAGATAAGTCTCTAAGGTAAGTGCATTAACTTTATAAGTTATCATAAATACATCCGCCTTTAGATTTATTTCTTCAAGTCCATTTTGTTATACCTAATCATATATTATACAATATATTGTGGTTTAATGCAAACTCATAAGAGTTTCCTATGTTTACCGAATATAAAAAAACACAGGCATAAACCTGTGTTTTTTCTAAGGTAACAAAGACTCATCATATGTTTCTTCTTCTGTTTCCTTTATTGTATTTTCTTCTTCCTGTTTTTTTAATAAATATGTAAGTATACCTTCTGTTACAGCGCTTGAATACTTACTCATATTCTTAGCAAATGCCTGGTTATCAGAGGAATTACTAACATATCCAAAATAAATAAGACAAGCAGGCATTGTTACACCATCTATTACAACATAGTTTGTATCCTCATCAACTTTAGAACCATACTTTGTCTTTGAAATATCCATACCAGATACCTTCTTTATTCTCTTATAAAGAGCCGTAGCTAATCTTGTTGTATCTTTATCGGCATCCTTGTCAATATATAATTCTATTCCTGATGTATCACCACTTGCAGTATCTTCATTTCTATGAAGCGAAACGAAAACATCTGCCTTATTATCATTAGCAACCTGAGACCTTGGATTTAAATACAAAAACGAATCATCTTCTCTAGTTAAAACAACATTAACTCCATATGCACTCAAATCATCCGACACCTGTTTTGCCATTTCAAGCATCTGTTTGCTTTCAACAACATCACCATTTTCATGTCCCTTGTCCTTACCGCCATGACCCGGATCAATGCACACAGTTAATTTATCTGTTTTTAATTTTGAATATTTATCATTTACTTTGTACGATGTCTTCTCGGTTGTTTCTATTCTCTGAGTTTCATAATGTTTTGTAGTCTGAACAACTTTAGTTTTATTACTTTTACTCTTCTTTGGTAAATGCTTTCCTATAGTTTTAACACCAAATACAACAACTAACACCCCTATGATAATTAAGAAACCGCCAAGAATCTGTCTATTTCTCCTAACTCTTAGACGTTCTCTTCTTCTTTGCTCAACTCGTCTTCTGTATCGTCTTAGTTCTTCAGGAGACATTTTTTCTTTATTTGGCATAATGTCCTCCATATTAAATTAATCTCACAACAGATATAATACACCAATATTGCCCAATGGTCAAAGGGTTTTAAGTACTTTTAAGTAAATGTTAACATTCGTTCCCTCTTAATTGACCAATCCACCATTAAATGCTATATTTATTATTATCAAAAAATTACTCGGAGGATTAACAAATGGATAAAATAGCAAGTTTTACTATCGATCACACAAAGCTCCTTCCCGGAGTCTATGTATCAAGAAAAGATAATTATAACGGTCAGATTCTTACAACATTTGATATCAGAATGACTAGACCGAATATGGAACCAGTTATGAATACTGCCGAGATGCACACCATAGAACATCTTGGCGCTACATATTTAAGAAACCATAATGAATATAAAGATAAAATCGTATACTTTGGTCCAATGGGCTGTAGAACAGGATTTTACTTAATCATCGCAGGTGATATAGAATCTAAAAACATTGTTCCGCTTCTAACAGATATGTTTAAATTCATATCAACATACAACGGAGACATCCCAGGAGCAAGCCCAATCGAATGTGGCAACTACTTAGACCAGAATCTCCCAATGGCAAACTATCTCGCCAAGAAATACCTCGACAACGTCCTAACAAACATAACCGACGACCACCTCGTCTACCCAGAATAGACGAACCCCACGACTTTATATATGGCACTTTACAAATTCAATTTAGTTAGTGCAATAATCCGCTCAACTATGGATTTGATATTTTCTATCAAGGACCGTTGCGGGTCTTGGCACTTAACGAATAAGTAATGATTGGTTATAAATTCAGTTAATTAACGTAACGCGTAGCGTTATGTGGTAAATAAAAGGATGAGATAACAGAATGTATACATTCTAAATTATCTCATCCTTTTATTTATCATATAATATTGTATTATATTAATTAATTGAATTAAATTAATAACATCACAATCATTGTTTATGAGTTTAGTACCACTAGGGGTAGCCCGCACCGTGCGAGAGCTGAGTCCTGGATAGACAATACAAATTCGAGTTGAGCGGATTATTACACTACCTGTAGGAATCTGTAAAGTACCATTTAAATACAAAATCGTGAGGTTCGTCTAACATCTTGTAGTTGGTTCCGTAGTTTGTATTTAGGATTGTTCTCCATGTATTAATGGCTGACAATCCGGATATGTCGATGACTTTACCATCTTCGCCATTGTATACTACGTTTAATGCATTCTGCATTTTCTCCGTTTCGACAACTTCATTGTATTGATCACTCTTATATTCAACCATACAGAAATATGGATATCTTGCACCATGATCTGACTGAATTACTATTGTTGCCTTAGGATCATTCTTTTTAATGTTATCAACAATTTCTTTGATTAGACTATTTGTATACTTTAATTGTTCAATGTACTTTTCTTTCTTATTCCATTGATTGTATAACTTATCAGGTGAAATTGTTCCATCACTCTTAAAGATAAATGGATTATGTGGTAGCTGAATATAACCTATTGTAAATGTTGGTTTGTCTTCAGTATACTTATATGCATTTTTTAAATCTTCAATAACAACCTGAATATTTTCAATTTTATCATCATCAATGTCATGCTTAAACTGTCTTCTAATCTTTAAATCAATAAAATCAAAGGCGCTGTTTTCCAAGATTTTTTCAAGCATTTCTCTGGTTTCATTTTTTCTTGAACTACCTTTATATTCATTTAATTCATTACAACCATTTGCTAAAAGATAATTATCATGATTAATCATATTAATCTGATATCCCATATCTTCAAAGAATCTATATAATACTGGCTGATTTAAATAATCAAGACACTGTTTTTCAAGTTTATTTACATCTGTAACATAATCAAGATTTAAAATATTAGGAACAATATCTCTTGTCATTATTCCTTCTCTATTATATGTATTCTTTGAAACACTAAATCCTTCAGATACAAGATCTTCATAAAATTTTGAATTGTCATAACCATAATAGTATTTTAAATTTTCATATCCACCATATTCATCAAAGATAAAATAATATACATTATTTTTCACATCTTTATTTACAGCGTACTGAGAAACATCAAGTCTTTTCACCGTCTTGTGTTCATTAATAACTTTAGGAATCGCAGCTAACCCATTAAATAAAACAAGTCCACCACATACAAATGTAATAATTTGACACCATGTATATAAATCTGCTTCTGATTTATTTATTTTCTTAAATAATAATACTAATAATACTATTACTAATATTAAAAACAATAAATATGATAAAAATGGTAATATCTTATTAATTAGTTTTTGAATTACCATATAATTCATAAATATCATCATAAATACCGCAGTGAATAAACCAGCTTTACTTCCCTCTTTCATTATTCTAAACGTTATCATTCCAACAACTGCCGATACCGCAACGAATAAAAGGAATGGTCCAATTGCCCCTGCAATATTTACTTCGTCAATATTATTAAAATATATAAATGCACATGGATATGCATCCACTAACAACACCATTAAAACTAGTACTATTCTTTTTCTTGTTTTAGTTAGTGCTTTAAATATAGCGTTAATTTTTGAATTCATAAATCTGTCTCCTGTTAAACTTTTTCATGTTTTTTCATATTCCCTTTTCACACACAAACACTAAATAATAAACTAAAAACAAATTATTAACCCCATACTAACTTTAAATCAATATCCCCCCTATATTATAGTTGAATTAAACAAAAACGAAAGAATTAACATATGTAATGGGTAAAATACATAAAAGAAATATTTATGCATTTTACTCTCTCTACTACTCATAAGCTTATTTGTACGTTTACCATTATATAAAAAAATTGGAATTAGTGATACCACTCCCATATATTCTCCCTGAATAAAATACATTAACGCAACAAATAATACACATATATAAAATTCATCCACATACTTATAAAAAAACCATACAAGCAATATTCCAAAATAATGATAATCGCATCTCACAATATAAGCAAATATACAAAATCCAATCACATATACATATTCATAATATGCATAATATGTAGTTTTCCTCAATTTGTATTCTTCTATAAGAACAAGCATTACTATAGCCAAGAAAAAAGTAAGCATAACGTTCTGACTTGATATGTCAAAAAAACGAGAATAATCATTATTTTTATGCATACTATAATTCTTAAGCATATCAAATGGTATTTCAGAAATCACAGCAAATACAAACATTCTTAATGCATACATTTTTCTATCTGAAGTATATCTGAAACCTTCAGCAACTAAAAAAGCAAATATTGGAAATGCTATTCTTCCAAACACTCTAAATATATCACCTATATGAATCCATAACTTAGTATTATCAACTAAATTCCAAAGAGTCATTCTATAACCAACATGATCTAATAACATAAAAAACAAAGCAATTAATTTAAGTTGTTCTCCACTTAGATTTCCATATTTCTCTTTACATTCTTCAAGCCATTCTTTAATTTCATTCATAATAGGCCCTCTTTTTTACTTAGTATCATATTTATACTAACTATTGCATTCTGCTTAGTATCATTTTACTACTTACTTTTTCTCTTTTTTGTTAATTTCTTGCTATCATCTTTAACAGCAACAAGAATCACAACTGTTCTCGGCGTCACTTTAATACTTCTTTCAACAACATCATCAATGATAAATGTATCAATTGTATTTATATTAGTATCTAAATACTTTTTCCACACCATACCACTTCTTGGACTTGGAACATCAAATGACTGTTCTTCCCAATGCATGTTAAAAGCAACGAAAATATCCTCCACTTCATCTGCATACTCACCACACAACATAAATGAGAAGTGTCTGTTAAAGTATCCACTGTCTAAATACCATGCCTTGCTACCATGAAATGACATATCAGGATAACCCTTTGATAAGTAATCCATATTTTTCATTTCACTTTCCATATGTGTAATCGCATGACACTTTCTAAAAGAAATTAACTTCTTTGTATATTCAAATATCTCTTTTTCAAATGAATTTCTTGTCCACTTGATATAAGATATATCATTATCCTGACAATATGGATTATTATTACCATTCTGTGTATTTGCACACTCATCGCCTGAGAATATTACCGGTACGCCCTGACTTAATAAAAGCATAGCTACTGCATTCTTAATCTGCTTTTTACGAAGTTCTAAAACCTTTCTCTTCTTTGTAGGTCCTTCAACACCACAATTCCAACTAAAGTCATTTGCAGCACCATCATTGTTATTCTCACCATTTGCTTCATTATGTTTTCTATCATATGAAACAGTATCAAATAATGTAAGCTGACCAGTTCCAGAAAGATAATTAATGTTTGCCATTCCATTAGGATTATTTCTAACGTTATAGCACATAGATGAAACCTGATCTTCATCACCTTTTAGGAAATGTCTTGCTCCCTTTAAAAATCCATCATTATATGATGCAAATCTTCGCAACAGAGGTTGCTCATACCCATTACAATTATTCTTCATATTCATGGCGAATACTTTTGTATCACCAAGTAGTGCATCCTCGCATATAATATCTAAAGTATCATCAGCAATTCCTGTTAAATGAATTGCATCAATACCATAAGTCATAACCCAATATCTTAAACACTTAAGAATATACTCAGCAGATTTATTTAAAAACATGAACTCCATACAGACTTCTATGCCTTCTTTATGTAGTTCATTAACCATATTCTTAAATTCATTAATTGCGTCAACTCCGCTCTTTCCAGCAAAACTTGCCTTTGGAGCATAGTAAAATGCATTACAATATCCCCAGTAATTTATGATATCTGTACCAATAGAAATAGGACTAAGCGTCTCATCCCTATCTTCTGCATTTTCAAAGAAATCATATGCAGGCATAAGTTCAACCATGTTAATTCCAAGTTCCTTAAGATAAGGAATCTTTTGAACTATTCCTGAATATGTTCCCCTATTCTTCACTTTCGAAGTTGTACTCTTTGTAAAACCTCTTACATGAAGTTTATATATAACATTATCATTAAGTTTTATTCTTGGCTTTTTCAGCAAATACTCAAAGTCTTTTTTATCTTTACCATAAACATCTAAAGGTGCAGAAGTAAATGTAGATTCTTCTCCCCACTTTTCTCTTCCATTAATAGCTTTTGCATACTCATCAGTAATTATCTTATCATCAATATAGAAATTGTAATCATAATCATATCCATTATCAATTTCACAACTTACTGAAAGAATTCTTCCACATGTAACACCTTTATCAAATGGTATTCTAATACACTCTTCACTTGTACCTTTTTTATAAAGAACCACGCCACAATCCTTACTTAAATCATCGTAAGATACTTCCATTGTAAATGTATACGCATCTTCAGTTTTATGAACACCTCTAATAAGAGGATTTGGGGTCTTATACTCTATTTTCATATCATTTACAATCCTAAGTATAGGATATCTCCTTCCTGTGGTTTTCACAGCATTGCTAAAACTATCTAATTCTTTCTAAAAGGCCAACTTTCTTTTGAGCTTTTCTAAGTGTCTTATTAGCAAAATATGCAGCCTTTTCATCATTCTCCTTAATGCATGAGTTGATGTAATCCTTATTTTTCTGAAGATCATAGAATCTATCCTGAAGTGGTTTAAGTTTATTAACAACACTTTCACCAACTGCCATCTTGAACTCTCCATAACCCTTACCATCAAATTCTTTTTCAACTTCTTCAACAGTCTTACCTGTAATTGAAGAATAAATATTTATAAGGTTCATAATACCTGGCTTATCTTCTTTATAAATAATCTGAGCATCCGAATCTGTAACTGCTCTCTTAAACTTTCTCATGATTGTATCAGGATCATCCATAAGTAAAATACTTGCATTTGGATTTTCGTCTGATTTAGACATCTTCTTTGTTGGATCCTGTAAACTCATGATTTTAGCTGTTGCTTTACCAATGTATGGTTCAGGTACAGTAAATACATCTCCATAAATACTATTAAATCTGTTAGCAATATCTCTTGTAATTTCAAGATGCTGCTTCTGATCTGCTCCAACTGGTACAACATCAGCCTGATATAATAAAATATCTGCTGCCATTAATACTGGATATGTATAAAGACCAGCATTAATATTATCACTATGCTTAGCAGCTTTATCCTTAAACTGAGTCATTCTGTTAAGTTCACCCATATATGTAAAGCAATTTAAAATCCATGATAACTCAGCATGTGCACCAACATGTGACTGATAATAAATACAGTTTTTCTCTGGATCAAGACCTGCTGCAACATAAAGAATGTAAAGGTCCCTTGCTCTCTTTCTGATATCTGCTGGATCCTGACGAACTGTAAGTGAGTGAAGATCAGCAATTGCATAAAATGTCTGATATTCATCAGCTAACTTTACCCAGTTATCAAGTGCTCCCATATAATTTCCTAAAGTTAATGTTCCTGTGCTCTGCATTGCACTATAAAGAACTTTGTTTTCGCCTAACATAATGCCTCCTATGTATATTAATATTCATATAAATCTTTTATTTTTATGTCCTTGCAAAACAACTTCGTTCAAATTTGCTGAAAGCAAGGCCTAAAATCATTTCAATTTTATCATAAATACTTTGTTTTGTCTAACCGATTTGCCTTGATTTTTACGAAAAAACTGATATACTAATCATTGATGTTTTTAATATCGAAACATATTACTATAAATATTAGTTAATAGGAGGATTCAAACCATATGATTAGTACAAGTAATATATCTCTAAGATTTGGCAAGAAAGCATTATTTGAAGATGTAAACATTAAGTTTGTACCCGGCCACTGTTATGGTCTCATTGGAGCAAATGGTGCTGGTAAATCAACATTTCTTAAGATTTTAACAGGAGAAATCGAACCAACAAGCGGTGATGTTATTATCACACCTGGTGAGCGACTTTCATTCTTAAAGCAGGATCATTTCCAGTATGATGAATATACAGTTCTTGATACTGTTATCATGGGTAATGCCCGTCTTTATGAGATTATGAAAGAAAAGGATGCCATCTACATGAAGCCTGATTTTTCAGACGAGGATGGTGTAAGAGCTGCCGAACTTGAGGGAGAATTTGCTGAGATGAATGGTTGGGAAGCTGAAAGTGACGCCGCCACTCTTCTTAATGGTCTTGGTGTTGAAACTGAACATCATTACAGCCTTATGAAGGACCTTCCTGGTACACTTAAGGTTAAAGTATTACTTGCACAGGCACTTTTCGGTAATCCAGATATCCTACTTCTCGATGAACCTACTAACCACTTGGATTTGGATGCCATTGCTTGGCTTGAAGAATTCCTCATTAATTTTGAAAATACAGTTATTGTTGTATCCCATGACAGATACTTCCTTAACAAAGTTTGTACACAGATTGCGGATATTGACTATGCAAAGATTCAGCTTTACGCTGGAAACTACGACTTCTGGTATGAAAGTAGTCAGCTTATTATCAAGCAGCAGAAAGAAGCTAACAGAAAGAAAGAAGAGAAAATCAAAGAATTACAGGACTTCATTCAGAGATTCTCTGCTAATGCTTCTAAATCAAAACAGGCTACTTCAAGAAAACGTGCACTTGAAAAAATCGAACTTGATGAAATCAAACCATCAAGCCGTAAATATCCATACATTGATTTTAGACCAGAACGTGAAATCGGTAATGAAGTATTAACAGTTGAACACTTATCAAAAACAATTGATGGTGTTAAGGTTTTAGATGACATTTCATTTGTTGTTGGTAGAGAAGATAAGATTGCTTTAGTTGGTAGCAACGGTCTTGCTAAAACAACTCTCTTTAAGATTTTAATGGGAGAAATGGAACCTGATGAAGGTGATTACAAATGGGGAATCACTACTACTCAGAGTTACTTCCCTAAGGATAATACAAAAGACTTTGATTGTGATGACATTATTGTTGACTGGCTTACACAGTATTCAGAAATCAAGGATGCTACTTATGTAAGAGGATTCCTTGGAAGAATGTTATTCGCTGGCGATGATGGTGTTAAGAAAGTTAAAGTTTTATCCGGTGGTGAAAAGGTTAGAGTTATGCTTTCAAAGCTTATGATTAGTGGTGCTAACGTATTAGTTATCGATGAACCTACTGACCACCTTGACATGGAAAGTATTACAGCTCTTAACAACGGACTTATTAAGTTCCCTGGTGTACTTATCTTCTCATCAAGAGATCATCAGGTCGTACAGACAACAGCTAATCGTATCTTTGAAATTGTTAATGGTAAACTTATTGATAAGATTACAACATACGATGAGTACCTTGAAAGCGATGAAATGGCTCGTAAACGTACAGTTTATGAAACAACTGCTGATGAGGAAGAAGATGATTAATTAGATTAATTAGATAAAAAAGTGTAAAATATTATTTCAGAAAATGAAATTAAAATATTTTACACTTTTTTATTTTTAATATGCCATATACAAAATAATATGTTATAATATAGATATCTATAAAATATGTTATGTTAGATTTTTGTTTGGAAGGAGGATAAGTCTTATGAAGAAACTGTTAGATTTCTTAAAAGATGAAAATGGTCAGGGTATGCTTGAATACGGATTAATTCTTGCTCTTATTGCATTAGTTGTTATTGCTGCATTGACTTTATTAGGCCCAAAGGTTGCAAAACTATTTAATAAAGTAAACGAAAACGTTCCTAACTAGAATTAAATACAAAGAAAGAATTCACAATAATGTGAATTCTTTTTTTATTTATATATTGTATCTAAAACATTATCTATTTCTGCATATACATCTCTAACTTTAATCTCATTAAAGATTTCATGTCTCATACCTGGAAATAATTTAGATGTTACTCTTCTATATCCCACATTACGCATAAGCTGTACAGCTTTTTTAAATAATTTATTACTAACCCTGCAAGGATCTTTTTCTCCAGATAAAAAAGCTATTCTCAGTTTCGGATTTCTTAATTTCCATCCCTTTTCTGTATATGTCTGCTTTACAAGATCAAGTAAAGCCATATAACCATTAAGAGTATAAGTAAATCCACATAACGGATCTTTATTATAGAGAGTGGCAACACCCATATCCGATGATAACCATGAATTTTTAATTCCCTCCGTAGCAAATGGTTTTTCGAACGCTCCGGTAACCATATCTGCAATCATCGGACTTCTATATTCCCACCCATTAAATACCGCTAGAACTCGAGTTAAAATCTTTCCTAATCCAGTCAATTTGCTATTAGATGGACTTCCTGAAATAATAAGACAATCTATCATATCGTCATGCTCTTTTATATATGTTCTTACAATTAATGAGCCCATACTATGTCCAATTAAAATCAAAGGTATTCCTGGATACTCTCTTCTTAAATATACATTAAAATCCTGCAAATCATCAATATACTGCATATAACCTTTTTTGCCAACATATCCTAAATCTTCAGGTTTTTCGATATTCTCTCCATGACCTTTTAAGTCTTTCATTGCACATATATATCCCTTTTTAGAATAATATGTCATTATTTTTTCATATCTTTTTCTATGTTCACACATACCATGAACAAAGTTCATAACTCCAATTGGTTTAATATCCCCTGGCGGCATCATTATTGTTACTGGTTGCATATTTTATACCCTAATAATTTCCTAAAATTCTCATATTAATAGTTTCTGCGTTAAGTCCACGGAGTGCATTAACCACACCTGGGCTATCAACTTTACCCTCTATTTCAACAAAAAATCTATACTGCCACTTCTTATTAGGAATTGGTCTTGATTCAATCTTTGTCATATTAACATCATTATAAATAATATGACTTAATGCACCATATAATGAACCACTTTCATGTGCAACCTCAAAACTAATAAGAATCTTATTTGCATCCTTCTTACAAATTTTACTTCTTGATAAAATAATAAATCTAGTTGTATTAACATCACTAGTATTAATATGTTCTGCTAATACTTCAAGTCCGTAAATATCTGCATTTTTTATACTTGCTATTGCAACTTTTGATTTATCATTTAAATCTGATACTTTTTTAGCAGCCACTGCAGTATTACTCTGAGCAACTTCCTGCCAATCATATTTCTCTAAAAATTCACGACTTTGCATTATAGCCTGTGGATGTGAATATACAGTTTTTACCTCATCCAAACTAGCACCTTTAACGCCTAACAAAGCATGATTGATTTTTATATCAACATACTTAACAATATAGTTTTCAAATTCCATTAAAAGGTCATATACATCTCCTACTGCACCTGCCTGAGAATTTTCAATTGGAAGAACTGCATAATCAGCTCTACCATCTCTAATATCCTCCATGGCTTTTCTCCATGTAGGTACATTGTATTCTTCCACGTATTCACCAAAATAACTTCTTAAAGCTTCATGACTGTATGCACCTGGAATTCCTTGATATGCAACTTTTACATCATCCTTCCAAAGTCTATCTACAAAATTAAATTCTAAAGTATCATTTAAACCCTTTGATGCTAATAATCTATATTGATACTTTCTACTCATTGACATGATTTGAGTAAACAATTCCTCAATACCATGCTTTGAAAAATCATCTTTTGCAAGACTTGTTAATGTGGCAAGTTTTTCATTTTCTCTTTCTCTATCCAAAACAGCTTTACCAGTTTTAAACTTAAACTCAGCCACATCTCTACATAATTTCATTCTTTTTTCAAATAAATCAACAAGTTCCTTATCAATTACATCAATTTCACTTCTAATATCTTTTAAATCCAACTGTCTTTCTTCGTTATTACTCACTTTTTTCTCCAAAAACTTATATTTTAGTCTCAGCAAACATTATATAACTCTTTACATTAATTCTCACCAAATACACATAGTATCTAATTACTACTATCTAGCAATTCATCATATAATTGTTTTACAGACTTACCATATACAGGATGTCTTTTATCTGGCGCTATTTCACATAATGGTTTTAATACAAACTCTCTGTTTTGCATATCCACATGAGGTATTGTAAGATTAGAAGTATCTAAAACAATATCATCATAAAATACAATATCCAAATCAAGAGTTCTAGGACCCCAGTGAACTTTTCTCTCTCTTCCATGATTATATTCTATTTCATGTAAGAAGTCTAAAAATTCATTTGGTTCCATAAATGTCTCAACCATAATTGCACCATTTACAAAATCATCCTGCTCAACACCACCGTACGGTTTAGTTACTATAAACTTAGATTTATTCAAAACCTGGCATCTATAATCTCTATCTATTTCACTGATTGCATCTTTAAGAGTCTTTTCACTTTCACCCACGTTAGAACCTATGGATAAACATGCTATATGTCTTTTTCTCTCGCAACTAACTGATACATTTTCAAAGTCCCTATCTATAGGTGCATCTGGTTTATAAATAGTAACCTTTATTTCTCTAACTTTTTTATACTCTAATAAAATAGCATCCGCAAGTCTAACACAAACTGTTTCAATCAATTTATAATTATCTCTAACCATAAAGTGATAAACAAACTCTACTACACTTGCATAATCAACGGTCTCACTAAGATCATCTGACCTAGCAGCCTTACAAAAATCAGTTTCTATTTCTAATGAAACATAAAAAAACTGACCATTTCTTGTTTCCTTTTCCAATACACCATGGTGTGCAAATACTTTTAACTTATCTACAAATATCTTACCCATAATCTTCTCCAGTCTTAACCAAAAACATAACTAACTGCTTAAGTTATGAATTAATTATTGCTTCAGACATTCTCAAAGCCCTGATGTTCTCTTTAACATCATGAACTCTAAAAATTCTACAACCTTTTGCATAACCTAAAACAGTGGTTGCTATTGTCCCTTCAACTCTTTCATCCACAGGTAAATCAAGCGCCTTTGCAATAACTGACTTTCTTGATGTACCAAGTAAAACCGGATACCCCAAATTTACAATCTTATCAACATTATTTATTACTTGAAGATTTTGTTCAAAATCCTTTGCAAACCCCACTCCTGGATCAAGAATTATATTCTTCGAATCAATACCACTCTTTAATGCTATATCAACAGATTCTTTTAAATCATTTAAAACATCAGTCATATAATCATTATAGCTGGCATTCTCCCTATTATGCATAATACATACTGGAACTTTGAAAGAAGCAACAATATTTGCCATGCTTTCATCCCCTTTAAGTCCCCATATGTCATTAATCATATCACAACCTGAATCAAGCGCCGCCTTAGCAACTTTTGATTTATATGTATCAACAGAAATAACTGTATCAAAACACTTTTTTACACTTTCTATAATAGGTATAATTCTATCTATTTCCTCTTCATCAGATATTCTCGTATATCCAGGTCTTGTAGATTCACCACCTATATCTATTATAGTTGCTCCATCCTCAATCATGCCTTCAACTCTAAATAAAGCATCATCAAGATTATTATACTTTCCACCATCCGAGAAAGAATCTGGTGTCATGTTAAGTATTCCCATAATATATGCATTCTTCTCAAAATCAAATTCTTTATTGCCTATTATCATCATGTTCTCCTTATCATAAATGCATAATCTATTTAACAATTGCTAAAAAATCATCTCTTAATTCCTTATCTTCCTCAAATAATCCTCTATAAGCAAATGTAACCGTCTTAGTTCCAGGTTTCTTTACGCCTCTCATAGTCATGCACATATGCTCAGCTTCAAGCATAACCATAACTCCTTTAGGATCAAGATTATCCATAATTGCATCTGCAATCTGACTTGTAAGATTCTCCTGAATCTGTAATCTCTTAGCAAATTCTTCCACAGTTCTTGCTAGCTTTGATATTCCAACAACCTTTCCATCCGGTATATATGCAATATGAGCCTTTCCATAAAATGGCATCATATGATGCTCACATGTCGAATAAAAAGTTATATCCTTCTCAATTACCATATCAGAATTTTCACACGTAAAAGTTCTTGATAAATGATCATAAGCCATTTCATCTGAACCTGTATAAATTTCTTCATACATTCTAGCTATTCTTGAAGGTGTTGCCTTAAGCCCCTCTCTATCAGGATTCTCACCAATTGCTTCAAGAAGCATTCTTATGGCTTCTTCAACCTTTTCCTTATCAATTTTACCTGTAGTCACATTTTTACTAACATACATATTGCTTACTCACTTCCTAAATCGTTACAATAAAAAATATATAACATATTCAAAATAATTTATTATCTACTAATCTAATCAACCTTCAACGTACTTACTATATCCTTCATATTCTTCAAAATTGACAAAGTACCACATATCAATATTACTGGCTGATCATTTTTATCATCAACATTTTTATCTACATAATCTAATGCAGATAAAACAGCATCCTTATATTCATTAAAGGACTTAGTATCATTACAATACTTACTCACTTCGCCTTCTAAAACATTTGTATCTAATCCCCTATCACTCTTTGGACTTACTACACATATTTTAGTAGCTTTAGGTGCTAAAACCTTTGCAATTGTTTTATAGTCCTTATCTTTAAATATCCCCATTATCATAACAACAGGTCTATCGCCAAAATATCTATCAATTGAATTTGCTAATTTAATTGCAGCATCTTCATTATGTGCACCGTCAATATAAATATCCGGATTATCACTAATTTTTTCAAATCTTCCAGGATGAACTGCAGTCTTTATTCCTTCATTAATAATTCCTTCAAAATAATCTTCCATATTACCAAGACTGCTTCCAAGAATATTATTAAATATGAACATAGCAACTTTCCTTGCTAAAAGGGAATTTTCAATTTGAAAATCACCTTTTAAACCAATTGCATCTGTTGTACCACCAAGAAATGTTCTTAAATCATTCGTTGTCTCATATAAGCTACTTTTACTTTTATCAACATAAGTAACCGCCGTAAGTCTTTCCTTTGCAACTGAATCTAAAACCATCTTAACTTCATCTGATTGCTCAATTGATATACATGGAATACCAAATTTTATTATTCCAGCCTTAGCCTTGGCAATATCAGAAATATTTTTGCCTAAATATGCCATGTGATCCATACTAATTGATGTAATAACAGCACAAACTGGTCTTTGAATGATGTTAGTCGCATCAAGACTTCCACCCATTCCTGTTTCAATTAACACAATATCACATCTCTTCATCTTGAAAAACAAGCACGCTATAGCAAATTCCACTTCAAAAGTTGTAGGTCTGTATCTGCCTTCGTTTACAAGATCATCATACTTATCAGCCACTTCACTTGTAATTTCTATATACTCATCATCAGTAATATTTGATTTATCAGCATAAAACATCTCTTCATATGAAAATACCGCTGGAGAAGTAAACCTGCCAACTCTAAGCCCTGCCTTTTCAAAAATACTAGTAAGAAATGCTATGACTGAACCTTTACCATTAGTACCTGCCACATGAATTATACTTAGACTCTCCTGTGGATTTCCAAGTTTCTCCATAAGATTACGAACATTTTCAAGTCCTAATTCAATCTTCCCATCAGAACAACCACTAACAAATGCCCTGGCTTCCTCATATGTATTTATCTTATGCTTACTTGTTGTTAAAGGATTCATATCCATTTTTGTCAATCGATTAGCCACTTTGGGATTCTTCATCAAATCCTGTTTATTAACTTTCATAACAATTCTTCCTAACTATTATTATTCGCCACCATTTAAGAATTTATCATAGTCTTCATCTGATAAGATTTCATCATATTCATCAGCATTCTTAAGGAAATCTTCAAAAGCTTCACTTACCGCATTAAATTCCTCATCAGATTCAATGTTTCCGAGAACTGGCATTTCATCTTCATCCTCGCTATAACGATATAAATATAACTCGCCTTCCTCTTCATCATCAATTGCACTAACTGGCATAAGTGCAATATAATCACCATATTCATCAATTTCAAGAATAGTGATGATTACACACTCTATTTCTTCATCATCATCTGTAATGATTGTAATTAACGCTTCTTCATCAATATCTTCAATTTCATTATTCTTCTTATCTACCATATTTATTTCCTTTCTGTATAACCATCAAATTCTCTTAATAATTTCATATGTCTCAAAAAAGTACATACACTACTATATTATATATTTTCTTAGCAATAATCACAAGTAAAACTTTAAAATCACATTGTATTGCTAGATTATTTCATTATAAAATCTACTAATTTCAAAACTTTTTCCATCCTCTGATTTTCTTGCAGTTATGTATAAATTATGTTTTGCTCTTGTCATAGCAACATATAATAACCTTCTTTCCTCTTCCATATCATCGTTAGTAACTATCCTTCGGTTTGGTATTATACCTTCATTTAACATAGGGATAATAACTGTATCAAACTCCAGACCTTTAGATGCATGCATTGTTAAAATCACCGGGTATGGTTCTAATGATACATCCCTTATCTTTTCTTCATCCCCAATTGAAAGAATTCCTTCTGAATAATCAATCCATTCATTTATTGTTTTGAACTTCCTCGAATCCTCCCTTAATATATCTATTCCATCTGCAACCATAACACTTGTTTTCGCTCTTAAATTATAACCTTTGGCGTTTAATATATATTCCAAAGCTCTAGGAGGCTTTAGTTTACCTATTATTCTAGAATCAACATTATATAGTTTATTACTTCTAACCGCCTCTTTAATATCCTTCATCACCTCAAATAGTATTCCCGTCTTATACATTGTATGACCAATCATATCGAAATCATGTTTAATCCCTAATCTATCCAAATAGTTCGAAATTACAACTCCATCTATATTTTTTCTTATTAATATTGCTATAGATTCCCCTTTTTTTCTGTTTACAATCAAATTTCGTATAAAAGCATATTCATCATTAGCATTTAAATACATTTTCACAGCAAATGCTCCATCTATATTCGAAACACCTAGTATCTCTTTTTTATATCGCTTTTTATTATTTGTTATAAGTTTATTTGAAGTATCAATAATACTACTATCAGATCTATAGTTATTTTTCAAATTTAAAATTGTTGAATCAGTATATATTTCCTTAAATCTTAACATTATATCACTTCTTGCCCCTCTAAAACCATATATAGCCTGATCCTCATCCCCAACTGCAAAAATATTTCCATACTTACTAACAATTCTATTTACTATATCCATTTGTAATTCATTAATATCCTGAAACTCATCAACCATAATGTATTTATATTTTTCCTGTATTTTTTCAAGAATATCAGGATTATTAACACATATCTCTCTCATTATTATTAAAATATCTTCATAGTCAATCAATCCCTTTTCCTTTAAACAGGCATTATACATACATAATATTTTAGTAGCATATTCAGAAGACACCATGGCAAGCATTCCATTTTTTTCATACCCATTTTGTTCACCCTCTCTCTTGACATCATTTTTCAAAACACTAATCATATTAAGTGCATCATTAATGGCATCTTTATCATATTTCTGTAAATACCCTATTTTTTTTAATATTTCAAAACAAATATTCATCCTTTCCTTATCACTGGCTAAATTATCAACATTAATCTTCGTGTACATTCTTATAAGCTTAAAGAAAACAGAATGAAATGTTCCAAATGTTACAGGCATGCAAGTATCTAATCCTATCATGTTTTTAAACCTGTATTCCATGGATACCGCCGCCTTCTTTGTAAATGTAATCACTAAAATATTATCAGGACTAACTCCTTTATTAATAAGACTTAAAACTCTGTGAGTTATAACCGTTGTTTTTCCAGAACCTGGTCCTGCTATACAAAGATATGCTCCATCTTTTACATCTATTGCTTTCTTTTGATACTCATCTAAATTATATTTCTTCATAAAACCTCCCATTAGTGACAGGTAATTACTCATAGGTTATACAAAAGCAAAAGAACACGGACATAGTCCGTGTTCTTTACAGATATAAATCTATATTTCTTTCTATATGCTTCGAATAAATATAATCTACTATACATAAATACAAATGTCAATATTATTTATGCATTTTCAAGTTTCTCAATTCCAATCTTAATTCTTCTGATACTTTCTTCTTTACCAATTACATTCATAATTTCAAAAGCTCCTGCAGGTGTCATCTGCTTACCTGATACTGCAGTTCTAAGTGGCCATAACCCCTGACCATTCTTTATCTCTTTCTTCTGAATGTATTCCATAATTAAATCATGAAGATTCTCTACTGAGAAATCATCCGTTGCTTCTATAATTGGAAGTTCTTCTTTTAATATTTCAAGTGAATTCTCACTATTAGTCTTCATCTTCTTATGAGTATACATAGCAATGTCGTACTCAGGCATCTCTTCAAAGAAATCAATCATATCGCAAATATCTGGTAATACTTCAATTCTAGTCTTTACCATGTCTAAGATAGCTTTCTTATCAAGATTCTTAGTAATAACCTTATCGACGTATGGCATTGCCATTTCATAGAATTTTTCGTTATCCATCATCTTGATGTATTCGCCATTCATCCACTTAAGCTTATTAATGTCAAATACAGCTGGTGACTTATTAATAGTCTTATAATCAAATTCCTTAATAAGTTCATCAAGAGACATGATTTCCTTGTTATCTGCAGGACTCCATCCAAGAAGAGCGATATAATTTACAACTGCTTCTGATACAAATCCCTGTTCAATTAAATCTTCATAAGAAGAGTGCCCTGAACGTTTTGATAACTTCTTATGATTTTCATCTGTAATAAGTGGAAGATGAATATATTTTGGTGATTCCCAACCAAATGCATCATATAATCTCTGATACTTTGGTGAAGAAGAAATATATTCATTACCTCTAACGACATGAGTAATATTCATAAGATGATCATCTACAACATTAGCAAAATTATATGTTGGATATCCATCTGATTTAATCAAAATCATATCATCAAGTTCACTATTATCAACTGTAATATCTCCATAAATTTCATCATGGAAAGTTGTTGTACCTGTTGTAGGATTATTCTGTCTAATTACATAAGGCTTACCTGCTGCTAAATTAGCTTCAACTTCTTCTTTTGATAAAAATAAACAATGCTTATCATAAACAATTATTTCCTTATCACCTTCTTCATTAACACCAGTTTTTAAGCTTTCAAGTCTTTCCTTATCACAGAAGCAATAATATGCTTCACCTTTTTCAATAAGCTGCTTAGCATATTCAAGGTACATTCCTGAAGCCATACGTTCACTCTGAACATAAGGTCCAAATCCCTTATCCTTATCTGGTCCTTCATCATGTACAAGTCCAGTACCCTCTAACGTTCTATAAATAATGTCAACCGCACCTTCAACAAGTCTTTCTCTATCAGTATCTTCAATTCTTAAAATAAAATCGCCATCTTCATGCTTAGCGATTAAGAACTCATAAAGAGCTGTTCTTAAATTTCCAACATGCATTCTACCTGTTGGACTAGGTGCAAATCTTGTTCTAATCTTCATATTCTTACTCCTTGATTAAGCCTTATCAGCAAATGCATTCATTCTCCATACATTCATCAATAAAACCTTTATTCTTTATATTTCAAAATACTTGCAATATATATAATAATATCATACCGTTAAAAAAGCAATGATAACATTATGTTTCATTGCTTTTTTTATGTCTCTATATTGATTTTAAATACTTGATAACTTTATCAAGTGAATCTTTAAATTCCTCATCTGTTGAGTTTTCAAAAATATAAACATCATCAACACCTGCTGGTGGATTAAAGTTTCTACTCTTTACATACTCATCCCAGTTTTCAAGTTTCCATGTATCTCTATCAGAATTTCTTGAAATCATACGACGCTTACAAGCCTCGATTGAAGTATGAACCCAAATAACAACAAGTTTTGTATCTCTTCTAGCTAAATCAGCTTTTAACTTGTCCATATATTCCTTGTCTTCAATTTCTCTAGTAAATGGAGCATTAACAAAAACTGTATCATTATAATCTAATGCTTCATATGCAATCTGCATAATTGCATCATATTCAGGATCTCTGATATACTCCTCAAAGAAATCTGAACTTCTATTATAGTTTTCATGAGCAACTAGAAAAATCTGTTTTGATAAAACAATTAATGAATCCTTATCAAGATATACACAGTTTTTCATCTCCTTAGCTACTCTTCTAGTAACAAATGATTTACCACACGCTGGTGGTGATGTGACTAAAATTAACTTCTTCATACTATACTTTCCTTCTTCTCTGAATAATCTACTATACTCTCCACCCATTATCTTAAACAAATATCTCTAAAATTTTAACTTACATTATTTATATTTTCAATGATAATTATTTGTTTTCTTAATCGTTTTCGTTAAATTCGTAATAATGCACAACTACCATTATTAATGTTATTATTTTATTATGAATTTTAAATACCCTAATATCTTAACAAAACTAATAAACTTTGTTTAAGCCGCTTTAACAACTTTATCATCCTTATATAAAATCTTTAAAAATATTGGTGTAATAATTGATGATACAACAATCAATAAAATAACACTAGCAAAGTATTTGCTGTCAAGAACACCTGCATTCAATCCCTTTTGAGAAACAATTAATGCAACTTCTCCTCTTGTCATCATACCGACACCGATTTTAAGTGAATCTTTATTGCTAAATCTACAAATTTTACCCATAATTCCGCAGCCTATAATCTTTGTAACTAAAGCAACAGCAACAAATGCTAGTGAAAACAATAACATATCTTTATTAAGTCCACTTAAATCAGCTTTAAGTCCAATCATAGTAAAGAATATTGGACCAAATAGCATATAAGAACTAACATCCATTTTTCTAGCAATATAATCGGAGTCATTAATACTACAAAGAATAATTCCCGCAACAAATGCTCCTGTAATATCTGCAATTCCAAATATAGCTTCTGCTACATATCCAAAAGCAAAACATAAAGCGAGTCCTAAAATAGGTACTCTTCTAGTATGTGGATGTTTCTTATCTATTATCTTAAATATCTTATATATAATTATTCCCACAATAATTGATAATGCAAAGAATAAAACCGTATTAGAAACGACCTTTAATGGTTTTGAAGATGGATCCTTCATTCCAATTACCACAGTTAAAACTACAACACCGAGGACATCATCAATAATAGCAGCACTTAAAATAGTAGTGCCAACTTTTTCCGATAAATGACCCAATTCTTTCAAAACCTGAACTGTTATACTTACTGACGTAGCTGTCATTATCGTTCCGATATAAATTGCTCTTATAAAACCTGGATCATGTATAGGTACATATCCATAAAATCCCATATATAAAAGTGTACCACCCACAAGCGGAACAAACACACCTGCACACGCAATTAAAAATGCCATAACTCCTGTCTTCATCAAATCCTTAAGATTAGTTCCAAGACCCGCTGAAAACATTAATAATAACACACCAATTTCAGCCATCTGTGACAGAAAATTTGTCTGTTCCACTAAACCTAACACAGTCGGTCCTATAACAATACCTGCTATAATACTTCCAACAACTTCTGGTGCCTTACACTTTTTTGCACCTATACCAAAAAGCTTTGCAACCACAATAATAATAGCTAAATCCTTAAATACCAAATAACTTTTCACGACAATCACCCTACTTCTTTTTTCGCACAAATTCGGCCTCAAGTCTCCTCAAGGCCGAAATGTTACTATATTTGTAATTCCCAATATATTATCTTTTTCTACATCTTATAACGTGATTACTCTTCTACTTTATTAAATAAAACTTCATCGACTGTGCCCCATGGTCCCTTAACACCATCAGCATCAGCTTTAACATGAATTCCTACTGTAACCTTACCATCTTCACCTACTTCAATTTCATTAAGTTCAGGTGTACTAAATGATCTATACTCTGTAACTTCAGTATTCTGTTTATATGTCTTACCTATTGTTACACAATAAATATAAATATCCTGATTTGTACTATCACCACCCTGGAATGTTGCTCTCATCTTATATTTTCCTGGTTCAAGGCCTTCGATTTCCTGTGTGATATCTAAATCAACTTTATTCTTTGAATACCAATGCATAGCATGTGTACCAAGTGATGCATCTGTAACCTTATCCATCATATATACTTCATGCTCGTCATCATCAGCACTTCTATCATCAATCTTCCAATTAACTGTATCATCTGCTTCTTCAAAACTATAATTCTGAACGAAGTTTGGTTCAACCATATTTACCATACACCTAACTCGTTCACCCGCGGCTTCACCCCATACTAAGTATTTAGCCGGACCATTAGACTGCATAGCTTCTTTGTTAGGTTTTTCCCATTTTGCTCTTACACTCTTTGTTGAGCCATCATTATATTTTGCTTGTACTGAACCTGGTAATTCAATTTCATCACCTAACTTAATAGTAACTTCTGCATTCTCAACCATATCAAGTTTAACTTCTGAAAGTGAACCTGTATAACATAGATCCCATGTGTATAATGATGGAAGTGGATTTCCGTCAGAGTCAAATAACGCCTGATTTTCCTGTGAACATCCACCGAACCACTGTCCAGCGTCTGCATCATAATCACCGGCATATTTACTTGCCCATCCGCAACCGTATTTATCCCATTTTTCTTTACGTTTTCCATTTTCATCTTCAGGTACCGCAATCCATCCACCTTCCCAGTAGAATACACCAATACCCTTATCGCCAACTTTAACTACAGCATCCATAACGTCACGCATTTCCCTTGCTTGGCCGTTTACTGTGTATGAATAATCCTGAATTACAGTTGCACCTGTACCAATTGTATTTGTCCAACCATCCATATCATTAGGATCATATGCATATGAATTCTCCGCAACCATTACAAGTTTTCCATATTCATCAGCAGCAACCTGTAAAATACTTGTTAGATTTTCTAATGTTCCGTGCCAATATGGATAATATGAACTAGCAAATACATCATAATCTACATCATAGTTATCTAAAACCACAAGATAATTCTGATATGCTGCTACTCTCTCTGGATCAGTAAAATGAACTGCTATAAGTGCATCTGGCATAATTTCTCTAATAGCCTTTGATGCCGAATTCATAAGCTTAGCAATATTCTCCCATGTTGCTTCACCACAAAAATATGAATTAGTTTCATTTCCAATCTGAACCATACCTACATCTACGCCAGCATCTTTAAGTTTCATAAGACTAGCCTTTGTATAGTTATACATTTGATCAGCTTTTTTCTGAATATCTAAACCTTCCCAGTCCTTAGGAACATACTGTTTCTCAGGATCAGCCCAGAAATCTGAATAATGGAAGTCAACTAATAATTTCAAATGATTCTTTGTTGCTCTTTTACCAATCTCAACACATGCATCAATGTCATTATTACCCCCACCATAATAATTTCCATCTTTATCTTTAGGATCTTTCCAAACTCGAACTCGAGCCCAGTTAAATCCAGCATCAGATATTACCTTTAACATATCTGCTTCTTTGCCATCCTTATCATGATAAACTACTCCCGCAGCTTCTTCTACCAAAAGAGATGAAACATCCATTCCCTTTATGATATTCTCTGACATATTATCTATTTTTTGAACAAATAATTCTGTTACTTCTTTATTCTCCTGTTTATGTTTTTCTGATAGTTCACCCTTATCCCAAGTAACTTCTTTTCTTTCTCTTCTAGCACTAGCTGCGCCCTTACTTGCCTTCTTATGACCACAAGCAGTTAATCCCAGCATGACTGATAAAGAAAGTGTCAGTATTAATGTCTTTTTAGCAATGTCTTTTCTCATAAACTATCCTCCTAATTATTTTTTATTTACATAAAATATACTTATATTTTATCATAATGCAAGTAATTGTCAATAATGTCAAATATAAAAAGACCGATGTCTATGTCCCCATAAACATCGGTCAAAATAATTCCTTATATTATAATTCTTATTATTCAACTAATACAAATGTAGTTTCTGTCTTTGAACCACCATCTTCTACATGAATTACACTTGAATCTAAAGATTTATACGCTGGATGCTCCTTAATTGGATATGCTGTCCATTCAGAACCAGCTGTCGAATCAATCTGATCACCAATTATATTTCCATAAAATTTAAAATCTCCATGCATACTAATCTTTCCTTTATTCGCCTTGCCATCATTATTCATTGCAAGGACTATGCCCACAACTGTCTGTGGTGGATTACCATTTGCTGCAATAAAATCTACATTTCCTGATCTTGAATAAACTGATAATGCATTAGGATTAGTATCACTATATGATGTCATAGAAGAAGGTACACCTTTATATACAATATCTCCTTCTGCTCCTAAAAATCCATTTATATCAACGTGTTCAGTATCAATATTTCCTGTTGCAAAAATATTACCATTAACAATAACATTTTTCAAAGTCAAGTCACCATCAACATAAATATCACCATTTATAAGAACCTTGTTACTAGTTTGGTTATTAAAAATTTTCAAATCCTTATTTGAATAAACATTACCCATCGTCATATCAACAGAGCTATTAAATTCAATACCATTAGTAGACGATGAATTTGATAAAAATACAAGATCCTTAACTTTAGATTTTGTTCCTGTAAGTCTCATAAACTGAGCAGAATTTCCCTTAAATACTATTGTACTATTTTTCTGTTCTGTATTACCTACATTCACATCTATAGCTCCACCTAAATCCACAACAACAGCTGATGTTTCTGAATGTGAACTTCCTAAATACTCTTTATCAGCACTTGTAGCATATCCAGCGATAGTTGATGAACCTGTAGCTGAATCATATCCATTCTTTATAGTTGTAATTCTATCTTCGCATTGTTTTTTTAAACTCTTAATCGTCTTTAACGCTTCATCATTATCCCAATCAGTAAATTTTTCCTTTTTCATGCAATCTGTATATGCTGATAAAGGATAAATCTGTACCTGATTACCTCCTTTGTAAAACGTATGGTTAGCAATATAATCAGGTGTTAATGTATAATCAGTGCCATATGCATGAACAACTTCTGAACCTGTGTCAGACTTTACTGGACCTTCTGGAATCAAGTAATAATTCTCAATTCCGCCTGGTAAGTCTGAAACATCCAATTCACCATCCGATGCACTTACTGATTGAAACTGCCCTGATCCCCATTCTGGGTGCCACCTATATAAAATATAAGCTTTTCTATCAGCTCCTTCACCAATCAAAATCTTACCTGTACTATAGTTAAGATTATCAGCTACAGATATTTGACTAACTTCACCCTGCCCATCCTGAGCATCAAATTTTACTGATCCATTACTATGCACTGCACCATTAACATGGCACCTACCTCCTAGGTGAAGTTCTTTTCCTTCACTCTGTGAATACAAAAGATATGGAAAATCTCCGCCACTCTTTGTGATTGTTTTTGTTCCCGCAGCTGCACGAGTAGTAACATCAATATTTTTACTACCTAAAATCTGACCAAATGTTGTAGCAGATTTAAAATCTGCCGTTACTCTAATCTTCTGATTAGAATCCAAAAATTCAACGTTCGTAGTAACGCCATGTTCAAAGTTTGCAGCCAAATATTCCCTTGCAACTGTTTCGGCTTTAGTAGTATTAGGCAAATACTGTACGCCTGCAAGAGCTGCAGCATCACATGCAGTTTGTAATTTCTGTCGTTGATAGTATGCTGTACCAAAATCAATAGCCAAAGCCGTGAATGCAAGAAGTACAACCATTAACAAAGCAACAAAAACCATTACTGCGCCTTCTTCTTTCTTTCTTAGCATTTTTTTCATATTAACCTCCATAAATTAAATTATTTTTATAGTCATCCATATAAGTCCAATAACCCAAAACTCCCCTTACATAAATGACCTTTACTCCCCTAATCAACAAATTATGCTTTCTGAGCTCTTGTTTTAGCCTCATCAATCTGGTACTGAATAAGACTAATAGATTCTTCTAATTTACTTAACTGATCTATACATTGTTCAAGTGCTTCATCTTTTTCTTTCATTGCGCTCCTTGTTTCATCAAACTGAGATTGGAATCCCTCTAACTCATTTCTCAACGAATCTCTATCTGCAAGTAATTCATCATAATCATTCATCTGAGTCTGGAATGTATCAATCTGAGCTCTTAAATCTTCGTTTTCTTTCGCAATGTCATTAAACTCGCCTCTTAATGAATCTCTATCTGCAAGAATCTCATCATAATCACTCATCTGAGTCTGGAATGTATTAATCTGAGCTCTCAAATCTTCATTCTCTTTAACCATATCATTAACAACTAATAACTGATTTCTTAAATTTTCGATTGTTGCTTCTGAATCTTCAACATGTTTTACTAAATCATCATGTTCAGCTCTAATCTTTTCATATTCACTAGCTGTATCTTCAAGTGTAACCATTTTATCTGTTAGCTCAGCAACCTTTGCAGCGTTCTCTTCATTCTCTCTTGACAAAGTATCTACCATAGCTGCATTATCTGCATTAGCTTTCTCAAGTTCAGCAATTTGCGCTGTGAGTTGCATATTTTCAGTGGTGAGCTGCATCTTTGCTGCTTCTGCATCTGCAGAACTATCAACTGAAGCCTGTAACTCTCTAATTTTTGCATTTAAATCTTCTACTTCTCGAATATTAGTATTTGATTTTGCATTAAGCGTGTTAATAATCTTCTGTGACTCTCCGAGCTGATTGCTTAAATTATCTATAATTTCCTGATTTTCAGCATCCTTACGTTCATATTTTTTTATTTGATCTCTAAGTTTTCTCATCTCCTCAACAGCTTCATCACCTGCTGATTCAACCATTTTATTAGATAAATCATCTATAACAGCCTGATATTCAGCTATTTTAGCTTCCCATTCAGCTTTTTGAGATTTAAGTCCATCTACTTCACAACTTATGAGTTCTCTTTCATTTTCAAATTCTTCCCTATTTTGATCAAGTACTCTCTGTGCATTTCTATAATTATCTAAAAGATTATCAATATACTCATCAACTTCCTTTGGATCATATCCTCTTACTGCACGTGAAAATCCATAGCTATTATCTGTTCCTGAAACCTCACCTAACTCATTACGTCTTAATCCAATTGGGTTTGATGATGGAATTTTTGTTTTAGCCATAATACCACACTCCTCCTACTTTCTGTTAAAATTATACTATTCTACCCGTCTGTGCGCTATATTTTATCACACACAAAATTGACTCACTCAATCGCTTCTCCCGATTTAGTCAGCCCACGACCCACTAATAGTCATAAGATAACTATCCATTTTTCTCTATTATACTAACTTTTTCTCCTAATTGCAATTGATATTTTTCAATTAATCCTGAATTTATTTCTAAAACCTTTTTTGCATTTTTTACAATAGGTCTAACTTTCCCTTTTGGAATATCTTTATCCAAAGATACAATAATATTATCCTTGTCAAGATATATAGTATCTATATTAAATTTCATATTAAAAGTATGTATAGAATTACATGGGGCAAGTAGAAGACCATGGCTTTCTGCCATGGTCTTTCTAAACATAAGACCCATAAGTCTTCTATACCAATTGTCCGCAAGTTCCACTTCTTCACATAGAACTTGATCTTTATAAATAGCTTTTACTAATTTTACTTTACTCATTTTTATAAGCCACCCATCATATTTAGCACACTTGGCGCCATAATAACAATTAGTATGTTAGGGAATATAAGGCCTACCATTGGAATCATCATTTTAACTGGAGCCTTTAACCCTTTTTCCTGTGCAATTCTTTTTCGTGTTTCTCTAAGCTGTTCTGACTGAACCTGCATAACGTTGTTAATAGGAATACCCAATTCATTAGCTTGTGCTAAAGCAGCAACAAATGTCTTTAACTCTTGTATTTCAGAGCTATCGCCCATCTGCTTTAACGCTTCATTTCTTGGTTTACCCATCTGAATCTGATTATATAAAATAATCAATTCATCAATAAATGGTCCTTCCATCTTTTCAGCAACTTTAACCAAAGCACCATCAAAACTTAAACCAGCTTCAATACAAGTACCAAGTAAGTCCATCGCATCAGGCAACTGCATTCTAATAGCTTCCTGATGTGCATTAACTCTAGATTTCAATACGAAATCTGGCCCAGCATATCCAAGCGCAAAAATTATACCAAATAACATAAGCTTATATAGTGGCTCAACTGGAACAATTATCGCAATAAATACACCTAAAACCATTGAAACAATGAAGACAGCCTGTTTTAAGAAAGCATAGTCACCTGGAGTCATTTTAACACCAGCAAGTCTTAACTGTTTACTAATGCTAACTTCTTTTTCTTCATTCTTACCTGATTTGGCATTTGACTTTTCTGTTGCATCCTCAACAGATTGTTTTGCCTTATTCAACAAAGGCTTAATAAATCTGTTAACGAAAGTATCATCTAATTCATTATAAACATTATCTTTACTATTTCTTCTATTGATAACCTTTATACGTCTGTCCTTTGTATCTTCTTCAGTTCCTTTGTCCCAAAGAACAAGAACTACAATCATAAAGGCTAATGCAGTATATGCAAACACTAATGCATTTATCATTATTCATCCTCCTAACTATATTAATCAAATAGTTAGTACTTAATGTCTACTATCTTCTTGATTACTAAGAAACCGATAACTTCAAGGAACACACATATTCCTAATAAAATATGTCCTGTACCTGTTTCTAACATAGGTTTCATGTAATCAGGGTTAATTATATTAAGTACAAGTCCTAAGCCTATTGGAAGGACACCGATAAGAAGACCTGACATTCTACCCTGTGATGTAACAGCGCTAACATCAGCCTTAACCTTAATTCTTTCTCTAATTGTATTAGAAATTGTTTCAAGAATCTGTGATAAGTTACCACCAGTCTGTCTCTGTACACTTACGGCCGAAACAGCAAGCATAAGATCGGGACTCTTAATTCTGGCAACCATATCTGAAAGCGCCTTATCCATTGAGCTACCAAAATTAATTTCGCTACAAGCTCTTGCAAACTCTGTACTAATAGGTGCATCCATATCCTTAGCTATAGTTTCCATAGCCTGTTGGAATGTAAGACCTGAACGTAAACAACTAGTGCTAATCATTAAAGCATCGCAAAGCTGAGATTCAAAAATCTTTCTTCTTTTATTCTGCTTATGTTTAATGAAAATATATGGACCAACACCTCCAGCAATTAAAAACACAAGTGTTAATGTTAGATGTTGCGTAAATAAGAAAACAATACCTGCAGGTACAAAGAATATAACAATCCAAATTGTTAAATATTCCTCTGGTTTCATCATAATGTCTGCAGCAAGTAATTCTTCAAACAACCAGTTTTCTATTCTTACTGTAAGTGACTTATCACTCTGCTGTTTTTTTCTCTTCTTTTTATCCTGTGTTAATACATCATCATCATCTTTAAGTTCTACGATATTTAAAACACCGATTTTATCTACTCTTCCATCAGTATATCGCTGATCCTCAGACATTTTTGCATATACAATAAATCCAACCACACCAGCAAGCGCCATCATACCAAGAGTAAACAAACCTATAGCGATATCCATGTTCATAAAACTAATTTGTAAACCAATCATTCTTTACCACTACTCCGTTCTCTCGGATCTTCTGTAAGCAGTTAGGATGGATACCTGTAGCAACAAACTTACCCTGGAATTTTCCATTAGTATCAAGTTTACCATCTGTTTCAAATACGAAAAGATCCTGCGTACTAATAACATCACCTTCCATACCTACTACTTCTGTAATCTGAGTAATTTTACGAGTACCATCACGTAGACGGCTCTGCTGTACAATCATATCAATAGCAGATGCTACCTGTTCTCTAATAGCACGTACTGGCAATTCCATACCTGACATCATAACCATAGTTTCTACACGGGCTACTGTATCTCGTGGAGAGTTAGCATGGGCTGTTGTAAGTGAACCATCATGACCTGTATTCATGGCCTGAAGCATGTCGAGTGTTTCGCCACCACGACACTCACCTACGATAATTCTATCAGGTCTCATACGGAGTGCGTTACGTACTAAATCTCGAATGCTAACCTGACCTCTACCTTCAAGGTTTGCAGGTCTTGCTTCAAGAGTAACTACATGTTCCTGTTTAAGCTGAACTTCAGCTGCATCTTCTATTGTAACAATACGCTCATCAGCTGGAATATAAGTTGATAAAACGTTAAGCAACGTTGTTTTACCTGAACCAGTACCACCCGAAACGATAATATTAAGTTTACCCTTAACACAAGCTTCAAGGAAGTTGAGCATCTTTGGTGTCATAGAACCCCATTCAAGCAACTGCTGTGCTGTAACAGGATCCTTACCGAATTTACGAATTGTAAGTACTGGACCTACAAGTGAAATTGGTGGAATAATAACGTTAACACGGGAACCATCTTTAAGACGAGCATCACACATTGGGCTAGCTTCATCTACATGACGTCCAACTAATGATACGATTCTATCGATGATGTTCATAAGATGAGCATCATCTCTAAATTTAATATCAGTAAGTGTTAATTTACCTTTATATTCCACGTATACCTGATTAGGACCATTAACCATAATTTCAGAATAACTTGGATTATCAACAAGTTCCTGAATAGGACCATATCCTAAGATATCATTTAATAATTCAATTGCCATCTTAGGTCTTTCCATTCTAGGAATATCAAACACGTCTTCAGCAATAGTTTCTTCAAGTAATTGAAGCATTTCAACTCTATCAACGTCACTCTTGCCCTGGCGGTTTAATTTATCAATTACCCTTGAATGAATCATATTTTTCTGTTTTGCATATGGATCAACCTTTACCTGAGTTTCATCTGAATCTTTTGCGTTTGGATCCACTAAAACACTTGATTGATCTTGGATTCTATCTAATAATCCCATCTATATTACCACCTTATACATTTCTAGATTAATTAATCAACTTTATCCTTAATAATACGTTCTACTAACTGCATTGTATCTCTTGCAACAACTGAATGTGTTGAATATAAAACAAACGGCTGACCTTTATTAGTTGCTTTCGCACAAGTTGAATAGTCATATCCAATTGTTGAATATACATCCATATCAAGCATCTTTTCATAATCCTTAGCCTTAATAAGACCATTAGTATTTTTATTAAGAATAACTTTGATTTTACTCTTCTGCTGTAACTGATCTAAGATATTAACAGTTTCCTTAGCTTCCTTTAAGCTTAAAATATCAGGTTCGCCAACAAGCATAATTTCGTCACTATTTTCAAGAGCTACAATACTCTGATCCGAAAAACCATTACTAATATCTATAATTACATATTCATAGTAAGGTCTAACATTTTCAATAATTGATGAAACATGTTCTGGTGATACATATTCAGCATACTCAGGACTCTTAGGAGCAGCAAGTAATACTACACCTGATGAATGCATCACTGCAATACTGTTAACCTTTTCAATACCAATACCTTCTGGATCCTGAACAAGTTCTACAACTGTATCCTTTGGTTCAAGGTCTAATAATAAGTTCTGATCACCAAATGAAAAATCGAAGTCTAAAAGTAATACCTTACTACCTTTTTTAGCAAGAGCTGATGCAACGTTAGCAGCAACTGTTGATTTACCAGTACCACCCTTACTACCAAAGAAAGAAATTACTTTTGAACGTACTCTTCTTTCAATATTAAGCTGTGATCTGATTTCCTGTTCATATTCGTTAACTTCTCTTAAAATCTGACAGAATGTATCTGGTGTTGAGTTGATATCAATAACCTGACGCACACCAATTCTTGCAGCTTTATTAACCAAATTAACATTAACGTCATCTGTAACAATAACTGCTGAACATCCACTTTTTTGGAAATGCATACCTTCAATAAACTTGAATATTTCTGCTTCAACAGGTGAACTTGCAACACAAACAACTACATCCGGTGTATAACCTTCGATTTTAAGTCTAGACTCTTTTGTATAATCAGCGTATCCAACTATAGCAATTTCAGGGTCTGATATCTTATTTTTAATAGTAACTTTATATTGTGTTTCAGCTGAAACAACAACGATATTTAATTTTGCCATTGATTCTTCTCCTTAACCTTAATTATTTGCTTTCTTATTAAGTGCAAGTGTGTAACTATCTTCACCAAACATTACCTGTAACTTTTTAATTTCTTTAACATCTTCTTTTCTAAGTCTAAGTGTAATATTTGAATAATTAGTAACTTCTCCACCACTCTGCTCTGAAGCACTACTTGCATCATGGCTTGAAATCGCTAATACTTCTAAATCAGAAAATACTTCAACATCATATAAACTATAAATATCTTCTAATGTCATATCCTGGTTTGGACCGTATAAGAGTTTACCATCTTTGTCTCTCTTAGTTCCATCTTTCTGAGTGCTATTATCATTACCCTTGTCAGTATCTGATTTAGAGTTTGATCCTCCATTTTCCTTATCTTCATACTTACCTGTACCATTAATGTAATCTCTTAAATCCTCAACATCACGTGGAATATATAAAAGATCTACAGTATCGCCAACGGAAATATAACCATCAACACCCTGTCTTTCAGTGGCTTTTATAGTGTAAGCCTGTTCATCAGCACTAAGTTTAAGCGATAATGCTAAGTTTTCAGCATTAGAATCATAAAATCTGTTTATATTAATCTGTTCATGAGCATATAATGTTTCACGATTAATCTTATCAACCAAATCCTCTTTAGATAGAACAACATTTTCAATTAAATCCTTTGTGAAAATGTCTTTTTCTTCGAATTCATTTGTAAGAATATCAAGTGATAACTTTGTATTAGGTTCAATATTTTGAATCGGAACCCACACTTTAGTTGTATCTGCAGATTTAGCAGATACTGTTTTAAATAACTGATTTGCAAATAAAAACGTACAAATACCCGCAACAAGTGCGACTACAACTGCAACTAAATATACTTTTTTCATTATTGTTTCTGCCTTTCATATTTATTAATATTCCCGTTTTAGTTTAACTGTTCTTCTTATCCGATACGTTTTAGAACCTTTAATGGTCCATAAAACAGGAGTAAATAGTGGAATATCCACTTCTACAGTCACTTCAATAAGCTTATTTTTTATAGAAGAAACCGTATCAACTTCGTTTGCTGTTACTACCAAATTTGCACCACTCTTTGTTAAATAACCTGGCAAAGCCTTTTTTACTCTATTTGTCAATTGAGTTTCAAATTCCGTCTTATTAAAAGCCACATCATTTGTAGCACCATCAATCTTAGCCTTGCCATCAGCATCCTTTTCGGCATAATCATTAACACTAACGATAGCATGTCTAGCACTTGATCTCGCCGTATTCGAAACTAATTCCATATTAAAAAAGAGCCAACCAAAATCAATTATGCCAAATATAATTGCAAGAAGGATCGGCAATATCAAAGCAAACTCTACGGTTCCCTGACCTTCTTCGTTTCGTCCTTTTTTTCGAAACAATGATTTAATCATTACCATAAAATTTTCTCCTTAATCTTTCATTTTTTTCATAGCAACCTCTTTTGTCACTGTATATCGTTGACTTTTTATTATAGTACTAACAACCGGAGTAAAAAGCTTGATTTCAGCGCTTACTCTAACCACAATTCTTTCATCATCCGCTGAAATTGTATTCTTACCAACAGTAACAGTTAGATTTGCACCTGGAGACTTTAAATTAGCAGGTAAAACATCCTTAACATTATCTTCCACCTGAGTTTTCAAATATGCTTCTGTTGTTGATGCACCTTTTAAAGCTTCAGCTTTTTTATAATTCATAACAGCAAATCTTGCGCCTTCTCTAGCCGCATTCCCAACTCTTGCCTGATTGTAAAAAATCCAGCCATAATCAATTATACCGAATAAAAGTAACGCAAGAATTGGTAACACCAATGCGAATTCCACTATATCCTGACCACTTTCGCCCTTTAGTCTTCTTATAGGAGAAATAGCATTTATCAACATATTGCCCACCTTCCTTCCTTTTTTATTATCTTTTTCGCCCCAAATCTTTTAAAAAAAACAAAGAGTAGGACACGAGTGCCCTACTCTTCTTTAAATTGCTGTTATCAATTATGAGTTAACCTGTTCGTTAACCTTGTTGAATAATGCAGCAATCTTTGGTCCGAGAATTGTTAATGCAGCAATAACTACGATTGCGATAAGTGCGATAATAAGACCGTACTCTACCATACCCTGACCATTTTCATCCTTTAAAAAGTCTAACATTTTTCTCATAATTTGTCGTCCTCCTTCCATGAAAGTTGAATAGTGGCTTTCGCCTATATTCCCTTGATAGGGTTGTAAACAACTTGCGTTGCTTAACTCTTAATCATTTAGGCATCTGGTACCTTGTTCACTGCTTTATGGTACAAATCATCTCTGATAAATGTACCGAATAATGCAAGGGCTAAAACAGCAACCAGGGCGATTAGTGCTATTATTAATCCATATTCAACGGTACTCTGCCCATTTTCGTTTAATAAAAATGACTTAATATTACTTTTCATAATCAACCCTCGATTCTACCGTATTAGCAAAGAGCTACGAATATCGGTAGAAGGGCTCCTAAAGATAGGAAAGGTCCCATCGGAGCAGCTGTCTTCATGCTACCCGTCTTCGTTTTCTTCAAGTAAAACCAGTAGAAAACAAGAAGTATACTCATAACTATCATTGCTTGAGCAAATCCTACAATTCCAAATACAAACCCCAAAACTGAACAATACTTTATATCTCCAGCACCCATTGTGATACCAACTATACTAGGTAAGGTACAAAGAATATATATAGCTATCATACTTATCACCGTGTAAAATAACACTTCAACAACATTGGTCTTTCCATATACTCCACCTATGACAATATCAGCTATTTTTAAAAGCATCATTCCTAACAAAAGTGCATTAGGTATTCTTCTTAATGCAATATCTACAGCAGAAACGTTAAATGCCATCGCCACGAACAATGAAAACATAACTTTCATCCACATATTCTGACCTGTAAGAAAAATCAGATTATATATGACTATCAAGATAACTATCCATACAATCATCCATCTTCTATCTTTTATTTTCTTTACAGTATCTGCATCCGTGAACTGAGCTCTAACGGAAACTTGATATATAGCTAAGAAATAAAAAATTATACCAAGTATAACTCCCGATCCACTAGCAATCAATACGTCTCTCACTAGAACACCTCCGCTGTCAGAAAACACATTTTCAAGTGTTTCCTAAGCACTTTTTTAATCTAATGAGATTATATCATCGCATCTATAGTATGTCAACATTAATTTTAAATTTGTTCACACTTTTTTTATTTTTTTATCCTCCTGTTTGTGCATTTTTACTATATTATCAGCCTTACACTTGTGCATTTTGTTCGTTTATCACATCAAACCACTCTTTTTTGTTAACAAATTATGAACAAACTGTAAATCCCTCCATCGATTAAGCTTTTATTTCTTTACAGTTTCGTCAAAAAAATAAGTTTTTTCTCTTAATTAAACCTTCTTATTCAATTATTATGTATTTTATGATAAAATACCTTGTATATAATATAAGAAAGAATTCAGTTAAGAGGTATATATAGTGAACAAGACATTTAAACTAATATTTTTAAACCTATCAATTATTATAATTGCAATATTATCTTATTCACCTGGTTTTTTCTATTTAAGGCCATCAGATGTATCCGTATTTAGAGCTGGTATGTCTATAATAATTTTTCTTGCTTTATTACTTGCATTTTGTTACGGAAATTATTCCTTATTAAAGCCAAAAGAAAAAGTAACTTATTCAAAGGAAAATATAAAGGATATGAGCGAAGCTAAAAGTATTCTTTCTTCATATACGAACGGAGAATACTTTGGTGAAATTGCAACTACTGTAATAAGTCAAATATCTCGCCTCGAGTCTTCTACTCAAAGAGCCAAAATAGAAATCGGAAGAAAGTTTGAACGTGGATCATTGAGTTGGCAAAAATATTACAGTGCTATCGAAGAAGCTAATTCAATTGCTTTGGATAATGTAATTTCCTTAGCGAATAGAATTCAATTTTTTGATGAAAGTGAATATTCCAGACTTAAGAAATACAAATATGATGCTATTCCAGATGACATCCAAATGCAACAATTAGAATTATATAATACTAATATGAAGTTAATAGAATCGGCAGTATCAGTCAACGAAAACCTAATTCTTGGTTTAGACCGATTAAGCATAGAGTTTGCAAAACCTGGCGAAATTGAAGAACAAAACATCAATCTTTTAACCGAAATAAAAAAATTAACAGACGAAGTAAAATATTATGTATAAACAAAAATCATAAATATAAAAGGGGTAACAATATGAACATCGATAACAAATCTAAATCTTACATAACTTTTGGAGTAATAGCCATTATAGTATGCATAGCTATATTCGGCGGAATTTCCGCTTCAAGAAACATAGGCAAGTCTAGTAAGACCATTTCAAAAGAAAATGGAATGAGAAAGTTAAATAAATACGTAAATTCCATTGACCCTGAAGATGTAGAACCTATTCAAGGTATCGTAAATTACGAAGAGAATGATACAACTTTTCAGGAACTTCCTAATTTAACAGATGATTCCATTGTTGTACAAAATACCACTTCTACATTTGCTGAAATTTTTTCTTCTTCTGAAAAAACCGGCACAGGAACAGACGGATATTTAAGAACTATGGCTAAGCAGTTCAACGAAAGCAATCCAAAATTAAAAAGTGGTGAAAAAACATCTATTAAATTAAGAACAGTAAGTTCAGGTCAACAAGTTGATTATATTGCGTCACAAAAATATATTCCTGATGCAATTTCACCTTCTAGTTCTCTTTCAATTGAAATGCTAAATTTCAGAGAAATCGAAACCGAAACCATCTCTGACTCATTAGTAAAAAACTACGCAGGTGTTGTTCTTTCAAAGAAGGCATATAGTACTTTAGTCGAAGATTATGGCGGAGTAAGTGTTCAAACAGTCGCAAAAGCTACTTCTGAAGGTGCAATTACTACCGGATATACAAATCCATTTACAAGTGCTACAGGATTAAACTTCTTAATCACATTATTAGATAGTTACGATCCTGATAATATTTTATCCGAAAAAGCAACTAACAGTTTTATAGAATTTCAGAAAAAAAATCCTTTTGTAGCATTAACCACAGGTCAAATGCGAAATGCCGCTAACAAAGGTACACTTGATGCTTTTGTATTAGAATATCAAGCTTTCATAAATGACAATACACTAACGAAAAATTACAAGTTTATACCATTTGGATATGAACACGAAAATCCACTTGTAGCTCTTTCTAGTGCTAGTCCTGAAAGCAAAGAGACATTACAGTTATTTGCTGAATATTGCAAGAACAATGGAAGTAAGCTTGCCAAAGAATGTGGATTCAATCAAAAAATTGATGCATATACTCCACCTTCAACAAATTACGCTGGCGGCACTTTAATAGATGCTCAAAAACTATATAAAGAAAACAAAGACAGCGATCCTGTTATCTGTGTATTTGTTGCGGACATTTCAGGTAGCATGGCTGGTGAACCTATAAACGCACTGAAAGATTCTCTTATTAATTCAATGCAATATATTAATACAGATAACTATATTGGTCTTATTACATATAATGACGACGTACAAAAAAGACTTCCTATTAATAAGTTTGATTTAAATCAGCAATCATTATTTGTAGGTACAGTTGAAAACCTTTCTGCAGCAGGTGGCACAGCGACCTTCGACGGTTTATGTGTAGCAATGAAAATGATTGAAGAGAAAAAAGAAGAAATTCCTAATGCAAAAACAATGATTTTTGTACTTAGCGATGGCGAATGCAATCGTGGACATTCGTTAAAAGAAGTTTCACCAATTGTATCAAGTTTAAAAACACCAATTTATACTATTGGATACAATGCAAATATCGATGCACTTAAACAACTTTCAGATATTAATGAAGGCGTTTGCATTGATGCAAAAACAGACGACGTTGTATATCAGTTAAAACAATTGTTTAACGCTAATATGTAATAATCCATATAAACATTATATAAATATCAATCACAGGGGGTGATTATATGAACGAAAAAACAGTACATAAATTTACTTACGGACTATTTGTTCTATCAACTGAAAAAGGTGATTCCTATAATGGTTGTATAATAAATACCGCAATTCAAGTAACAACTAGTCCAAATCAGATTTCTATCACTGTCAACAAACAAAACTATACTGAAGAACTTATTAAAAACTGCAATAAGTTTAACCTCTCTTTCATTTCAGAAGATGCTACATTTGATTTATTTGAAAGATTTGGTTTCAAAAGTGGTCGAGATACTGATAAATTTGCGGATATGTCAAATAATGATTATAAGCTATCAGGCAACGGCATTCCTTATATAACAAAAGGAACAAATGCCTACATTAGTGCTTGGGTTAATCGAACTATTGACTTAGGTACACATACTATGTTTATTGCAACTGTAACAGATATGGATGTATTAAGCGAAACACCTTCAGCTTCATACTCTTACTATCACGCTAACATCAAACCAAAGCCACAAGCAGTAAAAAGCGAAGGCAAAGTTTGGGTTTGTAAAATCTGTGGTTATGTTTATGATGATGCTAAAGAAGGTATTCCTTTTGAAGAGTTACCTGATGATTGGGTATGTCCACTTTGCAAACATCCAAAGTCAGATTTCGAATTACAAAAATAATTTTGAATAAAGAAAAGAATAAGATGTGTTCATTGAAAAATTTCAATTAAACACATCTTATTCTTTTCTTATTTATTTGAATATTTCATTAATTATTGATAATAAACTATTATCTTCATCGACTTTTCTTGTTTTGCATCCTGCTGCCATTCCAGCCTTAATATCATTTTCAGAATCGCCAATCATATAACTATTTGACAAATCTATATTAAAATCTTTAGCAGCTTTCAATATCATACCAGGCTTAGGCTTTCTACATTCACATTCTATTTTTAGCTCTTTTATTTCACCATCAAATCCACTATCTGGATGATGCGGACATATATACAACCCATCTATGTATGCTCCATCCTGTCCTAAAAGCGTTTCCATCTTTTTATGAATGACGTCTAATTCATCAACTGTAACTTCACCCCTTGCTACGACAGGCTGATTAGTAACTACAATTGCAAGATAACCACTTTCATTTATCATCTTTATAGCCTTACTAACTCCATCAAGCAACTCAAAATCATCAAGTTTTCTTAAAAACCCCACATATTTATTTATAGTTCCATCTCGATCTAAAAATACGGCTTTCTGTTTATTTACAAGACACTTATCATCAACCTTACCTGTTTTTATATCACTAATAACTTCATCATACCTTTTAGGAGTTCCCATGTCTTTTATATACTCCGGAGATGAATATGCAAAAAGTTGTTTTTCCATAATCATCGGTTTTAGAATATCTCTATCTAAATCCGTTTTCTTAACTTCAATAAATCTATCTAATACTTTAACCGATAAAATATGTATTCCTGCATTTACAAGGTTATGATACCAAACTCTTTCAGCTTCCTTATTAATCCAACCAATTACCATCCCATCATTATTCACTTCAATAAGACTACTATCAAATGGATGATTATTAGGATGTACTAAAATTGTTGCAAGACCATTATGATCTTTATGATAATTATAAAACCTATCAATATCAACGTCGAAAATGATATCCCCATTAAGAAGTACGAAATCATCTTTTATTCTATCTTTCAAATAATATAACGCCCCCGCAGTTCCTAATGGTTCTTCCTCTACTATGTATTCAATCGAAACTCCAAACTTACTTCCATCATCAAAGTAATCCTTTATAACATGACCCAAATGGCCTATAACAAATATATAATCATTAAAGCCTTGCTTCTTTAATACTTCGACTTGATATTCTAATATAGGTTTACCTAATATTTCAATCATAGGTTTAGGAACTTCAGAATTAATACTTGCTATTCTAGTTCCTTTACCTCCTGCCATAATTACAATTTTCATCTAGAAGAACTCCTCCTCTAACGCCAAGCAAATACAATGATATATAGGTAAATGTCTTTCCTGAACCTGATAAGCTCCAGAAAACGGTGCCTTTATTACAACATCTGAATAAGAATCAATCTTTCCAATCTTTTCACCTGTAAGGCCAATAACCTTTAAGCCTTCTGCTTTTGCAACTTCTGCTGCCAATACAACATTCTTTGAATTTCCAGAAGTTGAAATTGCAAGTAACACATCTCCACCTTTACCATATCCATAAACTTGCTGAGCAAATACCACGTCAGCATTCTTATCATTACAATAAGCAGTAAACAATGCTCCTTCACTTGACAAGGAAATTGCAGGTAATGCCTTTTGTATATTATTACAGATTAATTCTTCATCTTCAAATCCTGCATATTTTTTCTTTTCTTCATCATTTAAAGATCTTTCTTTTAAAAAGCCTTTCATAAGTTCACCTACAATATGCTGTGAATCTGCACTACTTCCACCATTTCCACACACAAGTAGTTTACCACCATTTTTATAACTATCTATCAAAACTTGAATAGCATTTTCTATATTATCTTTCTGACTTTCCAAATCTGAGTATTTATTAACTAACTCTTCAATGTATCTCTTTGCACTATCTTTCATTTACATTTCTCCAAAACATTACATTATTATAGTATCTACCTTGTAATATCAAATATATTTCAAGAATAGTCATACATAACATTTGTATTTATTTACAACGTTATATATGACTATCAAACATCTCTTTTAAATAATTAAATATTATACTTTTTCTTAGGAATATATTCCTCAGGTGAATAATACAATACTCTAGTTCCACCATTCTCAAATCTAATAGGAACTTCCATATAGTCAATTAATGCCTTTCGTACACTTTCCTTACGCTCATCATCCACATAAAGAAGAATAAATCCTCCACTACCAGCTCCTAAAAGTTTGCCACCATAAGCTCCAGCTTTAAGTGCTGTATCATACATATAATCAATTGTATCATTACTAACCTTACTATTAAGTCCTCTTTTTAATTTCCAAGTATAATCAAGCAACCTTCCAAATTCATTCAAATCACCTTTAGATGTAAGAATTCTTTCTGCATCATCAACCAACTTGCTCATTTCTTTCAAATCTGCCTTTTTCTTATCCATAGCTTTCGCCTGTTCAACCTGAACTTCTGATGAAAATCTTGACATACCTGTAAAGAACATTAACAAATTATTATTAAGCTCTTCTTTTCGTTCTCTTGAGATAATCAATGGTTGAACATTAAACCCATCTTCAGAAAATACTATCTTATTAAGCCCACCATAAGAAGCAGCAATCTGATCTTGCACTCCACCACTTTCATTACACAATACTCTTTCAAGATGAATTGCATCTTCAGCAAGTTTACGCTTATCGGCATACTTACCCTTTAATGCGTAAAAAGCATTAAGCATACCCACAGCAAATGAGCTACTTGTACCAAGACCACTTCTAGCAGGTAAGTCAGCATCATACACTACACGAAGTTCATGCATATCCAACCACTTCATCGCTTCTCTAATAGCTGGATGAACAATATCCTCCACATTACCAACTCTTTCAGTAACCGAATAAACCAATTCATTATCATATTCAAAAAACGGCTGTAAATGTCTTACTGTAACATAACAATACTTATCTATCGATGTCGATAAAACCTGTCCGCCATACTCTCTATAATAATCTGGAAAATCCGTACCTCCACCAAAGAACGAAACTCTAAACGGTGTTTTTGTAATAATCATAATTCCACTCTCCCTAACATATTCAAACCAATATGCATATATAATTAGTTATTTATTTTTGTAACATACCTGACTTTTCAAGTTCTTCTATCTTCTTCTCTCCAACAACTGCAAGTTCATTAAATGTATTAATAGTATCTTTCATTCTTGGAAGAGCTTCCTTCTTATATGTATTAATATCATCAAGAGCCTGTAACATTTCATCAAATGCTGACTTTAATGTATCAGGTGAAACTGAAGCTTCAGAAGCCTGTTTCTGAATTGCAACTCCCTGTTCATGTAACATCTTTGATGTACTTTCAATCATATGATTAGTTGTTGCATTTAATGCATTAACCTTTTCAAGAACAATCTTCTGATTGTATAAAGCACCTGCTACTGTAACTGCTGTACGAAGTGCTGTAACTGTAACATTCTGTGCTCTATCTACAGAACGAATAAGTTCTTTATTATTACGTCTAATAAGTTCCATTGCAATTATACCTTGCTGATCAACAACCTGTATCTGCTGGAAGTCCTGAATACGCTGACGAAGTGGGAATAGGATTTCATTCTCAAGGAATTCAATCTTTTCCTGATTCTCACCACTAGCCTTAGCATTTTCAATTGCGTTAGTTAAATATGCATCAAGTTTATTTCCAAGTTCGATGTTCTTTTGCATCTTCTTTGTCATATCACGCATTTCAGCCTGTTCAATCTCAAGCGTAGTATTATCAGCAATCAAAGTCTTCTTACCCTTTTCAAGAGAATCAACAATTGTTGCAATTTCTTTATCAGCAGAATTATATCTTTCAAAATACTTTCTTACAGGATTAAAAATCTTACCAAGCGCTCCCTGCTTTACAAAGTCAATACCTGATGGATCTAAGTCTTTCATCTTAATTGTTAAATCTTCAAGCCCCTTAGCTACATCACCAGTCTCACCACCTACAGCATGAAAATTAGTTAAACGCTGCTGTAAAATAGCATTCTTCTTGTGACAAGCCTTCATGTCATCAAGACCAAACTGTTCTATAACATCAGTATATTCTTTTCTATTCTCGAAGTTTTCAATATCAACTTCCATAATCTGATCTGCCTTTTCCTTAGCAGCATCAACAATAACAACCTCTTCCTTCTCAGTAGGTTTAATAGTTTCTTCTACTTCCTGTTTTACTTCTTCCTCTGTAGGAAGCTCTAATGTAAATCCCATAATAAATGCCCTCTTGTATATTATATATACCCTCGTATTATATAGTAGTAGTTTTTAGAGACCCTCTCCAAGGTCTTTATAACTATTCAGTCATAGTCTTTTCTTTACCTTTTCTATAGGTTCGACTATGATATTTAAGATGCTGTGGATTGGTTT
>Ga0247609_10000459_pt1 | contig 56790 bp, 52 predicted proteins | sample 172DNAGHGlowgp2_FD_193487 | JGI IMG/M metagenome (GOLD analysis project Ga0247609, IMG submission 193487) | Sheep rumen microbial communities from Palmerston North, Manawatu-Wanganui, New Zealand - 1728 DNA GHGlow gp2 | ecosystem: Host-associated > Mammals > Digestive system > Stomach > Rumen ... | reverse complement strand
GTTGGGTACTATTACAACTCGCGGTGCCTTTTACTACACCGTGGCTAAATTCTACCTTCCATTCATGCAGACTCAGACCAGTATCAGCACATGTTGCACTATCACAGTCGCCATTTTCATCGCATGTACCACATACATCGCCCTCATAATATCCATGATAAGCGCTTGATGTTCCGTCGGTTGCTGCCAATGAACTCGTTAAACCACACACTGGTCCAACAAAACATGAATTAGATGCCGCTTTTATCTTCCACCCTGCGAATGTATATCCGGTTTTTGTTGGTGCCGTTGATGGTATTGTTAAACCACTGTCGTATGTACAATTGTTCGCCGCACTTTGGACGGATAATTGTGTATCACCATTGTACCATTTTAATTGTATTGTATTTGCTTGCCAGCCCGCTTGTAAATTCGCAGGTCCGGTATATGTGCTTAATACATCATATACGCACATATTATCACCGGTATCACTTGGTGAGATACCTGTTGCAAACGCCGGTACCGTCAACATTACCGCCAGTGTTGATATTATTGTTTTTTTCATGTTCCTCTCCTTTTGTTTGTCATCCCGAGGGAGTGCAATCAATAACCAAGCTTGCTGTTATTGTTGCGCGACCGTGGGGTCCCAGTCTCAATAATGTTGTCTGGCAAAGCCAGACCCTCTATCGACCTGGTTTGCCGCGGTCGTCTGCTGACGAACAGCAGGCTGTCGTCAGGACAGACTCCCTCGCAATGACAAAAGTCTTTCGACTTTTGTAAAATCTCACACACAAACCGCCGAAATTCTGGCGGTTGGAGGTTCAGAACAATTTAAAGCGAAATTGTGCGCCTATTCATGCAATTGCATTTATTTGGCGACCCTCCAACCCATAATAGTTGGAGATTATGTTTAACGTCCATTCCGCGGACGCGCTTTAAACCAGGTTCTGACACCTCATCGGTAAAAATCTCACCGACGTATTTACTATAACACAAATCACAAATGAAAAAAAGTAAAAAATTTATCTTTGACGTGATTGCGCGATATATTTTTTTCGACCATACGCAGCAAGCCCGACAGCCCCAGTACCAATCATAAAGCCGCGTGCAACTTTGCCACGATGTGCGCGACGGTCATCGCGTTTTTGTTGTGCATCACTAAGGGCTTCTTTGGCGGCATTCGTTTCGTTGTATGCCAAAGATTGTTCCAAGTAATGAACTGCTTTGTTATATTTTCCCAATGCCAAATATGCCATGCCAATATTGTAATTTGCAGCACCGCGTTGTTTATTTGTTTCTGCCAATTTTAATGCATCTTTGCCTGCGTCCAATGCCTTTTCGTATTCGCCGTTGTTATACGCAATAAACGAAGCATCATTTTGTGAATCACAAGTCTTTTCAAAACTTACCGTATAAGTATTTTGCGTTGATGAACAATATCCCTTTTCCACTTGGGACACCAAGTTAGAGTCTATTGAATTCAACACATCACGCAAAGTTTTATTTGAATTCTTTTCTCCGTCTTTGGTGACAGGATTCTTGGACCATTCTTGAAATGCTTTCAAACCGTCTGGATTAGTTTTCCAAGTTCCGTCTTGTTGTTTGGTAAACAGAGCAGATTTTTGCTTTCCGATTATGCACCAAAAGTCATACATACTTTTCATTGGCAAATCTAGTAAATCTTTTGGCGCGATATTCCCCATAGCCATTTGCCCTTCGAGCCAGCGGCGCCATTTTATACCGCCACCTTCGCTGGTCGGGGTAAAACCGCCCAAGGCATTTGCCCAATCTTCGGAATTTCCATTATCTACGGCGCGACCAAAACTTCTTGGGTGTTTAATCGGATATGTTGTAAATAATTCTTTCACTTGACTAACCGTCACGCTATCACCATATTGCTTGTACAATTCACGCAACTTGGCATTGCGTTTACAACAATATTCTTTATCGTTTGGATCTTCCATAAGGTTGCAACCAGAATTATAAATAACAGATGCCAAACACAAAGCCTTGCCCCGTGTATCTATGTTCCAACCGTCCATTCCTATTTCATAGCACCACATTAAAAAATATGTTTCTTTGTCTTCGTAAAATTTTACAGATTTTTCCCATGCTTCTTGAACTGTGATATGGCGAGTGTTTTCTGTGACAGATTTCCCATCCAAAACAGTCAACCCAAAACCGATGGTCCAAATACCTTTGCTGTCCAAATACGGTTTGCATAAACCCTTGTCATCCAGTTCGACACCTTCGACCAATATAGTTTCTAACATAATCTGCGGAGTCATTGGTTGCATGAAATTTTTGAAATATCTATATTTTTGCTTTTCTGTTGCAATCTCTGTCTTTTGTTTGTCGTCGTCTTTTGGTTCTTTGTCTTTTGACGAACAGCCAGACATGCCAGTCATGACACCAGCCCCCAACATAGTTCCAAACAAGATATTTTTCAAATTTGCCATTATCTGCTCCTTTTTACCGTCTAAATATAGCACAAAAAGCATAATTGTCAAGTGTTTACAAAAAAGGGATAGAACAATAAAGACATAACAAAAATATATTTGCTTTTTGCAAAAATATGATTATAATGTGGTCTGTTTCGGGGTGTAGCTCAGTCTGGTAGAGTACTTGGTTTGGGACCAAGGTGTCGAAGGTTCGAATCCTTTCGCCCCGACCAGAAAATTCAAACCGGCCATAAAGGTCGGTTTTAATTTTGTGTTCGTTACGAAATTTGGATTTGATACATCACAACGCAGTTGTCAGGTTCGACAAGCAGTAGATTTTGCAAGCACCAGCGCAGCGAAATCGTCACGATTGCCCCGCAGACACGAAGTGTCGAGGGAATCCTTTCGCCCCGACCAGAAAATTCAAACCGACTTTTGTGGTCGGTTTTAATTTTTTGCATAAGACGGAGTGAAAGGATCGGTCAGAGCACCAAAGTGCGCATGACCAATACGAGGATACACAACTAAAACCTTTGCAGGCAATTTTGCAAAGCAGTCGTCCAATGATTTATTTTTATATCAAATGTTTCTTTGATTTTGCTTTTATCCAAAACGCTATAGAAAGGACGCTTTGCCTTGGTTGGATATGCAGATGACGGAATTGGGTTTACCACGCACTGCAAATTTGACATTTTCATTATTTCGTTTGCAAAATCATACCACGAACAAACACCTTCGTTTGTGAAATGATAGATGCCTTTGTTTTGTGGTGTGATTTGCGGCAAAATTTGAACAATAGCCGCCGCCAAATCATAAGCATACGTTGGTGTTCCAATTTGGTCAGACACAACATTTATACTGCTTTTTTCTGCACCCAATCTTCGCATTGTTTTTACAAAATTGTTGCCATGTGGCGAATAAAGCCAAGCAGTCCTTATGATTACTGCATTTGTTGCGTACTTTAACACATATCTTTCGCCAGCCAACTTTGTTGTGCCATAAACAGAAACCGGATATGTTTTATCTTCTGGGGTATATGGTTTATGTGCCATGCCGTCAAAAACATAGTCTGTTGAAATGTGGACCATTTTTGCCCCAGTTTTTGCCAGATTGCTTGGTCCATCAATATTTATCTTTGCCGCCAATAATTTATCATCTTCTGCCTTATCCACTGCAGTATATGCAGCACAATTTATAATCGTATCAACATGATTTTTTTTGACAAAGTCTTTGACTGCATATTCGTTTGTTATGTCTAGTTCATCTTTGTCAGTTAAAATTGCGCCCGGCAACATTGGTGTCAATTCACGACCCAATTGACCATTAGCGCCCGTAATAAGGAACATCTTTTAATCCTTTGGCTATTCTATCTTTTTGCGAAGTTAAAACTTTGTCTGCTGGTATTTTCCAATCAATTCCAACATCGGGGTCGTCATAGCGAATACTAAATTCAGATTCTTTGTTGTATAAATTATCAACCTTGTATGCGAAAACGGCAGTCGGACTTAGCACAGAAAAGCCATGCAAGAAGTCACGTGGAATAAACAACTGGCGCATATTTTCATCAGATAATTCAACCGCAACATGCTTTCCAAAAGTTGGTGATTCACGACGAATATCAACGGCGACATCCAAAACCTTGCCATATAATACACGAACTAATTTAGCCTGGGCATCCATTCCCAACTGACAATGCAAGCCACGAATAACACCATAAGATGACATTGACTGATTATCCTGGACAAAACGATTTCTTATACCGTTTTCCATAAATTCTCTTTCATTATAACTTTCAAAAAAATACCCACGTTCATCTTTGAAAATTTTGGGTTCTATGATATAGACACCGTCTAGACCTGTCCTTATAAAATTAAAACTCATTTTTTACCCCTTTTAACACAGGCAAAGTATCAAAAAACTGGGGAATGTCAATCAAATATACATATTGACATAATTTTTATTTTATGACAATATTCCTTCATAACAAAAGAACAAAAGGATTCCCCATGAAAAGAATTGCGATTTTGACATCTATTTTGGCTTTGACCGCATGCGGCGGTGGTTCTGGTGGCGGTTTGTCTGCCACGGACAGTAATGCGCGTGTGACAAGCATGAATTCGTTCGTCGTTGTGGGTGGAAGCAACCCAACCACAAACCCAAATGCACGTTCTGCATCTCCTTTGGCTGATGGTGGAACGCGTTATGATTTGGAAAACGTGACATTCAAAACAATTCCAACTTCTGGCGAAATTTCTAGATTGATATTTCATACCGATAGCAACGGAAAAATCGTTTCCATTGAATATCCAGACGCAGAAGCTATTATGGCAGAACATGAGGGCTCAGAAGTGCCTGTCGGACAACTTAAGCGAAAGGGCGACACAAACATATTTGTTGAACGCACCGTTTTGGGCGAAGATTGTGGCGACCTTGCTGGAAAAGTGGTAGAAATTCCAACTGAATACGTAAGTTATGCTGATAAATTAAAATTGAAATATTCTGATTTCGGGGTACTTAGAAGCGATGTTGCCAGTACCGGTATCGCAGAAGCACAAATATGGGGCATCATAGACACACCTTTTATGGGTGGATATAATGTAAAAAAGGTTGATGATGAACAGATGAATAATTTGGCACAAAATGGCGATATAGCATTTAAAGGGCTTGCCAAAGGAACTGTTTCTTATCACGACTGGGATGCGGGTATAGACGGTGCTGATATAGCACTAGAAGGTGGATTGACAGATGAAGAAGCAAGACTTATCTTTGCACAAGACGGTTCACAAACTTTGACTGCCGATTTTAAAAACTGGGCAAAAATAAAAGCCGTGAAGTTTGCAGATGATACAAAACAATTCAAAATTATTGATAATTATACCAGCGAAGATTCCCCCTATTACATTGGGGCAACCCCTGATGTTTTAGATGGAAACCTGGACAATGAACATTCAATGGTTATGGAAACAGGCTATTACGGCGATGACAACGCGCCGAACGAAGCTGTTGGTTTGATTCAATACCAACATTCTTGGGGAGATCCATACTATGTTGCTTCAGAGGATCGTTGGGACGTAGAAAATCACGTGAATGTTGATTTGGGCTTTGGTGGGACACGACAACCAGATAATCAAGACTAATGATAAAAAAGCCCTGGAAACAGGGCTTTTTATTTCACCATTTCACCGACAAATATACCATTGTCAATATCTGTTATTTTAATATCGCGTATTGTCTTGTTCGGAATTGATGCCTCCCCTATTCTAATTTCTATATCATCAGGGGTGCGACCAATATTGTTTTCTTCGACCAAGACTGATACAATTTTTCCAATTTGTTTTTCCATAAAAATTCTACGATTTTCGTTCGCGACTTCGGATATTATCTGAACGCGCTTCTTTGAAACAGCACGATTTATCTGATTTGGCATTGCGGCAGCCACCGTCCCCGGACGCGGAGAATACGGAAAAGCGTGAACATGTATCAATCCCATTTTGCGAACAATATCAACTGTTTCATTAAATAATTCCTGTGTTTCGCCCGGAAAACCGCAGATTATATCCGCACTGAACGAAACAAAACCGTCTGATAATTTTACTAGTTCCATCAATTTTTTGGAGTCATGACGACGGCGCATAGCCCGCAAAATCGTATCTGAACCAGACTGCATAGAAAGATGTAAATGCGACATAAAATGCGAATCTTGCCGCATCAAAGCGATTATCTTTGGCACTTCTGGCGAAGCGGGATCAATTGACGAAAGGCGCAAATGCCCTATTTCTGGAACATCAATCAATAACCTTTTGCAAATATCAGACAATAATACCAATTTATCGTTTTCACGACGAACATAAGAAGCAGTGTCCACACCGGTTAAAACAATCTCATAAAAGCCTTTTGCGATTGCATCTTTGACATCTGCTAAAATATCGGTATACGGAAAAGATACATTTGGTCCGCGCAAAAGTCGTGTCACGCAATACGTACAATCGTGATTACAGCCGTTTTGCACCTGAACAAATTTTTTGGAAAGTTTTGATTCATTATCTTTGAAAGCATCTATTTTTGAACAAAAATCTTCAAAATTCGCCTTTTTTACTGCATCAATATAAGATGATAATCTCATCTTTACCGCATTGTCAATGACCAGCGCACGCGGCACAGATTCAAACAGCGCCTGATTTCTGGTCGCACCACAACCTGTCACAAAAATCAGCGCATTTGGGTTTTCACGCGACAGTTTACGCAGACTTTGGGCACATTGACGTTCTGCCTCTGCTGTGACGGAACAAGTATTCAAAACTATCACATTGTCAAAGGTCCCCTTTAACATTTTTGATATTTTTTCACATTCTAGCGCATTCAACCGACATCCAAAAGATAAAGTCTTGATATTCATTTTTTGTATTTTCTGCTTGCTTTTTTGGTATTCATAATGCATTATATCGTGGATAAAAATGATTTCAACAAAGGATTTAATATGGCTCGTGTGACAAATTCTGATACTTTGCCTTTTGTGGAAAGCAGATATGAACTGGGGATGTTGGCTTCGCAGCGCGTTCGTGATTTGAACGGTGGTGCAGAAGCAGTTGTAGAAAAAAACAACGATAAACTGACTGTGGTTGCGTTGCGCGAAATTGCCAGTGGTAAATTGAATGTGGACGATGTTCGTCATGAATTTGTCCAATCTTACAAAGATGCGCCTGCTGTCGTTGATGAAGATGCTGCATTAGATATAGCCAGCGAAGATCCTATGTTGCGCGAAATTGATGCAGAATTGGAAAATTCTTTGGTTGATGATTCAAATGACGGTGTCGAAGATGCTGGCGACGATATGCCAGATGAATCTGAATCAGACGAAGAATAATCTTAGCAATTCGGAGACGTCGCATAGTTGGTCTAGTGCGCCACATTGGAAATGTGGTATACTCGCAAGGGTATCAAGGGTTCGAATCCCTTCGTCTCCGCCACGATAGAAAAAGGTCCCCTTTTGGGGGCATTTTTTTATCGTGATGATGATGTAGATTCGAACCCGAAGAAAGGGTTCGACCCGCCGTAAAAAGGCAGACGGAAGTATGCCGGTTTGCCAAAGGCAAATTTTACAAGGGAGTGAAGCGTAGCGAAACAATCCCTTCGTCTCCGCCACGATAGAAAAAGGTCCCCTTAGGGGACTTTTTTTCTTTTATTTTTTTATCTGTTTTGATATTCTTTGCGAAAGATGGGGAGGTTTTATGGAATACCTTGATACTTATGATGAATATATGAATAAAATTGGCTCTGAGAGTCGTGATATTGTTCACCAAAAAGGCTTGTGGCACAAAACAGTTCATTGTTGGATGTATGATGATGCAGGAAATGTGTATTTTCAAATTCGGGCTGATTCTGGAAAGTTATATACTACTGCATCTGGACATGTATTGAAAGAGGAAAATGTTAGCAATGCTTTCAAGCGCGAGATACGTGAAGAGATTGGTATTGATACAGATGTTTCAAAAGCGATACCTTTGGAGATTGTGTTCTGGCGTCAGGACAAGCCATATAAAAACTGGTTCGACCGTGCTTTTGCGCATATTTACATCAATAAGTTGCCATCAGATGTTATAAACTTCCATTTTAAACAAGACGAAGTGACCGGTTTAGTTCGTGTAAATGCGCGCGACTGTCTTGATTTATTATTGGGTAAAAAAACGGTTATAACAGCAACAAAAATTACCGCGGACGGTTTGACAGAAACGGATATAACAAAAGAAGACTTTTTAACAGCAGAGAATGAAACAGCCGCAGTAAAATACGGTTTTGTATTACAAAGCATTATTCAACAAAAACCATAATAGAATAACTGCTCATTACGGCGAAAATTCTTGATACTTTTGATTTGTCTTTTAATGCAAAGGTCATTATGGATATAAAAACAAAAGCACTACAACTGTTAAATCATAAATGTTTATAAAAAAACATTGGAAAAAGTTGATATAATTGCTATTATCATTGGCGTTATGATAAAAAAGTTCCTGATTTTTTTGATATGTATCGGTGTTGGCACGGCCTGGGCAGCAGAATTTTCAACCAAGGCTAAATCGGCATACCTGCTTGACTATGACAGTGGCGATGTAATTGTTTCCAAGAACGCAGATGTTCTGATGCCACCTTCATCTATGCTGAAATTGATGACTTTGACTGTCTTGTTTGACGAAATTAAATCGGGCAGATTGAAAATGGAAGACATATTAACGGTATCCGAAAACGCAGACTATAAGAACCCGCTTTGGTATCCCGCTAGCAAGATGTGTTTAACCACCGGTCAGAAAATAACCGTCAAAGATGCTATACTTGGCATAATTGTGTTGTCTGCCGGAGACGCTTCTGTGACTGTGGCAGAACATATCGCAGGAAGCGAAAGTAAATTCAGCGAAAAAATGCAGAAAAAAGCATCTGAGATTGGTATGGAAAAATCGAGTTTCGGAAATGCCAGCGGTTTACCACACGAAAACAATTTGATGACGTCCCAAGAGCTGGCAATGTTGGCAAAGTATATAATTGATGAATATCCTGATATTTATCCAATGTTTGCAACCAAGCGTTTTGAGTTTGCTGATACCAAAACAGACTGGTGCCGCGAATGGACCAAAACACATACTATGAATTACAATCGCTTGTTGTTTTCTATGCCGGGTGCAGACGGCCTTAAGACCGGACACACAGACGACGGTGGTTATGGCGTGGTGGCAAGTGCCAAGGTTGGCGGTCGTCGTTTAATCGGTGTAATCAATGGCTTTCGTGGCAAGGGTCATGATGGTTTGGCAGAAGAAATGAAAAAATTATTAAATTATGGTTATAAAAACACATTTACCAAGGTGTTCTATCGCACTGGCGATGTCTTGTTAACTGTGCCTGTGTGGTATGGTCGGTATCCAACGGTAGAGGCGACTGTTGCAGAAAATGTTGCGATAACGTTGCCAAAAGATTATTCGTTGAAAAACATTCGCGTTCTGGCGCGATATGAAGAACCAATCGCTGCACCGGTAAAAGTCGGACAAAAAATCGGCGAAGTAGTTATTGAAAACAACGGAGATATTGTAAAGCGTATACCAATGGTTGCAAAAAATCGTGTTCGCAAGATTCAATTCTTTGGTCGCGTGTTAAAAAATATTTCTGTGTTGATTTGGGGCAAATAATGGCAAAGAAAAAAGAAGTTTTATTTGAATTTCCAAACCCCATGGATAACGATTGTTTAGTTGGGCATGGGAATACATTAAAAACTTTTGTTGATGCGTGGAATAATCGGGAAAAACACCCCATTCATCCTGTTTGGATGTTGTGCGGTCCACGTGGCATTGGAAAGGCGACATTTGCTTATAAAATTGCGAAAATGGTTTATGGAAATGTCGGCGATTTTTTTATCATAGATTTGGCGCGCAATATTGATGAACGTGGAAATTTGAAACCTGATGCAAAATCTATATCTGTAAACACTGTGCGGGCGATGATTGAAAAAATGCAGATGTCTTCTATGTCCGGACAATGGCGTGTTGTCTTGATTGATTCTGTTGATGAATTGACGGTTGCTGCGGAAAATGCTGTGCTGAAATTATTAGAAGAACCACCTGCCCAAACCTTGTTTTTATTGGTGACGCATCAATTATCAAATGTTTTGCCAACTGTTCGATCACGCGCGCGCGTTGAAAAAATGTGTCCTCTTTCCATATCTGAACTTCGCGAATTGTGCACGCGCTTTTTGGGTGACGAAGAAATCAGTTCCGATATTTTGAAATTATCAAACGGCAGTTTCGGGAAAATTGCACACCTGAAAGCCTTTGGTGGGGACGAAATATATGAAGAATTACTGGACATTTTACGGAACAAAAATTCTAATGCCTGTGATATTATGAATGTTGCGGAAAAAATTGGTGCTGAACCATCACTTTACGGAATTGTATTGGACGCAATCGCTTATTTTAATCTGGCTGATTTGTATCCGGTCGCGACACGCGCAATATCTGATATAAACAGATTAAATTTGAAACCAGATATAACAATATTCAAAATCATCAATGAAATAAAAAAATGTTTATAGATACTCATTGTCATTTAACAGATGAATATGATGGTGGCGTGGACGCCGTGGTTTCGCGGGCAAAAAATGTAGGTGTTGGCGCGATGATTTGTGCTACTGCCGAAGGGGTTGATATTAAGCCCGCCATAAAAATTGCAGATAAATATGATAATATTTTTGTGACTGCTGGTATTCATCCAGACCATTTTAATTTGGACCCAAATGATTTTTTACGCGATGATGTATTGAATAATCTACGTGTTGTTGGTATTGGTGAAATCGGGCTTGATTACCACTTTGGCACACAAAATCGGAATGCCCAAATTGAATTATTTGAAAAACAAATTGAAATCGCGATTGAACATGACTTGCCAATTGCTATACATACGCGCGATGCAGAAGATGATACAATTACAATATTAAATAAATATCCAAAAGTGCATGGTGTTATGCATTGTTTTACATCGAATTGGGAATTGGCAAAATATGCACTGGGCCGCGGTTTTTATTTTTCAGCCAGCGGTATTTTAACTTTCAAAAATAGTGAATCTGTGCGTGAAACCTTTGCAAAGATTCCAAATGATAGAATTGTAATTGAAACAGATTCGCCCTATTGTGCACCGGTTCCATATCGTGGAAAGGTTTGTGAGCCCGCGTTTGTGATTGAAACTGCACGCATTCTGGCACAAATCAAAAATTTGCAAATTGAAGAATTGGAAAAAATATTGTATGAAAATACATTAAAACTTTATCAACGAATATCATTGGCATAAACATATTTTATTCCACAAATGTATGTTTATGAAGTTTTTTGCGCAAATAATCTGCGTATTGTTCCGCGGTAGATTCCAGTGCGATTCCTTGTTTTTTTGCTCTATGCAAAGCACTTATAATTTCGGCATAAAGTTTTTCATCCGCCAGCCAACGTGATTTGTCTTGAAAATTTTCCAAAAGTTTGTTTTGGTTTTGCCCCACAAACGAACCGATAGTTTTTACGGTTATTTCTTCGTCCAGATATTTAATTTCTAAATCTTTTGCAATTTGTTCGTATTTAACGGCAACAAACAATTTTGCGAATTGATATTCATCCAAATCTGGAAACATCTTTTTTCCTTTTGCTTCACATACAAAAACAACCGCAAGAAAAGCGGTTGGGAATTCATAACAATCAAGAGTATTGCTCCGCTTATTCAATATATTCACGGATTCCCAACCAATTGTTGGGATATTTTATGTCATCTCTGACACTCTTGATTGGGTTATGAAGCCCAAGAGAAAACACCTGTTCTCTCAAGAGAGATTATATATAAAAGATTTCATTTTTGCAATAAAAACATTGGAAATTACAAAAAAATCGTATAAAATTAGACACATGCCACGTCAAATTATAAAATTTGGTCAAGTTTCTGAAAATCGCAAAGCGCGATTTGCTTATTCTATTGAAGACACAATAGAAGCCGGAATTTCATTGACCGGCGCAGAAATTAAATCTTTGCGATATGGGCTGGTGACGATTGTCGACGGCTTTGTGCAAAAGCGCGGCGATAATCTTTTTTTGGCTGGCGTTGAAATTCAAAAATTACCAACCGCTAATCGCGCTGTGAATTTCGACGAAAGACGCCAACGTCAGTTATTACTGCATCGTAATCAGATAAATCGTTTAATCGGCAAATTACAAGAAAAAGGCGCAACGATTGTTCCGTTAAAACTCTATTTCAACAATCGCGGTAAATTAAAAGTTCTGCTTGGTATCGGTTATGGGAAAAACAAAGTCGACAAACGCGAAACAATTAAACAACGCGAATGGGAAAGAAGTAAATCAAGATTGCTAAAAAAATAAAGCCCACAATTTGTGGGCTTTGTCTTTAATCGTCCACTTCTGGGGCGTGTGGTTTTGGTCCGCGCATACCCTTTGACCCGCGCATTTCTTTTTTCATTTCTGATTTTGCTGCTTTGTATTCTTCCAAAGATATACATTCATCACCGTTGACATCTGCAGCCTTTATTTTTTCACGCATCATTGGACAATCAATTGAATCCATTTTCAAACAACCGTTTTCAAATACAGGGTTCATTTTTGGCATGTGTTTCATACCGTGGTGACCGCCACAGCAAAACATTTTGCCGCAAACCATACCCAATGCAAAGATAATCGCCCATACGACGATGTGTTTTACCCAATGTGCGCGTCCATGACAATGGCACCCTTCGCCACAAGGGCATTTGTGTTCGTGTTCCATAACTGGTGCAGATTTAACAGCAGTTTTTTTCACAATTGTTTTTTTGGTTGTTTTTTTTGCTGGCATAATTCCTTTCCTTTTGTTTATTAGTTAGCACGCGCATATTGTAGCAATTTATATTTCCAAGTCCAGCGGAAAATTAGCATAAAACATTAAAAACTAGTCAGATCCCAACAACATTGCCCTCATTTCTGGGCTGCCAGATGCAAGAACCAAGCAATATGATGCACAACCAGACACACATTCTGATGGTGAACTGCCGGTAATAGTGCCGTATATCCATGGAGAAGATAAACTACACTGCGCGCCACCATTTGGTATATAACTTGTAAATCTGCACCAACAATTCACACCATTTTCTGTACCATCAAATGTGTTATTCGGTCGGGTCATATAACTGGTATAGAGTGCCATAGCTTCTTCCATTGTAAGCGTTCCGTTTTCTACTTGTTCTCCCATTTGTTCTATGGCATTCATATCAACACTTGTGCTATTACAACTGGAGATTGCTTTTATTTTGCCATAATCAAATTCTATTTCCCAATCACCAACGCTCATACTGCTAAACGCGCTTTCTGAACAGATTTCTGACCCTCTTGGACAGTTTTCGTTGCTGGTAAGATTACAAGAATAACAATAATCTCCGCTGCTATTTACTTTTGCCCGACCATACGTAGGATTATTGTTCATCATGGTACTAGTTAAACCACACAAGCCACCGGTGGCGGCTTTTACTTTCCACCCAGCGAATGTATATCCGGTTTTTGTTGGTGCCGTTGATGGTATGGTTAAACCACTATCGTATGTACAATTGTTCGCTGCACTTTGGACATTTAATTGTTGGTCGCCATTGTACCATTTTAACTGTATTGTGTTCGCCTGCCAACCTGCGGTTAAATTCGCGGGTCCGGTATATGTATTCAACACATTATACACGCACATATTGTCACCAGTATCATTTGGACTTATACCAGTTGCAAATGCAGGCACCGTCAATATCACCGCCAGTGTTGATATTATTGTTTTTTTCATGTTCCTCTCCTTTTGTTTTTATCTTCTTTCCTACACCCCCCGCTCCGCTTCGCGGCTCTCTCCCCCTATCCCACTTCGCCAAGGCTTCGTGGGACAAGTAGGGGGCGAATTTAGCACCGTCCATAATTCCCCTCCCTAGGAGGGGGCGGACCACGTAGTGGTGGGGAGGGTTATTCCCTCACAATGACAAAAGTCTTTCGACTTTTGTAAAATCTCACACAAAAACCGCCAGATACAGGGGCGGTTGGAGGTTCAAGACAATTCGATATTAAATTGTGGGTTTATTCTTTTATATCACCGCCCTCCAACCCAATATGGCTGGAGATGTTTAACGTCGCAAACGGACGAATATCGAACGGGTCTTGACACCCATCAGGAAAACTCTTCCTGATAAGATTATTCTATCATAATTATTTATATAAAAAAAGAAAAAATTACAAAATTTTGTTGGGTAAGTTGGATAAAAAAACACCCACAAATTTGCGGGTGTTTTAACCTTTCTTAAACAAACCAGTATTAGTTCAAAGCATCTTTCAAAGATTTGCCAGGACGGAATTTTGGTTGTGTTGACGCAGCAATTTTAATTGGTGCACCTGTTTGTGGGTTGCGACCTGTTGTTGCTTTGCGTTTTGCTGTAGTAAATGTACCAAAGCCAACCAAGCGAACTTCGCCTTTCTTCTTTAATACTTTTGTCACTGTGTTGATGAATGCATCCAAACAACCAGCTGCAGTTGCTTTTGTAACTTCAACTTCATTTGCAATTGCTTCAATCAATTCTTGTTTGTTCATATTTTTCTCCTTTCATCTAGAGTTTTAAGGTTGTTAGTCAGTTTTCAAAGGCATTGCCCTTGGAACAACATCTTTTTCAATAAATTCCAAAGACATTGCCTCCACTGCTTAGGCGAATCGTAGAGAAAACTGCGGTTTAAGTCAAGTCAATTATTTCAAAGGTGCGAAAAACTTTATTTTATTGACAAAAGATGCTTTTTAATGCAGTCTTACCGCCCGATAATTTACAGGTCTGGCACCTTCGGACGTGTTTTCACATAATACCCATGCCCTGTCGTCACCGCGCACTTCTACGCGTCTGAAATGATTCGGGGTAAGGTAAAGTATTGTGAAAACAACCACAACCCAGAAAAAAGCCTTGGTCAAACCCCATGGGTTTTTATACGCATCATCAACAAATTTATCTTTTAATAAATTCTGATATAATGCCCAGCCCCAACTGAACAACAAAACTATGCCAGCAAAGGAAAAGAACAGCGGTGCAAGGTGCGCCAGAAAACGCAAACCTTCTGAGACTTGAAACCATGTCGAATCTTTCACTATTTCACACACGTACAAAACATTGTCTGGGTTCACACCTGAGGGTAATTTTACCGCGGCATTTTCACCCAAATTGAAGTTAAAAGACACTGCGACAATGATTATCGTGAAAACAGAAACCGCAAAAAGCAAACCAGGTTTTTTATTCATACTTTGTATTATATCACAAAATATATGTCTTTTGCAATTTTATCGTTGAATATCACGATTTTTAATTTTATCATTATGAAACAAAAGGAAATACCAATGACTTATAATGAAATAAGAAAAGTTTTTTTAGATTACTTTGAAAAACACAATCATAAAATTGTGCCGTCTGCGTCACTTATCCCAAACGACCCCACATTGTTGTTTACTGTGGCTGGTATGGTTCCATGGAAAGGCATTTTACAAGGTGTTGAGCCTGCGTTCGCGCCACGCGTTGCAGATGTTCAAAAATGTATCCGCGCAGGTGGCAAACACAACGACCTTGAAGATGTTGGATTTGACGGTCGTCATCATACTTTTTTTGAAATGATGGGAAATTGGTCTTTTGGCGATTACTTCAAAGAAGAAGCAATCGTTATGTCGTGGGAATTGTTGACACGTGTTATCGGACTTGATCCAAACAGAATCGTTGTGACAACACATATATCCGATGACGAAGCAACCGAAATTTGGAAACGCATTGCAGGCAAAGATGCTATCCGCTTGGATAAAGACAACTGGTGGTCTGCTGGGGATACAGGACCATGTGGACCATGTACAGAAATGCACTATGATTTTGGACCTGAAATTCCTGGTGGTTTGCCGGGAACCCCTGATGAGGACGGTGGTCGCTTTGTTGAAATCTGGAACAATGTTTTTATGCAATATGACAAAGATGCCAATGGTGTTTTAACAAATCTGCCAAAACAAAATGTTGATACTGGCGCGGGTCTTGAAAGATGGGCGGCTGTATTGCAAAACAAATTTGATAATTATGATACTGATTTATTTGTGAATCTAAAAGCGGCTGTATCTGATTTGACCGGTGTTAAAGAGACAAACGAAAACAAAGCCAGTTTCAAAATTATCACAGACCATTTGCGTGCTGTCGGTTTTGCGATTGCTGATGGCGTTATCCCAAGCAATGCTGACCGTGGTTATGTAATTCGCAGAATTTTGCGTCGTGCGATGCGTCACGGACAGATGCTGGGACATCGCGGTGCGTTGCTTTCCGCACTTTATCCTGCACTGGTAAAAGAAATGGGTGATGCGTATCCTGAATTAAAAACAAATGAAAAACACGTCGTTGAAATTATCAAAAATGAAGAAAATTCTTTTGCTGATATGTTGCAGAATGGTATGAAGTTATTGGAAAGCGAATTTCCAAAAATCAATAATAATGTGCTGCCTGGCGATATTGCTTTCAAGTTGTTTGATACTTATGGTTTTCCGCTTGATTTGACCCAGATGATTTTGCGCGATAAAAAAATAGATGTTGATGTCGCGGGTTTTGAAAAATGTATGGCTGAACAGAAAGAACGCTCACGTGCTGATACCCGCGGAACAAAATTGCTTTGGGAATCTCAAACCGATTTACCAGATACAATTGACATTGAAAAATACGATACAAAAACAGAAACACCTGCAAAAGTATTGGCTGTGCTGCGCGGCGAAGAATTTGTTAAAAATGCCAAAGCGGACGACAATGTTGAAATTGCATTGGACCATACACCTTTCTATGGAACCCAAGGTGGTCAGGTTGGCGATAGTGGCGTATTAAAAATCGGTGATAAAATTGTTGCAAATATTACCGAAACAAATCGTGTTGGAAATGTTGTTATTCACAAGGGTATTTTATGTGCACCGCTGTCGGTTGGTGACGAAGTTATGCCAGAAATAAATCAGCAAAATCGTCAACAAATTGCACGTGCACATACTGCTACGCATTTATTACAGGCTGCCCTTCGTCAGATATTAAATGACGATGTCGAACAGCGAGGCTCCAAAGTTGCGCCTGATTCTGTGCGCTTTGACTTTTCTTTTGGACGCGCACTAAGTACAGAAGAAAAACAAGCGGTCGAAAATTTAATCAACAAATGGATAAGCGAAGATTTGCCTGTGGCACACGAAGAAATGGATATAGAATCTGCGAAAAAACGTGGTGCTATGGCTCTGTTTGGGGAAAAGTATGGTGACCGCGTTCGTGTTATAACTGCGGGAGATGTTTCTTGTGAATTGTGTGGCGGAACGCATGTGTACCATACTGGCGAAATTATGCGCGCACGTATTAACAAAGAAAAATCTATAAGTTCTGGGATACGTCGTATAACTATGTCTGTGGGTACGTTGGCTGAATAATTATGAAACAGTTAAACGATTCTGATATAGCAAATATGATTGGCGAAGATTTTGTCGCAGATGAAAATTCTGTTAAAAAATCTGTTCGTCAATCACTTCATTTATCAACCCGTATTCCAAAACAAGAGGTTGTGCCGACACACGCAGTCATCGACTTTCATCAACATACCGAAGAAGAAGCGTGGAATATGTTGGTCAAAGTAGCAGAATCTGGTGCACGCAGCGCTACCGTTATAACTGGCGCCAGCGGTATATTAAAAATAAAATTTCAACAGTGGGCGACAGAAAGTATAATCAGCCCGCGCATAGTATCTTTTTCCCAAATAAATAACGGAAGTTTTTCGGTAAAATTCAAAAAATAATTATTTTACTTCGTCTGGCAATAAATCATTTACATTGCGCATACAGTGACCATGTTTAACACGCCATTGTGAAGATTTTGCAGATTGGTTTTTGAATTTATATCTTGCATTAAAAAGACTATGTTTGTTCCCAACATGTATTATATCTGTATCAAAAGATTGCTCGGTTCCTTTGTTGAGAGATCTGGTTGGACACAAAATATCAACATACTTGTTTGACTTTGCACTGAATCTTACGCGATAATCAAGGTGTGCACCATGAGATTTTCCAGTATTCCCACTTAGTGCAATTTTTTGACACGCACTTACTTTATCCCCAACACTTACCAAGGGTTTATCAAGATGTAAATATTGTGTGACAAGTCCTTTGTCATGTTTTATATCTATGACATTGCCCCCACCATTTTCATCCCACCACACCTTGGAAACCACACCGTCAGCAGTCGCATATACAGAGGTTCCAACAGGCACACCAATATCCACAGCTGGATGAAGTTTAGAACCCTCTTTTATATTTCTGAAACCGAAATCGCTGGTTATTCTGCGCTTGTTAAAATTCGTCATATTGACAGGATAACGCAAAGGTAATTTTGTCGACAGACCATTTCTGCACCAATCTTTTGCAACACTTATGGTTGTAGATTCAGAATCGGTGCCTTGGTTCGCGTTTTCTTCCTCTGCAATCAGGGCTGCCATTTCTTCGTTTGCTTCGTCAATTGCGTCCATATCTTCTTTGATAGTAATTCCGCGATAGGCACATCCTGATATGCAAACGCCATTATTATCATATTGAACTTCGAATGGCATATAACCTTCGCGAAGGACTTCTATTCTTTTATCAAAAGGCAAATCTTCAAAGGTTTTCGGAAAAGATTGGGCGGTCAAAAGGCTTTCTGCACAAAGCGGAAGTGCACATATACCCGACAACAAAAATACAGTTGATACATTCTTCATACCCCCTATTTTACCACCAAAATGGTAAAAAATGAAATAAATATTGATTTTTCTTGCAATTCGAATAAAAGGGTATAAAATATAAGGCATTGCGCCCATGGCTCAATTGGATAGAGCATCTGACTACGGATCAGAAGGTTGAGGGTTCGAATCCTTCTGGGCGCGCCATCTATTTTTAGAACATGTAAAAGCCCCGAAAATTCGGGGCTTTTTAGTTCGGAAGTTCGTATTTGTATACAAATTAGGAATTGCAGGCCGCCGCAAAATGAATTGAACCGTTGCTTTTTGCGTAAATTTGTGGTATAATATAATGTATAGTGAGAGGGGGGAATTTTTTATAAAATTCTTGACAGAACGATAAAACTAACGCAAAATTTCAGTACAACAAGGGGTTTAAAATGGCCGAGCTTATAAAAATACCAACCGCAACTGGCGAGGTGGAGGCGGAGATTGTCAATATTGAAAAGTGTGATGATATTGCGATTGAGTGCAAGTTATCAGACGGGCAGACATTATTGATAAGACCTGTTATAACAAGTGTCGCAAAAGTTGCAAATGGTGAAAACGCGAACTATTATGTCAGAATACAAAATATTATAGAGAAAAAACAGTAATGCAAAAATGGGTTGCAGCATCTTCGTTGGCAATAGTGTTGGTAGCAAATGGCGCCGTTGCGGCGCCTGCCGAGTTTTGGTATACACAAACAGCGCCACAATTCTATTTTGTTGAGAAAAACATTAGTTTAACCTATAGTGGTATGAAGTTTTTATTTGACACAGACCACAGGTTTGCTGTGGCGCATACCGATTTGGGGTATCATATTGTTGATAAAGATTTAGCAATAGATTTATATGCAGATTCTTTATCTGAACTACAGCAGGATTTGGATTATCTTTTGGAAGATAATTTTATAAATTATGTTTTGGCACCGGATGACGAATTGGCTGATGATGGGTTACGATTGAAAAACAATATGCAAAATTTGATAAAAAGTGCTTAATTTGTCATGCCACGTAAATATGCTGATGTTGAACGCAATATTACCAAAAAAGGATTTCAGAAAACAGAATCCGATCACCACTTTTACACGTATTATACAACAACAAATTTACGAACGGCTATCCGGACAAAAATGTCTCATTCTAATAGAGGGGCAAGTGATATATCTGATACTTTAATTTCTGTTATGGCACGTCAATGCTGTTTATCTAGAGCAGATTTTTGTAAGTTTATTGACTGTTCTTTGAGTCAGGTACAGTATGAACAGATTTTACTGGATGTCGGCAAGATAAAACCAGAAGATATAAATTGAATCAAGCCGCCTGGGGCAGCCATAAGTCCCAATTCGCAGGCAAATTCTGCAATTCGCATACATAAAAAGTTCGGAAATCGTTCACTATGGTGCGCCACGAATTCAAAAAACACCCATTTGGGTGTTTTTTTATTCGTTTCGCCCAGCAAGGATAATGAATGGGCGCGCCATAAGAAAAACCGGCGGTCGCCGGTTTTTCATTATAACTTTACATATCTGGTACTAGTGACCCATTTTCGCTTCTGTAAATATAACATGCTTGCGCAATTTTTTGTCATATTTGCGGAACTTCATTTTACCCTGGGTATTTTCAGATTTAGTATTCTTGGTCGTTGTGTAAAAAACACCGGTTTCTTTGTTTTCCAGTTTTACGACTTCTTTGCTACCTTTTTTAGATGCCATTTTTTACTACCTTTTTTAATTACTTCGTGCATTCTAGGTCATATTTTAAGGAAAATCAAGTTTTTTTTATCTTTTTACACAAAAGCCCTGTTTCCACAGGGCTTTTGTAAAACATTCTTTTTTCATTAAATTAGCAACCGCCAGTAGCATTGCCAATCCATCTGGAAACAGAAATGCTTTGGTGCAACAAGAAGTCATATTCACAATTGCCAGATTTATATGAACCAGTGCAAGCAGCCAATGTCAATACTGCAAACAATGCCAACAATAATTTTTTCATAATTTTCTCCTGTGGTTATTAAAAAGTTGTCTTTCACAACGGGCGCATTATGAAACAATTCATAATATTATTCAAGTTTTTTTATTTTTTCAATATATCACCAGATTTTATATATTCTGGCGAATCTTTCTTTGATTTTTTCTGTGCGAGTTTGGCGTATTTTTTCGCGTTCTTTTTATCGCCGTTCATATTATAAAATTCTGCCATTGCCCAATCTGATTCACCACCGTCCGTCACACGCGCCAATATCCAATAAGCCAATGGTGACGGTTCTTTTAATATAACACGTTTGCATAATTCCGTTGCACGCGATTTGTCTTGTGGTTTATTACGTTCACTCAACACCAATGCCAACGCAGTTTCAATTTGTGGTGCATTCTTGGTCAATTTTAATGCTGTTTCGTATGCAGACACACTGTCATCATAGGCGCCGTATTGATATTCCAAATCTCCCAACAATTCATAAAAATACGGATTTTTGGGTTGTCGTTTTATCAAAGTCTGAGTTCCTGTTTTCGCAGCATCAAGATTGCCCGCGCCCATGCTGGCTATTGCACGCGCGTAAATCGCCGCATCTGATTTATCAGAATACGGATACTTTGCTTTGACATTTTTATCCGTATCCAAATAACCAATCAACTTTGCACGCACTATTTCATAGTCTGCATTTTCTTTTGCAACCTGCGCCTGCGTTTTTTTAGGAACGTTTCTAAGCCCAGATATTTTTGTTTTGGTATTATTTATACGCTCGGTCGTAAGCGGGTGATTTACACGATTGGGGTTCACACGCGATTCATATTCGCCAGACATATCACGCATCTGTTCAAAGACCGCTATTAAACCATTTGGGTCTTGGTTTGCCGCCACCATTAAATCAACAGCCATATCATCTGCCATACGTTCTTCATCTCGCGAAAAAGATAATAATGATTGTTGCGCGATACCAGATGCACCCGCCATTAAACCAGCACCTGCTGACGGATTTCCGCCCGCCACCATTAAACCAATACCCAACGATTGTATAATCAATGTTCGTATCATCTCATCGTGCATACGCGCAGATATTTGAACCATGTGTCCACCGATTGTGTGTCCCAATTCGTGTGCAACAACCGCACGCAAAGCATTCGGGCTTTTGATTTGTTTAAGCAAACCTGTATAAACAAAAATATCTTCGCCACCACGAACAAAAGCATTAAAATCATCATCACGAACGATGTATATTTTCAATCTGTTTTCTGGAATTTTTGCCGCGTTTGCAATTGGCATAATTATTTGCGTTATTTCTTTTTCTATTTCAGTATCGTTTATCAGCGTCGCACAATTCGCAATCGTTGTAATAAATACAGAAAATAACAAGACCAATATTTTTTTCATCTAGGCCCCCGCAATGGTAGAACAATCGAAAACAAGCCGTAATTGCTTTGCCCAAGTATTTTCAGAAATATTATGGTCCATTGATGCACTCTGTGCCAATTTGAATAAATCCCGATGTTCACGATAGTTCACAAAGTGATACTGTATCCAACCACTTTGTTTTGTGCCCAATAATTCACCAACGCCGCGCATCATTAAATCTTGCTCAGCAATTACAAAACCGTCATCTGTTTCGCACAAAACATCCAATCTTTTTAATCCGTCTGGCGATACATTGTTTCCGTATAGCAATATACAATAAGATTGTAATGCACCGCGACCAACACGTCCACGCAATTGATGCAATGCCGCCAGTCCAAACCTTTCTGCGTTTTCAATTACCATTATGGTGGCAGATGGAACATCAATTCCAACTTCTATTACTGTGGTTGAAACCAAAACGCGCATTTTGGAATTTTCATCTGCAAATTCCGCCATAACCTTGTCACGTTCCTTTTTATCCATTTGTCCATGACAAAGCCCCGTTCCAGGAAAATGTTTTTTTAATTCTTTGAATCTTGCTTCTGCCGCCATCATATCTACATTTTCAGATTCTTCGACCAGCGGACAAACCCAAAAAACTTTTGCCCCATTTTTTATTTGTGGTGCAATTCTTTCCAGCAATGCATTGACACGTTCAACCGGCAATTTAGTTGTCTTTATAGGCAATCTTCCCGCAGGCTTTTCATTTATAATAGAAATATCCATATCGCCATAAACCGTCATAGAAAGTGTTCGCGGAATCGGTGTAGCAGAAAGTGCCAACATATCTGGGTTGTGCCCTTTTTCACGCATAGATGTTCGTTGCGCCACACCAAAGCGATGTTGTTCATCAATTATAACCAGACCTAAATCTTTGTATTCTACATCATCAGAAAAAAGCGCGTGCGTTCCGATTGCTATTTTTGTTCGACCAGATTTTAGCGAAATCAATTTTTCACGACGAAGTACACCTTTGTCACGACCGGTTAAAACATCACATACCAAGCCCAATTTATCACACATTGGTTTTATTTTTGCAAAATGCTGCTGGGCCAATGTATCTGTTGGTGCCAACAACACAGTCTGCGCACCTGATTCTGCCATTTTAACCGCAGCCGCCAAAGCGACCATTGTTTTCCCAGAACCTACATCACCTTGGACCAGTCGCATCATCGGAATTGGTTTTGCAAAATCAGAAAATATTTCATCAATAACCCGATTTTGCGCGCTGGTCAATTTGAATGGTAATATATTATAAAATTTATCCATTAAATCGTATTTTTTCGGACGAAAGACGCGTGTATTTGTTTGCGACTTACGCACATGCCTGTTGATAGCAATCGCGCTTTGGTGGGCAAATAATTCACAATATGCCAACTTTGCAATATATGTAGAATTTGGCGCCAAATCATCATTGGTTTCTGGAAAGTGAACATGTTGCAAAGCGTCCAAAAATTCCAACATATTACTTGACGTATTATTCGCATTAAAACGTTCAGAAATTATGCTGAAAATCTGGTCGCGAACATTCGCAAAAGTTTTCTGGGTTAAACCTTCGCCAGACGGATATATCGCCTGGTGTGTTGGAATTTTCGACGCGTTTTCTGGCAATTCTATGAAATCAGGATGATTTATAATCGCACCGTCACGATGAGAAAAATCGAGTTTTCCGCTGACTATTCTCCACTGACCAATTGGTAATTTTTCCAACCAATAGTCCAGATAATTCACATTAAAAAATTGTAGTGTCAAAGGTCCTGCAAATTTATCAGCACACACAATTTGGGTTGGGCGCCGTTTGCCTTTGAATACGCCGCCTTTTTTATGAGATTTTACCATAACCGAAATGGTAATTGTATCGCCAATATTGGCACCAATCACAGAATCAAGAATTTCACGCGGACGGACATAAGACGGAATATGCAATAAGAAATCAAGAACACGTCGACCACCCAAAACTTCGTTAAACTTTGATGCGAGAACCGGTCCAACGCCATGAATAAATTGCAAGTCTGTATTAAAAAAATCGAAAACTTCTTTGTCCATATTATGAACTTAGCAAATTTTTATAATTTATTCCAATAAAAAAACCAGCGCAAATTGCGCCAGTTTTTTTCATTAAGATTATGCTTATCTTTGCTTTGCAAAAGAATAGTTCATTTTCAAATGGTCTGCATCGTAGGTACCATTCATAATTGCAATCGTATCTTCGACAATGACCAATTCTTCGTTTGTTGCAATCATCATGATTTTTACCTTGGAATCAGGTGTGCTGATTATTGCTTCGTCAACACCTTTGCGTGCCAATGCGTTTTTGTTTGCTTCAATATCCAACTTCACACCCAATTCTTCCAAACCGCTACAGAATTTTTCGCGCAAGAAATCATCGTTTTCACCAACGCCTGCGGTAAAGACAATCGCATCAGTATGTCCCAATTCTGCCATAAATGCACCAATGTATTTTTTGACTGTGTGCACTTCCATATCAATTGCCAATTTGCACAATGGGTTTTCATCTTTATTAGATTCTACATCGCGACGGTCAGCAAAACATTGTGTGATTCCCATTAGACCAGAATCTTTGTTCAAATGTTTCGTCATTTGTTCAGGTGATAAATTCAATTTTTCCATAACATAGAACATTGCTGCGGCATCAACGTCCCCAGGACGAGTTCCCATAACCAATCCAGCCGTTGGTGTCATGCCCAAAGTGGTATCAACCGCGCGACCATTTCTTATTGCAACACCAGACGCACCAGACCCAATATGCATAGTGATTAAATTGCATTGGTCCGCAGGTTTGCCAAGCATCGCTGCTGCACGTTTAGAAACGTACAAATGAGATGTTCCATGAAAACCATAACGACGCACCCCAAGGTTTTTATACCACGCTTCTGGAATTGCGTAGCGATAAGAACTTTCCGGCATTGTTTGCAAGAATGCGGTATCAAACACAGCAACCTGCTTTGCATTAGGCAACAACTGACGCGCACTTTCGATACCCATCAATGACGCAGGAATATGAAGAGGCATTAAATCTTTCCATTCTTCAACTGCGCGCATAACTTCGTCATTGATTTCCACAGACGAAGCAAATTTTGCACCACCCATAACAACACGATGTCCAACACCACCGATTTCATTCATATCTACAGAAGCATCACGCAACATATTCATAACAACACCCAACGCTTCGTTATGATTTTTCATTTCGACAACTTTCTTGTCCTTTTTACCGTCTGGGTATTTTTGAGTGATAAAAGAATCAGGCAAACCAATTTTTTCGACATTTCCACCGACGACAACTTCTTTGGTATCTGCATTAAAAACCTGGTATTTAAGGGAAGATGACCCGCAATTCAAAGCAAGTATATACATTTGTTATCCTTTCGTTTTATATTCTAGATTCTAGACTGGCGAAAGCATAGCAAACAAATAAAATAGTTTCAATAAAAACTTATGCAGCGTAATTTCTTGTATAATTACTCAACAGTTTTTGCATTCTTCCTTTGTCCATTTTGTCTTGCAATTTCTTGGTACTTAGGCGGAACAAGTTTTTTGTTTTTCCAGTCTGCAAAAAATCCCAATATGCCATCAATTCAAGATAATTATTCTTGTTATTCTGGTCCCATTTGTCCCAGTTATCTTGACGCACCTGTTTATCGTTTCTGGCTTTGTCTACTTTTTCTTGCGCATTACTGTATTCAGTCATTTTCGCATTCAGATCATTATAAACACCGTCGTTTACCAATCTGTTGTATTCAATTTGCGCGGCATTAAAATTTCTTTCTGCATCAAGATACGCAGTATTATCAGCGTTCAACATATTCATCTTTTGTTGAGCAGGGTCACGGTATACAGAAGGATTGCTTTGAATATCTTGCAACCTTGCCAATTCAGAATCCTTTTCACCATATAAATTTTTCAAATTATCCAATTCTGCCAACAATTTTGCTTCGTGTTGTTTTTCTTCTTCTGGCCCCATTACTTCGCCAGTAATCAAATTAGCAATGTATGGTTTCGAAGATAACTCTCTTCGTTTGTTGGCTATATCTTGCATCACTTTGTCACGATTATTTTTTGCTGAGGCTATGTGGCTTGCAACATTGTTTACTTCATCAACAATTTGTTTATATTGTTCGTATTCATTGTGCTTTTCTTGAAAATTCTGCATCTCTTCTTGGCTTTCTCGCATATTCTGCATTTGAATTTTCATATCTTTTTCTTTATTGTCTATGAATTGGCGTGCCTCATCGATGTCCAAATTATAAGTTCTGCTGATATAGTCCGCCACCCTTTCTGCAATCGGTTCATTACTTTGTATTACCAAATCATCATCAGCATCTGCATCATTTTTATCGGTTTCTTCCTTTAATCTTTTGGCATCAATTTTAGTTTTTTCTGTATCTGCCAAAGTTTTCAAATCGCCAGAATTATTAAACTTGGTTCCAATTTTGCGCGCACGATTGTAAAGACCAGTAATCGCATATCCAGCAGCCTGAAATCCAAATTTCATTGTTTTATCCATAGCCTTGGTCACGAATTGAATACCTTCGTTCTTATTCCAAGACAAACCGCCGTCAGAAAACAAAGTCAAATCTGTTTTATTTATCGCGTCCATTGTCCGGCTGGTAAAAGTACCATATTGCATAACAGATAATACTTCCATTGCGGTTTTTGCTTGTTCAACTTTTCCTTCTTTGACAGCATCTTTGATAAGTTGGTTGATGATTCTGCGCATTTGATAGCCCCAGCGCAAAGCACCGTCAATTTCATCACCCAAACCGTTGTCTTTGTATGTTTTTAATTTTTTTGTCATCCAATCAAGATGATCTGCTGCATCAAAAGGTTCTTTGCCACGCAATTTCCCAACAATTTCACCAGATTTATCAATAAGAGCGCTCAAGCCGTCTGTTGGTTTAAGTCCTGCTTTATCAAAAGCCCCAAATATAGTCTTGGATGTTTTTTTAATAAAAACATTATCGCGATGCGCAGTTAAATATTTTTTTAATACATTGTTATATGTATCTTTTAACTTTTGGTCTATCCATTGTTGCGGATTTTTGCGACTGTCCTTGTATTTTGGCGCGATATAATTTGCTTCGTTTATTTTTCCGGTATAGTCAGTCCTGCTGAGTGCTTGGTCTATTTGTCTTGTTATTGTTTGATGTTGATCGTTGTTTTTGAAAATATCGCGTATTGCGCTTTTTTTACACAACGTTTCGAAAATTTCAGGTGCCTGTTTTCTTAAATCATCAAGTTTTGTATCAGGAACATTATTGTCTGGTTCCAGTGCTCTAATAATACCCCTTAAGGTTTGTGATGAAATTAAATTTTCATAATCAGGGACATTCGAAGCAAATTCATAAACAGCATCACTGACAACTTCTTTGACATCTGAATCATTTACTGATTTACGATTTCGCTGCACCTCTGCAAGTATAGAGTGTTGACGATATCCCAATTTTATATAATTACCGTTTAATAATAATTCTATGAAACGTCTTATATCTTGTTCTACATTATTTTTGATATGGGTGTTTTCAAATAATTTGCCGGGGCCAAAATATTTATCTACAAATTTAATAGCGTCACCATTATCGCGAAAATCTGCCTTGTTCGCAGCCATAGAACGAAAAACATCGCGCAATAATATGTAAAGATTTTCAACTTCGACATCATCCAATTGTTTTATGTCTGGCAAGTCAGCCTTTGACCATTGACCGGGTGTAGATTGTGGAAAATCAGTGGTCCACGCCTTTATGTGTTTATTTGGAAAATCTTTTTTTGCAACCCAATCATTAAAACGAGCCAATACAGGTTCATCCATAGCCATTAAATTCAAGACAGCAAAATACTTGTACAAAAAATCTTTCATATCCATAGCCATTGGGTCACCTCTTGGTTTCTGTCGCAATTATTATAGTACTTTTTAGGCGAAAATTCAAGTCCCCACGGGGCGTGAATGTGCTTTTGTTCCTGTGGGCAAAGTCTGAATAATTGATATATAATTCTGTTTATGCAGATACCGCATTTTATCTTGAAAACTATTCCTTATGTACTGTCTATCGCAGGCGGCATTTTCGTCTTTGATTTTTCGCAGAAATATCTTCACGACCCAAGTTGGATAGATTTAACCAATAATATTTCTGCATCGCTTTTGGCGATACCATTGGTGTTTTTGTTTTATGATTATTCTAATTTTTTAATCACACGACGAATGAATAAAAGCCTGCACAACAATGTAGTAAACATCATTGACGGCATTTTATTCAAAATCTTGGACCAGATGAAACGCATCATACAAATAGAACACATTACTGTTCCGATGCAAGATTTGAATTTGAACTATAAAAAACTTGATTTAGATGCAAAGCACATACGTGTGATTAAAAAGCAATTATTGATAATGGAAGATTTGCTTTATAAATCAGACAAAATAGAAATACTCGATCCCCAGTATACACAGATTTTGTCTTTTATAGTCCAAGAATTAAATCAAATTTTGAACGAATACAAGTTCCACAATTCGCCACGTGAAATAGCGAGATACATAGAAACCACTCTTTCTATGATAGACGATTGGTTTTATGTGACTGGCTATACTACACGAAAACAGGGGCGTTCTAAATAGCAAAACTCTGGGTAAAAAATATTGCGACACCCCGCCCGTTGGGCACCCCTCTAGCCAGAGGGGAACAACCCTCCCCACCGCTCCGCGGTCCTCCCCTCCACTGGAGGGGAATTATCGGGCGGTGGCTTTATCTTTTTCTTACGCTTCGGGCGGCGTTGAATGATGCGGACGCACCTTCAACCTTAGCAGCAGTAGTAATACCCAATGGTTGAGTGGTATTATTCGTAATCTTTTTTTGTGCAACAGGTTCTTTCGATACATAATCAGGTTTATCTTTTGCTGTATCAGCAAAACCAGATGTTCCACCATTATCAACACGCATTGATCGTGGGTTTTCTTCTACAAAATCATCGTCTCTATGTTCATATTGTGTATGATTTGCTGGCAGAGTTGCACTCGCCGCAGCATTTGTATTCGAATTACTATTCGAAACATTATACAGTTCGCCACCAAAAACACATTCCATAAAATCGTCCCTGTCAGTCAATAACCAGCATTCACTGGCGCGGGAAACACCAGATCTAAGGTCTTCTTTGCCCAACGATACATTGCACGATTTTTTGTCATTTGCAGCACGACCATTTCCCGGACATTCGTATATACCCTGGTCAAAATCTTCTGTGCTGAATACACCACCCGGGCAGAAATTAGAGACACCATAACAAAGTCTTTGTTCCGAATGTTTTGTTTTACCAGACGGCAAATAATACCCAGCATCAACAATTATGTCACCAAGTTCTTCATCGGCATCTGGATCATCTGGATCCACACATGCTGTGTGTGTCGTATTGGCGATTTTATTAGAAGGACATTGTGTACATTGTGATTGTCCCGATGACGATTTTGTATTACCTGTGCAAGGTTCAATTCCTTGGTCTTGTAAAGCGCTGTATGAAAAACTTCCACCCTCACAATAATATCCTGCTTGGCATGTTGAAGGTGTTTCAGTATTTTTCTTCAAATATTTTCCGGCGGTACATTCCACGACTGATTCAATACAATCAGTTCGTGAGGCATTCGCAATGTATCCATTATTGCAAGTATATATCCCTTTGTCTTCATAAGAAGCATTCGCTATTTGCAATGTGACAGTCGTTGTATCTGGACAATATTTCTTGCTATTTTCTAATGTATGGCAGTCCTTACAAGCCTGGGTGCTTTTTGCAAAATAATACCCCGGGGAACAAGTTATCACACAACTAGCCTTGTCGCTTGAAACAACGGCACCAGACCCTGAACAATCATACGCACCTTTGTCTTCCACAGCACTGGGCTTGAAAGAACCACCAGGACAATACTTACCAGCCGGACATGTTGCAGGATCCTTTTTCTGTTTTGGCAAATATTTTCCAGCAGGAACCGATATGTTTGCATCACCATATTTTACTTTCTTGCTACCATCCTTGAAATAACAATTATCGATTTTGCTTGTTCCAGAATCTGAGTCTGGGAAATCATCTGGACAGTAATGAATACTACGTGCCGCCAAATAACTCTCTGCAGATGCACCGTGATCAGCGCAACGACTCGTCACCTGTCTTTCGTAAGATCCGTTATTCCCAACTGCGCTTGTATTACCGCCGGGGCAATAGCAGCCTGGTTCACATAAAGGTTGTCCTCCTTTATATTTACAATACCTTCCTGCGGCTGGAGCATATGTACAATTAGTACTCTCAGAACTAGATGTCTGCACATCGTAACAATCACTAATCGTCTTGGCTTTGGTGTTTGATGTTTTACCATCTGGACACTTGTAAACCCCCTGCTCAGAATAAGCATTAACATTCGTACTTTCTCGGCAAAATTTTGCCACATCTACCCATAGCGAAATACCTTTCTTTTTATTTGCGCCGACACAATAACAGCCGGCACGACAATCTTGCTCTGACCCGCCTTCTATACACCATTTTCCCGCCTCAACATTTTTCTTATTACAAGCCTTTGCCATTGCGTCAAAGGTGCCCATTGAAAAAACCGATGCCAAGCCGAGCATAAAAAATACGTGATTCTTGAACTTCATCATGTGAAAAATCCCTTTCTTTCTTCCTTTTGTGAATTATAATATTTTTACATTTTTTGCGCAAGGCAAAAATTTACAATAGCCTACCCTTCGTGGAGAGGAATTTTATTCATAACGCAGGCTGTCGATTGGGTTTAATTTGGCGGCTTTGATTGCAGGAAATACACCAGATGCCAAGCCCACAACAACCGCGACAGAAATGGATACTACTACCGGCCAAATCGAAAATGGAACATTATAGTGCAATACCAAGCGACCAACACCTTGGGATAAACCTACACCTAAAATCAGTCCGAAAAGCGAACCGATAAATGATATTAAAATTGATTCTGATAAAAATTGCGTGATTATTGTGCTTTCTTGGGCGCCAATTGCCTTTCGAATTCCTATTTCACGCGTGCGTTCTGCGACCGATACCAACATCATATTCATAATTCCGATTGACCCCACAAGCAATGATACCGCTGCAATCGCAACAAGAAGTAGTGTTAAATAACTGCTTACCGATTCCATTGTTTCCATAACTTGTTTCATATCTGTAATTTGGAAATCGTCTGCTGCGCCGTCTTTTAATTTATGACGCTGGCGCAAAAGCGTTGTGATTTGTTCTGTGGCGATATTGTTATCAGAATCTTGGTATAATTTCAGCGAAATCATATTGACCGAATTTGGAAAGCGCGAACCAGTAATACGCTTTTTCAATGTAGTAATCGGAACGATTATCATATCGTCTTGGGATCCCATGCCAGAATCACCCTTGGCCTTGGTCACACCAATAATCGTCAGCGGGGTATTGCGGACACGAATAACTTCGCCGACCGGGTTCTTTGGCATTCCAAGTTCTTCGGCTGTATCCGGACCAATTACCGCATAAGTCGCTGCAGACCGAACCGCAGACATATCGATAAATGTCCCGTATTCTATTTCAAGATTTTGAACCGTTGCATATCCTGGATACACGCCGACCATTGATGTAGCCCAATTTTTATTTCCATATACAACTTGGGCAGAACTGTTTTCCACGGGACTTACCGCCGCCACATCTGGCAATTGTGAAAGATATTGCACATCGTCCATAGTCAATGTCATACGATTACCAGAACGCACACCCGCACTTTGCGCCGCGCCAGCGCGTATCATTATTGTATTCGTCCCAAGCGATGAAAATTGGTCTGTGATTGATTGTTGCACCGTTTCTCCAACCGCAACCATTACTACCACAGCCATAATGCCGATAACTATACCCAGTACCGTCAAAAACGAGCGCATTTTATTTCCACTTATCGACAGCCAAGATTCGTGTGCAATGTCATAAAAAGTCATTTTTTGTGCGCCCTTTGTTCTGATTTTAGCAATACTGATTCATTCTTTGGAATCGGTCCGTCAAAAGTTATTCGACCGTCATAAATATGTATCACGCGATTTGCATAACTAGCGATTTCAAATTCGTGTGTAATCATAACTATGGTTATTCCCATTTCTTTGTTCAATTTCTTGAAAAATTTCAAAATTTCATTTCCCATTTTGGAATCAAGCGCACCTGTTGGTTCGTCTGCCAAAATCAATTTAGGATTGCCCGCCAAAGCGCGTGCAATCGCAACCCTTTGCTTCATACCGCCAGAAAGTTGCGTTGGCAAATATGTTTCAAAATTTTCAAGATTTACCAATTTTAACATTTCACGTGCACGTTCCAAACGTTCGCTCATCGGAAGCCCGCGATACATCAGCGGCAACATTACATTATCCAAGATATTTCTTTTCGGTAATAAATTAAAATTCTGAAAAACAAAGCCGATGTATTCGTTTCTTATTCGTGCCAGTTCGTCCTGGGTTAAGGTTGTTATATCGCGACCGTATAACTCATAAACACCACTGGTTGCAGAATCAAGCGCGCCAACAATATTCATACAGGTTGATTTTCCAGAACCCGACGGTCCCATAATCGCAACAAATTCGCCAGGGTTTATCGTAAATGATATATCAAATAAAACCTGTTGTTCGCCCCCAACTTCCAATGGGAAACTTTTACAGATTTTTTTCATTGATATAATTGGTGTCTGCTTCATAAGTTTATCCTTTAACGTGGACCACCGCCAGGACCGCCCATCATACCACCACCACGATTATTATTTTTTAACTTTGATTTTTGCCCGGTATATCCAATGACTATTTTATCGCCAGCAACTATTTCATCGGAAATAATTTGCGTTTCTGTGGCTGTGGTCAAACCTTTTTGATACGAAACCAAAATAACCTTGCCTTCACGTTGAATCGCAAGATGATTTTGTGGTGTAATTGTTTCATCATTGGTTTCAATAATTCCATCAAATGAACGAATTAAAAATGCTGAATTTTGCGCTTTCCATGTGTCACGTGCAGAATTTACAGTTATCGTCACAAACGCAGTCATTCCAGGCATCAATTTCAAATCAGAATTGTCTACATCGATGACAACTGTATAAACAACCACATTAGATGTTGTTGTTGGAGAAAGACGAACCTGACGCACAGAGCCTGCAAATGTCATGCCTGAATAAGCATCAACAGTAAATGTCACAGATTGACCTTGCTTTATAACACCAATGTCTGCCTCGGATACAGATGTTTCGATTTGCATTTTTGTTAAATCTTCGGCGATTTCAAAAAGGTCTGGGGTTTGGAAAGATGCGGCTACTGTTTGCCCTTTATCCACCTTGCGCGAAATCACAGTTCCATCCACAGGCGAAGTAATTGTTGCATACGACAAATTCGTCACAGCCTTGTCATATTGAGATTGCGCACGAATAACCGCTGATTCTGCCTGTTCGTATGTTGTTTGCGACTTTTCCATTTCAGAACGCGCAATAAACCCTTCGTTATAAAGCATTTTATTTCTGTTGTATTCGTTTTCAGAATAATTGCGTTGTGATATTGCACTGTCAAGTGATGCTTTGGCTTCGTCAACGGACGCCTGCAACACGGATGGTTCAATCGTCAATAATTTGTCGCCCTTTTTCACAGTCGAATTATAATCAACAAATATTTCTTCAATTGTACCAGAAACCTGGGAACCAACACTTACCGTATTTACCGGCATAATTTCCCCTGTCGCAGTGACAGTCTGGGCAATATCGCCACGCGTTATTTCCATCGTCACAAAGTTTTTCTTCTCTACCTTTTTCGCAGTAATACGAAAAGCAACAAATATAACAGTCAGTGCTGCAACAAATATAACCAACCATTTGTGTCGTAAAAACCAATTTTTCATTTTATATCCCCTCCAACTCCGATTTAATATCGCCAATCGCCAGCGCAACCGCAGCACGCTTTATGAACAAATCATATTTTGCTGTGTTATGTTGTTTGCGTGCGTTGACCAATTCCGATTGCGCCGTTTGCCAATCAAGCATAGTACTGCGTCCAACTTTGTACATTCCAGATGTGACACGTTCGTTTTCTGTTGCAGACTTTAATAAACTTTCCGTATGAACCAATACTGTTTGAGCAGTCTTGTAATTTTGGTACGCAGTAAACACGTCCATCATTGCTGCATTTTTAGTCTGTTGTTCGTTATATTTTGCACGATCATAATCTGATTCCGCAGCACGCACCCCATACACATTTGCAAAACCTGCGAACAAAGGCATTGACGCGCGAATACCAATTGAACCATTTATTTTATTTGATTCAGGCGCAAAAACATCAGCCAAAGTATCGTCATTCCAACCGATTGAACCAGATGCACTTATCGACGGAAGATTGCGCAAAAATGCGGAATTTCTTTTATGCCAAGCAGCATCTTTGTTTGCAGACGCCTTTAATAAATCCGGTCTTTTTTCACGCGCGATTTTTATCAGATTATCTATGCTTTCGTTTTCAGCAGCACTTCCAAAACTGGACGGCATATCTGCAATAACTATATCTTGGTTTGCAGGAAAAGACAGTTTGGTAAGTAATGTTCCCTTGGCTATTTCACGATTGTTTTTTGCGCGTTCCAACGATAATTGTGACGAAGCCAATGTTGTATCAGCCTTGTACACATCAGCCTTGGCAACCGAGCCAGCCTTGAACTTTTTATCCGCGGTATCTTTCGCGGTCTGTGCCACGGTCAGCGCAGATTCCGCAGATTCAACATCTGCATCCGCGTTCAATAATTCATAGTATGCACCAATTAAACCATAAACAAAATTTTGTATTGTTTCATCATAGTCAAAGCCCGCCGCACGATAAGCAGAAATCATCTGGTTCATGTCAGCAGTTCTTTTTCCAAAATCAAAAATCAGATACGAAGCGGAAAGCGATGCACCATAATTCCAATCTTTCCATTCTTTGTCAGCATAATTTTTTCCTGCGGATGCGCCAATAGAAACACTTGGCAAATAATTAGCATAACCTGCATTTTTGTTAAAGTGACTGGAACGCAACGATGCGTATGCTGCCGCAGTTTGCGGATTGCGACAAAGCCCAAGATTTATAACATCTTGCAAAGATTGAACGCCACTGGGGACAGTTCGCATTGTCGCGCAATCATCCGCCCCAAACGCAGCGAACGGCATAAAAGCGGCAAAAATAACGAATTTTTTCATATATCAAACCCTTCTACAACATATCATGACGAATACTATCCTAGCAAATATGTGAAAAAATTGAAAGTGTTTTTTATCCGCGCACGCGAACATATTTGAAAAATTTAGTCGTTATATCATTGCACTCAATGGGCAATTTTCCTTCTGGGTATAACATTCTTTTGAGAACCCAGTTTTGGGATGCAAAAAATTCATTTGTTGACACAGGAAATCTGACATAATCGTTTCCATTTTTTTCAATGTTTTTTGCCAATTCATTATCGTAAATTTTGGTTATATACATTATGTCTATTAAATCATGAAGCAGTGCGTATTCATAAACCTTAGCCCCACCACAAATAAAAACATACGGAAAGTCCTTACATTTTTCAATTGCAGATTCGATTGTTTTTGCGCAAAAAATACCGCCGCGAAATTCGTCTTGGTATGAAGAACTCAGCACCACATTCAAACGATTTGGCAATGGACGCATTGGCAAATTTTCAAAAGTATGTTTACCAAACATACATGGAAAAGGCGTTGTCAAAGTTCTGAAATGATAAAAATCTTTGCGCGAATACCATGGCATAACACCATTTTTTCCAATTACATCGCCCGGGCCAATCGCGACAATACCACATACTGTTGATTTTTTCATTTTTCGTTTCCTTTGGGTCAAGATTATATAATATTTTTATATGTTTTGTCCATTAAAACCTAGGCATTCATACTGATTGTCTGTTTGAACGTTTTTTTCAATAATAGTGTTGTGAATTCGGGCATTTATATCAACAACAACATTTTGTTTTCCAATTCAAACCATGATTTGATGTCCGAATTCACATTTTCGTAAAAAAATGTAAAAAATTCTTGATTTTTTGTTTTTTATGTGTCAGAATTCTCCCCGACGCGCGGTCAAAGCGCAATGGAGGCATAGCTCAGTTGGTAGAGCAACTGACTTTTAATCAGTGGGTCCAGGGTTCGAATCCCTGTGCCTCCACCAAAAAAATAATAACGCCCGAGAGGCGTGTTTATTTTTTTATGGCACAGATGGATGAGAACCCTTTGACGAAGTCACAGGTTCGACCATGAGTAAGCAAAAACGAGCATTTGCGAAGTTTGTGCACTAACGAATGCCGCGCAGGGCTTTGCCCGAGCGAATCCCTGTGCCTCCACCAAAAAAGTAATAACGCCCGAGAGGCGTGTTTATTTTTTTGTGGCACAGATGGATGAGAACCCTTTGACGAAGTCACAGGTTCGACCATGAGTAAGCAAAAACGAGCATTTGCGAAGTTTGTGCACTAACGAATGCCGCGCAGGGCTTTGCCCGAGCGAATCCCTGTGCCTCCACCAAAAAAATTCAAATCACCGTTTGGTGGTTTTTATTTTTTGCAGCAAATTACCAAATGCTAGTTATTTCCCAAACTTACCACTTCGTGGGAAGCCGACGGGTATCGTATGACCCTGGCTTGCACGTTTAGCAACCCATGGCGTAATGTCGTCCAATTTTGTTGTACCGCGACCAGTGGTCCAACCAAAACCATCGCTTTTGTTAAAGAACATTGCATCGATTGTATATGTTCTTTCCGCGTTATATTTCTGTAAAATTACACCTTTGCCACGCGACATTTCTGGAATCTGATTTGTTTCAAACATCAATAATTTATCATTTGAACCGGAAAGCGCAACCATATCACCGTCTACACGCACACACAAAACAGCCGGGTTATGTTCATCAACATTCATAATTTGTTTTCCGCTTTTTGTCTGGGCAACACAATTTTCGCCCGCGACGATAAAGCCCGTCCCATGGCGACCGATAACAAGGTACTTTGCATTTGTATCAAGAACGAATGCGCGCACAATTGTTTCATCAGCACCAATATCAACCATCATACGCACAGATTCCCCAAATCCACGCGCAGACGGCAAATCATTCGCACCCAGAGTGAACATTTTCCCACCACTTGCGAACAGATTTATCTTGTCTGTTGTTTGTGCATGGAAAGCAAATTGTAATTCATCACCTTCTTTGAATTTCATATCCAAATTATTCAAATCAAGATGACCACGCGCCGCACGTATCCAGCCCATTGTGGAAAGCACAACAGTAATTGGTTCCTTTTCAATAAAGTCATCGGCATTCACGACAATTTCTTCACCAACTGGTGCCCAAGTCGTCCTGCGCCGTCCAAGCGTTGTTGTTTTCGCATATTGCTTTTTAATATCATCGAACCAAGCATGCAACTGGGCATTTTGAATTTCTTCGCTGTCCAATAAATTTTGTAATTTTTCTTTTTCTTCGCGCAGTTCTTTATCTTCGCGTCTGATTTCCATTTCTTCCAATTTACGAAGTGAACGCAGGCGTGTGTTCAATATTGATTCAACCTGAATTTCTGTCAATTGAAATTCTTGCATCAAAACAGATTTTGGGTCGTCTTCGTTCCTGATTATTTCAATCACGCGATCAAGATTCAAATAAACAACCAACAAGCCGCCCAATATTTCAAGACGTCTTTCAATGTTGCCAAGACGCCATTTCGTGCGACGTATTAAAACATTCTTTTGATGTGCGATAAATTCACGCAGCACATCGCCAATCGGCATTACACGCGGCGCACCATTTGAATCAATCACATTGAAATTCATATTAAATTTGTATTCCAAATCTGTCATCGCAAACAAATGCGCCATCATTTTATCAGTTGGAATATTACGATTTTTTGGTGTAATAACGATACGAACATCTGTGGTTGATTCATCAACAATATCTTCGACCAGTGGCAATTTTTTTGCATCCACCAAATCTGCGATTTGTTCAACCAGTTTAGATTTTACCAAGCCGTATGGAATTTCAGTAATAACAACCTGTTCCATTCCGCGGTCCAGTTTTTCTACGTCCCACTTCGCACGCACGCGAAAAGCACCACGCCCAGTATCATAGTTTTTACAAATCGTTTCAAAATCATCAATTAAAATTCCGCCAGTTGGAAAATCTGGTCCGACCAATTTCTTCATAATCTGGGGCGTAGTCGCATCAGGTTTGTCCACAACAAGATTCAAAGCATCCATAATCTCTGAAACATTATGTGTTGGGATATTAGTCGCCATACCAACCGCGATTCCCATACCACCATTCGCCAATAGATTTGGGAAAGCACCTGGCATTACCGTTGGCTCAAGTGTAGTTCCGTCAAAATTCGGCATCATATCGACACTGTCTTCGTCGATACCTTCCATAATCAGCATAGCCGCAGGTGTCATTTTCGATTCAGTATAACGATAGGCAGCCTGGGGGTCACCGTCGATGTTTCCAAAATTACCCTGACCGTCTATTAATGGATAACGAACAGAGAAATCTTGGGCGAGACGCACCATAGCATCATATACAGAAGAATCTCCATGCGGATGATAATGCCCCAACACATCACCAACAACCGTTGCGCATTTACGAAAAGCGGCACTTGGCGATAACTTTTGCCGCAACATAGAATACAAAATACGGCGATGAACAGGTTTAAGACCGTCCCGAACATCAGGCAGTGCGCGCGCGACAATCGTAGATACCGCATACGACAAATACCGTTCAGAAAGTGCGTCTGATAATTGTTGTCCCGAAATATTTTCCACCGTATTTTCAGATTTTTTCATTAGTCTTCCCATTCTTTATCGCCAAAAGATTAAAACATTTATAAAAATAAAACAAGAAAAATACACAAAAAACATTTCACTTTTTCAAAAACATTGTTTATAATCGCAAAAGGATCCAAGAGATTGGGTTCGGGGCTGTAGAAAGCCTACCACATTCGGTGCGAAAGCATCGTAATCTGATGTTTCGGTGTTTTTTGCACCGTTATCATCCCTGATTGAAAAGGTCGGGGAGCCGTTGGTTATAAAACAGGGATACCCTAAAGACCGCGGAATCAACAATGTGGTGATTTTCTAACTCCCCGACCGCCCTTGATTGGCGGTCATTTTTTTCTCCTGCGTTGGGGGAAGTTTCCTCTATCGCTTTGTTGTACTCTCCCCATTTGGGGAGAATAAAAATGAAAGGGTTCAAATATGTTAAAAGAACAAACCATGGAAAATTTGACTGAGGCAATTGATAAATTGGCTTTTATAATTGAAACGACTAATACACACAAAAACAAAGATTATTCTCAAAACCTTATCGACATTCTTGTATCTTTGAAAGAAATTGGAAATGGCTTTAATGGCAAAGGATGCCTTGATAAAATACATCACGAATTGAAACTTTTGAATAAAACAATTATCATGTCTGCACTTTTGCTAAGCGCAACAAAGAACCCAGAAAAAACATTAAACGAATATCAAAAAATAATTGAACAATATTTAGATTAAAAAACCGTCCAATCGGACGGCTTTTTTAATTTTCTCAACAACTAGAAACCAAAGACCATACGTTGCTTTGATTGACGTTTCTTTTCGTTACGGACCGCTTCTTCTTTCAAACGTTTACGTTTAGTAGTTGGTTTTTCGTAACGTTGACGTTCTTTCATTTCGCGATAAAGACCTTCTTTTTGAGATTTGCGTTTTGCGACGCGCAAAGCCTGTTCTACGTTATTATCACGAACCAAAACTTTTACCATTATGTATTCACCCCCTTTTGGCGAATTTGTATTTATTCTTTATTGAAAAGGGGACAAGTCCCCCTTTCTGTTATTCTGGTGGAGCTGATCAGGCTCGAACTGACGACCCCCTGCTTGCAAAGCAGGTGCTCTACCAACTGAGCTACAACCCCAGAACTTTGCATCTTAAGGATTGAACCCTTTTGACAGACCCGTTGCACTGTAAAGCAACTTACCTCTACCAACTGAGCTACAACCCCAGAACTTTGCATCTTAAGGATTGAACCCTTTTGACAGACCCGCTGCACTGTAAAGCAACTTACCTCTACCAACTGAGCTACAACCCCAGAACTTTGCTTTCTTATTGCTGCTTTCCTTCGAAAGCCCACATATTTTATACACTTATATTTCAAAAGTCAAATAGAAAACACAACCTATTGACATTTTGTGTATTTATTATAAAATCATATATAAACAAAGGTTTTATTATGCTGGATAAATATGAAAAGACTATTTTAACATCTTTAACAATTCGAAATACTAAACCAAGCACCGATAAATATCCAATTTATTATGAAAAAAACGGCAATCTTGTCCGCGAAGAAAAAGACGGAACAAAATACAAAATAAAACTGGACGAAAATAACAACGAACAAATAATCGAAAAATTGTAAAAATGTCAAATAACGAACAACCTATTATGCTTTTATTAACTGGGCCAAATGGCGCCGGCAAAACGACTTTTCGTAAAAAGTTTTTGGAATCTAATGCAACATTTTCTGATTTCATATCATTGAATTGGGATGACGAAACAGCCAAGATAATGTCAGAAAAACCAACCTTGTCCGAAGCCGAAGCACGCATGATAACCGGCAAAGATATAATCAAAAGAACACGACAAAGTTTGGAACAAGGTAAAGATTTTATATACGAAACTGTTGCCGCCGACCGTCGTCATTTGCGCCTTATAAAGGATGCAAAAAATTCCGGGTACAAAGTCGTCACTGTATTTATAGGTCTGTCCAGTCCGGAACTTAGCAAATTACGCGTTAAACACCGCGTGCAAAATGGCGGGCATGATGTGGATGTGACTGATATAGAAACCAGATACCCGAAAATTATGGCTAATTTCCCAAGTTTAATGGAAGCAAGTGATACTTGCTTTGTAATCGATAATTCTGAGAAAAATTATAAATTGATTTTGTTAAAGTCAAACAATTTGAACATAAGTTTTAGCAAATTTCCGAATTATTTACTGCACAGCGAATTTGATTTAAGCCAAGAAATACAACCAAATGGTTCTATATTATTGACAACCAGTGCGTATACAAAAAAGTCCCAAGCGGAAAAGCAAGAAATAATTCGACAATTACTAGAAAAATTCAGCACAAAAAGCGTATAATTAAACCGCCCATTCGGGCGGTTATTTTTAATCTTTCTTCATATGAACATCCATTTGTGGGAATGGGAAGTTCAAATTATTCTTTGGAAATTCGCGATATATTGTTTCCAAAATATCTGCTTGGGCACCATACAAATCGTCAAAAGTCGTCCAATAACGGACAGTCAATGTGACCGCACTGTCGTCCAACGAAGACAGCAAAACAATTGGTTCTGGATTTTTCAAAACGCGTTTATCGTTTGCCAATATTTTCAACACCACCTTGCGCGCGCGATCTACATCATCACCATAAGATATTCCAACACTTATATCTGTTCTGCGTTTTTTCCCTTTTGACAAGTTAGTTATCACGCCATTAGACAGTGCTCCGTTTGGCAAAAACAAAACCTGATTATCAAAAGTGTGTAATTCAGTTGTAAAAAGCATAATCTTTTTAACAATGCCCATTTTACCGTCTGATGTGACAATGGCATCCCCAACGCTGAACGGTTTGAACACCAATATAACCATACCACCAGCCACGTTTTGTAATGTGCCAGATAATGCCATACCAATTGCCAACGAAGCAGCACCCAAAACAGCAACAATAGATGTCATTTGAACACCAAGCGTGGTCAAAATAATTATTATTACAAATACTTTTAATGTAATGCTTAGAAATGATTGCAAAAACGACGCAAGCGACGGTTCTACATTGTGATATTTCATAGAAAAACTTATCGAAGCAACAATCTTTTTCACAATCCAAAAACCGATAACCCATATAGCAACCGCACCAATTAAACGAGTTCCAAATTCAGCAACGATTTGCCCCAATTTAACAATCAATGAATCAAGTGTCATATTCATAATTTACTTTCCTTTTGTTTTATCAGAAAAGAATCTAGCAAAATAATGTAATGTTATGCAATAAAAAAACGCCCGGGTGGGCGTTTTCTATTGAACCAGCAAATCTTTGCCATGGACATCAACATTTATGGTTGAGCCTTCGCCAACTTGCCCTGATAAAATCAAATCTGCGATTTTATCTTCGACCGCGGTTGTGACAAGGCGTTTAAGCGGACGCGCACCAAACACTGCATCGTATCCGTTATCCGCCAACCATTTGATTGCTTTATCAGAAACACGCAAAGACATTTGACGTTCGCTTAACCTTTTTTCCAAAATCTTTAATTGGATTTTTACAATGTCGCCCATCACATCTTTGCCCAGTGGATTAAAGAATACTATTTCATCAATACGGTTGATAAATTCTGGTCTGAATTGCTTTTTCACTGCTTCCATATTTGGCAAATTACTTGTCATTATAATAATGGTGTTTGTGAAATTTACTATGCGTCCTTGCCCATCTGTCAATCTTCCGTCATCTAATATCTGTAAAAACACATTAAACACATCAGGATTAGCCTTTTCAATTTCATCGAACAACAATACCTGATATGGTCTGCGACGCACAGATTCTGTCAATTCACCACCTTGTTCATAGCCAACATATCCCGGAGGTGCACCGATAAGGCGTGCCACAGAATGTGGTTCCATATATTCACTCATATCAATACGCGTCATTGCAGTATCATCGTTAAACAGATATTCTGCCAATGCTTTTGCCACCTCTGTTTTACCAACCCCAGTTGGACCAAGGAACATAAACGAACCCGAAGGTCTGCGTGGGTCAGAAAGTCCTGCACGTGAACGACGAATTGCACGTGCAACCACAGATAGCGCATGGTCTTGACCAACAACGCGTTTACGTAATTCATCTTCAATATTTAACAGTTTCGATTGTTCTTCCATTGATAATCTGTCTGCTGGAACACCTGTCCATTTAGAAACCACCGCGGCGATATGTTCTGGCAATACAGTTTTATATTCCTTTGATTCACTGTTTTGCTTTTTTATTTGTTCTTCCAGTTCCGGAATCTTACCATATTGCAAGGCTGATGCTTTTTCATAATCACCATTGCGCATAGCGATTGCAACCTCTGCTTTGGCGGCATCCAGCGCAGCCATAGAATCAGACAGCCCTTTCATCTTCTTTTGCTCGTCGTGCCAAGCGGCTGTCATTTCATCTGATTCAATCTGCATTTTTGCAATCAGTTTTTCCAAATCTTCCAAACGCTTTTTCGATTCAGCATCTTTTTCTTTCTTTAATGCTTGCTGTTCAATTTTTAACTGCATCAAATGTCTGTCCAGTTCATCCAGTTTTTCTGGCTTGGAAGCAATTTCAATACGAACACGGGCAGCCGCTTCATCAATCAAATCAATTGCTTTGTCTGGCAAAAATCTGTCCGTGATATAACGGTTAGATAATTTTACCGCTGCAACCAGCGCAGAATCAGCAATGCGAACACCATGATGACCTTCGTATTTTTCTTTCAATCCGCGCAAAATAGAAATCGTATCGTCAACAGTTGGTTCGTCTACGTAAACAGGTTGAAAACGACGCGCAAGCGCTGGGTCTTTTTCAATATATTGACGATATTCGTCAAGTGTTGTCGCACCTACGCAATGCAATTCGCCACGCGCCAACATAGGCTTTAATAAATTGCCGGCGTCCATAGAACCTTCGCCCTTGCCTGCACCAACCATGGTGTGCAATTCATCAATAAACAAAATGATTTCGCCGTTGGCTTCCTTGACCGCTTTTAATATTGCTTTTAATCTTCCTTCGAATTGACCGCGGAACATAGCACCTGCCATCAACGCACCCATATCAAGTGACAACAATTTCTTGTTCAATAAATTTTCAGGCATATCACCAGAAACAATACGTTGTGCCAACCCTTCGACAATCGCAGTTTTACCAACACCAGGATTACCAATTAAAACCGGGTTGTTCTTTGTGCGACGCGATAATACCTGAATGGTTCGTCTGACTTCGTCTTCGCGACCAATAACAGGGTCTAACTTACCCTCTGCCGCAAGTTTAGTAAAATCAGTAGTGTATTTTTCAATCGCTTGCTGTGGTGTTTCTTGAACATCTTCTGGGTTCATCTGAATACCTCTTTTTTCATTGTTTTCTTATGTGTGTTATATAGTCGCATTTTTTATAAATTCAAGCCATCGGACAATAAACCCATTTGCTTTTGCTTTGCCAAAACAATATAAAAAAATGAAAACATTACTTGACTTTTGACAAATTATATTATAAATTATGCGTCAGTAATTAAAGGATTTATTATGCCACGTGTATGTAAAGTAACTGGAAAAAAGACTATGGTTGGAATGAATGTGTCGCATTCTATGCGTCATACAAAACGTACATTCTTGCCAAACTTGCAAAAATTATCATTCCACAGCGATGCTTTGGGACGCGACTTTGCCTTGCGTATTTCTACTGCCGGCTTGCGCACTTTGACCAAGCATGGTGGTTTGGATGCCTATGTAATGGCAAAACCTGTATCACGCCTTACCCCTGAAATGGCTGCTATTAAAAAAGCCATTGAAAAGAAAAATGGCAAGGCTGAAAAACCTGCGAAGAAACCTGTACACAAACCAACACGCAGTGCAAGATTGGTTAAAAAGGTTGAAGCAAAGAAAGCCGCTGCAAAATAAGGCTGCGACAAAAGTTCTGGCTCTGTGGTGGAACTGGTAGACGCGCTTGACTCAAAATCAAGTTCCGAAAGGAGTGTCGGTTCGATTCCGACCAGAGCCACCAGAAATAAGAAATTGTCCCATTGGGGCAATTTTTTATTTATGTTTGGATATGGCGGAAGCGAACCGCGGTTTGGGACGTAGCGAAGCGAAGTGAAAGGGACCCACCAAAATCACCAAGAACAAAGTGATTGGTTTGATTTTGGAAGCGTTGCGCACCAAAATCGTCACGGTTTCCCCGCAGACACTTTGTGTCGAGGGAAATAAGAAAAAACACACACCCGAAACGGTGTGTATTTTTTTTGTTTATGTTTGCGTGTTTTAACTGTTTCTCCACACGACAGATTCAAACAAAGATTCCAAATTTTGTTTTAATTCGGCATCATTGAAAAATTGTTCACGCATATCAGCGGTTGTTTCACAGCCCGCTGCTTCGTGATATGGAGTATATTTTTGCACAGCGAAATTTTTAACACCCAAATCAGATGATATTTTTGCAATTTCCAACAAATCTTCTTTTGAGACGAAACGCGGATCGCATGTTGTTCGAACCTCTAATCCATGCGCTGTGGACACCCAGTATTTCAGGCTTTCTATCATACGGTCATATGCGATGTCCAAGCCTGTCAATTCGCGATATTTTTGTTTTGTTGTTTTGAAATCAAGACCGACCCAATCTACAATATCGGACACTTTCTTCAATAATTCTGGGTAAAAGCCGTTTGTATGCAAGCCTATTGCAAAACCCAAATCTTTTATCCGTTTCATATATTCAATCGTGGCATCTGCTTGCATCAATGCCTCACCACCGGAAAAGACAACGCCCTCCAATTTACCAACGCGAGCGGTCAGCCATTCAAAGACTTTGTCCGGGTCATATTCGCCTTCCCCTACATCAATCAAATGTTCATTGGAACAATAGACACAATGAAACGGACAGCCTTTCAAAAACAATACGGCGGCCAATTTCCCTGGATAATCAATAGTCGTAAAGGAAACCAGTCCGCCGATTTGTATTTGTTTCATACCGCACAAACCCTTTCCTTTTTTTAGGCAGCCTTTTTCAGCAATTCTCTGTGGCGTGCACCAGCGGTCAAAGAATTTGATTCTGTGAATGTTTTTCTTTCGCAGAATTCAGAATACTTACCAATGTTAAAGTTTTTCACTGGTCTGATGTATCCCATAGAACGTGAAAATGTTTCGCATGGTGTTCTTTGTGTTTGTGGGTTCATTTTTTTCTCCTTTTTTCCCTTTTTATTGTTGTTTTATTGTTTTTTATTCGTGGTCGCCGCACTTGCATTGACAATCGTTGTTATTCGCAGCAATTTCTGCATCGCACTTTGGACAGAATTCGTGACGCCCTGGCAAATAGCCATGTTTTGGACAGATTGAAAATGTTGGTGTCAATGTCATATAAGGCACTTTGTAATTTTCAAAGATTGTACGAACGATTTTTTCGGCGGCTTCGCCACTGGATACAGGTTCGCCCATATAAAGGTGCAACATTGTGCCGCCTGTATATTTGCGTTGCAAATCTTCCTGGTGTTCCAAAGCGACAAACGGGTCGTCTGTGAAATACACCGGCAATTGAGTTGAATTTGTATAATATGGCGCATCCGCTGTTCCCGCAGTTAAAATATCCGGGAATTCTTTTTTATCTGTCTTTGCGAAACGATATGCGCAACCTTCGGCAGGGGTCGCTTCCAAGTTATACAGATTGCCTGTTTTTTCTTGGTAATCAGCCAAATTTGTTCTGATGAAGTCCATTACTTCCAAAACCAGGTTCTTGCCAAATACTGTCGCAATATTATCAGAACCATTTGTAAAATTCATCACCATTTCATTTGCGCCATTCACGCCAATTGTTGAAAAGTGATGATTCCAATTGCCCAAATAGCGTCTGGTAAATGGATACAGTCCGCGTTCCAAATTCTTGGAAATAATCTTACGTTTGATTTCCAAAGTATCACGCGCCAAATCCAACAAATATTTCAATTCGCGCAACAAACCTTCGCGGTCGCCTTTGTGTTTATAGCCAAGACGCGCCAGATTGATTGTGACCACACCGATAGAGCCTGTCTTTTCAGCACTGCCGAACAAGCCACCACCGCGTTTCAGCAGTTCACGCACATCAAGACGCAATCTGCAACACATTGAACGAACGTCTGTCGGGTTCAAGTCAGAATTCAAGAAATTCTGGAAATTTGGAATACCGTATTTCGCAGCCAAAGCAAACAAAGGTTTCACATTTGGATGATCCCATGGAAAATCGTCTGTGATGTTGTATGTTGGTATTGGGAATGTAAACGGACGTCCCAATGCGTCACCCTCGGTCATAACCTCAATAAAAGCACGATTTATCATATCCATTTCTGGTTGTAAATCACCGTATGTGAAATCAACCATTTTTTTACCAACGAATGGACGCTGATCGCGCAAATCTTTTGGACAAGTCCAATCGAAAGTAAAGTTGATAAACGGTGTTTGGGTTCCCCAACGACAAGGCACAGAACAGTTAAACACCAAAGTCTGCATTGAATTTTTAACATCTGCATAAGACAATTTATCCAATCTGACATACGGTGCAAGGTAAGTATCAACAGAAGAGAAAGCCTGGGCCCCAGCGAATTCGTTCTGCAAAGTCCCAAGAAAATTCACCATGTGCGATACAGCAGTAGCCATGTGTTTTGCCGGTTCACATTGTAAATAGCCAGGAACACCATTGAATCCTTCGTATAACAATTCACGCAAAGACCAGCCTGCACAATACCCAGTCAACCAACCCAAATCGTGAATATGGAAAGCCGCAGTTTTATGTGCTTCTGCTGCTTCTTTTGGATAAATGTTCAGCCAGTATTCAGCAGTCATACGTTCAGAAGAGCGCAAAATAAGACCACCAATAGAATAACCAATATTTGCATTTTCTTTGACGCGCCAGTCAGCCTCACTCACATAGTCGCCAATAACGGTCACTGCGTCAATCAAAGAATTACGAGTTTCTGCGCGTTTTTGGCGATAGATTATATACTTTTCCGCGGTTTTATATGCGTGTGCGTCCATAAGTGTTTGAACGACAACATCTTGGATATCTTCGACATCTGGTGTTGAATCAGCATATTTCTTTTCCAATCTTTTCAACACATCTTGGGTGATTTTGACAATATCTGCATCAGAAATTTCATTTGTCACCGCCACAGCCGATTTGATAGCATCAAAAATCTTTTTAACATCAAAAGGCACAACTTCACCAGAGCGCTTTTTAACAGAAGCCAATGCACACGTCAGTGTGGATACAACCTGGATTTTTATTTCATTAGTGTCATTTGCCATATTTATAACCTTCCTTTACGAAAAAATACTATATATTGTGTCTCTTTTCTCCCTTTAGGCACAATATACAGTATTCAGATAAAAATCTCATTATAAAAAAATAATTTTTTTTTATTTTTTTACTTGCATTTCAAAAAGACCTGTTTCGTGGGGCTTTCGGACCATTTTCACAACACCGATTCGTGCTTTTTTATACACAAAACATATTTTTGTATCTTTTTTGTAAAAAAGTTGCATAAAAAAACGATTCGAAAACAACAAAAAAATCAAAATATAGATAAATTTTTATCGATTCGTATCAAGATATTGAGATTTTATAAAAAAATCGGGATGATGGGACGACCCAAACAAAAAATTCCTGCCAAAGTATCGCGCGAAAGCCATCATCCCGGTATATTCTCTCTTCTCTGCTTTCGCAAAGCACATTGTACCATAAAAGAAAATGTTTTCAATAAAATGTTTAGAGCTGCACCCCCCTCACCCTGTGGGTCCCCTCCCCCCTTGGGGGAGAATTCGCACCGTTCTTAATTCCCCTCCTACGGAGGGGGCGGACCACACTGTAGCGAAGCGAAAGCGGGTGGGGAGGGTATGCCGCCACCTATCTATTGCGGCGGTTGTATTCACAAGTTGGTGTATCGCCAAATATCCATATAAACAACCATATCAAAGCGGCAACACCGATAATAGCATAGACGAACCGCGACAATATAGTCATTGGTCCAAATATCCATGCGACTAAATCGAACTTGAAAAAGCCGACCAAGCCCCAGTTTAATGCCCCAATCAAAGATAAAGGCTTCAAAACATAATGTGTAAATGCACCCATTTTTTTCTCCTGTAGTTATTATGTTTAATCTGTCATCAAAGACACATACATTATAAATGAAAAGAGACTATATTTCCGCAGGAACGATATCCTTTTACCCTCCCCACCACTCCGTGGTCCGCCCCCTCCACTCCCACTTCGCCAAGGCTTCATGGGACAAGTGGAGGGGAATAAAAAAAACACCGGATGAACCGGTGTTTTTGTTAGGACCAAATGAAAAACTGTTAGTTGCCACTGTTGGTGACCGTCCAACCTGTGAACGTATAACCGTTTCTGGTTGGTGCTGTTGGCAATGTGATACCGCCACCATAAGTACAGTCTGCACCGCCATCTGTGATAGCAGAACCGCCGTTCGAATTCCAGTTAAGCTGAATTGTATTCGCTGTCCAGATAGCAGTACACGTAACAGCATTTGTTGCTTTGAACGTACCTGTTGCAGGCGCCTGAGTATTATCAACCGTCCAAGCATCATTGGCGAACGCTGACGCATAGGTAGTGCTAGTATTAGCACCGCTAGCCAAATTATAATTACAGCTCCACCCGCCGAAATGCCAACCTTGTGGCGCTGCACAGGTGTTATAAGACGCAGAAAGTGTATATGTACCATCATACGCAACTGTTTGCTGTGAAGGTGCATCACCAGTCATAGCAGCATTCGTTGACGGATTTGTACCACAAGAATATGAAATTGTGTACTCATGCGCTGTCCAACGTGCATACCATGTTGTAGAACCACTGGCAGCCGTCACCTGGGTACTTGCTGCATCATATTGGAATTGACCAGAGCTATTGATAACTTGTTCTGCTGCTGTTCCCGCCAATGCACCTGCTTTGGTTGCATAGAAACCGCCAAAGTCATACCCGGTCAATGTTGGTGTAGCCGTCAAACTGGTCATACGTGGGTTAGCCGTTGCGTCTGCATACCCCGCTGCATGTGCCGAAGTATCATATACACCGACACCATATACACTATACAAAGGTGTTGGTGTCGCGGCCGTTGTTGCAGCCGTTCCCGTACCATCAGACGCCGATGTATAACGTTTTGAATCTAATGTTATCGTTCCCATATTTGGGTTCCATTTCGCTTCTAATGAAACGGGTCCAGTATAAGAATCAAGATAAGTGTTAGTACAATTCGCATCAACGGTGGTATTTTCCGCGTCTTTACCTTGCGGCGTAATATCGTGCGCAGCGAATGCCGGACAGGCCATGCACAGGATGACTCCTGAGGTCATAAACAGTTTTTTCATAAGGTTCCTCCCATTATGTTTTAACTTTCAATACAACACTATTATATCACAAAATTGACCCAAAAAAAAATGAAAAGTAAAAATTTTTTTATTTTTTATTTTTTGTTAAATATTCAGTTTTTTCAAGGAATTAGCCTTACTAAAAATGCAAAAAAACAAAAAGTCAACAAAAAAAAGTAAGAAAAATAAAAAAATTTTTTAATAAAATTTACAAAAAATTTCGACATCAGATTGTTGTGTTGTGGACCCTTTCTCGACCATACCCCCCTCACCCTGCGGGTCCCCTCCCCCTCTGGGGGAGAATTAGCACCGTTCGTAACCCCCCTCCACTTGTCCCACGAAGCCTTGGCGAAGTGGGATGGAGGGGAATTAAAAAAACACCGGATGAACCGGTGTTTTTAATTTACTACGTCCCAACCGACAAAGTGATAACCGTTCTTCTTTGGCACCGCCGGCAATACTATATCAGAACCGTATGTACATTCGTCTGTACCGGCGCCGGGCGCATAAGTGCCACCATTTTGTGCGGTTCCACCATCTGCATCCCATATCAATGTAATCGTACTGGCCTCCCAAGTCGCTGAACAGGTGACGTTGACGGACGGCATTGTTATAGAATTATTTGTGACTGTCACAGAATTTCCAGACACATCTTCGCAAACCCAACTATCAAACGACATTCCGTTTTCTGGGGGCACGCATGTTCCGCCGTTCGAAACCAAGTTCACAGTTGACCCGGGCGCATATACAGAACCACTTGCTGCCGGTGTTGTCCCAGCAGAATCATTGTCGCAATCGTAATAAAGTCTGAAACTGCTCTGAGACCAACGCGCATACCAAGTGGCACTCCCATTATCTGATGCAATTTGTGTACTTGCATTATTATATATAAAATGACCGTTGGAATCGATTACTTGTGTTCCGTCAGTAGCCTTGGTCGTGTAAAAGCCCAAAAATGTATAATCTGTCATAACCGGCAATGTCGACAGGACGGTCAAACGGTCTTCTTGGTCAAAGTTGCCGTTGTCCATGGTTTGCACAGTCGGCTGGGTCGAATACACCCCACGTTCATAGATTGAATATAATGGTGTTGGCGAAGCCGAAGTTGTCGCAGCCTGCGCCGCAGTGGTATCATTATTCGCGGTAAACCTGTTGCTTTCCAATGTAATCGCACCACTTACAATCGGACGCCACACAGAACCAAAATTCGCAGGACCTGTATATGTTTCAAGGAAGTTTTCATCGCAACCAGATGTGACGCTGGATGTGCCGCTGGCAATATCAACAGTCGCAAACGCGGGACATGCCACGGAAAAGACAACACCTGAAACAAAAAACAGTTTCTTCATATAAAGGTTCCTCGTATACATATATTGTATCATGGAAAAAGGCTTTCTCAAAATCAGAAACACAAATTTTTTGCGCGATAAAAACGAATTATCAAACCAAATAAAAACCCCCGATTTACGGGGGCTTTTACATATTTGCAACTATTTTTTACGTGGGTGTTTAACCGCTGCTTGCGCTGCTGCAAGACGCGCAATTGGCACACGGAAAGGCGAACAAGACACCGAATCGAACCCACATTTGTGGAAGAATTCAATCGATTCGGGGTCACCACCGTGTTCCCCGCATACCCCAAGGTGTATTTTGTCGCCCCTGGTCGCGCGGGCTTTTGCCACAGCGTCTTTTATCAAAAGCCCAACACCCAATTGGTCAACAGACGCAAATGGGTCGGCTACATAAACGCCACGCGCACGGTATTCGTCCAAGATTTTGCCAGTATCGTCACGCGACATACCCAATGTTGTCTGGGTCAAATCGTTTGTTCCAAATTCAAAGAATTCGCAACTTTCCGCGATTTCGTTTGCCAAAACCGCTGCACGTGGCAATTCTATCATCGAACCAACATGATATTCGATTTCTTCGCCGATTTCTGCAAACAATGATGCAGCAGTTGCATCAATCACAGATTTAACAATATCGACTTCTTTTTTCGAACCAACCAATGGCACTTCGATTTCTGGATGAACGCGAACACCCATTTTCTTGCATTCAATTGCCGCAGACAAAATCGCGCGGGTTTGCATTTCACAAATTTCTGGGTATGTAATTGCAAGGCGGCAACCACGATGACCCAACATAGGATTTTGTTCCTTTAATGCTTCTGCCCTAGATTTTACGAATTCAACAGATTTACCGATATGTTTTGCCAATTCTTCAATGTCTGCTTCTGTATGAGGCAAAAATTCGTGTAGTGGTGGATCAATCAAGCGAATTGTGACCGGCAGACCGTCCATAATCTTGAACAATTCGACAAAGTCTGCACGTTGATAAGGCAATAATTTATCCAGCGCAGCGCGTCTGCCCGCTTCGTCATCAGCCAAAATCATTTCGCGCATATCTTGGATACGAGATGGGTCAAAGAACATGTGTTCTGTACGTGCCAAACCGATACCTTCGGCACCAAAATCACGTGCTTGCTTTGCATCTTTTGGTGTTTCTGCGTTTGCTTTGACCGTCAAATCTTTGATTTCATCAACCCATTCCATCAATGTTCCAAAATTACCAGTCAATTCCACAGATACTGTTGGAACCGCACCTTCGATAATTTGCCCCTTGGCACCGTCAATAGAAACCCAATCACCTTCGTGGATAACCACGCCAGATGTAGTCTTCATAGTTTTTGTTTCATAGTCTATTTTGATGTCAGGAGAACCAGACACACATGGTGTTCCCATACCGCGCGCCACAACCGCTGCATGTGAAGTCATACCGCCACGCGCAGTAATAACACCCTGGGCAGCATTCATACCCGCAATATCTTCTGGAGATGTTTCGATGCGGATGAGCATAACTTTTTTACCGTCTTTCTTCCATTTTTCAGCATCTTCGGCGTTAAATACAGCCATACCAACCGCCGCCCCTGGAGATGCAGGAAGACCGGTTGCAATAACTTTCTTTTCCGCTTTTGGGTCCAACATTGGATGCAAAAGGTGGTTTAATTGGTCTGCACCAACACGCAAAATTGCTTCCTGTTTGGTCAGCAAGCCTTCTTCGACCATTTCTACCGCCATACGCACAGCCGCAGCAGCAGTTCTTTTGCCGTTTCTGCACTGCAACATCCACAATTTTTTGTGTTCAATTGTGAATTCCATGTCTTGCATATCTTTGTAGTGCTTTTCCAATTTGTTGCGGACATCTACCAATTCAGCATATACTTCTGGCATGGCTTCTTCCAAGGACAGGCGACCAGAACCGTCTTTTGCCATAGGCTGAGGTGTTCTGATACCAGCCACCACGTCTTCACCTTGGGCGTTAATCAGGTATTCACCATAGAATTTGTTTTCACCAGTTGCTGGGTCACGCGAAAAACATACGCCAGTTGCAGAATCATCACCAGAATTTCCAAATACCATTGCTTGGACATTCACAGCAGTTCCCCAATCGCCCGGAATATTGTTCAATTTACGGTAAGTAATTGCTTTTTTGGACATCCAAGAGCCAAACACTGCGCCGATACCCAATTTCAACTGTTCCCATGGGTCTTGTGGAAATACTTTACCAATTTTGACACCAATTTCTTTGAATTGTTCAACCAATTCTTTCAAATCTTCGGCAGTCAATTCAGTATCAACTTTGTATCCTTTGGCTTCCTTCATATTTTCCAGTGTGTGTTCAAACAAATCAATATCTGCACCCAACACAACGTCACTAAACATCATGATAAAGCGGCGATAGGAATCATACGCGAATCTTTCGTTGTTTGATGCACGCGCCAAAGCCTTTACCGTTTCGTCGTTCAAGCCCAGATTCAAAACTGTATCCATCATACCAGGCATAGACACACGCGCACCAGAACGAACAGATACCAACAATGGGTTTTCATTATCTGCGAATTTTTTGCCCATAATAGATTCTATGTGTGCAATTCCAGATTTAACCTGGTCCATCAAGTCAGACGGATAAGTTTGTCCGTTTTCGTAATAGTATGTACAAACCTCTGTCGTGACGGTAAAACCAGCCGGCACAGGCAAACCAACCAAATTCATTTCTGCCAAATTAGCACCCTTGCCCCCGAGCAAATTGCGCATGTCTGCGCGACCTTCGGCAGCACCATTTCCAAATGTATAAACCCATTTATTCGCCATGGTATCTCCTTTTTTATATTATATTTTATTAAGCCCGGCGTATTCTGATAGAAAAAAACACCAAAAGCAAGAACAAAATCGTATAAATTATGGCATGGGTCTGTATTCCTGAAAATCTAAGAAGTATTGACTTTTGAATATAAATCTACTAATCTGTGCCTGGTTTGAAAAGGTAAAACAAAATGGAAAAATTGTCTTCTGCCATGAAACGGCAGGTATTGGAAAATATGTTCGTTAAAAATTACAAACGTATGTGGCCGTATATAAAGCCTGTATGGTTTCGTGCGGTTTTGACACTTTTGCTGGCGATACCTGTGGGGTCTATGGACGCACTGATTGCGTGGGCGATTAAGCCATACACTGATGCCGTTATGGTGGAACAAAACATAGCTGCCAGTTGGTATATTCCTATTTTGATTGTTGGGTTTACTGCTGTCCAGGGTGGTTTGAATTATACATTAAACTATCTGAACACATGGGTCGGTGGTAAAATTACAAATGCGTTAAAGGCTGATTTGTTCAAAAAAATGCTGACTTTTGAAACAGAGTTTTTTACATCAAAAAATTCTGGCGAAATATTGATAAGGTTTAATAACAACGCAGACAGTGCATGTGCAGGCTTGCTTACCAACCTTAAATCTTTTGTTCAAAAATTCTTTACAGGCATATCGCTTACTGTTGTTTTGTTTATAAATTCTTGGCAATTGGCTTTGGTGACAACTGCGATTTTGTTGTTTGCCTTCTTGCCAATGGCTCAGTTAAAAAAGCGTGTTGCGCCAATATTGAATAATGCTATGGCAATAATGTCAACACTGACGACAAAGTATAATGAAACATATTCCGGAAATAAAACTATTATTTCTTATAATTTAGAGAAATACCAAGAAAGCAGGTATTTGGATGTATTAAATAAAAACTTTAACTTGCAAATGAAAGTGTTCCAAAGAACACGTTGGCTGACCCCGATTATGCATATTATCTTGTCGGTTGGTATTGCGTTGGCACTTTGGTTTGGCTCACATCTTATTTTAACGCACCAATTGACGCCGGGTGGTTTTGTATCTTTCTTGACTGCCTTGATTTTGTTGTACCAGCCGATGAAAAGTATTGGGAATACTTACAGTTCTGTGATTATGTCGTTTTGGGCAATCGAAGTATGCTTTGACATGCTGGATATGGTTCCGAAAATTGTGGACAAACCGAATGCAATTGAAATGCCAAAAACACATCAACAAATAAGATTCGAAGATGTATCGTTTAACTATATCCCTGATGTGCCTGTGCTTAAACACATAAATTTGACGGTGAACCAAGGCGAAACAGTTGCGATTGTTGGTAATTCTGGTGGTGGTAAAACAACAATGGTAAATTTATTGCCACGATTTTACGATGTGACAAGTGGTGCTATATCTGTTGACGGTGTAGATATTCGCAATTTCACATTACATTCTTTGCGTCAAAATATAGCGGTTGTTTTCCAAGATAATTTCCTTTTTGACGGAACTATTCGTGAAAACATCATGCTTGGCGATGAAAATGCAACCGAAGAACAATTGCAGCGCGCGGTCAAGTTGGCTTATTTGGATGACTTCCTTAAGACCTTAAAAGACGGCATTGATACACACATCGGCGAACGTGGTGTATTGCTTTCGGGTGGGCAACGTCAACGTGTTGCAATCGCGCGCGCATTCTTGAAAAATGCCCCAATATTGGTTTTGGACGAAGCAACCTCGGCACTTGATAATAAATCAGAAGCGGTTGTTCAAAAAGCGATTGAAAACCTGATGCACGACAAAACTGTGTTCGTTATCGCGCACAGACTTTCTACTATTCGCAACGCAACAAAAATTATCGTTGTGAACGATGGTCAAATCGTGGAATCTGGCACCCATGATGATTTGCTTCGGGTTGAATGTGGCGCATATAAGATGTTATATGATATGCAGTTCAAAACAAACGAAGAAAAATAACCCCCCTCCCCGCCGTTGGCGGTACTCCCCCTTGGGGGAGAATTTAGACTCGTCGTGACATAATAATCTGCCCCCTTTGGGGGAGAGAGCCAGAATGGCGGGGGGGGTAAAAAGGAAAATATCTGGAATGCCACCCTCCCCACCGCTCCGCGGTCCGCCCCCGCCCCAGGCGGGGAATTTTTAATTCCCAGCAACCCCGAACACCGCCGCACGGAAGGGCGAGAGGCTCCGGACATCGAGGGCGCAGAGGTTCGCGCAATTGTAGGCACAATAGTCCGCGGCCTCGTAGTCGTAGTAGAACACCCAAGCAAGGGACGAGACATTACAAGAAGAGCCACCAGTTGGTGTATAACTTTCCGCATGGCACCAACAATAT